>Ga0182018_10001555_pt1 | contig 25812 bp, 25 predicted proteins | sample 812P2MmetaG_FD_120490 | JGI IMG/M metagenome (GOLD analysis project Ga0182018, IMG submission 120490) | Permafrost microbial communities from Stordalen Mire, Sweden - 812P2M metaG | ecosystem: Environmental > Terrestrial > Soil > Wetlands > Permafrost | place: Sweden: Stordalen | collected...
CCCCGAGGTGGTCCTGCTGGACCGCGAGTCGGATGCCGATCACAATCGCTCGGTCCTCACCTTCGTAGGCCCACCCGCCGCGGTGGCCGACGCCGCCTTGCGCGGCGTGGCGAAAGCCGTCGAGCTGATCGATCTCACCCGGCACCAGGGCGCCCACCCGCGCATCGGCGCCGCCGACGTGGTCCCTTTCATCCCCATCGAAGGCGTCACGCTGGAAGAGTGCGTCCGCCTGGCGGAGCGCGTGGCGGCCGAAATCTGGAACAATCTGCGCGTGCCCGTGTACCTGTACGAAAGCGCGGCCCGCCGGCCCGACCGGGTCAACCACAGCGATTTCCGGCTCATGTGCGCGAAACCACGCCACGACACGCGGATCGGGCGTCGGCTTCGTCGGCTCGCTCAAAACGTTGGCATCGACCAGGTACTTCACAGCGCATGCGTCGGCTCAGAGCCGATGGGCACGAAGAAGTTCTTTTGCGGACAGGCGAGCAGCCAGTCGATGGCACCTTCGTTCCGCGGAGCGGCACGCCGGACGAGGCGGTAGTCCCCGCGATCAAGACGCTCGACTTCGAACTCCTGCCCCGGTTCGATACGGTCCATCTGCCGGAACTCCACCGGCGGAACGATCTGGCCCTTGGAGGAGACGGTCGTCTTCACGCAGGTAAGATATCGTCTTACCTGCGCCGTGTCAAGCACCCCGCCCGACAGTTTCGCGGTGTTCGCGGCGGCGGCCGCAGCGGCGCTGCCCGGTGCGAGGCGGGCCGTCAGCGGCTGGTCAGCAAGTACAGGAGTGCGAAATACCCTCCGGCGACAATCACGGCGCCACAAGCCAGGATCTTGGCCAGCCGTGTCACGAATTCCTGTTCTCCGGCCGGTGTCCGGCCGGAGTTGAAGTAACGACGAAGAGCGATGGGCATGATTTACCTCCAGTTTTATTGGGCGGTGTGTGCACCGGCAAATACGGCGTCCCGCGCGGCCGCGGCCTCTTTCTTGTCCATGAACTCGCCGAGCGAGATGGGCACGGCGACTTTGAGCATGAGGGTGAACAACAGGAATCCCACGGCGAAGATCCCGGCGGCCACACGCAACTCAGCCACGGTGGGATAGTATTCGTAGATCTCGCCCAGCGTGTCGGGCGTCAGGCCGGGGATGATCAGCCCCATTCCCTTTTCGATGTACACTCCGGCGTAGGTCGCCAGACAGCCGATGTTGAGGGTGATGAGATTGCGGCGGGTGGTGGGCGAAATGAAAAGTCCGAACGCGAGCAGGTTCAGCGCCACGGCGCTCCACGCGTACGGAACCAAGGTGTGGTGCGAGCCCACGCCGAAGTACCAGTAGCGCGTGAACAACAGATGCTGGGTGTTAGAGTAGAACTCCTTGAAGGCCTCGGCTCCATGCAGGAACAGGTTCAGGAACATGGCGTAGGCCATCAATTCGGCGATCTTGGAGATGGCCGCGTCCTGGATTTCGAAGCGGGTAAACCGGCGCAAGAGTTGCAGCACCACCAGCAGAATGGCCGGGCCCGAGCAGAAGGCCGAAGCCAGAAACTGCGGCGCCAGGATGGAGCTGTTCCAATAGGGGCGCGCCGCCAGTCCGTTGTACAGAAACGCGGTGACGGTGTGGATCCCCACCGCCATCGGCACGCTGAGCAGCACCAGGGGCACCACCAAGTTCTTGATGTAGCGCTTGCCGTGGAAGGCGCGGTAGAGGATGTGGGTGGCCACTACGAAGTTCACCACGAAGTACAGGTTGAGCACCATCACGTCCCACGCCAGCACGCTGCTCGGGAAGTTCAGAAACCCGAACGGCGGAATCAAATGCCAGAAACGGTCGGGGCGCCCGATATCCACCATCACGAACATCAGGCACATGGTGATGGCGCTGATGGCCAGCAGCTCGCCGTAGATCACGATTTCGCGAATGGGCTTCCAGTTGTAAATGTACGCCGGGATCACCAGCACCACGGCGGCCGCGGCCACGCCGACGAGGAACGTAAAATTGCCGATGTAGAAGCCCCAGCTCACCTGGTCGCGCATCGCGGTCACGCCCAGGCCGAAGCGCACCTGGTTGGAGTAGGCCAGCACGCCGGAGACGATCAGCGCGCCCAGGAACGCGAGCCACATCCAGTACGCCCGGTTCCCCCGGAGAATCAGCTTCAGACTGCCGCGGGCGAAGCCGCTGAACAGGCGGAAGCTGTCGACTGCTGACTCAGGTTGCATAGAAGTAGAAAAACCTCGGTACCGTGTTCAATTCCTCTTTGAGCACCAGCACGCGCTTGTGTTCGATGATGTAGCGGATCTCGCTATCGGCGTCGAGGATGTTGCCGAACTTGCGCGCCCCCACCGGACAGACTTCCACGCAGGCCGGGTAGCGGCCCTGGCGGGTGCGTTGGATACAGAAAGTGCACTTTTCGACCACGCCTTTCGGCCTCGGCCGGTTGCCCAGGTAGTGCGTGTCGGGGTTGATCTCGTTCTCCGGGATGGTGGGCTGGGTCCAGTTGAAGTGGCGCGCGCCATAAGGGCAGGCGGCCATGCAGTAGCGGCAGCCGATGCACCAGTCGTAGTCGATGACCACGATGCCGTCTTTCTCCGCCCAGGTGGCGCCGGTGGGGCAGACTTTGGTGCACGGCGGATTCTCGCACTGCTGGCAGCCCACGGGGATGTAGAAGTGGCCCTCTTCGGGGACCTCGGCAGGATTGTAGTAGGGGTCGGCATGCGAGAAATCCACGCCCTTTTCCTTTTCCATCTCGAAGACGCGAATCCAGTGGATCTGCGGGTCGCGCGACTGGTTGTTCTCGGCCACGCAGCCATACACGCAACGGCGGCAACCGATGCAGCGCGAAATGTCCAGCCCAAAGGCGAAATGCACGCCCGGGATCGGCCCGGCGTCGGAGACCTTGATGTCTTTGCCGAGTTGCTCTTTGTACTTGCGCTCCATATCGGCGATGGCCGCCTTGAGCCGGTCTTTAGGCGCTTCGTAGAGGCGTTTGGGACCGCAGGCGGTGAGGATCATGCCCGCGGCCGCGCCGGCGGCGGTTTGCGTGAACAGGCGGCGGCTTACCATCAGTTTCTCCTCGGTCATTTCAGGTTGCGGCTGGGAGGCCGCGGCGCGGGTTTGGGCGCCAACGCGCGGAAGCGCGGCTGGTGCGGATTGTGACACTGCACGCACAGCAGGTAGGTTTTGGCGCCGTTCCAGTTTCCGGTGCGGCGGCCATGAACGCCGGCGCGCCAGTCGCGATACTTTTCGCCGTGGCACTGGCCGCAGAGACGGTAGGATTCGTCGAACGGCACGTGCTCGCCGCTGGCCAGGTGGAGGACGTCGCGGTTCTCGGCGTCGTGACAATCCAGGCACCAGCGGTGAGTTTCGTCGTGCTTGAGGACGATGTCGGTATGCATCGCGGTCAACTCGCGCCGATGGCGGTCGGGGGGCATGCCCGCATGACAGTTGGAGCAGGGGAAAATGCCTTCCGAGAACGGCGGGGGCGGTACTTCGAGGTGTTCCGACGAGTTGGTGGCGACAGGAGGCTTGGTTTTATCCGCGGCCAGCAAGAGCAGCCCGGACAGCGCCAGAGCCGTGCCCATCGCCCGGCTACGCACAGCGCGTCTCCACCATGCGCTGGATCTCGCGCAGCCACATCGCCTGGAAGAGCTGCAGGCGTTGGCCGATGACACACGAAAGGTTGAAAGATACCTTGTATCCAGTGTCGGGATGCGCGGCAAAGTAGCCGGTCAGGGCCTCGCGCGGAAGCGCGATCACCTCGGTTTCGAGCGGCGCGGAGGCCGTCAAGGTAAACCGGTACGGCGGAATGAGGGCGGACCATCCCACGGTCTGGCCGCTGGAGCGCTCTTCGACCAGGATGTCCTCCTCGTGGCTGCGCACCTGCATGGGCAGCGTCAGACGCAAGCGCCCGCGCGCCACCAGGTAGATGCATTCGGCGGCATCGCCCAGGTGAAACAATTCCGCGCCGGTGGCGACCACCGCGCGCTTGCCGAGCGCCAGCACGCGTTCGGCTTCTTCCGGGGCCAATCCTTTGAGAAGATCTATGTCGACCATGGAGGGCCTCAGTTCACCAGCGTGGACATGGTGCGGCTATGCAGCAACGAAGCGTTGGGAGATTCCAGGAAGCATTCCGCGGCCGCGTGTTCCAGGCGGACGTGGTTTTCAATCTGGAGCAGCAGAGCTTCGATGGGGACCCTGGTGCGCGCCGCCATGGGGAGCACCGACGGATCGACAAAGAAGCGCGCGGGCGAGGCCGCGGCCTTGATCATTTCCTTCTCGACCGCCGGAGCCGCGGCGATCACGTTGTCCGCATCGCGGGTCGCCGCCCCGAAGGCCAGGCAGACAACCGCCAACCCGAACACGCTCAGACAAACACCCATCAGCAACATTTCCATTTGCGGGTACTCCTTTTCGGGACGGACCAAAAGCACGCTGGCTGCCAAAACGTAAATACTTGAGAATGCAAGGCCGGGCGAGCAACCAACGTGGCAGCCTGACATAATGTCAGTGACAGACAGTCAGCCATTGACGCTTTCGGCAGAGTATGACATGATGCGACCAAACCAGTGGCCAGCGGCTTAAAGCCGTCGTTCGCCAGCACGACCGTGGGTCTTGCTGTGGGAGTCACCGCGGCCGTCGTGCTCGCCTGTGCAAGCGGCGCTTTCCTCTTCTCGCAGCACCACATGCAGTCTCTGCTGGAGACGGCGCGGGGGACCGCGCTCGCCGAGGGCGATCTGATCCGGGTGGCGCTGGAACACGAGATGATCGAGAACGAGCGGACCCTCATCGCCAAAATGATTGAGAGCTTCCGCAAGCAGTCGCGGGTGGAGCGGCTGGTGGTGCTGGACCGCACCGGGGTGGAGCGCTACCCGGCCGGGGATGGCGCCCCGGACGCCGAACTGCAGATCAACTCGCCGACCTGCCAGGCCTGCCACCGCTATCCGCCCTCGCAGAGAGGATCGAGCCGCGTGATCGAGACCCGCGGCGGCAAAGTGCTGCGCACCGTCATCCCGATCCGCAACCGGGCGGAATGCTTCGGCTGCCACGACGCGCGCTACAAGATCAACGGCATTCTGATATTGGATTACCGGACGGATCAACTGAGCGAAGCCATGACGCGCGACCTGCGCTGGCTGGTGGGGGGAACCGCGGCCATCACGCTGCTGCTGGTGGGCGCGATCGGGGTGGTCATCCGGGTGGCGGTGCTGCGGCGGCTGCAGCGATTCGAAACCACCGCCCGCCAGATTGCGGGCGGCGACATGGCGCAGCGCGTACCGGCGGGGGGCAGCGATACGATTTCCTGGCTGGCGCGCGAGTTCAATACCATGGCCGATTCGGTCACCGGGCTGGTGGGAGAAGTGCGTAACCAGCGCGAACGGCTGGAAACCGTGATCAACAGCATTGACGACGGAATCGTGGTGCTGGACGGGCAACGCCACGTGATCGCCGCCAACGATTCGTTTCTGCTGCGCGCGCAGCACTCGCGCGAGCAGGTGTTGGGCTGCCAGTGCCGCGAGTTAACCTCCGGAGGCTGCACCGTGGGCGACTGCCCCACCCTGGCATGCCTTTCCTCCGGGGCGCGCCAGGTGCGGATCTGCGAGCGGCGCACGCCGGAGGGCAAGGTGGTATGGGAAGAGGTGCACGCTTCGCCCATCCTGGATTCCTCCGGGCGCCTGCAACAGGTGGTGGAAGTGTGGCGCGACATTTCCGAGCGGCGCGCGGCGGAGGCCCACCTGGCCGAATCGCACCGGCTGGCGTCGGTGGGCACGCTGGCGTCGGGATTTTCGCACGAGTTGAACACCCCGCTGGCCACCGTGCTGACCTGCGTGGAAGGCATCCTGAAAGAGACCGATTCGGCCTGGATCCGCGAGAGCGCCACCATCGCCCGCGAGCAGCTCCTGCGCTGCCGGGGGATCACGCAGCACTTCCTGCGCATGTCGCGCGGGCAGCGCTCGCAGGGCGAGGTGGTGGACCTGACGGCGGTGATTGGCGCAGTGGCGCGGCTGATCGAGCCGACCGCGCGCGAACATCGGGTGAAGGTGGAGGTGCGAGCGCTGCCTGCCGGGATGCACGTGCGGGCCGAGGAGACCGAGTTGCAGCACACCCTGATCAACCTGTTGCTGAACGCCGTGCAGGCTTCGCCGCCGGGAGGCCAAGTCACGGTGGAAGCCGACACGCGCGAGCAGGTGCGCGTGCGCATCATCGACAACGGCTGCGGCATCGCGCCCGAAGACCGGAAGCGCATCTTCGAGCCGTTTTTCAGCCGCCGGCAGGGCGGCACGGGACTGGGCTTGTTCCTCTCGCTGAACTTCGTGCGCCGGTGGGGCGGAGATCTTCAGGTGACCAGCGAACCGGGCCGTGGTTCGACATTTGAAATCGTTCTGCCGGCATTGGTGCAGTCATGAAGAATACCGCGTCCGTATTGCTGGTGGATGACGACTCCGCCTTTCGCCACGTAATGTCCGGCGAGTTGCGGCGGATGGGGCACGACGTGGCGACCGCCGGCTCCGGCGAGGAAGCGATGGCGTGCATGGAGCGGCAAGAGCCGGAGATCGTACTGCTGGATCTGCGTCTGCCGGGGATGGATGGCCTGGCGACCTTGAAGGCCATCCGCACGCGCAACCCGTCGATCGAAGTGATCATGCTCACCGGCCACGGGTCAATAGATACCGCCATCGAATCCATTCGCGAAGGCGCGTTCGACTACGTGACCAAACCGTGCCCCCTGGACGAGATCCAGATCCGGGTGCAGCGCGCCATCGAGCGGCGCGCGTTGCGGCAGCGGGCGAACTTGCTGGAGCGCGCCCTGATGCCACCCGACCAGGCAGCTTCGTTCGTGGGCGAAAGCCCCGAGTTCCGCCGCATGCTGCACCTGGTGGAACTGGTGGGGGCCAGCGATTCCACGGTGTTGATCACGGGAGAAACCGGCAGCGGGAAAGAGCGCGTGGCGAAGTTGTTGCACGCGCGCAGCCCGCGCAAGGCCAGGCCGTTCGTGGTGGTGGATTGCGCCGCGTTGCAGGAGAGCCTGCTGCAGAGTGAGCTGTTCGGGCACGAGCGCGGAGCGTTTACGGGCGCCGACAAGGCCAAACCGGGCCTGTTCGAAGTGGCGCACGGCGGGACCATTTTTCTGGACGAGATCGGCGAGATCAGCCAATCCACGCAGGTGAATCTGCTGCGCGTGCTGGATACGTCGGTATTCCGGCACGTGGGCGGCACGGGCGAGATCCGGGTGGATGTGCGGGTGCTGGCGGCGACCAACCGCGACCTGCGCGCGATGGTGGCCAAGGGACTGTTCCGCGAGGACCTGTTCTACCGGATGAGCACGATTACGGTGGAGATCCCTTCGCTGCGCAAGCGCGGGGCGGATGTGGAGCTATTGGCGCACCACTTCGTGGGCAGGCTGAATGAGCGGTACGGCTCCAGCCGAGTGCTGAGCGCAGGCGCGCTGGAGGCTCTCCGCGGGCACTCCTGGCCGGGCAACGTGCGCGAATTGCTGCACGCGGTGGAAGCCGCGGTGGTGGTGTGCGAGGGAGAGACGATCCTGGCGGAACACCTGCCGCCCTCGGTGCGCAACGGATCGGCGCCGCCGTCCGCTACCGTGCCTACGGCAGATGGCGGACGGCTGCCCACCCTGGTGGAATTGGAGTTGATGCACATCCGCCGCGCGCTGGAAGCCAGTCACGGCCATCGCGGCAACGCCGCGCGCGCACTGGGGATCAGTGAGAGAAACCTGTATCGGAAGCTGAAGGAGCACAGGCTGCTGGGGTAAGGCTTCAACATAAGAACGCATGGCTATTCGGATTCGGTTAGGTAGAAATAATGGACGGCGCGCTTCGTGTCAAACGACGGCGGAACCGTCGATGGGGACCTGTAGACGGTGCTAGATGAACGGCATTGCGACCAGGGTCGCTGCCAAACCCAGCCGCGCATCGGGTCATCTCATCAAGCCCGGTTGCGGCCCGTACTTCGGAAAGCTCGACCCGTGGTCGGCTGCAGTGAAGCTCACTCCGTGTACGACACACGTAAAGGTGCCCCTCGTCGCCCCAGGGTTGAGCCGCCGTTCCTTTTCCTTCATCAACGCAGTTCGGACAATACGGGCCGTCGATCCGCCTGCCGGTGTCGTCGTATTTCCAAGACACATTTTCTTCGTAGCGGTAACGCAGCTTGAAAGCCTCCAGATCCGCTCCGGCATTGAGTCGCCGTCGCAGATCCTCGTTCTCCCTGGCGAGTTCCATGAATGCGCCCTGTATGGTCATAAGGTGCTGCTAAAGGTCAACAATTTGCCCGTTCAATTCAGCCCTGACGGCCAAGGTCATTGACCGCCTTTGAGGCCGCAACCATGCCCTTGGCGATTTCGACTCCGGCTCGAATCGCCTGGATGGCGCCGCCGATCTCCATTGGTGTCATGATCTATCATTCCCGATTAGTTACTTCACTGCAAGGCCACTCGGGGCACCGAAGGGCTCTCACCTCTTGGGAATGATGTTTGCCCTAATGCTCTCTGCGAGTTTTTGGCGGAGGTCATCAGGCGCCTTCCACACGACGTGCCCGTAATGCTTGATGTCGAAGTGCACGAGACTCAGTTCGTCTTCCCGGCACGCCCAGATGACCTCGCGTCCCAAACCGCGGGCAAAGCCGGCCTCAAAGTACACTCCTCCCCGCTGCCCGGTGAAGTCTGCGACAACGAATTGAGCAAGCCGGATTTCAGACATAATTCGATCAGTGATGCCCTCGTTAGTTGCGACTTCCTTCATGCACACCGGACTGAAGCCGCAATCCTCAATCGCAGGTTTGATACCCGAATTGTACGCGCTGTCCAGGGATGGATCGAAGGACATGGCGACGAAACAGCGACCGGGTACACCACCCAGCGACGGCATCGGTTCAATCTCATTCCAACCAGTGATCGTGAGTTCGCAAACAGTAGGGTGGCCTGAGAATCCTTCGGGATAGCGCACAAACCCAAGTTGTTCGAAATGGCGGAGGTAGGAGAGAAGCTCCGCAGGGTCATGCGCCGCGATAAGCGGATAGTCGCGAGAGATGTGGAGTTCCCACGTCCGGCCCGGCGTGGCGGACCGTTCGGCAATGAGCCGAAGAAGATCCACCAGTTTCTGAGAGACTCGGATCGAACGTTGTTCGTCTTCAAGAACTTGCCAATTCTTCGTGGTGAGGACAAGGCGACGGCGAGAAAGATTGGCCTTGCGCGTAGCAGCGGAGAGATATGGGTGAACCTGACCTTGCATGTCTCTGTCCTCCATCAGCTCGAAAGTTATCCCAAATCGCCCGCAAACCTCGCAGTCAAAAAACGAGGTTTCAGTAGGATCTTCTCCTTGAGACCTCGGCTTGTTGCCGCAGAGCGGACACTGCGACGCCACTGCGTTCCGGTCGTCCATCTCCCCGTTCAAACTTGGCTCGGCGCAACCAGACGATCAAGCGCGAGCCCGATAAGGTGGTCGTTAAATAGCTTCAGTTTACGCTCTGCAGCGGCCGGCCCCGCGGGCCATCGGCCGAGACCGTCTCGGATGGACGAGACGGTCCGCTCGCAGCGCTCGCGTTCGATCAACCAGTCTACCGTGGAAAGCAATTCCATACCCAAGGGCGATTCGAAGCCGTCGATTCGATCGGCAGTGCGGTCCAACACCGCGCGCAAATGACCGGAATTCTCTTGCCTAAGGTAAAGATCGAGAAACGGTCTCCGCTCTTCGTCAAACCAGATCGTGTCCGACGGACCGGCGTCGCTCAGCCGCTTATCGCAGTGAAGATAGCTTCCGTCCAGGCCATTGAGCAGGTGCCGGAGGCGGTCCGAATAAAGGCCCATACTTGTCGGCGACGAACTGAAGATCCAAGGGATCTTCAACTGCCAGTTCCTGGATGGAACGCTCAAGGAACCAGCACAACTTCTGGACCTCCAGATAGGTACATTCGATCCCAAGCACCCAGTACCGGCGAATAATCTCCGCAACGAGCGCGCGCGCGGGGGTCAGTTTCATGACGCCCGTTCGCTTAGCGACGTTTTGATACTTCGGCGTAGGCTCGAATACCAAAATGTCAACATCGGAAAGTGCTGCGAAAGTGCGCTCTATTTCCGGCCTGACCTGGCTCCAATCCAGTCCGCCGTTCCCACAACCCAAAGGTGGCAACGCGATGGAGCGGATTCCGTTCTCTACAACGATACGCCGCAAGTCCTTCAAGCCCTCCACAATCCACTCCAGCTTTGATGGTTGACGCCAATGTTGTTTGGTGGGGAAGTTGATCAGCCATTTCGGCCCGTCGAAAGTTCGGTTTTCCGTGACGAACATGCGGCCGATGCGAACCTCTTTGCGATTCACCGCTGCTTCGTACGCCCGGAAATTCTCAGGAAAGGCGTCCTTGAACATCAAAGCGATACCTTTCCCCATGACTCCGACGGTATTGACCGTGTTGACTAATGCCTCAGCATGGGCGTCGAACAAGTTACCTTGGAGAAATTTCATCATTAGAAATACCAGCTCGGCTGTGAGCCGACTTTGAGCGCCAAGGACCGCTGTTCGACCTCGGCTTGGATTCGCTCTTCAACTGTCCGTGAATAGCAGCATACTCCCTGCAGGGCCTCAAGCGGGACGTGCTTCCACAGGAGCGCTTCCGCCTGGTAACGCTCCTTTTTCCCCGGATCGTCCGGGTCGTGCTTAAAATCACGGCTCTGCAGTAGCGGCCAGTCGGCCGTCAAGGGGAAATCTTCGGCTGCGTCGCCACTTTCAGTGCCATCGGTTTTCTCGATCCGCGGAGAATATGCGGGATCGGACGCGATGGGATAACGTTCGTGGGACGAGCGCATCACTTGCAGCCGGGCAGCGCAAACGATCCGATTCGAGTAGTCGCGAATGTTGCGCCGGCCTTGAGGTAGTTCCCGGCGAACCAAAAGGTACAGTCGTTGGAGGGGTCGACGATGATGTTGGTGTAGTCCTCCCAGCGCAAGCTGCCAGTTTGCGATGCTTGGCCCTCAGCCAGCACCGACTCGTGGATGGTAAGTTGTCCCTTCGGGTCATTCGCCATTCGCGCCGCGAAGCGCTGGCCGGGATAGCTGGGATCGCCGCCGAACGAATAGCCAATGCCGATATCGCCTTTTCGGTCCATGGCCATGCTTCCCAGCCAACGATAAGATCCCCCGGGGGCATACGTCGCCTGTTGGTATAACCCGGGGTCGCGCTGTTTGTTCAGGCGGAACTCGTACCAGCGCACGCCGCCGCCGTGCGCGACGGTAGCGACGGAATGCTCCGCCAGGATGGACTCATGATCGCCGAAGTTGCGGTATACGAGCCGCTGGATCAGCTTGTCGCCTTGCGAATCGAGGCGGCGTTCGGTGCCCGGCTGCGAGACGCAGTTGCTTAATTGGCCGTCGCAAAGATAGTGATAGGGCGCCACCGCGATCTTTTGCGGCGTCGAAACCGAGGTCTTGGAAGCGTCGTTCCAATCGACGTGCACCTTGTAAAAGTATATGCCGTCGTCCTCGAAGATCTTCATGAGTTGCGTGCCGCCGGTCGACATCATGATGTTGGGCGCGCCCGCCGGCGGCAGGCGTTTGCCATCCACGTCGGTGTTCAACATGAAAACGCCGCCGTCAATCACCACGCACTGCTCGGTCGCCGCCAGACCCTTGAGCATCTTGTTGCGGTCGGCGATGCAGTCGTGCTTCTGCGTAATCACCTCAGGCAGCAGGTTGTCGCTCGTGCTGGTGGGAGTGTAATAGCCGTCGGGCCAAACGGCCGGGCGTGGGTAATCGGGAAAGAGGGGCCGTTGGAACTCATAACGGTAGTACAGCCCCAGCGGATCCGACGTCGCGCTCACGGCATAGCACATGGCATAGGGGCCTTGCGGATTGTCCGGCGGCCGTGTGAAGACCGGGACCACGATTAGCCAGCGGTCAGCCAATTGGTCATAGCGCACTACGGAGTCGCTGTTGTTGCTCACGCCGCAGCGAACGCCGAAGCCGGCAAAAACGGTGTTGTTGGGCACGGCGCCATAGAGCAGTTTGCCGGTGGCGTTGTACTTCTTGCCCTTTTTGGTGAAGACGGCCATGTTGCCGTTCAGGATTTCGAAGATATGGTCCGGACCCACCGCCAGGCTGATGTCAATGCCGCCGCGTCCTCCTCGTCCTCCGCGGCCGCCGTTGGCGTCGCCGGCGTTGGCCGCGCCGGGAAACTCCCGGCCGGCAAAGCCCTCGCCCAGACCGTCGAAGCTGACTGCCGGCTGAATCGCGGCACTCCCGCCCTGCGTCGTCTGTTCGATGGCGGCGCCAGCGGCGTTGATCTCGGGCGCGGGCGGCGGAAGCGGAATCGGCGGAAGCCCGCCCGCTCGTGCGGCACGGCCCCCCGCTCGTGCCGCGCCGGTGCCGCGCGCTGCTGGCGGCGGTGCCGGTGGAGTAGTCCCCAAACCCGTGCCCGGACCTTCAGCCGTTCCTTGCCGTTCTGGCTGGCTCTCCACCGCGGGATGAATGACAACCGCCTTATCGGGGACAAACTGCTCCATCGAGCCCAACGGCGGGGACGTATCGAAGGCGACCGCCGCGCGGGCGGCAAGCGCGGGCGTCCTTGCGGCGGGTCCCGCTGCCACCAGACATGTAACCGCTATCGTGCCCAGCCCCAGAGCAAACAGCGTCAGTGTCAAGGGTTTCATCGGCGTTTCCTCGCGAAAGGTGACGATATCATATTCACCACCACAACGAGAAACTGGACAGCCGCCGGTCGTTTTCAGAGACCCGGAAGTTTAGTTGAGTTAGCTCGGGCCCAATATTTGAGATGACGAATATACCTGTGGAGTTGACCGTCATCAAACCACCCGGGATAGGCAGGTGAGCCACGAACGCGATCACGCGAAGTGCGCGAATTGCCGTATGCGGTGGAAGCCGCGGTAATGGTGTGCGAGGGAGAGGCGATCCTGGCGGAACACATGCCACCCTCGGTGCGCAACGGATGGTAGTGCCCTAATTCAAATTAGGACACTACCCAACGGCTCGGCGCCGCCTCCGTGCCTACGTCGGATGGCGACGGCTGCCCACCTTAGTGGAATTGGAATTGACGCGCATCCGCCGCGCGCTGGAAACCAGCCACGGCCATCGCGGCAACGCGGCGCGCGCACTGGGATCAGGGAGAGAAACCTGTACGGGAAGCTGAAGGAGCACAGGCTGCTGGGGTAGTGGGTCCGGATCCCCGGTGTGGAACGGTGCTACAAGCCACTTGGCTCATGGCTCGTAATTATCGATTCCATGGGGTGGGTGGTGGGATTTGGTACACGGATACGCCTTTGGAATCGGCAAGTTATAGATTATCGGTTGTCTCACCTGCCATATTTGCCATTCGCGCCACCGGGAATTACACGCTATTGCACGGCGGGGCGGCATTGCCGGGCCCAGGCCAGACCTCCAGGTTGCAAGCGTTGCGACCCTGAGCCCCGCCAAACGGGGCCGCAGATGTCCACTTTCCGATATGGCCGTGTTTCGTCCACTGACGAGTGACGATGGCGACTCCGCCCCAGACCGACCTGCCGGTCCCGCAAAGAGTTTCTTGCTATTTCTCAGAACGAGAGTTGACCTGCGTCTGCCGTCTGCAGACGCAGGACATCGAGGCCGCGCGCATGACGATCCACGTCCGGCAAGGCAAGGGGCGCAAAGATCGCTCAGTTCTCCACCGGCCTGGCGTCGAACGAATCGATCACCAGAACGTCGAACGGCAGCTTCTTGGGGATGAATTGCAATCCGAGTTGCTCCCGGACCGCGGTGAACAAGTCGGGCAGGGGCGGTGCTTTGGCGTCGCTGGCCGCCGTCGACGACGAGTCAACCGAGAATGCCAAGCGGAAATCGTATATCCCGGTGAGGCCGGTGTGGTCGGCGATCGGCGGAGTATGCTGACTGCCGAAATTATTACTCGCAAGCACTGAGATCGGCTGCTGCTGCGCGGTTATATGTCCGACGGGAAAGCCGTCGACGATGGTATATACCCCGGCGGTTCCCGGCTTCCCCTCCGGCAGGATCGGGAAGCCGTCCTTGCCGATCGACACCCTGCCGGTATCGTCGGAAACAGGGCCCACCTGCGATTCCTTGATCTTCAACCCGGATTTAGCCACCACAAGTTCCCAGCCCGGGAGTTCCCGCGTCTCGTGATGCAGCTTCAAGTGGAAGCGTTCCGCCAGCAGATTCTGCAACATGGTGCGGAACTGATCGCGAGTGGCGCCAGCCGGGACCTTAGCGACCACATCGAACCTGTCACGCTCAAGGTTGCTCTTGCTAACGACTTGGAAGTCCTGAACTTGGTATGCGTCCATGATCAGGCCGGTCAGCATGGCGGCGTTGAAATGGTATTGCCCCGGACTGGAGGTTCCCGGTCCGCCGCCGAACCCGGCCCGGCTACCGGGACTAGAAACTTTTACAGAAGCGACTTCAAAGGCTGGTTGCTCTTGAGCAAGAGCGAAGCCGGCTGCGGCTCCGACCAATAGGGTGGCGAATCGTCTTCTGTGCATCGAACCCCTCCGCTAATCCGCTAACTTAAGGTGCGCGGCCGCACGAAAAGGTTACTCCGCAGCCGCGGGACGCCCGTCGCGGCTCCAGCCCTCGGTCAATGTACGATATCGCCGTTTTATCGGCCAGAACGCCCCGTAGGGGCCTCTGGCGCACGCGCTGCACACTCCTATATTCGGGGTGTCGCGAAGCGCTTATATTATATTCGTCAATGATGGTGTCATCGTACGGATTCTGAAATCGAGACTGCTTTTGGAGGAAGGCCTGCCGCCCGTCTTAACGCTTGCCCGCAGCGGCGTTATTGCGCGCGGACGGATCGCCGGTGGGCGGCGGTGCTTGGTCTTCACCCGCGGGCGGTCCAAGGAGTTCCTTCAATATCGGCTTCAGCGCCTCGGCCCAGACCTGATAGCCATTCAGCAAGGGATGTAGCTTGTCACGGTCGTTCAGCATGCCTTCGCGGAGTTTCCCGTCATGGCCGGCCAATTGGCCGTTGATGTTCAAATACCGCATCTTCCGGCCATCCGCCATCTTGGCCAAGTTGCCGTTGATTCGATCGATCAGCGGCATTACGGCCATGTTGTCGTTTCGCGGAAAAATGCCCATAAGAACGATCACGGCGTTGGAAGCCTTCGACCGCATCACGCGTACCACTTCTTCGAGACCCTTCGTGACGTTCGCGGCTGCGCTGTCGATACCTTCGAGAGGAACTCTATTCCCAACATTGTTCGTTCCAGCCAACAGAACGATCACCTTCGGATTGACGTTATCCAGCTCCCCATTCTCGAGCCGCCAGAGGATGTTCTCAACGCGATCCGCTCCCCAGCCAAAATCCGCGGCGTTCCATCCGAAGAAGTTCCGTTTCCAGTTTTCCAGTAGCTCCGGATAGTCAAGCGCACCCCACCGGCGCGTGATCGAATCGCCTTCGAAATAGACATCGATGCGGCCCTGTTTGGCCTTTGCCAGAAGCTGTTCGTGCGCGATTTGGGAGTTCTGGTCCGTTCTTGGCGCAGGCCGATCCGCGGGAACCGTCTGGGCCGGCAACAAGGAGACCAATACCACGCCGGCCAGAAGATTCTTCATGGGCGACCCGCCTGACTCGCGTGACGGAGGAATTTGTCCGCCCAAGGGATAAAGTACTTCCAGTTAGGCGCGTCGGTGTGTCCACCGTCGTGCTGGCGCCACGCGAGCTGCCCGTCGAGGAGCCCGGCGTTTACCGCCGGCATCCTGGCGGTGCGATAGTCCGCTATAACCCCGAGATCTTTCGCCCCCAACAGGCGGAAGACCGGCTGCGCGGCCACAGCAGCCATGAAGCTCCCCTGATGATCGAGCCACTTCGCGTCACCCTTCTCAGGCACGCCGTAGCTGATAAACGTCAGGCGAGGCGCGCAGAGCGCCAGCAGTTCGTGGGCGTCTACCGGCAGGTCGCCGGGCGTCTTGCTCCCGAAAGTCGCTTCGGAGGCTCCATACTTGAGGAAGTTGCCGGCCATCCAGTGATACTCACCGGAACCTGTAAGGTTCTCGACAGCTTCACCCCAGTTGCGCCGGTGAAGCTTCGCTCCACCCTCGCCGGAGGAACCGATCAGCACCACTGCAAAACGCGAATCGAAGGCCATCGTCACCAGGGCGGCCTTGCCGTACCGCGAAACACCTTCGATACCCACCTGTTTCGCGTTCACTGCCTTGTCTGTTTCGAGATAGTCGAGGCCGCGCGATGCGCCCCATCCCCAGGCTCGCAGCGCGCCCCAGTCGTCCGGTTTACGCGGCTGTCCCCTGTTCACCAGTCCGATTATCCCTTTGGTGAGACCGGCGCCGTTGTCGGCCTGGATGCTGCCGGGGTTGATGGATGCAAATCCCCAGCCGTCGGCGATGAGTTGCTCGGTCGCGGGAAGGTCGGCGTTCGGAGGAGGAGGCGGAACCGGGGCGCCAGGCCCGGGGGGCGCACCCCGTCCCGGTGCTCCTGCGCGTCCGGGAAACGCGGGCGCTGGGAATGCGATTTCTGGAATGGTGCGGCCACCGAACATCATCATTACGGGCACGGGTCCCTTCGCGTCGGCAGGGACCACCAACGTAAGTTGGATGTCGACTTGTATGCCGGTGTTCGACGGATCCTCGACGTGACCCACGAGCTGCTTGCCGATAACAGGATGGCCGCCGACGGTTGCTTCCGCCGTTTTCGTAACCTTCCAGATCACGCCCGGCACCTTTTTGGGGATTCGGCCGAGCACCTCGCGCTCGAAGTCTTCGACGATTTCGGGCCGCCGCTGATTCCACCATGTAGCGGCGGTGGTGACCTTCTTGCCGTTCCGCAGGGTTAGAGCGTCCGGCAGATCCGGGAAAGGATTCGCTGTGGCCTCGTCGTAGTTGGCGTGGTTCGGCGCGCTTTCAGTGCCGCTCGGACCCGGGCGGAGCGCCTTGATGCCGAGCTGCTCCATCATGTTCTGGTGATCTTCGGCGGCGGTCCAGTTCTTTGTGTCAACGGTGCTTTGAGCGCGCACGCTTACATCGACTGCGCCTGACAACAGTAACGAGAATGCCGCGGTGAAACAGCGTCGAGACCTCATGCTAGATAAGAGATCACATTTCGTTCTAGCGCGCAACAAATGCGCATCGCGGACATGGCTGTGTAGTCGACTCGGGAAGTCCGAATCGGAAGAACTTCAATAAACCTCTTTTGTTTGGGGTGGGTGGTGGGATTTGAACCCACGGCCACTGGAACCACAATCCAGCGCTCTACCAGCTGAGCTACACCCACCGTGAAGGGACCTTCCTATCGTATCAAGGCGCTGCCGGGTGGCGCAAACTTTCGAGTTTGATGTGGACCGGGTCGTGGGCCCAATTCCGGTTCGCGCCGCCTTGATATTATTGAACCGATGCTTACTCGCTACATCCGCGAGGCCATGAAGAGATCTCGTTACAAGACTATCGGGAACGGCACCTGTTTTGGCGACATTCCTGGATTGGCTGGAGTCTGGGCGAACGAATCTACTATTGACGCCTGCCGCCAGGTGCTTCAGGAAGTTCTCGAAGAGTGGCTTGTCCTCAAGATCCGCGACAACGATCCGATCCCTCGAATCGGCAGGATCAGCCTGCCATCCAGGGCCGCGTGAAGCATGGCGGAACCGGTCTCCCGGCGAGAGCTCATCCGCCGGTTTCGTAATCTAAGCTTCGAAGGGCCGATAGCTGGGGGCCGACATCAGTTCATGCGGAAATGCGCTCTTAAGCTCGTCGGAGAAATCTTCCGCCAAGCTTAGATTGGGCTCGATCAGTGGAAAAAAGCCTGATTCCGAAGCACTCTGAGCCTACCTCGCCGCGCGGGCACGCACTCGCCTAAGTTCCAGGAAAAACGCAGTCCCTACAACCCCGCCCGCTTCCACAACTCGTCCACCCTCTTCTTCACCTCCGGAGTCATCCCGATCACGCCGGGCCACGGACGCGTGAAGCCTTCCCCGGGCCACTTGCGCGTGGCGTCAATCCCCATCTTCGATCCGTAGTTCGCCAAACGGCTGGAGTGATCGAGCGAATCCACCGGACCCAGCACGAACTGAATATCGCGCTCGGGGTCGATATTGTTCAGCGCCTTCCACGCCACCTCGCGCACGTTCTGCACGTCCACTTCTTCGTCCACCACCACGATGCACTTGGAAAACATCGCCTGGCCCGTGCCCCAGATCGAGCTCATCACTTTGCGCGCATGCCCGGGGTACGACTTGCGGATCGACACCAGAATCAAGTTGTGGAACACACCCTCGGCCGGCATCGCGATATCGCGCACCTCCGGCAGTTGCAGGCGCATCAGCGGCAGGAAAATGCGCTCGATGGCCTTCCCCATGTAGTAGTCTTCCATCGGCGGCGGGCCCACAATCGTGGTGGCGTAAATCGGCTCCTTGCGCTGGGTGACGCACGTCACATGGAACACCGGGTACTCGTCGGCCAGCGAATAGAAGCCCGTGTGGTCCCCGAACGGACCCTCCGTGCGCAGTTCGCCCAGCTCCACGGTACCCTCCAGCACGATCTCCGCCTGCGCCGGCACTTCCAGGTCGCAGGTCCGGCATTTCACCATTTCCACCGGACTCTGCCGCAGGAAGCCGGCAATCATCATCTCGTCGAGGTCCGGCGGCAGCGGCAGAATCGCCGAGTACATGGTGGCCGGGTCGGCGCCGATGGCCACCGCGACGTCCATCCGTTTGCGGCCGTGGTGTTCCATCCGGCGATAGTGTTCGGCGCCCTGTTTGTGGGTCTGCCAGTGCATGCCGGCGGTCCGTTCGTCGAACACCTGCATGCGGTACATGCCGCAGTTGCGCTTGCCGGTATCGGGGTTCTTCGAAAAAACCAGCGGAAGCGTGATGAAGCGCCCGCCGTCCTTGGGCCAGCATTGCAGAATAGGATAGTCGAGCAGCGAGAATCCCTCCGTGCGCACCGCTTCCTGGCACGGCGCGTTTGTGACCATGCGCGGGAAAAAGGCGCCCATTTCGGCCAGCTTGGGCAGCATTTTGAGCTTGCCCAACAGTCCTTCGGGCATGCGCATTTCCAGGAACTCGACGATGCGCGCGGCCACTTCCTCCACCGACGCCACGTCCAACGCGATTTCCATCCTTCGCATGGAGGCGAACGCGTTGATCAGCACCGGGACACCGTAGCCTTTGGGTTTCTCGAACAACAGCGCGGGCCCGCCCTGCTTGACGGCGCGATCGGCGAATTCCGCGATCTCGAGGATGGGGTCCACCTCGACGCCGATGCGCTTCAATTCGCCTTTTTCTTCCAAGGCGCGGACGAATTCACGCAAGTCTCGATAGGCCATACCGTATGAGTATGGTAACAGGGCGCGGCCCGCGCGCCACGCACGCTTGGGCGCGGCGAAATGCCCTACGTTATGATGAATTTAATACCAATACATCCTGAGGAGACGGAATGTTTAATCGTGTTGCATTCGTGACCGGCGCTAGCCGTGGGATTGGCCGGTCGATTGCGTTGACCCTGTGCCGCGCGGGTTTCGATATCGTCGTCGCGTCGCCCGAAATCGAGAACAATGAAACCGTGGCCGAGGAGATTCGCGCCTGCAGCGGCGAGGCGATGACCCTCAACCTGGACGTGACCTCGCAGGAATCCGTCAAAGCAGGCTTCGCCAAAGTGCTGGCCGACAAGACCCGCATCGACGTACTGGTGAATAACGCCGGCATCACGCGCGACGGCCTGGCGGTCCGCATGAAGCCGGCCGATTGGGAGCTGGTCCTTAAGATCAATCTGCAAGGCGCTTTCATTTGCACGCAACAAGTGTTACCCAGCATGATGCGCAACCGCTGGGGCCGCATTATCAACATCGCTTCCGTGGTGGGACAGGCGGGCGCAGCCGGACAAGCCAACTACGCCGCGTCCAAAGCCGGTTTGATCGGGCTCACCAAAGCCCTGGCACAGGAAATGGCATCGCGCAATATTACCGTCAACGCGGTGGCTCCCGGCTATATTGCCACCGACATGACGAAGGTGCTGCCCGACGAAGTCAAACAAAGGATCCTGGCCTCCGTGCCCCTGGGACGCATGGGCACGCCCGAAGACATCGCCGCCGCCGTGAAGTTTCTGGCCAGTGAAGACGCTTCCTACATCACCGGCCACGTACTCGCCGTCAACGGCGGCATGTACATGTAGCGCTGCCTACAAAAAATAGTCGCGCCTGTCATAAAGAAACGGCAGTTCCCGAGTAACAATGGTCTGGAGGCTTTATCGTGCCCAGACCTGTTCACTTTGAAATTCCCTCGGACAACCCCGAACGCGCCATGGCGTTTTATACCGCCGTTTTCGGCTGGACCTTCCAGAAATGGGACGGCCCCATGCCCTACTGGATGGCCACAACCGGGCCCAATACGGAACCCGGCATCAACGGCGGCATCATGCCCCGCCAACATCCGGAGCAGCCCTGCGTGAATACCACGAATGTCGCCAACCTGGAAGAGACCGCGGCCGCCATTGAGGCTAACGGCGGAGCGTGTGTCGTTCCCAAGATGCCCGTGCCCGGCATTGGCTGGCTGGCCTACTTCAAGGATCTCGACGGCCACATTTTCGGCGTGATGCAGATGGATCCGGCGGCAAAGTAATGGCCCGCGGGGCGGGCCTTCCCCGCCCCACACCAACTCACCCGTGCCTTACGATTCCGACACCGCGATGGGCGGCCCGCACCGCCCATTCCCCACCACGCGGCACTCGCTCATCGATTGCGCCGCGGGTACCGGAACACTGGCGCGCGAAGCCCTGGAATCCATCGCCTCCGTCTATTGGAAACCGGCCTACAAGCACGTGCGCATCCAGTGGAAGCGATCCAACGAAGAGGCCAAGGATCTGGTGCAGGGCTTCTTCGCCGCCCTCATCGAGCAGCATATCCTGGCCTCCTTCGACCCTTCCAAGGCCCGCTTCCGCACCTTTTTGAAGGCCTGCCTGGACCACTTCGTCATGAAGCTGGACGAGTCGGCAAACCGTCTCAAACGCGGCGGCGGCGTGACTACGGTTTTCGATTTCGACGCCGCCGAGCGCGAACTCGCCGGCTCGCCTTCGGTGGAAGATGTCTTCCTGCGCGAATGGCAGCGTCAGATGTTCGCGTTGGGCCTGCAGGATCTTCGCGAGCTCTGTCACACCCACGGAAAACCCCTTCACTATCGGATCTTCGAGCAATACGACATGGCCGACGCCGGCCGCCCCAGCTATGCCGATCTGGCCGCGCAACATCACATCCCCGTCACCGGCGTGACCAACTATCTCGCGTGGGCGCGCCGCGAACTGCGCCGCCTGGTTCTGCTGCGTCTCAGATCCGTGACCTCGGGCGACCCCGAATGCCAGGCCGAGATGCACGTACTCTTTCGGAAAATGACATGAGCTTCCTGCCCGACCGCGCGCTCGACCATCTCCGCCAGGTAACGGAAAGCCCCGATTTTTCCGCCACCCGTTACCAGGTGGAAGAGGAAATCGGCCGCGGTGGAATGGGCATCGTCTACCGCGCGTGGGATTCCCGGTTGGAGCGGCGTGTGGCGCTCAAGGTGATGGACTCGGGTTTCGCCATCAACCAGGAAGCCAAATTGCTGGCGCAGCTCGAGCATCCGGGCCTGGCGCCCGTGTACGATGCCGGAAGCCTGCCCGATGGCCGCGTCTATTACGCCATGCGGCTCATTGAGGGCCGGCGGCTGGACGACTTCCTGCGCCAGGAATCTTCCCTGCCCGCCCGTCTGCGCATCTTCGAAAAAATCTGCGAAGCCGTGGCCTTCGCCCACAACCACGGCGTGATCCACTGCGATCTTAAGCCGCAAAACATCATGGTGGGGCAGTTCGGCGAGGTCTTCGTGGTGGACTGGGGCGTGGCCCGCGCCATCGATGACGCCGCCATGCCCACCGCCGGCACCCCGCCCTATATGGCGCCGGAACAATCCCGCTCCCGTGAGCAGCCGCTCGACGCGCGCACCGACGTCTTCGCGCTCGGCCGCATCCTACAGGACCTGATGCCGCCCTCGCCGCCGCGGCCTCTGGCGGCCATCGCGCGCAAAGCCTCGGCGCCCGATCCCGCCGGCCGTTTCGGCGATGTGCGACAGCTCGCCGCCGACATCAGCCTGTTCCTCGACGGACTCCCGGTCACGGCTTATCGCGATACCGTGCCTGAGCGTCTGGCACGCTTCTGGCGGCACAATCAGGTCCTGCTCCTGCTGTTGAGCGCGTATCTCGCGGTGAAATTAATTTTGTTTTTTCTGGCCCCCGCATTAAAATAGACGCCTGGCTCGCGGAACAAGGGTGCGGAGGTTCGGAAACGATGAATAAACCCCTGGTAGGATTGATCGCCGGTGCGATTCTCGGCATAGTAGACGGCGCCACCGCCTGGTTCACGCCGGCAGTCCGTTCGGAGATGACCGGCATCCTGATGGGCTCCTGCGTAAAGGGAATGGTGATAGGAATTCTCTGCGGCCTGATCGCACGGAAGGTGCACTCTACGGCCGTCGGGCTGGGCGTAGGCGCGGGCTTCGGACTGCTATTCGCCTATTTGGTGGCCTCCATGCCGCAACCCGACGGCCAACACTATTACCTGCAAATTATGTTGCCCGGTTTCGTGCTGGGAGCCATCACCGGCTTCCTGACGCAACGCATGGGAACGGCGCCGGCGAGAGCGTAGGGGGCACTCGGAGCCGCGCTCAAGCCAGTCTACTCTCAACCCACTCACCCAACCCCAATCGCACTACAAGCTCGGCCACTCGATCACCTGTCCACAGCGCGATTGGAAGATCGGCAGGCGGCGTTAGCTTCCCACTTGGAGAATGGACTGCAAATATCATTCGGGCGTAAAAGTCGCGCCGTTTCTTGAACCGTTCGACGTAGTCGTCCAAAACGTCCTGAGTAGCAGAACTCTTTACCTGGACGAACGCGATTTCACGGGCCGTGAGATTCTCCACTTCGACGTCAATCCCTTCGCGCGTTTTACCCAAAGTGGAAATGCGTACCCATCCTGTACGAGCTAGGATGAGGTCGATGAGTTGCTCAAAGTCTTTAGGCGAAAGTCGTTTCACTATCCTATCGACGGCCCGCTCATAATCGCCGCGAGCACTGGCGGCAGCCGCCGCTTCAGGATCTTTATCGTCTTGAATGATGCGCAACACCGCTTGCCAATCTCTCGGATTGCAGACTGTTCCCTTGAAGCCGCCCGTCGTCGTAACCGTACCAGGCAGATCTGAAATCGCGAGTAACTTTCCCTTGATTGAGCGATTGGACCAAAGGCGCTTGCAAGCCAGCCAGAAGTTGCCTTTTTCATGGCTCTCTCCGCCAGGATTAACTGTAGCGCCGTCAAGGACGGTGCACCACCACATGCAACCGTCTTCGAAGGTCATCCATACGTGCTGGCTGGGGCCGTCTAGGAGGTCGCGCAGAGCGTTGAAATCCTGCGTGACGCCTTGCCGAGGCCCGTTCACCTTTCTGAGTATTCGCTCGATCTCTGGAAAATCTGGATTTACCAGGAGCTCGCCCGGGACGGTGTTCCATCCGAGATGCACCTGCCCATTGGCTTTTGCCGCGCGCCACCATTGGCCGCTCCTGCCATTTTTCACGTACCGCACCGACGTCGGGAGTTTGTCAGACATAAGCGGATAAGCAGCTCAACTTAGGTTTTACCGATTCAACGCCGCCACACCCGGAAGTTGAATCCCCGCCAGAAATTCCAGCGACGCCCCCCCGCCCGTGGAAACATGCGTAATCTTGCTGGTAACCCCCGCGGCTTTGATGGCCTTCTCGGAATCGCCGCCACCCACCACCGAAATCGCGCCCGATCCGGCCACCGCCTTGGCCAGCGCGACCGTGCCGGTATCGAATGGCGGCTTCTCGAAGATCCCCATCGGCCCGTTCCAGATCACCGTCTTCGAGCCTGCGATCACCGCCGAAAAGGCCGTGATCGTCTTCGGTCCGATATCCACCCCGATCATGCCGTCCGGGATCGTCTCCACCACCTTGTTCGCCGCGCCGGCGGCGATTTCCGCCACCACCACGTGGTCCACCGGCAGCAGAAGCTTGTCGCCCAGCGAGGCCAGCAGGTTCTTCGCCAGCTCCACCTTGTCCTCTTCCACCAGCGACTTGCCCGTCGTCTTGCCCTGCGCCTTGAGGAACGTGTACGCCATGGCGCCGCCGATCAACAGGCGGTCCACCACTTTGCCCAGATTCTGTATGACCTCGATCTTATCCGACACTTTGGCGCCGCCCAGAATGGCCACGCAGGGACGCGCCGGATTGGTGGTCGCCATGCCGAGGTATTTCAATTCCGCTTCCATCAACAGGCCCGCGCCGGCCTTGGCGACGAATGGAATCATCCCCTCGGTGGAGGCGTGTGCGCGATGCGCCGAGCCGAACGCGTCGTTCACATAGACATCGCACAGCGCCGCCAGCTTTTGCGCGAACGCCGGGGCGTTTTTCTCCTCCTCCGGATGGAAGCGCAGGTTTTCGAGCAGCAGCACTTCGCCCGGCGCCGGCTTCATGGCTTCCACTTCGGGTCCGACGCAATCGGGCGCCATCTTCACCTCGCGGCCCAGCAATTCCTGGAGCCGCGCGGCCACCGGCTTCAGACTCATGTCCGGATTCGGTTTCCCTTTTGGACGCCCGAGGTGCGACGCCAGGATGACACCGGCGCCGTGTTCGAGAGCGTACTGGATGGTGGGCAGCGACGCCTTAATGCGCTTGTCGCTGGTGATTTCCATGTCGCCCTTTTCGTTTTTTTGCAGCGGCACATTGAAATCCACCCGGATGAAGACTCGTTTGCCGTTCAGGTCGAGATCGCGTATGGAAAGATAAGACATTTCAGGCCTCAAATGAAATAAACTTGAGCGTAACACGCGGCGGCTATGGCTTGTCCCGGGTAATCAGCCGCGCGCCGCGATTGCGCGTCAGGTAGTTGTACACCCACTCCACAAACACCAGCAGGCGATTTTCGAATTCCACCAGATACATCAGATGTACGAAGACCCACAGAAACCAGGCCGGGAAACCCGAGAACCGCACCCTCCCGAAATCCGCCACCGCTTTGTTCCGCCCGATGGTCGCCAAATTCCCTTTGTTGAAATAGTGGAACGGCCCCATGGTCTTGCCGCGCACCTTCGCCATGATCGCCTGCGCCACATAGCGGCCCTGCTGCATGGCCACCGGCGCCACACCCGGCAGCGGCTTGCCGGACTGCCGGCTGAAATTCGCCAGATCGCCGATCACGCGGATTTCAGGGTGCCCGGGCAAACTGAGGTCCGCTTCCACCATCACGCGTCCCACCTTATCGAGCTCCGCGCCGGCGCGATCGGCGAGCACCCTGCCCATGCGCGACGCGCGCACACCCGCCGCCCACAACACGGTGCGCGCTTCGATTCTCTCGCTGCCTTCGGCAAACGTGATGATGACACCCTGTTCGTCGATGGCCGTCACGCGCGCGCTGGTGCGCGAATGGACACCCAGCTCCAGCAGTTGCTTCTCGGCTTTGGCGGAAAGGTCCGCGGGGAAGCCCGGCAGCAGACGATTCTCGCCTTCCACCAGCAAGATGTGCGCGTCGGCCGGATTGATGTGGCGGAAATCGTGGCGGAGGGTATCGTTGGCGATTTCGCCCAACGCGCCAGCCAGTTCCACGCCTGTAGGACCGCCGCCGGCGATCACGAAATTCAGCCAGGCGCGGCGCTTCTCCGCCTCCGGCTCGCGCTCGGCCCGCTCGAACGCCAACAGCAGGCGGGCGCGAATGGCGGTGGCATCCTCAATAGTCTTGAGCCCCGGCGCCAGCGGCGCCCATTCGTCGTGGCCGAAATAGGCATGGGTCACGCCCGTGGCCACAATCAACTCGTCGTACG
>Ga0182018_10001559_pt1 | contig 25749 bp, 20 predicted proteins | sample 812P2MmetaG_FD_120490 | JGI IMG/M metagenome (GOLD analysis project Ga0182018, IMG submission 120490) | Permafrost microbial communities from Stordalen Mire, Sweden - 812P2M metaG | ecosystem: Environmental > Terrestrial > Soil > Wetlands > Permafrost | place: Sweden: Stordalen | collected...
ACCCGCGCCATCCGGTTCCACGCATCCAGCGCGGCGATCTTGTAGGCCTCGGCGAGGGTCGGATAGTTGAACGTGTTCTCGATGAAGTAATCCAACGTGCCTTTCAGGTTCAGCACCGCCTGGCCGATATGCACAAGTTCCGTGGCGCCCTCTCCCACGATGTGCACGCCAAGCAGCCGGCTGGTGTTGATGGAAAAAATCATCTTCAGAATGCCGGTGTTCAACCCCATGATATGCCCGCGCGAGGTTTCCCGGAACCGCGCGATCCCGCACTCATAGGGGATGTTCCGCTTGCGCACCTCCTGCTCGCTCATGCCGACGGTGGAAATTTCGGGTACGGTATAAATGCCGTACGGGAAAAACTCCGGCGCCGGCGGCAGTTTCATGCCGAAGGCATGGCAGGCGGCGATCCGCCCCTGTTCCATCGAGGTCGAGGCCAGGCTAGGGAAACCGATCGCATCACCAGCGGAATAAATATGCGGCACCGAGGTCTGGAACGTATGCGGATCGACTTTCAGGCGCCCGCGGCTATCCGTCTCCAACCCACAACAGCCAAGGTTCAGCGGTTCCGTGGCACCCATGCGTCCCGCGGTATAAAGCAGCATCTCCGAGCGGATGCGCCGGCCGCTTTCCAGCACCGTTACCGGCCGCTCGTTCTCGAACTCGATGCCGGTGACCTTGGAGCCAAGCCGAATGGTCATCCCGCGGTCACGTAACTGATGGGTGAAATCGTCGATCAGCTCGCGGTCGATGAAATCCAGGAACGTTTCATGCGCGTCGACCAGCGTGACGGCGACGTCCAGGGCGCTGAAAATGGTGGCGTATTCGATGCCGATCACGCCGGCGCCGATCACGGTCAGGCTGCGCGGCAGGTGGTCGATCTCCACGATCTCGTCGCTGTCCAGCACGTGACGGCCATCGAACGGTACATCGGCCGGCCGGTGCGGCCGTGTACCGACCGCGAGCAGGATGCGTTCGCCGCGATACACCCGGGGGCCTTCGCCTTCGGTCAGCACCTCCACGTGGTGCGGATCGAGAAAGCGCGCCATCCCGGTGGTCGTGCGCACCCCGTTGCGGGCGAACTGATGTTCCAGCACATCGACCTCGTGATCAAGGGTCATGTGCAGCCGCATCATCAGGTCCTTGGCCAGGATGTCCTTCTTCACCCGGTAGGCGCGACCGTAGAACCCGCGTTCCCGCCAGCCGGTCAGGTTCAGCACCGTCTCGCGCAGGGTCTTCGAGGGAATGGTGCCGGTGTGGACCGATACGCCGCCGACGCGACGGCCTTTCTCGACCACCAGGACGGACTTGCCCAGTTTGGCGGCCTGGATGGCGGCGCGGCGGCCGGCGGGGCCACTGCCAATGATGATGAAGTCATGACTTCCCAGCACCACGCGATCAGCCAAAGCCGGGGCCGCCAAAACGGGGGGAGTCAGTGTGGGGGTCGCCAAGGGGAGGGGAGCCGGTCCGTCGGGCATGCGCCTGAGCTTCCTATGGGTTGCCGCGGCGCATCATAACCGGTTTCCGGTCGCTTGTATCGGCGAAATTTTGACGAAAGCCACCGATCGCGTGGGGTTCCGCTGTTTCATTGCTTCGGCGGGCTTCGGGCGGTAGTCTCAATCATGTCACTCCGCCTGACCCGCCCCGAATTCCTCGCCTGGGCCGAAGCGCAACCTCGCGGCCGGTTCGAGCGTGTCGATGGCGAGGTCGTGGCCATGGCGCCCGAACGATGGGTGCACGCGCGGCTGAAGGCACAGGTCTGGCAGGCGTTGAACCGAGAAATCAAACAAGCGGGTCTGCCGTGTCAGGCCGCGCCCGACGGCATGACGGTACAAATCGACGACGACACCGATTACGAACCCGATGCCCTGGTCAATTGTGGTCCCCCGCTGCCGGATGACGCCATCGCCGCGCCCAATCCCGTCGTGATCGTGGAAGTGCTATCGCCGAGTACCACGTCCGTCGATACCGGCGCCAAACTCGCGGACTATTTCCGGTTGCCATCGGTCCAACACTATCTGCTGGTACGCACTTCCCGGCGGGAGGTCGTGCATCATCGCCGCACGGAAGACGGCATTCTGACCCGGATCATCCACGAAGGCTCGATCCTGTTGGATCCGCCAGGAATTCGCCTTGCCCTGGACGAGATTTACGCCGCCTGACGTGACGGGCCGCGCGCCGGCCTGGTATGTTGCATGGTGCCGCCCACCTTCGGCCCGGTTTTGTACTCAGGCCGTGGAGGCCGGATTACCCCACCCAACCTCGCCCGGAGATCACTCCGCCGCGAGCCTCTCCGGGTCCGGCGGGACTCCGGGAAGGGTGTTGGTCTCCTTGGGGAAACCCACCGTCGTCCCAGGCCAGTCACTGACACTCAATTCTGTTTGCACAGCCGTTCCGGGGCCTTTTCGGACTTCAGGACCGGTCCGCGCCGCCAACGGGCGTCCTTCCAGACGTCCCCATTTCAGGAAGTGACGTGTCGCGCCCTCTCCCGCCGCCCTGACATCAGGGTTCGCATCAAGATAGCTTTCCCCATCGAACTGTTCTGGTGGTTTGATGGAGTCGATGAGCATCCCGACCTTTGATTGCAGGACCGCCGGAGTGATCACACTCCGAAGGCCGCGGGCCTGGCAAATCTCGTCCGGCCGCCCGGACAGCAGAGCCAGCCTCAATGCGCGTATCTCGACGCCATTCACGATATTCGCCAGCGATCGATCGCCCATATTGCCAATCGGGCCTCTCACGCAGCACGGCAAAATTCCGCCATCGGCCTTGAACTCAACGTACACCCAGGGGTCGAGGCAATCTCGCGTCATGTCCGGAGGAACGAAGCGGCTGTGCGACGCATCAGGCATGTGCGCGTACCCTGTGCTCAAGTGCTTCGATGAACGCGCCTTGAGTGATCACCTCCACGCCATGCCGCCGCGGTAAATCCAATCCGCGCCTGATCGAGGAAAGCCGAGAACTCAGCTCTACACCCGATAAATCGTCGAGTGAGCGAACCTGGTCTTTCTCGGGTAAATTCATTCCCCTGTGCTCGGTCAGGCTCCACAATCCCACGGTCTTAACGCCCATCGCGATGGTGAACCTCGCGAATTCGTCCCATTCGGAAGTATTCTTGTCATAAAGCCCACAGAGAAATGCGAACTCGGATGGTGGCCGATGGAGTTTAAGGGCCGTTGATCTCACGAATGCCATGTTCGCCACGATCTGGCGCAGATCCACTTTTCGACGAACGCCGCGCAGGAACTTCGCATCGGACGAGTCCACGCTGATCGCGATTGTATCCATGCTGGCGAGGGCTTCCAGCTCAATTTCACTAAAGTTCTTCGCGAAGTTCGAAGTCAGCCGCACGCGAATGCCACGTTCGATCAAAGCGAAGCAAAGGTCTGTCCATCCGGCGCGAAACGTCGTCTCGCCGTGACCATTCAGATCGACTGGCTCCAGATCATTGTGTCTGGCGAGGTCCAGCACGGCCGCGAGCACCCGGCTCACCATCGCGTCGTCCATATCGGTGCCGCGATAGTCCGGGTGGCTTACGGCGCAATACACGCAGCGAAGGTTGCAGCGCGACGTCATGTCGAGTCGCACATGCCTGATCGGTCCGGGATTGAGTAATGCCTCCGCGACCGGGATTGTCATTTCGCCGCCTTCCGGGGCAGCTACACCGGTCATGGGCATGTGGCCACCGGTGTACCTGGGCCGTCACTCCACCTGTTCCATCGTCGCGACATCCCCGGCCAGCGTGGTGCGCCTGACATCGCGCACTTCGTTGCGGTCGAAGCGGCGCGCCCGGTGCATCGTGGTGCGGTTGTCCCAGATCACCAGATCGTTGACCCGCCATTCGTGCGAGTAAACGAACCGATCCTTGGTCGCGAACTCGGTCAGGTCGCGCAGGAACATCCGCGCCTCGGGGATGGTCCAGCCCAGAATGGTGCCGGCATGGGCGGAGAGGAACAGGGATTTGCGGCCGGTCACCGGATGCGTGCGCACCAGGCGTTGGCGGATCGGGCGAAAGGCCACGCGTTCCTCGTCGGTCAGATCGGTGAAGCCGATCGCCTCGCGGGAGAAAGCCAGCGAGTGCTCGCAGACCAGATCCTCGACCTCGGCCTTGGTCCGGTCGTCGAGCGCGTCATAGGCGGCACGCATGTCGGCGAACTCGGTATTGGCACCCCAGGACGGCAGGACCCGGCCCGACAACAGAGAGTATTTCGCCGGGACCGGGCGGAACGAACTGTCGGAATGCCAGAGGCGATCACCAAGTTTGAAGAACCAGACACGGTCCTGGTCCGACATGATGGCACCGGATTTGTCGAGATTTGAGAAATCCGCCATGCCCTGAGCAAGCCGGGAGTCTGCCTGTTTACGGATATGACCCGGCGTGTTGTAGCCCTCGAGTTCGCCGAAGTGATGGGTGAACGCGAGTTGCTGCTGATCGGTCAGGTTCTGGTCGTGGAACACCAGAACGGCGTACTGGTCCATACCGGCCTCGACCGCGGCGACTTCGGCGGGCGACAGCGGCGCCCGGCAGTCGATGCCGGAAACCTCGCCGGCGAAGACGGGATGCAGGCCACGAATTGTCACGCTCATCGCCGATTGCTCCAGGCTCATCCAAAATGGTAGCGGGGTTCATAGCAGACCGCGATGGGTTGGGCGAGAAACGCCGGTATGAGCCGCCCGGCGGGCCGAACGTTTCGGTATCAATCGCAAACCGTCTTGTAACAATTGTCCCGGCAATATCCCGGCCGGCTCTCCCCGATGGAGAGCAGCCGTTCCATCTGGGCGATGTTCGCCGTTCGCCGATCCCCACGGCGGACGGCGGCACCAGAACCCGTGCGTTCGTACCTCGGCGAGAAAGGCAATATCACAGTGGAGAGGCAGGGAGGACGCGGGGTGGCGACCTCCAAGGTCCGTTGTCACGATCCGGCCGGCCATCGCGCAATTCATTATATTTGCTTCTCCGCGTTCTCGGCCGTTCTCCGTCCTTCTCGGGGATATTGCCTTTCCAACCCGTTCGCCACCGACGGTTCCCATCTTCGGCCAGAAGCGACTCACCTCAGGCGGTTGCCAGGCCCCCCGGACGTGGCCAAACTCACGGGCTGACGGCCAGCCAGATCGGCGGCGCCGATCAGGAGGCGCCTCATGTCCCCACGTTATCGTATCGGTTTCGACATCGGCGGCACGTTCACCGATTTCATTCTGCTGGACACCACGCGGACGCAAATCCGCCTGCACAAATGTCTCACCACGCCAGCGGATCCCTCGGTCGGCGCGCTTCAGGGACTGGGTGAGATCGTCGCCGCCGCTGGTCTGCGCCTGTCCGACATCGACGAAATCGTGCACGGCACCACGCTTGTCGCCAATGCCCTGATTGAACGCCGCGGCGCCAAACTTGGCCTGATCACCACCGCCGGCTTCCGCGACATTCTGGAGATGGGCACCGAGCAGCGCTACGATATCTACGATTTGTTCCTACGCTATCCAGAGCCACTGGTGCCACGCCGCCGCCGCCTGGAAGTGCCGGAGCGCATGGATCGCGACGGCGAAACGATCACGCCGCTCGACCGTGACGCGGTGCGCGCCGCCGCCCGCCGCCTGGCCGCCGATGGCGTGGAAGCGATCGCCGTCTGTTTCCTGCACGCTTACCGCAATTCGGCGCACGAGCGCGAAGCCGGCGAAATCATCCGCTCGGTGCTGCCCGAGGTCGCGGTGTCGCTGTCATCGGACGTCGTCGCCGAGTTGTGGGAATACCAGCGCCTGGTCACCACCTGCGCCAACGCTTTCGTGCAGCCGCTGATGGACCGTTACGTACGCATCCTGGAGCGGGAGTTGTGGCAGCGCGGCTTCCGCGGCGCGCTGACGCTGATGCACTCGGCGGGTGGTTTGGTCTCGCCGGAAACAGCGCGGGCGTTTCCAATCCGGCTGCTGGAATCGGGTCCGGCCGGCGGCGGCCTCGCCACGGCGTTCTTCGGCAAGCTCGCCGGCCACGACGACGTCATCAGTTTCGACATGGGCGGCACGACCGCGAAGGCCTGCCTGATCGAGCATGGCCAGGCCGCCGTCGCCGCCGAAATGGAAGCCGCCCGGGTGCATCGTTTCAAGAAGGGCTCGGGCCTGCCGATCAAGGCGCCAGTCATCGACATGATCGAGATCGGCGCCGGCGGCGGCTCGATCGCGGATATCGACGAGGTGGGGCTGTTGCGTGTCGGCCGGCGGTCGGCCGGCGCCGATCCGGGTCCGGCCTGTTACGGCCGCGGCGGGACCGAGGCGACGGTCACCGACGCCAATCTGCTGCTTGGCTATTACGATCCCGGATTCTTTCTCGGCGGCCGCATGGCGCTCGATCGCGATGCCGCCGAACGGGCTTTGGCCGCTCTCGGCGCCAGGATAGGTCTGTCCGTGATCGAAACGGCCTGGGGCATCCATCGGGTCGTGACCGAAAGCATGGCCGCCGCCGCGCGTATCCACATCGTCGAGAAGGGCAAAGATCCGCGCGCTTACGCCATGGTTGGCTTCGGCGGCGCCGGACCGGCGCACGCCGCTGGTGTCGCTCGCATTTTGGGCGTGCGCGAACTGCTGATCCCGCCCGCGTCCGGCGCCGCGTCCGCGCTGGGTTTTCTCGCCGCGCCGCTGAGTTTTGAGCAGGTGCGCAGCCATCCGATGCGGCTCGATGAACCGGGCGCCGCCGCTCGGATCGATGCCGTGCTGAACGAACTGACCGAGGAGACGCGCGCGCGGCTGGAAGCGGCGGGTGTCAGCCCAGGGGACGTCGTCACTGAACGCTCCGCCGACATGCGGTTGTTCGGTCAGATCCACGAAATCAATTTCGTACTGCCCGATGGGGACATCGACGATGCTGCCATGCCCGGCGTCCGGGCCGCTTTCGCCGCCGCTTACGCCGCTCGCTACACCTCGGTTTACGAGGGCGTGGCGGTCCAACTGGTGTCGTTGCGGGTGCGCTGCCGAGGGCCGTTGCCGGACCTCACCATCGCGCGGGCGGAAACCGGTGGCGGCGGGCCAGCGCGGAAAGGTGTCCGAGAGGCATTTTTCGACGGCGGTTTCGTCGAGGTCCCGGTGTACGATCGTTACGTGCTGATCCCGGGGGTCAGCATCGAAGGCCCGGCGATCATCGAGGAGCGGGAGTCGACCACGATCGTCGCCGCCGGCGATACGGTCATGGTCGATGCGACCGGCACGTTGCGGATCGCCGTCGCCGTCACCCCGCCCGCGGCCGCGCGGATTACCCAGGCAACACCTCAGGCCGAAGCCCGCGCGCTGATCGAGGCCGATCCGGTTTCACTCGAAATCATGTGGGCGCGCCTGGTCACGGTGGTGGAGGAGATGTGGCACACCATCGTTCGCACCGCGTTCTCGTTGATCGTTTCGGAAGCGCAGGATTTCGCCACCGACCTGCTCGACCCCGAGGGGGAGAGTCTGGCGCATTCGCCACGTGCCATGCCGGTGTTCAACCTCACGGTGCCGATCGCGGTGAAGGCCTTGCTGAAGAAATTCCCGCCGTCGACCCTGGTGCCGGGCGACGTGCTTATCACCAACGATCCCTGGCTCTGCGCGGGCCATTTGTTCGACATCGCCGTCGTCACGCCGGTGTTTCGCGATGGGCGCCTTGTCGCGCTGACCGCCACGGTCGGGCATGTGGGCGATATCGGCGGCACCAAGGACTCGCTGCGGGCGCGTGAAATCTACGACGAGGGTTTCCAGATTCCGCCGATGAAACTCTATCGCGCGGGGGTGCCGAATGACGACCTGCTGACCTTGCTCGGCGAGAATGTGCGTAAGTCGGCCGAAGTGCTCGGCGACGTGTTTTCCTTCGTGGCCGCCAACCAACTTGGCGCCGACCGGCTGCTGACGTTCATGGACGATTACGGCATGCACGATCTGCGGGCGCTTGCCGCCGTCGTGCAGGATCGTTCCGAGATCGCCATGCGCGAGGCGATCCGCGCTCTGCCGGACGGCGAATACCATTCGGAAATCGCCAACAACCCGCTTGGCACGAAGTTGATCTATCCGCTGAAGGTCACGGTCGCGGGCGACGCGGTCGAACTCGATTTCGCGGGCGCGCCGCCACAGCAACCGATGGGCGGACTGAACAGCACGTTCACTTACACCGCGGCACATGCGACATACCCGATGAAGTGCATTCTGTCGCCGCGGATTCGCAGCAACGCCGGGTGTTACCGCCCGTTCACGGTGAAGGCGCCCGCCGGGTCGATTCTCAATTGCGACAAACCCGCCAGCGTCAATCTGCGCACGCGCACGGGATGGTATATCGCGCCCAACATTTTCCGCGCTTTGGCCAGCGCCGCGCCGGAGCAGGTTCAGGCCGCCACCGGCCTGCCGCACGCGATGAACATCTATGGCAACGACCGTAACGGAAGACTTTACGCCGATCATTTTTTCATTGGCGGCGGCCAGGGCGGCTCGGCGCATGGCGACGGCAAATCGGCACTGCTTTACCCGACCTCGGCGGCCAACACGTCCATCGAACTGATGGAAACCAGGGCTCCCGTGCTGGTTGTCGAAAAAACTCTCGTCACCGATTCGGGCGGCGCCGGTAAACACCGCGGCGGACTGGGCGTTCGCACCCGGCTGCGCAAACTGCACGAGGACGGCAAGCCGACCCTGTTCTCAGTCTACCCGGAAGGCGCTGGCATCTCGACCGACGGATTGTTCGGCGGCCATCCCGGCGGCGGCGTGCGCGGCGTCGTGCTCGATAGCACCGGCAACGTCGTGCACGACTGCGGCACAGGCGAACTCGTCACGCTGACCACGACCGAGCGCATGGTCGAAGTTTGCCTCGCCGGTGGCTCCGGCTTCGGCGACCCGCGCGAGCGGGCGAGGGCCAGCGTCGATGATGACGTGGCCGACGGTTATGTATCCGCTGACGCCGCGACCAGCGTTTACGGGGCCGCCAGTTCCGCGTCGGCCGCGGAATGACATTCAATCCACCGGCGTCCCGCTTGACGCTCGAACACACCCCATTTTCATCGACTTTGGGTGTCGCACGAACAGTATTCACCGCACGGCCCCTTTGCGTCTTTTTGCGGTTCTTTGCGTTTTTTGCGTTTAAACCTTTCAAAGCCCAAGACCGCACGAGCCGTGATCGTTTCGCCTTCCGCGTGGGCTGCTGGAACAGCGAAAGCAAGAATGAACGCAAAAAACGCAAAGAACCGCAAAAAGACGCAAAGGCAACGAGACTTCCGACGCGAGGCCCGAGGGACGGCGGGCCATGCGACGATGGTACTGGGCGGGGTCTGCGTCTGGTGGGGATCGGTTGAAAAGGGGGCTGAGATGGCTGGAACGATAAGGGAGACCATGCCGACCACCGATGCGCCTCGCGTGCATCCGGCGTTTTTCAGCGTCGGGAGTGTCCTGCTGATCGCTCCGCTTTGCGTGGTTGGCGCGATCATTGGGACGCAACTGATCGTGACGCTCGGCATCACCACCAACACCTCGCTCATCGGCGCGCTGGCCGGCATGGGGCTGGCGCGCATTCCGTTGCTGGCGTTCGCGCGCTACCGTTCGATCCACATGCAGAACCTCGCCCAGTCGGCGATTTCGGCGTCGACGTTTGGCGCGGGCAATGCGTTGCTGCTGCCGATCGGCATTCCGTTCGTCATGGGCCGGCCGGACCTCGTGTTGCCGCTGTTCGCGGGTGTCTTTCTGGCGATGCTGCTGGATGCCTTCCTGCTCTATCGCATGTTCGACAGTGAGGTGTTTCCGACCGGCGGCGCATGGCCTCCCGGTGTCGCCGCCGCCGAGGCGATCCGTGCCGGCGACGAAGGCGGCCGCAAGCTCGTGGTGCTTGGCGGCGGCGTGGTGGTCGGTGTCGCTGGCGCGTTGTTCAAAATCCCGATGTCCGCCTTCGGTGTCGCCTTCATCGGCAACATCTGGGCTTTGACGATGTTTGGCCTCGGACTGCTGACGCGCTTCTACTCGACGTTCCTGTTCGGCAACGACGCCTTCGCCGGCGTCATCCCAAAAGGCGACATCAATGCCGCCTATATCCCGCACGGCTTCATGGTCGGCGCCGGACTGGTGGCACTGGTGCAGGTCGTCATTCTGATGATCCGCGACGACACCGGCTCAGCCGTCACCGGCGCCGCGAGGAGCACCGCCGATGTGCGCCGTACCATGGGTCTCGGCGGCACCGCGTTCGTTCTGATCGCGGTACTGATCGCCTTGCTCGGCGGACTCTGGAGCGAATTGTCGCCAGGCATGCTGGTGGCGTTCCTGCTTTACGCGGCCCTCGCGGCGCTGCTGCACGAGGTGATCGTCGGCCTCGCCGCGATGCATGGCGGCTGGTTTCCAGCCTTTGCCGTCGCGTTGATCACGCTGGTCATCGGCGTGCTGGTTGGGTTCCCGCCGGTCGCGCTGACCTTGCTGGTGGGCTTCTCCGCCGCGACCGGACCGGCGTTCGCGGACATGGGCTATGACCTCAAGGCCGGCTATATGCTGCGCGGCTACGGCGCCGATCCCGAGTTCGAACGTGAGGGCCGCAAGCAACAATTGTTCGCCGCGATGTTCGCCTTCGTGATCGCCGCGGCGGTCGTGCTGATCGCGTATCCAAGCTATTTCGCGAACAATCTCGTTGCTCCGGCGGACCGGGTGTTCGCGGCGACGATCAAAGCGGGTGCGTCGATGGATGTGGCAAAGCAGTTGCTGATCTGGGCTGTGCCTGGCGCGATTCTGCAGTTCATCGGCGGACCAAAGCGGCAGATCGGCGTGCTGTTCGCGACCGGACTCTTGCTGCTCGTGCCGTTCGCCGGTTGGGCGGTCATCACGGGCGTCATCGCGCGCCTGATCTGGACTCGCCTCGGCGGTATTCGTCAACGCTCCACCATGGAAGTGTTCGCGGCGGGCGTGATCGCGGGCGACGCTCTGTTCAGTTTCTACGATCTGGGCAGCAAATACGCCGCGATGAAAAAGTAATGGGGAGGACGCGACGATGCCCGATACAACGGTGGCGATCATTGGTGCCGGCAGCGGCGGTGTTTATCTCGCCGCCGAGCTTGGTGGACTGGGATGCCGGCTGCGCCTGACCGATCTCGATGACAACCGTCTCGCCGAAATCCGCGCGCGTGGCGGTCTGGACGTCGAGACAGCTTCCCCGCGCGAAGCCGTAGTGGCCGCGCTTCGGCCAAGGCAGGGCGGCTTTGTTCCGATCGAACATGTGACGACCGATCTAGCGGCCGCGATCGACGGCGCCGCCGTGATCGCGGTCTGCACCGGTGGCACGTATCAGGAAAGCGTCGCGGTGGCCCTCGCGCCATTGTTGTGCGATGGCCAGACGATTCTGTTGATTCAGGGCAATACCGGCGGCTCGCTGGTGGTCCGCCGCGCGCTCGACGCCGCCGGTTGCCGCGCCGCGGTCGATATCGCCGAAATGGACAACTATCCGTATTCCTGCTGGCGGCCGACGCCGACGACGATCCGGCCGATCGTGCGCAAGAAGTTCTTGCAGATCGCGGCATTTCCGGGCAATCGCATGGCGCCCGTGTTCGCCATTCTCGGGCCGTTGTTCCCGCATGCGGTCGCGGCGCCGACGGTGATCTCGACCGGCTTCACCAACGCGAACGCGATGCTGCATGTGGCGAACTGCGTCGCCAATGCGGGCAAGATCGATCGCGGCGAAAGTTATAAGTTTTACGCCGAAGGGGTGACCGCGTCGGTGGCGCGGCTTTACACGGCGATCAACGCCGAACGGGTGGCGGCGGCGGCGGCATTGGGCGCCCAGGTGCCGGGGTTGGAGGAGTGGTTCGAGCGGACCTATGGCGTGCGTGGCGCCACATTATCGGAAACCTGCCAGTTGCTGACGACCAAAAGCGATGGGCCATACCAGGCGACGGGGACCCCTCGGTCATGGGACCATAAATACATCGCCGAGGATGTGCCGGTCGGACTGATGCCAATGCTCGCACTGGGCCAGGCGGCGGGCGTGCGGATGCCGCGGATCACGGCGGTCATTGAACTGGCGCGGACACTGGCCGGCGACGATTTCGCTGAAGCGGCGCGAACTCTCCAGCGCATGGGCCTCGCGGGAATGGATGGGGCGGAAATCCGGCGGGTCGTCATGGAAGGGTTCCGGTAGGATCACCGGGTCGAGCCCACTTCTGTCCGGCTGAGCACCGGTCGAATACTCGAGGCATACTGACCGGCTGTCGCATCTCGTCATGGCCGCCCTTGTGGCACGGCTGTCCACGTCTTCGGCGCGGCCGGTAAAGTCGTGGATGGCTGGGCCGAGCCCAGCCATGACGGGCAAAAAGCACCAGTCGTCAACAGGATATTTAACCGGACAACCGGGCCAGGCCCGGGGATGACGAAATTCAACAGCGTTGACCTCAGGTAATCGATCGTTCCGTTATAGGATCGAACAATTGAATCTTGTCCGTATCGACAACGAACGGGAGAAATTGCCCGGGTCTGGGGTCGATAGAACGGTCCATACGGGCAACGAAACTTGAGCAGCCACTGGTCAGGTGGACGAAATTCTCGCTTCCCATGTGCTCCACGACGTCAACGTTCGCGGCGATCGATCCTTTGACTTCTCGTCCATCAAGGATGTCCTCGGGACGAACGCCCAGGATCACCTGCTGGCCGTTGTAGCCATTGATCCGCGCGACGATCTCCGGTGGGACTGCTATGTCCATACCGCCGCCCTTGATCTGCAATGCGCCGTCTACATGCACCAGTTCGGCGTTGAAGAAATTCATCGCCGGGCTGCCAATAAATCCGGCGACGAAAACATTCGCGGGGTTCGCGTACACCTCGCCCGGCGTATCGACCTGCTGCAACGTGCCGTCTTTCAGGATTGCGATGCGATTGCCGAGAGTCATCGCCTCAACCTGATCGTGCGTGACATAAATGACCGTCGTTTGCAGGCGCGCATGCAGTTTGGTCAGTTCGACCCGGGTTTGCACGCGCAGCTTGGCGTCCAGGTTGGACAGCGGCTCATCCATCAGGAACACCTGAGGCTCACGCACGATGGCTCGGCCAAGTGCCGCGCGTTGCCGCTGACCGCCGGAGAGTTGTTTCGGTTTACGATTAAGAAATTCCTCGATGCCGAGGCGGTCGGCCACCGCGTGAACCCGCCGCCTTATCTCATCGGCGGGCGTGTGCCGTTGCCGCAGACCATAGGCCAGATTGTCGTAAACGCTCATGTGCGGGTAGAGCGCGTAATTCTGAAACACCATGGCGATGTCGCGGTCTTTTGGCGAGACATCGTTGACCATCCGGTCGCCGATGTAGACCTCGCCTTCGGACACTTCTTCCAGCCCGGCGATCATCCGCAACACCGTCGACTTGCCGCAGCCGGACGGTCCGACAAGGACCAGAAACTCCTGATCGTGCACGTCAAGCGAGACATCGCGGACAACCGTCACGTCGCCGAACCGTTTCGTTACATGCTCTAATGTCACCGAGGCCATGCCTGTCCTCCTGTTGATCGCGCCGCGACCGCGGGACTGAACGTCACGCAAACCGGGGTCGGTACATGGGTGATGTGCCCGGTTGGGCGCGGCATTCCGGTCACCTTCTCGATGCGGAACGTCACGATTGAATCGCTGTCCTGGTTGGCCACGAGCAGAAACTCGCCATTGGGATCGATGCCGAAACCACGCGGCGTTTTTCCTTCGGTAGCCACGTGACCGCCCTGCTCCAATCGTCCGGTGTGGTGATCGACGCGGAAGATCGCGATGCTGTCGTGACCTCGATTTGAGGCGTAAAGGAATTCACCGGACGGGGTGAGCCGGACGCCGGCGCAAGTATTCTCACCGATAAATCCCTTCGGTACCGTCGAGACAATTTGCATTTCCCGCGGCACGCCGGTCGCGCCGTCAATCGCCATCGCGGTCACCGTCGCGTTCAGCTCATTGATCAGATAAGCGAACCGGCCGCCGGGATGCAAAGCGAGATGACGCGGGCCCGAGCCTGGCTCGGTGCGGATCCAGGGAGTGTCATTGGGTTCCAGCACGCCTCGCGCGGCGTCGAACCGGTAGATGAACAGCTTGTCCAGGCCGAGATCGGGAACATACGCGTAACGGCCGCCCCGGTCGAGCGTGACCGAATGAGCGTGCGGCCCGCTCTGACGCACCGGGTCGGGGCCTGAGCCCTGATGCTGGATGACCTGACAGGCTTCCTTCAGGCCGCCGTCATGATGCACAGGCAGGACGCAAACGCTACCGCTCATGAAATTCGCGACGAACACGTGATGGCGCTTCGCGTCGATCGTCACGTGACAAGGATCGGTGCCATGCGTCGGTTGCTTGTTCAGAAAGCTGAGGTTTCCCGTCGCGCCGTCCACGGCGAACGCACTGACGGTTCCTGTTGGCTTGTCCTGGTACGACTTCAGTTCATTGACGGCGTAAAGGAACCGCCTCGTGTCGTCGAGCGCCAGAAAAGAAGGGTTCACGACACCGGTCACCGTGCTGACCGGCTCCAACGCGCCGGACGCCGGGTCCATCCGGAACACATAAATACCTTCGCCGTTACCTTTCAGCACCTTTCCGGTCCCGAAGAGAATTGGCTCGGTATAAGTGCCAACATAAATGAGCATCGTGCGCGTTGCCCCCGGGTCAGTTCGGTTCGATCACGACCTTGATCGCGCCGTCGCGGCGTTTGACGAAGGTCTCCAGCGCGACCGCGAAATCCTCCAACGGAAAGCAATGCGTGATCAGGTCGTCGACACGCAGTTGTTTCGCGGCGATCAGGGCGATCAGTTTGCGCGACACATTCGGATTGGCGCGCGAGCCGAAGATGGCGATCTCATTATGCACGATGTATTTGAACGGCAGATTCTCCACCACGCGATCCGGCGGCACGCCCACCAGCACGACGCGGCCGCCCTTGCGGACCATTCGCACACATTGGTGAAATGTTCCTGGGGCGCCGGAGCACTCGACCGCCTCATCGACACCGCGACCGTTGGTGGCGTCGCGGACAGCCTGGACCGGGTCGGCGTGTTCAAAGTTCACCAGGGTGTCGGCGCCGGACCCGCTTGCCGCCTCCAGCCGCGCGCCGCGGCCGACCGCGATCACTCTTGCCGCGCCCAACAGGCGTGCCATGCGCATCGCGATCAGGCCAATTGGTCCGGGTCCGATCACCGCCACCGTGCCGCCCGGCGTCACGCCCGACAACTCAAGCCCGTGCAGAACCACGCCCGCCGTATCGACCAGAGCGCCTTCGCGGAAGCTGATCGACGCCGGCATGTGGTTCACGCTTTTGATCGAGTAAACCGCGTACTGCGCGTAGGCTCCGTTGGTGAGAAATCCATAGTGGCGATGGCCGGTTTCCGGCCGGCCGTAATTCTCACAGATCGTGTAGCGTCCCTCCATGCAGTTGGCGCAGGTGCCGCAGCCGCAATGCGCCTGGCCCGCCACACGATCCCCCGGTTCAAAATCGATCACCCCTGGTCCGACGGCCACGACTTCGCCGGACCACTCATGGCCCGGCGTGAACGGATAGGCGGGCGGCCAGGTGCCTGCCAGGTCGCCACGAATGACTTCGGGATCGCTGCCGCAGATCGCCACCCCGCCAATCTTGCACAACACCTCTCCTGGCCCGGGACGAGGCACCGGAATGGTCTGAATCTCGAATGCACCCGGGTACGTCAGCACGAGGGCTCGCATCTGGTCCGGAACGGTTTGAGCGGGCTTTGGGGCCACGAGAGTCGCCGACATGAGAGTCTCCTTGTTATGATGTCGCATCGGCGGAACGAGTCAGCACGATGCGCCCTGTCAGGTCGCCGGATTCTAGGCGAGCCGCCGCCTGTTGGATCTGCTCGAGCGGGTAACGTGCACCGATGACCGGCGTGATGTGTCCGGTCCGGGTCAGCCGCACGACGTCGATCAGATCTTGCTTCGTGCTGCCGCGACAGCCGATGATCTGCTGCTCGGTTTTGAAGAACCGCATGGACGGGATTTCGAACGTGTCATCGAGATAGCCGACGATCAGCAGTTTGCCGCCGGGCCGCAGCACGGAAAGCCCCTGACGGACGCTGTCATGAGTGCCGATATTGTCGGCGACCAGATCGACGCCTTCGCCCTGAGTGAACTTCGCCGCGTCGGTTTCCAGCGATTGGGTCGTAGGATTGATCGTGATCGCGCCGTACTGTTCCGCGAGTGCGCGCCGGTCCGCCTGGCGGCTGGTTACCATCACGTCCGCCCCGGCGCTCCGGGCGATCTGGACGCCATGAATGCCCAGTCCGCCCACGCCGAGGATCAGGACGCGCTGCCCGACACCCAGGCCGCCCTGGTGCACGAGGCTGTGGTACATGCAGGCGACGGCGTCCGGTAGAATCGCCGCCGCTTCGTACGAAATCTCCGCCGGCAGGGCGACCAGATTGGCGGCCGGCACAGCGACGTAATCCGCGTGGCCGCCGTCTCTTTCGAAGCCGATACGGCTCATCGCGGGGCAACGCTGCGTTTCGCCAGTCAGGCAATGCCGGCAGCGGCCGCATGTGACATCAATGCTCGCCGTGACCCGATCCCCCTGGCGCCAGTTCAGGACATCGCCGCCCATCGCCACGATTTCGCCGGCCAGTTCGTGACCGACGATCCGCGGCAGTTCGCCGAGCGGCTGGCGGCCGGACAACAAATGCAGATCGGTGGAGCACAGGCCGCTGGCGCGCACGTGGACCAGAACCTCGGCGGGACCTGGCCGCGGGATCGGACACCGTGTCACTTCGAGCACCCCGCCATAGCGGGAGATCACGACGGCACGCATCAGGCCCGGATTGGTCATTCCTTCAACCCGCTCACGGCGATGCCCTGGATGAAGGCGCGTTGCAGCACGAAGAACAGAATGATCATCGGCAATGTGCCCAGTACCGCGATGGCCATCAGTTGGTCCCAGGCGGTGCCGTAACTGCTCATGAACAGGGAAATCGCCAGCGGCAGAGTGCGCAATGAATCCTTGCTGACGATGATCAGCGGCCAGATGTACATGTCCCAGGCTTCGCGGAACGTGAACACGCCCAGGGCGACGAGGGCCGGCTTGCATAACGGCAGCACGATTTGCCAGAAGATCTTGAATTCCGACGCGCCGTCAATCCGCGCGGAATCGATCAGGTCCCGCGGAATTCCCAGCATGTACTGGCGCATCAGGAAAACGCCGAAACCGTCGACCAGGAACGGCACGATCAGACCTTGATACGTGTTGGCCCAGTCGAACTGCTTGATGATGAGGAACAGCGGCACCATGGTGACTTCGAGCGGCAGCATCATGGTGCTCAGGATCAGGATGAACAGCACGCCGCGGCCGAAATAGCGGAATTTGGCCAGGCTGTAGCCGGCGAGCGAACATAACAGCAGATTGCCCGCGGTGATGGCCACGGCGACCAGGCCGCTGTTGAAGAAGTAGCGGGTGAAGTTCTGCGCGTGCCAGGCCAGCACATAGGATCGCCAGTTGACCGGATCGGGAATCCATTGGATCGGCACGCGGAACATGTTCTCCATCGTCCGCAGCGACGAGGAGACCATCCAATAATACGGCAGCAGCGAGATCGCCACGGCCCCGAGCACCAGCACATAGGCCAGCACATCCCCGCGATGCCGCATCGCCCGATGCGGGAGGCTTTCCTCTGCCCGTGGCGGGCGGTTTGACTGGATTGCGTGAAGCGCGGTGAGGTCGTCGGGCATCTCAGTCCTCACCGCGTGTGAAGATGCGGATTTGCGCGACGGAGAACAGCATGACGGCGACGAACAGGAAGACGCTCATCGCGGCGGCGCGGCCCATGTCGAAGAACTCGAACGCTGTCTGGTAGATGAACAATGGCAATACGCGCGTGGCGTCGGACGGTCCGCCCTGGGTCATGATCATCGGCACGGCGAAGACCTTCATCGCCACGATCACGGTCATCACCATCACCAGCAGCGTGGTGGGCTTCAGCAACGGCAGCGTGATGTCCTTGAATGTCGACCAGCGGCTGGCGCCATCGATTTCCGCGGCCTCATAGTATTCGGCGGGGATGGCCTGCAGGCCGGCCAGAAAAATCACCATGTAGTACGGGGTGGCTCGCCATATGCCGATCAGGATGACCGCCGGCAGCGCGGTCGAACTGCTGCGCAGCCAGGGAATCGGATCGATGCCGACCCAACCGAGCACCGTGTTGAGCACGCCATCCTGCTGGTACATGAACGTCCAGACGACCGCCATCACCACCGCCGGCATCACCACCGGCATGAAAACCGACGATCGCAGCAGGTCTTTGAGGAACAGACTGCGGTTGAACAACACCGCGAGTCCCAGTGACAGCGGCCAGACCGGCAGCACGCTGAACACGACATAGATCAGAGACACGCGCGCGGAGTTACGAAACAGCGGGTCCTGGATCAGGTCAATGAAGTTGCCGAGGCCGATGAATTGTGCGGGATGAATCAGGTCGTATTTGGTGAAACTGATCGCAAACGCATCGATCATCGGCAGGAAGCGGAACAGAAAAAGGATCGCCAAGGTCGGAAACAGGATCGCATAGCCGAACAGCGCCTGTTTCTCGGTCAGGCCCAAATGGAGCCACCGCCGGGTTGCCAACTTTCGTGGTTGAACGGCGGACGACACGGTAAGACTCCTGCTGGATGCTGTTTCGAAGCGGCGGACGGGACAGGTGGGGAGGCGGCGCTTCAACACCGCCTCCGGCCGGCCTTCACTTCTTGTTGAGAACGCGTTCCGCCTCGGTCTGCGCCTGGTCGAGCGAGGCCTTGGGATCGGCGCCGTCGTACACGACCCGCTCGATGGCGCGTCCCAACGACTGGGTGATTTCGTTGGTGAACTCAGAGCGGATGTACCAGGATCCGGTCGAGACATCCTTCATGTGGACATCGAAAAACGGAAACTCCCTGGCAACCGAACTTTGCTCCACGCCTTTGACCGGTTGCACGAAGCCAACCTTGTCGAGCCATACTTCAGGTTTCGCCAGCATGAACCGGATGAAGTCCCAGGCGGCGGCTTTCTCGGCTTCCGGTTTGGCCTTGTTCACGCCCCACATCCAGCCATAAACCAAAGTATGCGGTTTGGCCGGATCGACCTGCGGCAGTGACACGACGGTGAAGTCGCTGCCGACAGCGGCGGACTGCTGAACCTGAGGCGTCGCCCAGGGACCGGTGATGTACATCGCGGTGCGGCCGTCGACGAAGTCCTGGTTCGGGTTGCTGGACGTGTTCATCGTCGTCCTTGGGTCACCCGTCACCTTGGTCACGTCCCGCCACAGCGTCAGCGCCTTCACCGCCGCGGGACTGTTGAGGTAAGCGGTCTTGCCATCGTCGCTGAGCAGCTTGCCGCCGAATTGTTCCGTCAGAGGTTGGAAGTCCTGCACCTCCCACCGATTGCTATGATAGGGAAAATCGAACGCCTTTTGCACGGTGCGATTACCCTGCGTGATCTTCAGCTTCGGCCCCAGTTTCATCATATCATCCCACGTCCTGGGCGCGTCCTTCTTCGGATCGAGGCCAGCGGCGCGAAACTCCTTGTTGTTGATGAACAGGCTCATGGAATTGCCCTGATAGGGCAGAGCATAAACCTTGCCGTCAAACGTCGCGGCGTCGAGACCGCCGGGCGTGTATCTGGCGATGAAGTCAGGGTAGCTCTTGGCCCCAAACACCGTCAGGTTCAACGGCTCCAGCACGCCTTTGCTGTAGTACAGCGAGTAGAACGAAGCATCATTGTCCATGATGTCCGGGCCCGTGCCGGTGGCGAGGGCGACACTGATCTTCTGATTGATGTCGGCCGATGACGTGATGGTGGTGTTGACCGTCACGTTGGGCCGCACCTGCTTGTACTCTTGGATCAGCTCCTTAAGATAAGCGGTCATCGGACCGTATTCGTGCCACCAGATCTCGATTGTCGTCTTCTCCGTCGGCATGGCGGCGGGAGCGGCGGGCGGCGCGCCGAAGGCAGCTTGCAGGTACAGCATCGCGGCGCCGGCCAGCAGAACGGCTGAATATTTCTGCGAGCGTGACATTGGTTCCCTCACGGTTTCTGTGACAGCCGCCAAACCGTCACGCAGGACGATGCCGCGACCTGTGTCATTTGATAATCTGAGGGAACCATCGCGTCCTTGATCTGGGTCAACCCAGGATCCGCGGTGTCTCGCGATGGGCGCCCCGAGGCGCCGATGCTGTGCTCAGGGCAAGGACTGGCAGAGATTCTTCCCGGCTGTTCGCCGGGAAAGCGTGATCTGATACAGCGCCGGCCAGAGCTTGCCGGTGACGAACAGCCGATCGCCGGATGCGTCATAAGCGATGCCGTTCAGCACGTTCTCGACCGCCGGCGTCACGGCGGAAGCCGCGAGATCGGTCAGATCGATCAATCCGGCGACCTGGCCCGTTTTGGGGTTAATGCGAACGATCACGCTGGTTCGCCAGACATTGGCGAAGATTTCGCCCTTCACCCATTCAAGTTCATTGATGCGCGTGATCGCGCGGCCGTCGCAGGTGACATGGATGCGTCCGGTTTCAACAAAGGTGTTCGGATCGAGAAAGCGAAGATCGGAGGTCCCGTCGCTCATGATCAGGTGGGATCCATCCGTCGTCAGCGCCCATCCCTCGCCGGGATAGTGGAACACGGAACGCGGCTCGAAGGTATTCAGATCGTAGACAAAGCCGGTCTGATTTTTCCAGGTCAACTGGATCAGCCTGTCTTTCCAGACGACGATACCCTCGCCAAAGTAAGCCGGATCAAGCGCGCGCTCCCGCACGATCTGACCGGTCTTCAAAACGACCTTACGGATCGAGGACTGGCCGTTGCGGCCGGTGCTCTCGTACAGAAATCCGCGGTGATACAGCAGTCCTTCGGTGAAGGCATTCGGATCGTGCGGAAAGGTCGCGACGATCGCGGCGGTGTACTCGGGAACGGCGGCACGGGCGAGCCCAGGCCGGACGAACGCGATAACGACCGCGAGCAATGCAACTGACCAGAACCTCGTTCTCATTCGCACGCCGCTCCCGGCCCTCCAGCAGATAAACGTAATGCACCGGGCAGCCCTTGTTCGCTAAAGCTTCGAAGGGCACCCCGCGAAGCGCACCTGCGCGAAGCAGGATGGCGTCCCCGATTGGATTCGAACCAACGGCCCCAGGATTAGGAATCCTGTGCTCTATCCTGCTGAGCTACGGGGACACCTCGCCGTCTTTACGCAAATTCCCGGCGCCGGAAAAGCCCGTTCCGCGCCGCGTAGCGACCCTGGGCAATCGCTTGAATCGGGAAGCGCGAGGGCTCTGCCCTCGGACCCGCCAGGAGGCATCGGTCCGCTCTTCGCGGCCCAAGGGGGCGAAGCCCCGCGCCTTCCTGGTTCAAGCGGCTGCCCCGCGGCACGACTCGCCCGGGGTTCAACATGCGAAATATATTTGTTATGCTCCCATTGGCGATGCGCGATCGTCACGCCGGACCGTCTTCGACCGTTCGGCCCGATCCACCGCCGTGGGGGAGCCAATGCCGCCCGACGACGATACGCTGGAAGAGCAAACGCTGTCGTTTCAGCAGCCGGAGGGCGCACTTCCGGAAAGCGGAACCGGCGATCCGGTGCATCTGCTGCTGCTGCTGGACGATAACGCGCCGCCGAAGCGCTTCCCGTTGCATTCGCTCCCGGTCGTCATCGGCCGCAATCCGCCCGCCGATCTGCTGCTCGAAGGCACCACCGTCTCGCGCCGCCATTGCCGGCTGGAACAGCTTGATGGCGCGCTGCGATTGATCGACCTCGCCTCGACCAACGGCACCTTCGTCAATGGCGTGCGCCTGACCGAGCCCGCGACATTGGAGGACGGCGCCACTATCGGCGTCGGCGTCTACCGGCTGCGCTATCACCGCCGCAACAAGGACGAGACCGCCGACGCCGACGCGATGGAACAGGAATGGCGCGACGCCGGTCAATACGTGGCCTCCATCCTGCCGCGGCCGATCCACGACGGACCAGTGCGCGCCGCCTGGTTTTACCAGCCCAGTACGCGGATCGGTGGCGATGCCTTCGGCTACCAGATGCTGGACGACCGGCATTTCTCGCTGTTCTTGCTTGATGTGTCCGGCCACGGCACCGGAGCCGCGATGCACGCCATGACGGTGGCTCAGGTGCTGCGGGAGCGTGTGCTGCCGGACGTGGATTTCCTCGATCCGGCGGCGGTCATCTCCGGGCTCAACGCCCGGTTTCAGATGCACCGGAATAACGATCTGTTCTTCACGATCTGGTATGGCGTCTACGACATTGTCGAGCGCGTGCTGATCTTCGCCGCCGCCGGCCACCACGCCGCCTACCTCCTACCCGCCGACAACGCCGCCTGGGCGCCGCTGCCATTGCTGACAAAAAACCCAGTCGTCGGCATGCTGCCCGATCCGCTAATCGCCGCCGCCGAGGTCGAGGTTCCCGCTGGCGGTACCCTGCATCTGTTCAGCGACGGCGTGTTCGAAATCATCGATCGGCAGGGCCGCCAGCTCGGCCTGGAAGACATCGTGGCGATGCTTCCCGTGGTCGCGTCGAACGAGGCGGCCGGCGATCCCAAAGGGGGCGATCCCAAAGGGGGCGATCCCAAAGGGGGCGATCCCAAAGGGGGCGATCCCGGACGGGACGATCCGAGACGGTTGTATGACCGCGTGCGAGCGATCGCCCGTCCGGGGCAACTCGATGACGATTTTTCCGCATTGGTGTTCCGCTTCCCATGATAAGCCGAATGCGCCAATGTAACGGACGCCCGGACGCCAGGGCGGGAGACGTGGCATGGTTCAATCGCGGCGCATTCTGTTGATCGATACCGAAGAGGTCATTCCCGGCGTCACGAAGCTCAATCTTCGTGGCCGGTTGGATGCCGCCGCCGCGCTACAGATCGACAAGACCTTCGCCACCATGGCCGGCGCGCAGGAGCGGCTGATCGTCGATCTGTCCCGCGTCACCTTCATCGCCTCCGCCGGACTGCGGACCTTGATCGCCGGCGCCCGCGGCCTGATCGCCCGGCATGGCAAAATGGTGTGTCTCGATCCCGATCCGCTGGTTGAGCAGGTGTTGCTCCGCAGCGGCGTCGACCGGCTGATCCCGGTGTGCCGCGACGTCTCGGAAGCGGTCCGCCAGGTCAGCGTCGGCGGTGGCGACGGCCGCGGCGATCCCGAGGACGATCCGCTGCCGTTCGATCTGACGGTGGAGCGAACCATGAACGGCGTGCGCCGCGCCGGGGCCTGGGTCGATGAGCTGGCGATCCTGCTCAATCTCAGCGGCGAGACCGAATACGCCCTGCGCCTGTGCCTGGAGGAAGCGGTCACCAACATCGTCAACCACGCGACGCCCGAGCCCGGGGTCGAGCACGACACCGTGGCCCTCCACATGGTCGCCAACGCGAGCAAGCTGCGCCTGACCATCGAGGACCATTGCGGCTCGTTCAATCCGTTGGACACCCCGTTGCCCGAGCCGGACGACCCGGCGCCGGAAGGCGAGGGCGGTCTGGGGATCACCCTGTTGCGGCGCCACGCCGATGAGGTGTCCTGGGAGCGGGCGGGGACCACCAACCGGCTGTCGATCACGTTGCCGAGGTAGGCGATCCGACTGGCCGAAGCGGCTTCCTCCGTCATCCCGAGACCTCCTCCGTCATCCCGAGACTTCCTCCTCCGTCATCCCGAGACCTCCTCCGTCATCCCCGGGCTCGACCCGGGGATCAATCCTGGCACCGTACTGGTGGTCCGCGTCTCGCCTCCCGGGCAGCATTTTGCTTGACGCGAAATCGGTCTGGTGAAAAAAAGCCTATATAAGAACGACACATATAGGCTGATAGTCCATGATTCCGAATTGCCACCCGCTGCCGCGCTCCGTCGCCGAAAGCATGATCGAGGCCGTGACGCGCGCGGTATGCGACCGTCCCAAGGACACCCAGGCTCAGAAAGAGGCCCGGACTCGCCAACTGGTGTATTTCACGCTGGGGTTCGAGCCGCGGGACGGGCTGGAATACATGCTCGCCACATTGAGCTTCACCCATTTCAACCTGATCCTCGACGCGTCCCGCGACGTCTTCCGCGGCCAGGCGGAGAATGCGAAGCAGCGGTCGAGGTCGTCGATCGTGGCGCTCGACCGGGCGTTGCTCGCTTATGTCCGGGAATATCGGGCGCAGCGAGAGCGCTCCATGGAAGAGCTGTCGCCGGAGGACGAGCAGGCTCTGGCCGCCGCCGAGGCAGCCAGGGCCCGCGACGCCGCCGTGAACGCCGCCCAATCGCAGCCGGATGCGACCGCGGAGGGGGCGGGTGAGCCGGCGCGGGAGGAAGCCGCCGCCCAATCGCCGCCGGACGCGGTCGCGGAGGGGGCGGGCGAGCCGGCGCGGGAGGAAGCGGCCGCCCCATCGATGCCGGAAGCCCCACGGACCAGGCCAGACAGGCGGGTCGTATCGCCCGGCCTGCGTGATGCCCCTCGGGACGGGGACGATACGGCGTTCGAGTCCACCGGGTTGGTTCTGTTGGATGCGTTTCGTGCCGTCCTCGACAACCCGCCACCTCCCGATGCAGGCAACGCGGTCTGGGCTGAACATATGCGGCAATACGAGGAGGCGATGATCGCCGCGTCGGATGACCTGGCGAAACTGGGATTCAAAGTCAGCGTGGACCCCGAGGCGGCCGCGGACGATCCGCCGATGCGCAAAGTCAGGCTGAGCGTCGCGGCGGCGAGTGGGGACTGAGTGTCTGTTCGGCAACAAATTATCCAGCATCAAGGCATTGGATGCGACCCGGAACGGTTCAACCGCACAACCCCATCCGCGTGCACCGGCGTGCATCCCTTTCTTATCCGCGTTAAAATTCTTACCACGGGCCAATCGCCGGCGTTTGAGTGACGAAAGGAATCTGACGCGGATTAAGCAAGGGATGCGCGCGGAGCACGCAGATGCTCTCGGACCGTGTTCCGATCCGTGGAAATCCCAATGGGGCCAAGGCCCGCTGAACAATAATCGAATCGATTGGAACGCTCGCGTTAACGTCATCCCCGGTTCCGCGGAAACCCGGAACGTTTGGGCAGAGATCACGCGGAACGATTACAGTTGGGAACGCGGAATGTCGGAACATGTTCCGGAATGGGTGGAACCGTTCCACCAATTATTGGATCACTACCTGAAGCCGGGGATGAACCCGAGTCCTGACTCTGGTGGGGTGGCTTCCGCCGAGTGGAAGGGCGCGCATTTCGCGAAGAAAATTGGTTGCTCCTCCAAAACCGTCCAGAACTGGCGATATGGCCATCGAGTGCCAGAACGACCCCAGTTCGAGGAATCATGACAATAATGTTCGGCACAAATCTGGCCCTGGCCGACCACCAGGCTAAATTACCGCGGGCATGGGAAATCGCCGATCAGCACAGGCATCATGTGAAGTCCGGCGCCGGAGCGAGGGCGGCGTCGCCGTCGCGAGAAGGCATGAAGTCGTCCCGGCGGGACAATACCGAGGACGATTGGCAGCCCGGGCACGGCAAGAATCTTCGCGAGGATTTTGCGAGGTTCCGCCTTACCTGCCAGAACTGAACTCGATGGAGAACGTGTGGGAGTACTTGCGCGGAAACAAACTCGACCGCCTGGTTTGGGATAGCTACGAGGCCATGGTCGCCGCGTGCGAAGAGGGATGGGACTTCCTCATCAACAACCCTGACAGGATCAGATCGATCGGCCACCAGGACAGGCGAATCGGGTGAAAGAATCATCCCGTGACGAGGCTGGCGAGGAAATCGTCATCCCATCCCGCGACCTTTCGGCGAACCCGCAATGAATCCTTGCCCGATGGCCGTCGGAGCAAATTGCA
>Ga0182018_10001562_pt1 | contig 25697 bp, 25 predicted proteins | sample 812P2MmetaG_FD_120490 | JGI IMG/M metagenome (GOLD analysis project Ga0182018, IMG submission 120490) | Permafrost microbial communities from Stordalen Mire, Sweden - 812P2M metaG | ecosystem: Environmental > Terrestrial > Soil > Wetlands > Permafrost | place: Sweden: Stordalen | collected...
TCCCGCACGTAGACTTTGAGCTAGTGTTGCGTCGACCCATTGAGACCGCCCGCGTTAATCAGGTGCTGGGATCGGCGATAGGTTCTACGCAAAAACAATAGACGCTTGTCGCGACAATGCTGGTTGATCTCTTAGCATCTTCGCAGTACTTTCTGTCGGTCGAGCGATCCGCCGTGGTGAGGTGTGCGTTTGCCAATCTCTGCGCCTGATGTCATCGAGCCCGCTTTTCGCCATACCAAGGAGCAGCTCCTGAAGCCGTTCCGCTTCGGCCAATGGATGCGTTTAGCATTCGTCGGACTTCTCGCGGGCGAGATGGGTACCTTCGGAGGATGTAATTTCAGTTACCCCCCGAATACCGATCACCGGGGGTCGCAGCAGTTTCTTGGCGGCACACTTCCTGCGCAACTGACGGATCATCCTGCGTTATTTGCGGCGCTGATCGCAGCTCTAGTTGTAGTGGGGTTTGCGTTGCTGGTGCTGTTCACGTACATCAGCAGCGTGATGCAATTCGTTCTATTCGATAGCATCGTTGCGCGAGAATGTCACATCCGCCGAGGATGGGCTCGACGCAAGGAGCCGGGCTACCGACTCTTTCTGTGGCGGCTTTTGTTTTTGCTCGCAACTCTGGCGGCCTTACTGATCGTTTTGGGCGTTCCAGCGGCGTGCGCCGCGGCTCTGGGATGGTTCACGCACGCTCGCGATCATGTGTTGGGACTCGTACTGGGCGGAATCGTCTTGTTCCTCGTTTTGCTTGTGCTTCTGGTATTCGTGGGAGTGGTCAGTGTAATGACCAAAGACTTTGTGGTTCCGCAAATGGCCCTGGAAAACATTGGCGTCATGGAAGGTTGGCGTAGGCTATGGCTGTGGATCAAACATGAGAAGGGCGGCTATGCCGGGTACATCGGGATGAAAATTGTGCTGGCAGTCGGCGCCACGATTGCCTTCATGATCGTAACGGTAATCGCACTCATCGTGCTGCTTATCATCATCGGCGGAGTTGGGATCGTGGCGGTTTTTGGCGCAAAAGCGGCTGGATGGACTTGGAACCCCTACACCATAACGCTGGCGGTGTTCCTGGGGTGCATCGCGCTCGCAATTCTTGTCTTTGTGGCCGCGCTGATCTCTGTGCCGGTAATCGTGTTTTTTCCAGCGTATTCCATTTATTTCTTCGCGCCGCGATATTCGCGGTTGGCGTCGCTGCTGTGGCCCGAACCGTCTGCCCCGGTCGCGCCGGTTTTTTATCCACCGCCGGAACCTACCTCCTTATGATGCACGCTGACGCGCTAAGGCACCGCATCGTGGGGTCGTGATTAACTAAGCGATCGCACCAACGAGACTAATTCGAGCACCACGCGCATGTGCTTGATTGTCGCGCTAGCGGACATCTGCGTTTCGGTAATCTCACTTCGCTGGCAAGCGCGATTCTCGGTGCGGGCCGAGAGGCTCAATTCGCATTGACAGTCAAGCGAACATGCGATAAATGATTTCGCCAGCTCGCGTTCAATCTATTCTCGTTCCGGCTAGGCTTTCCAGAAAACCATCCACTCAAGGAGATTCCCCGATGAGCACGAAGGACGGTTCCGAAGAAATCAACCAGGATCGCCGACGCTTTTGTGGCACTGCGGCCATGAGCATTGCCGCTGCGAAGTTCGGCATGATGGGTTCTGCGAACGCACCATCCAGACATGTCACCGCGGCGAGCGCGAACGCGCTTACTGAAAAGCCGCCAGCGGGGAGCGGAGACAGTTCAGTTCGCGCCTTCCACATCAGTGTTCCGGAACAGGAGATCGTCGAACTCCGCCGGCGAATTGTGGCGACACGTTGGCCTGACCGGGAAATAGTCAACGATCGATCCCAAGGCGTGCAGCTCGAAACGATGCGGGAACTCATACGTTACTGGGGCACGGATTACGACTGGCGGAAGGTGGAGGCGCGGCTGAATGCCTTGCCTGAATTCATAACAAACATAGACGGAGTCGATATCCACTTCATTCAAGTCCGTTCGAAACATGCGAACGCTTTGCCGGTGATCGTCACGCACGGTTGGCCCGGATCGATCATCGAGCAGCTGAAGATCATCGGCCCGCTCACCGATCCAACCAACTATGGCGGCAAGGCGGAAGACGCTTTTGATGTAGTGATCCCTTCGCTGCCTGGCCACGGGTTTTCAGGTAAGCCGACGGTGATCGGCTGGGACCCCATCCGCATCGCACGCACCTGGGGCGTTCTGATGGAGCGTCTCGGATACAAGAGATATGTGGCCCAAGGCGGCGATTGGGGAAATGCTGTCACCGAACAGATGGCTCTGCAGACGCCTCCGGGATTGATCGGCATACACACCAACATGCCGGCCACCATCCCAGATGACGTTGCGAAGGCTCTCCAATTCGGCGAACCACCGCCGCCTGGCCTCTCAGCCGAAGAGAAGGGCGCGTGGGACCAGCTCGACTTCTTCTATAAGCACGGCGTGGGCTACGCGGACGAGATGGCGAACCGCCCACAGACGCTGTACGGGCTTGAGGATTCACCGGTGGGCCTCGCAGCCTGGATGCTCGACCACGACGCGGCCAGTTTGTCGCTCATCGCACGCGTTTTCCATGGTCAGCCCGAGGGCCTGACGCGAGAAGACATCCTCGAGAACGCCTCGCTCTACTGGTTTACGAATACGGCGGTCTCTTCGGCGCGTCTCTATTGGGAAAGTAAGCTTCCCTTTTTCGCCCCGAAAGGCGTCCAGCTCCCGACTGCCGTGAGCGTATTTCCCGATGAGATCTATGCAGCCCCGAGGAGCTGGACGGAGAAAGCCTATCCCAAACTGATTCACTACAACCGACTCCCGAAGGGCGGACACTTCGCAGCGTGGGAGCAGCCGGAACTCTTTTGTAGCGAGCTCCGCGCTTCATTTAAAACGCTGCGCTAGTTGTAGAAAGGCGGGGCGGCGCGCTCAATATGCGCGCCGTCTTCCACCGCGAAACGCGGCGGCATCGATTTATGAATTTAGAAGGAAGAACACTATGAAACGGGTCGGCTTCTTGCTGCTTGCGGTTGCAGCCCTGGCGGGCGTTGCCGGCTACATGGCCCACGCATCCGGACAGTCCGACGGAGGGGCCGCCCCGATCTTCGTAACCACAATTCCTCCTGGATACCGCGACTGGAGATTGATTTCCGTGGCCCATGAAGCGGGCAAAAACAACGATATCCGCGCCATTCTGGGCAACGACGTGGCGATTAAGTCCTACCGCGAAAGAACTCTTCCGTATCCAGACGGCAAGATCATTGCGCGAGTAGCCTGGAATTACGAGCCGTCGGAAGAAAACAACAAAATCTTTTGCAGCTTCGTTCCTAGCACCTGTGGGCGGCCCCAATCTTTCGTAGCCGGGCCGCCGAAGAACGGAGTGCAGTTTATGGTCAAGGACGCGAAAAAATATGCGTCGACGGGCGGCTGGGGATTCGCTGAATTCGACGATGGTAAGCCGGCCGGAGAGGCGGTGCTCAAGACGTGTTTTCCCTGCCACGCGGCTATCAAAGCTCGCGACTTTGTCTTCACCCGTTACGCACCTTGAGCAGAGAGAAAATAAATGAATACAAATGCGAAACAGCAAATGGTCACTCGCGAAGACTCTCAGCCGGGCGGCGCCGAGCAGCGGTTGAAAGAACTTGGGATTACGCTTCCCGCACCTCCCGAGCCGTTCGGGACTTATGTGGAAGCGGTACAGACGGGCAATCTTCTTTTTCTGACTGGGATGCTTCCGACGGAGGGGCCCGGAGCGAAATTCGTTGGGCGCGTCGGCGCGGAGCTTGATGTGGAAGCGGGGCGCAAGGCGGCTCGGCTCGCGGCGCTCAACGTCCTCGCTGTCGCGCGAAAGCATTTGGGATCGCTCGACAGAGTCACGCGCGACGTCCGGCTCGGCGTGTCGGTGGCGACTTCGGGAGATTTCCGCGATCAGCCAAAAATCGCTGACGCCGCTTCGCAGTTGCTGCAAGACGTTTTCGGAAAAGACAAGAACCCTTGCCGCTTGGTGTACGGCGTCGCAAGCCTGCCGCTCGGCACGCCCGTCGAACTGGAAATTATTTTCGAGGTGACGGAGTAAAAGAGGCTTCGTGATGCAGGTTTCCCGCACGGCGTTGATGGTGTCTGTCATGCTCGCGTCATTTCAATTCTGGACCCAAGCTCAAGGAAAGGAACGTCCCATGGAACGCCCGACTTTTTATCGTACGATACAGATAGACGGGCTCTCGATCTTTTACCGAGAGGCGGGGCCGAAAGACGCGCCGACACTTCTCCTGCTGCATGGACTACCGTCGTCATCGCGGATGTTTGAACCGCTCTTCGCGCGGCTTTCGGATCGCTATCACCTTGTCGCGCCTGATTACCCAGGCTTCGGGCACAGCGATTGGCCTGATCCGAAAAAATTCGCGTACACGTTCGATCATTACGCGGAGATCATGAATCACTTTACCGAAGCGCTCGCTCTGCCGCACTACACGCTTTACATGCAGGATTACGGCGGCCCGGTGGGTTTTCGCATGGCGTTAGCGCATCCGGAGCGAATCGAGGCGCTGATCGTCCAGGATGCTGTGGCGCACAACGAAGGCTTGGGGGCGAATTGGAAGGCGCGGAGGGCGTTTTGGGCCGATCGCGCCGCCAATGAAAGCACACTGCGCACAAATCTGCTGTCGCTAGCGACGACGCGGACGCGGCATGTCGGGAACGACCCAGACTTGGAACGCTACGATCCGGATCTCTGGAGCGATGAATTTGCATTTCTCAGTCAGCCCGGCGAAGCCGACATTCAAAGCGACCTTTTCTACGACTATCGAACCAATGTGGACGCCTATCCGAAATGGCAGGCATGGATGCGCGAGAAGCAGCCGCGCCTGCTGGTGATTTGGGGCAAGTACGAGCTCTCGTTTGACCCGTCGGAGCCGGAAGCCTATCGCCGCGACGTGCCAAAGGCGGAGGTGCACATTGTTGATGGAGGGCACTTCGCGTTGGACACAGCCGCGGATCGGATTGCGGAGCTCGTCCGGGGCTTCATGCTTCGTGAAGCTGCGGCGGGCATGTGAGGCGGCGAAGCGGAATATCATATCGAAGCTGTCGCGCAGTTCTCCGCGTGGAAACTCCTGATTCGCCGGACGGGAGGTACTTCACGAGGTGCGTCAGTTACTAGCGATCCGACTCAGCATCCGAGGGGAATCGGACCCTCAGATTCAGGGGACTAACCACAAAGCAAGTTGGCGGCTACTCGATTCATCACTTGAATAAAGGCCGAGTGTCGTGACTTTGAGGATTATCCAACGGAGCACTGAAGAGCGGGTTTCCGTTTTCAAGCTCGTTGAGAAATGAACTGACAGTTCCTCTTCACTCATATCTACCTCTGTCTTAAATACACAAGAGAGTCGAAACGTTCGTTTAGCAGACGGATTGCTGAACAACATAGCCGCTAGAGTTGCTCAGCCAGGATGTTTTTAGGGACCAATTTTATTTTGAGAACTGTGCTGCAGAGAATGGCAGGCCACAATCCATGAGCCGCCGCATATTGCTAAGGCGATGAATGCGCTCGACCACTCGGCGGGTTTGTGGGAGCCCGGTGGGGTCATAATTCGGGGTGCATGGAGCAGGAAAAACCAAAGCAAAAACATTAGTCCGAGGAGAAACGGCCCCCAAAAGTCCATCCATTTTGCGCCTATCGTCAGGCCGGCAACGATGAAGACTACGCCGGTCAGATATGCCCAGAACATGCCTGAGCCGGGAATCCAGGTAGGGATAAGACCGGCGATGAAGCGTGGGATGAGAAAATGGCTCACGCCGAATACCACCGAGGAAATTGCGAAGAGGTATGGGCCGGACTTGATGAGGACATTTACGATGCCTTCCAATGGCCCAAAATCATTTCTTTCTTTGGGCAGAATTCCGGCCAGGGTAAAGGCCGAGGCGCACAGGATCAGGATTTCGAAGGCAACGGTGCGAATGCCGATATCAACTGGGTGTGCAGCTACTTGGGATATTTGAAGGAAGATATCGCAAAGAAGAAACAAAATTCCGAACAAAATCGCCGCCAGCCGCGCTCTGATATTTGCAGCGATGCAGAAGCCAGCGGCGAGAAGGACAGCGCCCGTGAGGTATGCCAGCCATGGGGTCGCTGGAACAAAAGGAATGATGGGGACTGTCGCTCCCGAATATCGTGCCCAGATAAAGTGTTCGACCCCGAGGGCGATAATGGCGATGGAGAATATGAGCCGACCTTGTTTGACGATGGGCTCGATGAGGCGAGAGTTGGACATTTTATTCGCACATCGTATGCGGGTGATCCCTCGGACGCAATACTCGGAATTGTCCGAGCTCCAGTTTGTAAGGGAGCAGAAGGAAAGCCGCGGGCAGGATGCCCGCGCCACGAAGTCAAGTCGCTACCAGCGGACTAGACCCTCGGGATCTTTGACTAAGACGACCTCGTACTTTTCCAACATTGGCATCGGGGCGTTTTCGAGTCCGCGCTTGCACAACTCGCCCTCGTAAAATTTTGCTTTCATCGGTTCGCGCAAAGGGAGGTCGGGGAAGCCGCGCATGAAGAAGAACGTGTCGGGATCTTCGACGGAAAGAAATGGGTCCAATATTTTCATACCGATTTCATTGTGGGCCGGAATGGATTTGGTCCGGAGTATCTCGAGGAACTCGGAGCGTTTGCCAGGCTTGGTTTTGTAGGTATGCATTTCGATGATCATTTGAACGCCTAAACGAGAGCATACTTGCGCGGTTTCCATAATATTCGCACCATGTTTACCACAATATGGTTTTTCCGTTAGGAGAGGCGTACGCTTTGATTCAAGGGTGCGGCGACAGAGGCGGATGTCAACTGGAGCCGGCATTTATGTCAAACGACTTCGACGTGCAAGGGCCCTCCGACTTGGGACTCGAGGCAGCCGGTTTTCGTCTGGAAAACCTCGAAACAGACCGCTCGATCATGTACATGCTCGGGCCGAGCCTGCGAATCATCTACTGCAATAAGGCCTGGGATGAATTTGCCTCTCTGAATGGCGGAATCGGACTCGAACGAGACGTCGTTCTCGGGACGCCGATCCGGGACGTGGTTCCCGATCCCTTGAGGACGTTTTACGAGAATGCTTTCGCCCAGGTGCGGCAGCAATTGAAGCCATGGGAGCATGACTTCGAGTGTTCGTCTCCGGATACATTTCGGCTTTTCCACATGCGCGTGCTTCCGCTGCCGAACTTGAACTCGATTGTGGAGAATTCGCTCCAAGTCGAGAAACCTCACGGCCCGGAACGTCCGGCAATGTCCGCGGACCGCACTTCCTATGTGAATGAAAACGGCATTCTTGCGATGTGCTGCCACTGCAGGCGCACGCGAAGGATCAACGCGGGTGCGGTGTCAGTATGGGATTGGGTTCCGGCGTTCCTCACTGATCCGCCGGGACGCGTTTCGCACGGATTGTGCCGGACGTGCCGAGCTTATTACTATCCCGACGCGGAAATCGCGCGTCGTTGAGGATTCGTTTTATTCCCTTCGCGCTATGCCGCCGGCGACAATTCGCGACGCTTCCTGTAGAAAATTAGAGCGACGACGATTGATGCGAGGGCGAGGCCTGCGCCGAACTCCGTGGTCCAGTAGACCTTGACGCGGGAGTGGCGCGTGAAACTATCGAAAAACGCCTGAATGAAAAGATTGTGGCTGGCGTGCAGGATCATGCCCGTCCAAAGGCTGCCGGATTTGAGCCGCATCCACGCGAGCAGAAAGCTTATGCCGATGACCAGCACAGTAAAGCAGATCACCGAATACCAGAGCGGGCCGCCGCCGAGATATCCGCCGAAGAGAATGATGGGATAATGCCAGAGCGCCCAGACGATGCCGCTGATGAGGGAGACGCGGGGGAACGACGTCACCTTCGCGAGTTGCGGAACCAGGAAGCCGCGCCAGCCTAGCTCCTCGCCGAGCGCCGAGATGCAGGAGCCCAGAACGCCGACGGTGGCAAGAATCAGAAATAGCGCAGGCAGAACGGCGGCATGTGGAAGCTGAGGGAAACGTTTTGTGATAACGGCGAGCGGCGGAGCATGAGGATCGAAGTACCCGGCGAACCAGATGGGAAGATAAACGGCGCTGCCATACGCCAGTGGGATCCAGTAGCTCGCGAATTGATATTTTGTTTTGCCCCAGCGAAATTCGTGGCCGCGAAGATTACCCTGAAAAATCAGACGGGTCAGCAGGCCCGAAATTCCTGGGCACCACATCAGCGCGAAGACATAGCGCGCCGAACCCGGTTCGGTCATCGGGTGCCGGATGATCAGAACGTAGAAGATTGAGCTGAGGCAGAATGTGACGAGTAAATAGACTATGACAGAAGTTATCGTGCGGCGGCGGCCAGCGGGGTCCATTTTAGACACTTTCGCTCTCTGATTTCGAGACGCGATTCGGAGTTTGCGGTATTGAGCTCAAGGGCGCACATCGTACGCTGGTCTTTGCCCGCACGCAATAATTTCGGCGAGAAGGGGCCTGAGCTGGTTCTCGAGCGTGCGGAAAACTTCGGAGGATATAATCGTAAAGCGAGACTACGACGGGGAAAGGGAAACGATGAGAAAGGAAATGATCGGAATGCTCACGCTTGCTGCGCTCTTGGCCGCTAGTGGCGTGCGCGCGCAAGAGCTGCCAATGAAGGTGAAGGGCGGGCATGAGCTCGGAGAAACGGCCGAGCAATTTTTCGCCGAGGGCCATGAAAAAGAGGTGCTGAGCGCGTGCGCGTCGGGAGATTTCAAGAGTTTGAAAAAGACGACGAAACGCTTGGCGAGGCAGTATTGCAGTGACTTAACTGACACGCGGGAGCAAGCCGCGGGCGGCAAGCGCGTCGAGTATAAACCTGCAGGGGACCCGACCGAGTATCGCACCGACACATTCACGTTCGATGGCGGCCACTTAGTTAAAGTAGAGCTGATCTACGCGGCGCCGAGCCCGGAGGCGAATTACAAAGGCAAGTCGTTCGCGGACATTTTCGCGGGGGTGAAGGAAGCGTACGGGCCGGCGACGGGCGAGAGTGCCGAACCGACGCAGAGTGTATACGGGCAGCAGTACATCGCGCACCGTGAAATTTGGCTGGCGCCGCATGCGGCTGTGGTCATTATTGAGAAGCCTGGGGAGGACGGGTCGACTACTTTGATCGCGTGCACGCGCGCGGAGTATGATCGCGCGTTGGCGCCAGGTGCCGCGAAGCCGGCTAATCCGATACAATAAAGTTCTTCATTCGACGACGCGACGCTGGGGATAAGAATATGCGGTACGGCTGGAAGAGATCGCATGCAATGCGGCGTAAACGAGAAAGGCCATTCCCGCCCGCCCAACTGCGGAAATTGCGCGCCATCGCTACAATCTTTGCGCTCATCCTGATGGTTACTGCTGTAATTTATATGCGCGCCGGACGATGGGAGTACCGCAACTATTGGAGCGGCTATGTGTATGTTCCGCTCCTAATATTCGTCGCCCCTTTGATTTTTTATGCCGCATGGTTCAACGGCAAATCAAAGAACAAGGATAAGGGCTGAGCGCTGGTAGACTCTGGAGACGCCGACGAGCGTCTTATAAGGAGCGACAAAGACATGTTGGTGATGTTCGTTCTTCCGGCAGTGGTGCTATTGGTGCTGGTGTTTAGTCTTCCGATTTGGAAGCATCCGAAGAAGTGGAGCTTTTATTCCATCGGCGGGATAAGTCTGATCATATTGATTGTCCTCATTTTATTTTGGACCGGGCACCTGTAGCTGGCCGCTTCGCTGTGAAAGCCTGAGCTTTTTCATTCGATATCGCTTCAGACTCTTCAATTAATTAATCGTCATCCGCGCGATGGGACCGGAGGCAGGGGCCTCCGGGCTCTGATGGGAATTGGGAGCGCCGGCCAAGAGTCGAAACACTGGGATACGCGCCGCACGCTGGTGCGTTCGGACGGGAGTTGAAAGCGGGGAGGATGGCTGATACCATCCGCGGAAATGGCTGACAAGAAGCTCCGCATAAACCTGAGCGATTTACTCGGCAAGGCCGAGGTAATGATCTACGGCGTGATGGGCGTGCTGCTGTTCGTCGCTGCGCTCGCGGCTGCGGTGGACGCGGCAAGTATTCTTTGGACGGACATTCGACATTGGACGCTGGCTTCGGGCACGCTGGGCGCGCTCGACCAACTGCTGCTGGTGCTGATGCTCGTCGAGCTGCTGCATACGGTGAGTATCTCGATACGCTCGCACATTCTGGTGACGGAGCCATTTCTGGTGGTCGGACTGATCGCTTCCATTCGGCGAATACTAGTGATTACGTTGCAAGCGGCGTCGCTAACGAAGGGCGGCGAATGGACTGTTGAAACTGCAACCCTGTTTCGCGCGAGCATGTACGAGCTGGCGTTGCTCGGCGTGCTGATTCTTATCCTGGTGATTTCGATTACCATGCTGAGGCGAACCGACAGCACACCCGCCGAAACCGGGACCGCATAAGCGAAAAAATGTGGCCTGATCCGTCAAAGAAGGGTGCGAATGCGCCTAGTTTCCACTCCATTATTTTTGTTTCCGCTTCTGCTGTTTGCCGGCGGGCTTGACGGGGCGCAACAGAATAAGCCTGCACAGGCGCCTCCGCCGCCACAGCCTCCTCCGTTGGTTTCACCTGATGTTCATCCTGATGGGACTGTGACCTTTCGTTTTCGCGCTCCCAACGCGCGGGAGGTGAAGTTCGCGCTTGAAGGTGCGGAGCCGGTTCCGATGCAGAAAGACGAGCAGGGTGTCTGGAGCGTAACGACGGCTCCTCTGACTCCGGACTACTATGAATATTCGATTTTCGCTGATGGCGTGCGTTTAATCGATCCGTCGAACTCGCAGATGACCGTGAATTTGCTGACGCCGGCGAGCGTGGTTCATGTTCCCGGAGCGGCTTCGCTGCCGTGGGAATTGAACGATGTGCCGCACGGCGAAATCCATCATCATTTTTATAAATCGGCGGCGGCGCAGGTTCTGGGCGATTACTACGTCTATACGCCGCCGGGATATGAGAGCTCGGAGGCGCAAGAATATCCCGTTCTTTATCTTCTGCATGGGTACAGCGACGACGCTAGTGCTTGGACGGGCGCTGGGCGCGCGAACGTGATTCTTGACAATCTGATCGCGCGGGGTAAGGCGAAGCCGATGATCGTGGTGATGCCGCTAGGTTACGGCACGATCGAGATGGTCCGGCTTGGCTGGGGCGCGTGGGAACACGCGGATTTGCGCGATCGAAATTTCGCGAAATTTACGGAGGCTTTGCTCAGCGAGGTGATGCCGCGAGTTGAAAGCGAGTATCGCGTCAAGAAAGATCGCGAGGCGCGGGCGATTGCTGGATTGTCGATGGGCGGGTCGGAATCGTTGCTGACCGGATTGAACCACCTCGATAAATTTTCTTGGATCGGCGCTTTTAGTTCGGGCGGGATTCCTGAAGATTTTCAAAAGGATTTTCCGTCGCTCGACGCGCGGGCGAACCAGCAAATTCATTTGCTGTGGATCGCTTGCGGCACTGAGGATCACTTGATTGGGATCAATCGAAGATTGAGGGAGTGGCTGAAACGCAAGGGCGTGCAACATTCGGATATTGAGACGCCGGGGATGCATACGTGGATGGTTTGGCGGCGGAATTTGGCGGAGTTTGCGGGGCTGTTGTTCCGGTAGGGGCAAAATGGCAGACGTAGCGCCGGCATCTTGCCGGCGATTTTGATTCGCGCCGCTGGGAAGAAAAACGCCGGCAAGATGGCGGCGTTACGAGTGCTTTTTCGGCGTTAGGCGGAATGGTGGAACTGCTATTTCTGTTTTGATGCGATTGACGATTCGAAGCGATTGAATTCGAGTTCTTCGTGCCATTCGAGTCGAGCCTTTTCGTCGGCTGCTAGAAAATTCCTGCACGCTGAAGACGACGGCTCGGACTTTGCGGACTCTCCTGCGCACGCTGGGACGAATAATTTGTAGTCCCGCGTAGACCAGAGGCTGGCTCCTCCGACGAAAGCGTATTCGAGGCTATTGCGCGCGAACGCCTTCAGATCCAGATAGCCGATGTGAAAATCCACGACAGCCGTGCGGAAATATTCGGTGAGGTCGGAGCGAACGATGGCTTCATCGTCGGTGACGAGCGAGAGGGGAACTCCAGCGCGCAAAAATGTGGCGCAGGGATTTTCGTTGTTCGGCACCTCGCGGACGACCTGATAGCCGTGAATGGCGCATTCGACCAGGATGCGCTTGCGCGCCATTTCGGCGAGGAGAGCGGGCGCGTCGTCTTCGTAGATGATGTCGATTCCGTGGCCGATGCGTTCGGCGTGGCCGATATCAATTGATTTGCGAATGTGCGAGGCGAGCAATTCTTCAGGCTTCACTTCGCCGGGAGTGAGTTCGCCGGCGTGAAGAGAGATGTGGACCTTTGGATAGACGCCGTGAAGATAGTCGAGCATGCGCATGTGGAGATCGAAATCGTCGAGCGCGCGATACTCATCCTGCGATTGAACGAGATTGATACCGACGACGCGTAAGTCTTTTCCCGCGAGTTCGAATCCGGCGAGCATCTGAGCGAAAACTTGTTCTTTCGGGAATGCGCGCAGAACTTGATTGATATAGCGAAGCGTGATGGCGCAGCCGGGCTTGGGTTGCGGCGTATCGCAGCCGAGGATTTCGCGCATTCCTTTCTCGCCCGCGTCGAGATTGCGCTGGCCCGCGGCGACAACTTTATCCATGCCGGCGGCCAACATTTTCAGGCGGAGGGTGGCGAGATCGTCGTCCCAGCCGACTTCGTGGCCGAGCTTGAGGGATTCGCCTTGATCGGGAGTGAGCATGGTTTCGAGATAAATTTCGCGCTGAAGCCCAGCGCGTTGAGTAACTTCTGCGAACATCTCTCCCCAATGCCGATTCACTACGGGATCGAATTTTCCGAATGCGGCGAAGAAGTGATAGCGGACGGAGCGATCCTCGCCCGCGCGGACATAGTTGCGGATGGACCAGGCGTCAATCACCTGATTGCGAAACGGAAAATTTGTGAGGGCCTGCGCGGCGGGGAGTTGGCCCTTCGCGGCGTCGCACGGAGGCTGCGAGAGGCCGCCTTGGCGATCAATGCAGAGGGCGTCTTCGACGGCATACTGAATGTAGCTTTCGGCGTAGACCGAGCCGGTGAGGTGATGATGGAGATCGCCGCCCTTGGGCATGCGATGGAGAAAATCTTCGAGCAGCATCGGATTGTCGCGGACGGATTCGAGATATTGAGCCGTGCGCGCGGCGGGGGACTGCGCGTGTGTTGTTGCTGGTGACAAGACTGCGCAGGAAAGAACTAGGCCGATTGCGATTGGGATGTTGCGGAACATTCCGAAGCCCCCTTGGTTTTCAATGTCGCGTTGCGCGAGGAATCAGCCGGCGCGGGCGCCGTCGGGAACGTGCGTTTCGGGAATGGCGAGCGCAGGCGTGATTCCGTCGGCGTAGCCAATGTCGAAGAGCATTCCTTCGGAGAGAATGCCGGCCATGCGGCGCGGTTCAAGATTGATGATGAAGAGAGCTTGCCTGTGCTCGAGATCCTTGCAATTCACGCGCTCGCGCTTCATGCCGGCGAGAATGGTGCGTTTGTGGTCGCCGAAGTTTACAGTAAGCGCGACGAGTTTCTCGGAGCCTTCGACGTTGTTGACGGCGTCAATCGTGCCGACGCGAACGTCGAGTTGATTGACGGCGTCGAGAGTAACGGTGGGTTTAATCGGTGCTGGTTGCATGGCGAGAAGGGTAGCACGGGCGCAAGATTTCGGAGAGTGAAGCCGGGGTTCCGAAATGGGTCACATGCCGCTGAACCGTCGCCCGGAATGTGCCAGACGCGAATGCCATAACCGCGTGTCTCGCGATTTTCCGGCAGCTTTCGGGTGCGAGTGTGCAGTACGAGACATAAATCAAAGTGCGATAGATGCATTCTTGAGTCTGCCGCGATTTCAAGCGCGGACATTCTCAAGCCGGAGGATTGCTACATGCATCTTGCACATCGTTATATTGCTTCGCTATTTTTGACCGCTGCTCTGGTGGCGCCAGTGTCGATTTTGGCCGCTGCTGCGCCTCAAGACGCTACGGTTCAGGTGCGAGTCTACGATCGAGACCACAAGGACTATCACAACTGGGACGACAATGAGAACCGCGCGTGGGGACGGTACATCTCGGAGAACCACAAGAAGCCTCACGAATTCAAAGATGCGAACAAGAGGGAACAGTCTTCCTATTGGAATTGGCGCCACGCGCATCCGGATTAAAAGCCACAAAGTCGCGAGTCTGGATGAAGGAACATGTGACGCGGAATACGTCCTGTCCGTCTGGCGCGGGCGGGACGCGTCACATCGCAGAAAAGCAAGATGCCGGCCTAAAGATTGGCGCTACAAATGCTGATTTCGGCCGCGCGTGTGGAACGGGCGGGTCTGAGACCCGCCCCTACGATTAGAGAAGCGACGCGCTAGTCGTAGTATTCGGCGCCGAGGTGGGTGATTAGTTCTTCGCCCATCATCCAGCGAAGTGTGTTTTTCAATTTGATCAGCTGAATGAAGAGATCGTGCTCGGGATATAGCTCGGGCGCGCACATGGGTGATTTGAAATAGAAGCTGAGCCATTCCTGGATGCCGTGCATTCCGGCGCGGTGCGCGAGATCGAGGAAGAGAACGAGATCGAGGACGATCGGCGCGGCGAGAATTGAATCGCGGCAGAGGAAGTCCACCTTGATCTGCATCGGATAGCCTAGCCAGCCGAAGATATCAATGTTGTCCCAGCCTTCCTTGTTGTCTCCACGCGGCGGGTAATAATTGATCCGGACTTTGTGATAAATCTTTCCGTAGAGATCGGGATAGAGCTTGGGCTGCAAAATATATTCGAGGACACTGAGCTTCGATTCTTCCTTGGTTTTGAATGAGCCGGGATCGTCGAGGACTTCGCCATCGCGATTGCCGAGAATATTTGTGGAGAACCAGCCGTTCAAGCCGAGCATGCGCGCCTTGAAGCCGGGCGCGAGGATGGTCTTCATCAAGGTTTGGCCAGTCTTGAAATCTTTGCCGCCGATGGGGACGGCGCGCTCGCGCGCGAGTTGCAGCATCGCAGGAATATCCACGGTGAGATTCGGCGCGCCATTGGCGAAGGGAACGCCTTCCTTAATGGCGGCGTAGGCATACAACATCGAGGGCGTAATCGCGTCGTGATTTTCCCGCATCGCGCGCTCGAAATCCTTGACGGTTTTGTGAACGGCGTGCGGCTTGAGAAAAACTTCGGTTGAGCCGCACCAGACCATGACAAGCCGCTGAGCGCCAGATTTTTTCTTGAAGCTGCGAATGTCGTCGCGAATCTGCTCGGCGAGATCGAATTTGTTCTTGCCTTTTTTGATGTGCGTGCCGGTGAGATTCTTCACGTACTCGCGGTCAAACGCCGCTTTCATTGGGCGAATGCCCTTGAGGAACTTTTTAGCTTTCTGCAGATGCTCAAATTCGAGGACGCCGCTTTTGCGCGCTGCTTCGTAGGCGTCATCAGGATAGACGTCCCAACCGCCGAAGACGAGTTCCGAGGGCGTCGCAAGAGGGACGAAGCTGCTAATTTGGGGCGAGCGAGATTCAGTGCGCTTGCCGAGGCGGATCGTGCCAAGCTGCGTGAGCGAGCCGACGGGCGGCGCGATGCCGCGGCGGATCAATTCCACGCCGGACATGAAAGTGGTGCTGACAGCGCCCATTCCGGGCGTGAGCACGCCCAATTTGCCCTTCGCGGGCGCAATGCTGACAGGCCTGCGCATTCAATTCCCCCTGTGTGCGTTGAGTCTTCGCGAGATGATTCGCCGCTGCCTCTTGCAGGCGAAATGATGCAAACCAAAACAGGTTATGATGCGCGAAGGCGCGAGGATTTGCAAATGCGTTTGACCTGGGCCAGCGAAAACAATCGAGGCAGTGTAGAATCCCACGAGTCGCCCTGGCGATCGGCCATGCTGTCGGCTCGAGACGCTGATGCGCTCGGCTTATTGGTTCCCATGCATCTATTTTTATGATTTGGCCAATCGGGATTTTCGATTTGACGGAGACGAGAGCTGCGCGCTACCTTACCCTGCGAATGTGTTGTCAATCGCCCTCTCATTCTTCCAACCAAGACATAGCTATCCCATTCCTTTCGAAGGAGATCCATGTCTAGCGAACTTCGTAATTTTCTGTCGCTTTCGTACGACGAACTCGAGCAACTGAACCTCGAAGCGAAAGAGCAGCGGAAGAACCGCGTTGCCGCGCACAAGATTCAGGAAGAGCGGATCAAATACTTGGCCGACGAAAAGCGGATCAAGGCGGTCACTGTGCTCTTCAGCGATCTTGAAGGCCGTCTGCACATGCTCGACTACGACAAGAAATTTCTCATCAAGAGCTGGGACAACCTGACGTTCGACGGCTCGTCGATCCGTGGCTTCACCGCGCAGCGCGAGAGTGACCTGCGGCTTTCGATGGATTGGAGCGCCTTCTACTGGGGCCCAGCCGACGTGTTCGGGTCGGGCAAGGTGCTGGTGTTCGGGCAAGTGATTGACAAGGATGGATCGCCTTACTCGGCAGACATTCGCGGCGCGCTGAAGGGATTCGCGGAGAAGCTATATGAAAAAGAGAAGTATACGCTCAACGCCGCGAACGAAATTGAAGGATTCCTGTTCAAAGGCGCCGACGCTGAACGCGCGTATTACGAGACCCAGAAATTCGAATATGTGAACACTGGCGGTTACTACCATTCTTTGCCGGGCGATCCGCTTCGGACGTTTATTGACACGACCGCGGAAGTGCAGCGCGCTATGGGCTTCCAGAATGAGAAGGATCATCCGGAAGTGGCGCCATCGCAATTCGAGATCAACTATGGCTACGGGGAAGTGGTAGCTGCGGCGGATCAGATTCAACTCTACAAACTGATTTGCCGGCAAGTGGCGACGAAGATGGGATTCACCGCCAGTTTTCTGCCGAAGCCGGTGGTGGGCGTCAACGGAAACGGGATGCACACGAATGTTTCCATAAGCAAGGGCGGCAAAAATCTTTTCTGGGACGCCAAAGGTGAGGAAAAACTGAGCAAGCTAGGCTGGGCGTTTCTGGATCGCATTCTGACCCACGGAAACGACATTTGCCTGCTACTCAATCCGAGTGTGAACGCTTATCGCCGGCTCGATCCGCACTTCGAAGCACCGAACCAGCTCAAGGCCTCGCCGGTGGATCGCGGCTCAATGATCCGGATTCCCATCGGCAACGAGAAGAGCATGCGCGTGGAAGTGCGATCGGTGGCGCCGGACGCGAATCCGTATATGGTGATGTATTCCGTCTTCAAGACAGGGCTCGAGGGCGACACGTCGAAAATCAAAAATCTGCGGCAAGCGCAGCGATATTTGCCGGACAATATTTACGACGCGCTCGCGAATTTCCGGAAGGCGGATTGGACGACAAAGCTGCTCGGCGAAGATGTTAAGGCGCGTTACGGGGATCTCAAGCAAGCGTCGGCCGATCGCTGCTCGCGCCTGCTCGGAACTTTCGTGAAGGTGCCGGAAGTGCAGTACCACCACGAAGTTTATAACCAGTTCTTGTGGAATTTGTTTTAGACGCGTCGAGCTTTTAGTCCGGGCGCGAGGTTTCGGCGCCGAGTTGACTCTGTGCGAATCGTGAATTCACGACGAATTTTGCTTGGCTGTATTGCTGCGGTGGGCGCTCTTTTGGTCGGCGGGGCGTTCACTTTGGCGCAAACGCCTTCGCCTGCACTTCTTATCCTCGAGAAGAGCGATAATACGCTCGCCATTGTTGATCCTGCGGGATTGAAGATTCTTGCCCGCGTTCCTGTTGGGCAGGATCCGCACGAAGTAGTCGCGTCTTCCGATGGCAAGCTTGCCTACGTCTCAAACTATGGCGGGCTAGACAGCGCGCTCAACACGATCTCCGTCGTTGATTTGATGACGCAGAAGCCGCTGGCTCCCATCAATCTTGGCGCTTTGCGCTCCGCGCATGGCTTGGCCTTCGCGGGCGGCAAGCTATATTTCACGGCCGAGACGAACAAAGCGATTGGCCGCTACGATCCGGCTTCGCAAAAAATCGATTGGGTTCTTGGAACGGGACAGGACCGCACGCATATGGTTGAAGTTTCGGAGGGTCTCGACGATATCTTCACATCGAATGTTAGTTCCGGCACGATCAGTATCATTGAGCAAGTCACGCTTGCGAATGGCGGCTACGGCCCGCCGCCGGGCGGCAATCCTCCACCCGGGAATGGTCCGCCATCTGGCGGCGTTCGCAAGACATGGCACGTAACCAACGTTCCTTCGGGGCGCGGCTCGGAAGGTTTCGACGTCTCGCCCGACGGGAAAGAGATCTGGGCGGCCAACGCACAGGATGGAACCGTCACCGTCATTGACGTCGCCAGCAAGACCGCGATGCAGACATTTCAGATCTCCGTGAAGGGAGCCAATCGTTTGAGGTTCACTCGCGACGGCAAGCGCGCGTTGGTCTCCGGCTTAGGCGGCGGACCGGGATCAAACGGCGCTGGGCCGAACTTGGTGGTGCTCGATGTGGCGACTCACAAAGAGATTAAACAATTCGAACTCGGCGGCGGTTCGGCGGGTATTTTAATTACGCCCGATGGTTCGCGCGCGTTCGTTGCCGTCAGCGCCAAAAGCAAAGTTGCGGTTATAGATTTGAGGAATTTGGAAGTGAGCGGTCAAATCCCCACCGGCAAGCAACCCGATGGTCTCGCCTGGGCTCAACGAAACTAACTGCGGTCCACCGCGATTCGCAGAGTTTATCCCTGAAAAGCAAAGAGCCGGCAAAAGCCGGCCCTTGCGTTTGAATCTTCCGCGTCGACTGAATCCACGCTAGCGCGCAATTCCTCTACAGCTTTTCGATGCGAATTGAGCCGTCGCCCGACGTTATGGCGAGCATTCCACCGCCGCCATTGATTTTGCCGTGAATGCGCGATTCGCTGATCGAGCCCGACACCGTTACGGGGAAGTCGAGGCTGATGTGGCCGTCGCCGGTGTGAGCATCGAGTTCGGCGCTGAAGCCGTCGGGCAACTTCATGTTGATGTGACCGTCACCGGTGTGCAGGTTCCAACCGCTGGCAATTTTTGAGCCAGACTGAACTTCGGCCTCAATATTTCCATCGCCGCTCTTGAGATAGAGAACATCAAAGCGTCCGCGCACTGTGATATAGCCGTCGCCGGAGTCCGCGCTGAGGTTGCCGTCGAAGTCGTTGCCTTGTACGTGGCCATCGCCTGTATGCAAATGAAGATCGCCATGAAGGCCGTTCGAGTCGATATTGCCGTCGCCGGTATCAATTTGAATGTGCCCTGCGACGGGGCCGGATTTCACATTGCCGTCGCCGCTGCGAATATCGAGATCGGATTGCGGCGGCACTTGAATTTGCACGCGAACGCTGTGGTGCCCCATGCTAAAAGTAAGCCAGTGCTTGGGCGTCTTGACAAGCAACTCGATGTGATCGCCCTGCTGGCTCTCGATCACGTGGACATCGCTCGAACTGATCTTCATGCCCGACGTAACCACGCGGGCGTTGACTTCGTTCGCGGCCCCGGGCGAAATCTCGATGTCACCGTCGTCAGTTTCGACGCGAATGGAAGGTTTGCCAGAGACTGAATATTTCTTGGACCATTCATCGGCGTGCGCCGGAGACGCGACCGCGAGGCCGAAACCCATCAGGAAAATTCCCGCTAGCAGCGACTTAAGCATTGGTGTTCCTCCGTCCTTCTAATCAGAGGTACGTAGCGCGTTGCTGAAAAGTTCCCGCAAGTCTGCGAAGCATGCCGGGTCAAGCCGTCTTACGCTTTGCCGCGGGCTTGGCGTAAGGCTTGCCATGCGGTTTGGGGCGAAGCGCAGATAGGAACGCGTCGAGCGGCAGGGTGTTGATGACGTCCTTCTTTTCAATCCAGCCGCGTCTCGCGGTTACGACGCCGTACTTCATCAGCTGAAGATGTAAGGTTGAGTGCGCGTCGGTCGAGATAACGATCTTGAGGCCGCGGTCGCGAGCCGCGCGAAGGTGGATGTCCTTGAGGTCGAGCCTGTCGGGATGCGCATTGCACTCCATCGCGACGCCAGCTTTCGCTGCCGCTTCGTAAATCTTTTCCAAATCGTAGTCGAACGCGTCGCGGCGAAGAATGAGCCGGCCCGTAGGATGCGCGATGATTTGCGTGTAGGGATTCTCGATGGCGGCTAGGATGCGCTCGGTCATCGCGGCGCGCTCGAGATTCATGTAGCTGTGGACGGATACGACCACAACGTCGAGCTGCGCGAGGACTTCGTCGCTGAGATCGAGGCGGCCATCCTTCAGGATGTCCACTTCCATCCCGGCGAGAAACTGGATGCCGCGCACGCGTTCTCGAGCGGCGTGAATCTTCCGGATGTGCTCGAGCGTGCGCTTGTCATCGAGGCCGTTGGCGACGGTGACGGCCTTCGAATGATCCGTGAGCGCGATGTATTCGTAACCGAGAGCGCGCGCGGCTTCACCCATCTCTTCGATCGTGTTCTTGCCGTCGGAGGCGACGGTGTGCATCTGCAAGTCGCCGCGGATATCGGCGAGGGAGACAAGTTGCGGGAGTTTGCCTTCTTCGGCAGCGGATACTTCGCCGCAGTGCTCGCGCAGTTCAGGAGGGACGTACTTTAGTTTAAGCTTGGTGTAAATCTCTTCTTCGGTTTTGGCCGCGACCACCTTGCCGCCTTTCAATTCCGTGAGGGCATACTCGTTCAGCGTCCAACCCATATCGTTGGCGCGGCCGCGCAGGACGACGTTATGCTCCTTCGAACCGGTGAAATACAGTAGAGCCGCGCCAAAGCACTTCTTCTCGAGCAGCCGGACATCCACCTGAAGATTGTTCTTCAGGAGGAAGCTGACTTTGTTTTCGCCGTGCGCGAGGACTTGTTCGATGCCGGGATATTTCAAGATATATTCCGCGACGGCTGCAACATTTTTCGGCTTGTCCTTTCCGGGGCGCATCGTCACCAGGACGTCGAGGTCGCCGATGGTTTCCTTTCCGCGTCGAAACGAGCCGGCGGGAGTCGCATCTTCGACGGCGTCGCCTGCTTCCCTGATGTACTTGCAGAGAGCCTGAGCCTCGCGGTCAACCGCATTGAGAAGGAAGCGGCCGGTGGAGCGCTTGAAGACTTCTATAGCTTTCAAGATATTCTGCTCGCTCTTTTCGCCAAAGCCGGGAAAGTCGCGGAGTTTCTCTTCGCGGGCGAGTTTCTCGACGTCGTCAACGGTCGCGGTCCCAAATTTCTTCCAAAGCGCGGCGATCTTTTTCGGGCCTAGCGATTGCAGCGTAAGAAGATCGAGAATCGTTGCGGGATATTTGTTGAGCAGCTTCTTGCGCAGGCTGTAATCGCCGGTCGCGAGAATTTCACGGATGTGCGCGGCCATGCCGTCGCCGATGCCGGGGAGTTCGGTGAGCTTCGATTCGTCCTTGGCGAGTTCTTCGATGCGTTCGTGCAGGCCGCCGATCAGCTGGGCCGCCTTTTCGTAGGTGCGATAGCGGCCGATGATTGCGCCGTCAATTTCGAGAAGCTGGGCGGTCTCGCGGAGGATTCTGGCGACTTCGTGATTCTCCATGCGGGAATTATAAGAGAGATGAAGAGGGAATCACAATGCGCGGCATGGCAATCGGGTCATCGTAGCGCCGGCATCTTGCCGGCGATTTTGACTTTCGCCACGGCGCGCAAAGACGCCGGAAAGATGCCGGCGCTACGAGTGCAATCTCGGCGAATCAAAATAATAGAGAAGGGAGGCGATGGATTTTGCGTCGCGGATTTTGCCTGCGCGAATCCAGCTCTTGATTTGCTTTGGGGTGAAGCGCCGCGCGGTGATTCTTTCGTCCTCTTCTGGCGTCGCTTTGCCGGCTGCGAGTCCTTCCGCTGCGAACACCACCATAAATTCGGTGACGAAGCCCGGAGTGGGATAGAGATAGAGCAACTGGCGGAAACGTTTCGCGCGATAACCGGTTTCCTCGAGAAGTTCGCGCTTTGCACCCGACAGCGGCGATTCCTTCGGTTCCTTGCGGCCAGCGACGAGTTCCCAAAGATATTCGCGGACGGAATAACGATATTGGCGGATGAGAAGAACGTCGCCATTCGGAAATACGGGCATGACGACGACGGAGCCACTGTGCGTGACGACGTCGCGCGTGGCGTTAACGCCGTTCGGCTCGATCACATGATCGCGCCGGACGCCGAACACTGGTCCTTGATACATCAGCTTGCTGCTAAGAACTTTTGGGCGTCCCTTAGTCAATTGACCCTCCGGAACAAAGCTATTTTACGACACCACGTGCGGAATGCCGAACGCTCAAAACGGGGCACGCATTAATTGCGTGCACGGACGCGCTCGCGGCGCCCGCCCTTGTTGCGGGTGCCGGAACGCTGCGTTTATACTGCTCTGCGAATGGCGATTCAGACCATCATCGTTGATGACGAGCGTCCGGCCCGCGACGAGCTAAATTTCCTCTTGAAGGGCATTCCCGAAATTAACGTCATCGGGCAGGGGAAGAACGGGCTCGAAGCGGTTGCGCTGATCAAGGAACACAATCCAGACCTCGTATTTCTCGACGTGCAAATGCCGGGCCTCGACGGATTCGGCGTGATTAAGAAATTAATTTCCGGAAAAGTACGCCTGCCGCAAATTGTTTTCGCGACGGCCTACGATAATTACGCGGTGCAGGCATTCGAAGTCAGCGCGGTGGACTACATTTTGAAGCCGTTCGACAAGGCCCGCGTGGCAAAGGCGATTCAGCGCGCAAAGAAGCTGCTGGAGGCGAATGCGTCGCCGGTTGAACGCTTGGAATCCCTTGTGGGGAAGCTCGGGACGGCGAAGTCACCGCAGCCAGTGAAGCTGCTTGTGAAAGTGCAATCGCGGCTGATGCTGGTGGACGCTGAAGATATGGTTTACGCAGCCATCGAGGACGGCACGATCACGATTTTCACGCGCGACATCGAAGGCGTTTCGAATTACCGCACGATTGAAGAGTTGGCCGGTGCGCTCGAGGCTGATACGTTCTGGCGCGCGCATCGCTCTTATCTCGTGAACATCAATCAGATTAAGGAAGTCGTTCCGTGGTTCAAGTCGAGCTACGTGCTGAAAATGTGCGACCGCAAGGCGAGCGAAGTGCCGGTCAGCCGAGCGCAGACCAAGCGATTGCGCGAATTTCTGAAATTGTAATTTCAGTGTGCATGGTATCCCCCGCAGAAAAGCCTCGCGTCTCGTCCCTCCTGTATCTGGCCGACGACGCGAGCCACAGGTGCAACGCCCTCATACAATTCGCTAGTTGTGCTAGCATCGTTTGGCCTCAGGAATGGATTTTTCACTTACCAGCGACCAAATCTTAATCCGCGATACTGTCCGCCAATTTATGGAAGCGGAGATGCGCCCGATTCTGCGCCAATATGAGCGCGAAGAGAAATTTCCGGATGCGCAGATACGCGGGCTCGGAGAGTTGGGCTGTTGCGGAATGCTGATTCCGGAAGAGTGGGGCGGGGCAGGAACAGATACCGTCAGCTACGCGATCATGCTCGAAGAAGTGGCGCGTGTGTGCGCTTCGACTGCGGTGGCGCTGAGCGTAACGAATTCTGTCGCTGGGATGCCGGTCTTGAAGCATGGTACCGACGCGCAAAAGAAAAAATATCTCTCGCGGCTGGCGCGCGGCGAAATTCTTGGCGCGTTTTGCCTCACGGAGCCGCAGGCGGGCTCCGATGCTGCGGCAATTCAAACGCGAGCCGTCCGGCGCGGCGATGAGTATTTCATTTCGGGCACGAAGAGTTGGGTGACGAATGGCGGCGTTGCCGGCGTTTACGTCCTTTTTGCGAAGACCGATCCGGCTACGGGCGCGCGCGGCGTGACCGCGTTTCTCGTCGAAGGCGATTTCCCCGGCTTTCGCGTGAGCCGCTATGAAGATAAAATGGGATTGCACCTTTCGCGCACCGCGGAAATCGTACTCGAAGACTGCCGCGTGCCCGCCGAGAACAGGCTTGGCGCGGAAGGTCAGGGGCTGAAGATCGCGCTTGAGGCGCTCGATGGCGGGCGCGTTGGGATCGCGGCGCAGGCGGTGGGCATTGCCCAGGGTGCGTTCGAAGCGGCGGTGCGCTATGCAAAGCAGCGCAGCGCGTTCGGCAAGAAGATCAGCGAATTTCAGGCGATTCAGTGGATGCTCGCGGACATGCAGACGGAAATCGAGGCTGCGCGAGCGCTGACAATGCAATCGGCGTGGATGCGCGACGCGGGGAAAAGCAAGCCGGGCCCGGCGGCATCGCGCGCGAAGCTGTACGCGAGCGAGATGGTGAATCGCGTCGCGTATAAGGCTGTACAGGTTCACGGCAGCGTGGGGTATTCACGTGAGACGGACGTGGAACGCTATTACCGCGACGCACGCGTTCTGACGATTTACGAGGGCACGAGCGAGATTCAGCGCACGGTGATCGCGCGAGATTTGTTGCAGAGCAATCTCACTTAGCGCGATTTCAGTTGCGATGTTGTTTGTCTTTCCGAGCCGCGCGGTTGGCATCGTGATTAGATAGGCTGCGAGGAATCTGCATTTTCTGCCGTCGTGGCGCGAATGCAGATTCTTCAGGACATCCTCGTCGGATGTCCTTCAGAATGACAACGTAGTCGGTGCGCGGGGCATCATGATTCCAGGGGGGCCGTTAGGTTGGCGAAACGCAAACGAGTTTTGAGTGGCATGCGGCCTACTGGCCGGCTGCACATTGGCCATTACTTTGGCGCGCTACAGAATTGGCGAGCATTGCAAGACAAGATTGACCCGAAGACCGGCCAGCCTGAGTACGATTGCTATTTTCCCGTTGTTGACTGGCACGCGCTGACCACGCATTACGAAGACACCGCTTCAATCGCCGAAAACACACTGCAGGTCACGATGGATTGGCTCTCGGTCGGCCTCGATCCGCAGAAGAGCACGCTTTTCATCCAGTCGAGTGTGCTGGAGCACGCCGAGTTGCACTTGATTCTGTCGATGATTACGCCACTTGGGTGGCTCGAGCGCGTCCCCACGTACAAAGAAATAATAGAAAACTTGAAAGACCGCGATCTCGGCACTTACGGATTTCTCGGCTACCCGCTGCTCCAGTCGGCGGACATCGTTTTATACGGCGAGCCAGGACAGGAACTTTTCGTGCCAGTCGGTGAAGACCAGGTACCGCACATCGAGCTTGCGCGGGAAATTGTCCGCAAATTCGATACGCATTTTGGTTTTTCCGCGAAGCCGGAACTTTTCGAACCGGAGAATCGCAAAGCATTGACGAGCCTCTGGAATGGACTCTTCAGCCAGCCTTTGCCACCTTGGGCGAATGGCGAGAGTGAGACGTCCGGAGAACGAGCCGGCGAGCTGAATGCGGCGTTTCGGAAGCTCGCGATCGAGATCGGCACGCAGAATTTGTTCGATAAGGCCGGAGAGAATCGGCACTTTTTCAGCGTGCGAGAAATTCTGCGCGAGCCGGCAGTGATGCTCACCGAGACACCGCGGCTGCCGGGAACCGACGGGCGGCGGATGGCAAAGAGCTACGGCAACTTTATTTCGCTAAGCGAGCCGCTCGATTCGCTGCGCAACAAAGCGCGAAACATGATTACCGATCCGGCGCGCGTCCGCAGAACCGACCCCGGAAATCCCGACGTGTGCCCGGTGTTCTCGTATCACAATTTGTTCTCGACGCCGGAA
>Ga0182018_10001563_pt1 | contig 25692 bp, 16 predicted proteins | sample 812P2MmetaG_FD_120490 | JGI IMG/M metagenome (GOLD analysis project Ga0182018, IMG submission 120490) | Permafrost microbial communities from Stordalen Mire, Sweden - 812P2M metaG | ecosystem: Environmental > Terrestrial > Soil > Wetlands > Permafrost | place: Sweden: Stordalen | collected...
GCACTCCTTGGTCATCGGCGGCAGAGACGTGCAAGTATTGGTCTGGGAGAAATCGGCGGCGTTACTTCCCGAGATCGCGATATTGCTGATGGTCAAAGTGGCGGTTCCGCTATTTTTCAATCCGATCGTTTCCTGTACGTGCTTGCCCAGCGTCGAGGCTTTGAACGTATAGCAAGGGTATTCCAGGTAGACGTTGGGAGTCTTCCCGGAACCCAGGAATCCGTAGACATCCAGCTCGTTTTGCGTCCCTACATAAACCATGCCGTTGGCGATGGTTGGAACCGCGAACTTGTTCCCGCAACCCCCGCGGTCTCGCGCCACACCGTTGTGCAGCGCTGAGTTGCTGCTGTAGAGCATGGTGAGATCGGTGGCATCGTAAGCATACAGGACCGCCGCAGGCCCGGGGCCGGGCTGAATGCTGTCCCATGTTTGGGTACGCTCAACCGCCCAGACGATGCCGTCCTCAGTACCATTGGCCGAAATGGAAGGTGTAGCCCCAACTGGGAAGAGATTCGTGCTTTGGGCAGTCGGAGTGGCCGAGAGCAGCCCGTCGGTCACACTGTACATCTTCAGATAATCACCGCCACCTCCATATGCCGTCGCGCCCGCAGCATACACATTCGCAGCGCTTGCTCCCTGCCAATAAGCGGGACTGCTCAAATAACCTATCCCCGACCCGACGACTTCTTCTACGGCCAGATCCTGCGTTGTATTGTATTCACCCAGATCTTCCTGATTCAGAAGGTACATGCGACTCGCCACCGGATCAGAGTCACAGGGTGCGCCGCCCTTGCCTAGCATCAGGAACTCGTTGGGCACGCTGCCTGACTGTGTCGGCAAGATCATCGGACCGCCCGAACCCAGATCCAGATCATTGGCCGCACGGCAGGATTGATCGTTCGGAGTAAAGTAGTCAACCACGCTCAGATCGGCACCGAGTTTGAGCACGCTATCGCCATAGTCCGACCCGCCGGTATTGGCGTCAAACAGGGCGTTTCCAACCGCAGCATAAATGTTTCCCGAACTATCCGCCGCGAGGCCGTTTCCGGCGGCCCAAACGCCACCTATTCGAGAATTCGGGGTGGTGTTGAAAATTGCAGTTTGCTGCAAAGTCGGAGCGTCATAGCCCGCAGCGTTATAGCCCATGATCCAGCCATGCTTGGCTCCCGCCCATCCGATATAGATAATGCCATTCAGTTCCAGCAATCCCGCGCGCTGTAAATCCTGCAAGGATAAAAAGTTGACGATGCCCTTATCACTCCCGTCTCCGGTCCCCGGAACTGATCCGGAAATGTTAACTGGGCTCCCGGAAATGTCCAATCCCGTGGTAATGTCAATGGCATGCAGGGTTTGATAGTACGTGCCTTTGTTATCGGTTCGTGAAAGCAGATACATCGTGGGGGGGGTGGTGCTGGGATCAATGACTGGCGTAGAGGTGATGCCATAGATCGGATACACCCCGCAGGAGATATCCGACTTGCCATCGGTCATGCATGAAACCGGCGTGATTCCCGCTGCCGGATCGACATAGCTGACCTGCCATAGTGCTGTCGGACTCAGTCCGTCCGCGTCGAACGCATATACGCTGTCGTTTTGGGTCTCCACGTAAACCACGTTGTGCGTACCCTGGCCCGGGATGCTTACATTCGGAACATAGAGCGGCTGGGCATAGATCTGGCCATCCACCGAATATGAGAACAACTTTCCGAATGTCGCGGCACTTACGTTCTGCGGAGTGAGAATCGTCTCGCTGAGGTTCTGGCCGGTCCGGCCCACATCGTTGTGCTGGGTTAGAACGCCAGCAAAGGCTTGAGCTCCTGCGGGGGTGAGGCAAGCCAAGATGAGTGTCAAGAGCGCTCCTGCGCGGGCGAACCCCTCAATTATGTTCTGAGTCATGTTAGATCCTTCTGTGAAGTATCGCTGTCCGAGAGAAAACCTCTTAAAGATGCAAGCATCTTGTACCGCAGTTGGACACTTGTCAAGATGCAGGATTTTGCAAGTATTTCGCTTCCGACCTGCGGGTGCGATCCAAGTCTGAGCCCCGCAAATACATGCTAGAATTTGAAAGTAAAGCCCCTTAACTGCCTTGGAGGAATCTCCGGAATGCGCTATCTGCCGTTGGTCTGCCTGCTGCTTGGAACCTTAGCTTGGGGGCAGGAAGAGCCCGTCCCGTCGAATGTACCGCCCGAATATCGTCCGCCCATCACGCGCGACAACGACGAGCAGCAGGCGCCGCCAGCTTCAGCCTCCAGGGTTGCTCCCGACGCAGCTGTCATCACTATCAAGGGACTCTGCGCCCAGGCGGCGCCGCCCTCGACCGCAAGTTCCCCCAATCCACCCTGCCAAACTGTAATTACCCGCGCCCAGTTCGAAGAGCTAACCGACGCAATCCTGACGAACATGAAGTTCTCCAGGAAGCGGCAGCTCGCCAGCGCTTATCCCAACCTGCTCGCGATGGCGCGCGAGGCCGAGGCCCGCGGTCTGGAAAAGAGTTGGCGCTTCGAGCAACGGCTCGCGTTCGCCCGGGTGCAGATCCTCTCGCAGGAACTCGTCCGCCAAATCGACGAGGAGTCAGCAAGGATGCCTGAAAAGGATATCGAAGATTACTACCACAGCCATGCCGCTCTTTTCGAGCGAGCCACTCTGGAACGAATCTTCATCCCCAACCGCAAGCGCATGGACCCTCTACCCAAGGGAAAGGTCACACCGGAAACCTTGAAAGCCCAACGCAAAGAAGCCGAGGACGCGATGACCCGGGTGGCTGAGGAGCTGCGCGCTAGAGCCGCTGCCGGCGACGACTTTGTCAGGCTGCAGAAGGAGGCCTACGCGGAAGCGGGGGCCACCGATGTTCCACCCAATCCCAGCCTCGGTCAATTGCGGTCCTCCAGCCTGCCACCTGCTCATGCTTGTGCGTTCGACCTGAAACCAGGTGAGGTATCTCAAGTCCTCAGCGATTCCACCGGCCACTATGTTTACAAACTTGACGCCAAGGGGATCGCACCGTTCGAGGAGGTGAAGGGCGAGATCGACAAAACGCTAGAGCACCAGCACCGGGAAGAAGCCGTTCAAGCAGTGCAACGGCCCATCACCACGGAGCTCAACAAAGCTTACTTCGGACCGGCCGAGAACCAAAGTGCCACCGAAGAGCCGAAATCCAAGTAGGCCTCGGGCTGCGGATTGTCCTAGCGATGCGATTGGTTTCATGAACTTGGCCTTGTCAGGTCATCCACGTCAAAAGTCAATCTTCGGGTTCTCACGAGAAAGTTATCGGAGTGGAGAAACGCGAATATTCCGGCGGGCAAACACTCACTTGTACCTCAGAGGCGTGATTGGCGAAACAATGTACCAACTGAAGAGTTTAATACTTCCAACTAAGGCGAGACTATAGCACGAACAGGCTTTCGGAAGTGAGCGATTCTGCCCAGTGTTTCGGAGAAAGGTTTCGTAATTTAGTGATCAAAGGAAGTTAACTCCCATCTCAAAGGAGTCGAGGAACGTGCTTAACCGTTTGAGCATTAATTCAGGGGCCATAGCTGTGGCGCGATTTGTCCCGATTGTGCTTGTGCTTTGTGTGTTCGGCTGTGGAGGTTCAGCGTCCCCGAACATTGTCCCGCCACCAAGTCGAGCCGCGACACCAACTTTCTCTCCTAGCGCCGGGAGTTACACAGGCACACAGACGGTCACGATCACCAGCAGTACATCCGGCGCGATTCTCTGCTGGAACACAACGGGCTCTCCCGCCACCAACGGCACAGGAACCGGCTGTACCACCGGGATCTCGCTTACCAATGGCGGATCAATTACCGTCTCGGTATCGGAAACGGTTTACGCGGTGGGTGGCACAAGCAGCCTAGGCGATAGCATTGTCGGCTCGGCGGCCTACGTCATTACCGCCTCGGTATCAAACTCGTTCGGATTCCAGTGCTCCGTCAATTCTGCTGGCTGTCCTTACAACGGCACCGATTATACATGGCCTACAACGCAAGCACAGCCCGGCGTTCTTCGTTTGTGGGATGCTTCCGTGCAGTGGAACGTTCTGAGCACGGCTTCGGGCACCTACAACTGGAACGACATGGATCAATGGCTTGACGCGATCGCCGCGAACACCCCTCGCGCCGTGATCTATACCTTTGGGTGGACGCCCTTCTGGGACGCACCATCCGGCAGTCCTTGCCAAACCGAGAGCACTCGAGGTTCGCCTTGTCCTCCGACTGACCTCACTTCGAGTGGTAGCCCCACGTTCAACGCCTTCGTGACCGCACTGGTCGCTCATTGCAGTCCGGCGGGGAACTGCGTTTCGACCTACATCAAATATTTTGAGTTGTGGAACGAAGCGGATACCAGTGTCGCCTGGACCGGGACGGTAGCCCAGCTGTATCAGATGCTCGCGCCGGCCGTGAGCATTATCACGGGCGCTGTCAGCGGGGTGCAAATCCTCGGTCCCCCGCTTTCGGATAACACAGGAACTTCGGTTGCCTGGGAGTGTAGCTGGCTGGCCCAGGAAGTCAGCAACGGCGTGCTCTCGAACATCTACGCCTTCCACGTCTACATGCAGAACAACACCCCGGAGACCAGGCTGGCAAACGCTCTCCCCCAACTGTCTCCAAACACGAGTTACAGTTCGACGTGTTCCGCCAGCGGCTGGACCGCCCAACCTTCGTGGCTCACCGAGACGAATTACGCCAATAGCTCGGAGCCGAACCCTTACGCTTGCTACACCGCGCTTTACAACACCAACGACTGCATCGGGCAGATCGTGCGCTGGCAACTGCTGCTCAATTCGAATGACGTGGTGAATGTAACCTGGTACTCATGGGTGCCGACTATCGGTTCGGTGTCTCAGAATGAGGCCGCCTACTATTATATGATGCAGTATCTCAGCGGGGGTACGCTCACGGCGATCTGTTCCTCCAGCGGGAGCCCAGCGGTCTACACCTGCCCATTCATTGAGGGAAATGGCATCCTGGCGCTCTGGGTGTGGACTCCCAGCGAGAGCGGAACTTCTTATACGGTCCCGAGCGGATACACGGACTATCGGGATCTTGGTGGTGGCACCACCAGCATCACCGGCGGCCAAACTATAACTATCGGCACTGAACCTTTCATGCTTGAGATATAGCGTGCTCTCTAACTGGTCATGGGCAATAGCCAGCCCTCCGCATCCGCGACTGGAAAATCACGCATGGGCGAGCGTATACAAGAGGCTGTGGTTCTGGAGTGCGATGTTAGAGGGTGGTTGCTCAGCAAAGGGCTCCAAACCCAAGCCCCGCGGGTAGTCACATACCTCCTTCGAGTTAACACCGAGATGAACGTCGAGGAACACGACAATGCGAGGATTTCTGGAAATGGTTCCCGTGCCCCTCTCAAAACGTGCATTTCAGCGCCCTCAACGTCGATCTTGATAGCATCGATAGGGCGTTCGAACCGAGCCTCCGCCAATAGGTCGTCCAGGGTCGGGTCTGAGCTTCAATTGTCCCCTTTCCCTTGCGGCCCTCCAGCCAGCAGGGTATGGAACCCACTCTTTTCTCTCAAGTGAAGCTGGAATCGAGGCGCCACTCCTGCGTGGGATGGAGGGTGTGGAACCCGCAACTTCCTCCAAAGTGAAGCTGGGCAATCCCAGTCGCATCACTGAGAGCAAGTTCGGAGAGATCTATCTCGTGATATTCGTTCTTTGCGATGCTCCTTCCGATCCACCGACAATTCTCCGGGTTGGGGTTCGAACGCCAGTACCCGTCCTTGAGGTCCAACGAACCGCGAGGCCAGCAGGGACAAATCGCCCTTGTTGCACCCAACTTCTACAAAGTCAGGACGTAAGAATTGCTTGAGGCTTGCTGTTTTGATAGTTCATAACAGCCAAGGACGCGCTAAAGCATCATTCGAGATTCTTTGATGTTGAGATAGATCCCAGTTCCCTCATACCTGTACGGGTAGTAGAAGCCGGGCACGCCCCTTGACCAGACACTGTGCGCTTTCAGCAGCAGGGACTTGCGCGTTTCTCGCATCGCCACTTAGAACTCCAGACGTTATGGTAATTCGGTCGCGGTAGAGATACCGTTTGTCTGTTATCCCCGCACACGTACGTGCGCTCATTAAGCGCATACGCCTCTCATCTCAAATGACTGACGGCGAAGCGATGTAGAGCCGCGCCCATGGACCGTCGGCGTAGTGCGCCAGAGCGCGCTCGACCAGATCAGGTGGAAACGGAATCAAAGAAAGCTTTGATCTCCAAGGCAAAGAGCCTTGGGAAACAGAGAACCGAGTCTAGAATGGGTTCCCGTACTGTCCGCGGAAAATGCGCGTCTGCCATGTATAGCAGTCACTGGCCGGCATTCCGCAACTCGTCGTGCCCGTTTCACTCGTGTCGTAGTACTCCCCCACACCGTAAAAGGTCAAATTGTCTGATGAGTCAATGACTGTGGCAGCGTACTCGCCCCAACGGTCTGTATTCTCTTCATCTCCTGCTCCCTGCACGATCAGAGTCGGTGGGTCGAAGTTGGAAGCCATCCACGGGAGTACGTCAAAGTTAATCGCAGGGTGGCTTTGAGTCTCGCACGAGGAGCAATATGCTCCAGACGTTGTATAAGTAATGCCTAAGTTGCCGTTCTGGTCGAGGACAGCACTGGGCATGAAATAAAACAGAGTGTCAGCCGGGTCCTGCAAATCAGGGGGCCCCGAAGCACCGCCGCTGTTTACCCGCACCGACGCCGCCCCGTTGGAGACATTGAGAATGTAGTACCTGATGCCCGTGCGCTGATTGCTCGCGCTTTCCATCACCACATGGGAGGCGGTCAAATACTCGCCTTTTGGCCCACCCGACGACGAAGACAGATTGTTGTAGGTCAGCCGGTTAGCCATCCGGTCACCTAATGAATCTAAGCAGGACGTATCGTAATCCCCGCACGTCGACTTGCCATACGCTTCTATGTCGCTCGTATTTGTGCTGGGTTCGGGGACACAGTAAGTATTGGTTTCTTGAGCCGCCTTCGATGTGTTGTAGCAACCCGGGGTGTAGGGGTTCACAGCGACAAAAGTAGGTCCGGCGAGTCCGGCCGTCCCCCAAGTAAACAGGGCGAGTTGATTCGACGTGCATGGCGTAGTCTGGCTAGTGCACCAATAGAGGCCCTTATCACCCTGTTGTGCATTGCTGGGGTTCACGATGGACAAGAAGTACTCGGGCTCGCCGCCGGTCGGGCCGGTCGCGCTGTCGATATCCGCGACATCGACCGAGTGGATAAGAGTTGGCCTCTCAGCCGGAGGAACTAGGTAAGTGTAGCAGGTCATCGGGTTGGATGGGTTGCCCTGCACGATATCAGCTCGGTCCAATCGACAAGCTTCGAAGCCGGATTCGATATAGTTAGCGTTCTGGTCCTGCAAATCAAAGGTAATATAGAAGCCATTCGACCAAGTCCCGATTCTGGGCCAGTCCGGAAAGTAATAATAGTAGGTACCTGACGTGCAGTTGTTCGATTTCGGGGTACACGGGATGGCGGTGCTCATCCTGTACTCATAGGCGTACCATTGAGTGCCGGCGTTGGAGAGGTCGCTGGTCGAGCTTGCGGCGATGCACCAGGCATATTCGTGGATGCTGCCGCTCGTATAGACGACTCGCCGGCTGATTACGAAGGCGCTATCCAGACGGTCATAAATCACTTGCACGTTCCCGGAATTATTACCCTGGCATTCCGGTTGCGTCGAGCTGGACCACAATGCTGACACGCTGCGCGGCACAGCCGTGGTTCCACCCGCATGGGTAAAGATGGCCTGACCCGTCACTTTGTCAAAGGCCTGAACGTACTGGTTATTGACCCACTCCAGAACTTGCGCATTTTCGCCGCTCACCGTAGGGCCAACAGCAATATTGTCATCGAAGTCGGGACCCGCCCCATTGCCGTAGAACTGATACCCGGTACCGATGTTCTGCTGGGCATCGATACCTTCTATCTGGTCTCCACTCCAAGACCCTTCGGTGCAGGAGGATGATTCACAGATCGGAAAAGGGGCGGTCGTAGTAAATTCCGCCACCTGTGCGGAAGTGTAGGGACCGGCAATCGTGCCCGGCTGGCAATCACCAGAGCACTTCTGGGAAGGCGAGGGAATTGCCAGTAAGACAATAGCGAGAGCCAAATGCGCAGAGCCCATGATTTTCCTCTTTATCACCTTTGGAGATTACTGTGGGGCTAGATCTTGACCCACAGGGTCGCAGCAACTTCCGTACCACAGCTATCTCGCATGTTATTCGTTTTCGACGATAACTTACTCCGGGCTGAGGGTCGCAGCGGTGCAAACCCATGCACACATTGGCCCTCCGCTCAGTTGGATGGAGCGGCGGTTTCTGCGAAGGAAGCCAGAGCGATCACTCCGTCGCCTTATTTATTCACCACCTGATCCACCACGTTCGACCTGCTGGTGATGAAATTCAAGTCACCCTCGTACACCGCCGTGACCGCATGAGTGCCCACTTTCAGAGCCGAGGTCGTATAGGTCGCCACACCTCCACTCAGCGTTGACTGGCCTATCGGTTCAAACACGACCACTTCACCATCCGGCGGCGCGCCAGCACTGGAAGAGACCGTTGCCGTAAAAGTCACCGCCTCGCCGTGAGTGGATGGATTCGGCGAAGACGTGAGCACAGTCGTGGTTACGGTAGCCGCCGGATTCACTTCGAACACAGCGCCATCCCCATTCGACCCGCCCAGGTAGGTCGTGCCATAGAGGTAGCCGCCGCTCAGAAGCAGGTCGGCTTCTGACTCATTTCCATTCTCGCCGCTGAAAGAAAAGACAATCTTATGTGCGTAGCTGCCGGTGCCGCTTGGAGCCATCAGTTCGAAAACGTTCCCATCGTCATGCACACCGCCCTGGGTCGTAGTGCCGTAAACGTTACCGGCCGTATCGAGCACAACGCCGCTCAAAGGATTGGTGCCTTCCGTGTCAAAGGTGTACAGAGTTGATCTGGTATATTTTCCCTTCGTTCCAAGGGTGAGCTTATAGACTAATCCATCGTTATGGGAACCGCCCGAGTAAGTCGTACCGTAGATGTTCCCCGCGGTGTCAAACGCGAGAGTGCCATCTGGATTGGAACCCTCTGTAGAAGCGTCAGCAGAATTAAAGGTGTAGATTACCTTCGGGTACCAACCACCACTGCCGTTCGGTAACAGCTCAAATATTTTCTCATCTGCGGCGCCGAAAATGTTTCCCCCGTTCATAGTCAACCCGGCGTAGGTGCTACTGATGTCGTAGATCACGTGCTCCGTCCACGTGCCACCGGACGGGGATAGCTCGAAGACAGCTCCATTTAAGGTTCCAGTTCCGGCACCGCCAGTCCAAGTTGTGCCATAGAGATTGCCCGCCGAATCCATGATCAGACCGCTTACCGGATTCTCCCCGTCCGCGCAGTTGGGAGCAGAGCAGAAGCTGTAGAGCACGGTTTCCGTCCAGCTCGTTTCCCCGGGACTAAGTTCGAACACGGCGCCGTCTCCATTCGCGCCGCCCCCGTAAGTTGTTCCGTAAAGGTTTCCCTGGCTGTCAAATATCACGTAAGCGTACTCTGGGTTCGCCCCGTCCGTGCCTCCGGTAAAGCTGTAGAGCACGCTCTCCTCCCAGCCTCCGCTGCCGTTCGGCGAAAGCTCAAATACGGTTCCATATCCCAGACCGCCACTATGAGTCGTCCCATAGAGGTTGCCACCATTAAGAGTGACCATGGAAGGAGGATTGGCGCCATCGGGGTTGCTTGCGAAGCTGTAGAGTACAACCTCAGTTTGAGCCTGCGCTGGGCGAGCCGCAATTAGCAGCAGCGCGGAAAGCACAGCTAATGTCAGAGCGCCGCGCATGGTTGCGGCAGTCATTTTCGTCGAGCCGGATCTCGGCCCAACATCGGAAATGTCCAAGCGGCCTTTCCTATTGCTGCTCGCGTCTGCTGAATGCATGGTCGTCTCCTTATTATTATTCCGATAGCTTTGTTGTGACAGTCGTTGAGTTTAATAATCGCGGGGGGAGACTACGAATCAGAAAATGTGAAGACTACGCGGCATCGGGCTTTAGTACAAGAGGTAGGAAGTTAAGAGAACAAAGTCTCCAACTGCCTTCGGGTTTGTGTCGTCTTGGCAGGCGGTTCCTCGCGAGACTGTCGGGCACAGTTCAAGCGCACTCGCCATGCGCCTCAAAGTAATTGACACGCGCCCGATCGACATGAGATAGTTCGCCGCAAGTCCGATGAGCTTCTCCACCCTGCTCGCGGCCGACCGGCACATCATGCAGCTAACGCATGACTACGGGCGCGACCTTAGGAGGACATCCCTGAACACCAGCCGCTGTTTGATAATTTTATTTCTCCTCTTTATCCTCTGGGGCCCATTGACCGCCGCTAACTCTCAGACCAGTGCGAGCGATAGCTCTAAACCTAACCGTGGTGTTCCTATAGGTCTAGCTAAGAGCCAAGGCGGTATTCCGTCCTTAACACCATCCAGCTTTGGATTTCAGTGCGGAACTGGCTTGCCTACTAATTGTCCGAATGAGACTTGGCCAACCACGATCGCCCAACCTGGGATGATACGGTTATGGGATTCTCAGGTGCAATGGCACGCTCTGAATACCAGTCCCGGAGCCTATCAATGGAGAACTCTCGACGGATATCTGGATGCGATTGCTGCTCACCAGCCTCGCGATGTGATGTATACATTTGGCTATACGCCGTGCTGGGATACAAGGGGCGATTGTAGACGCGCCTGGGGCTCGATCTACCCACCGAGCGATCTGACTACAAGCGGCAGTTCATCCTTTAATACGTTTGTTGCAGCACTAACCGGCCATTGCTCACCAGCTGGCCACTGCGTCAAGGACTACATTAAGTATTGGGAGATGTGGAACGAAGCTAACGCGCCGCAATTTTGGGCCGGCACGATTGCTCAACTTTACGAGTTGATGTCACCAGCTATTAAGATTGTCCGTAATAAGGTGTCGGGCGCTTTAATTCTGACTCCGCCAGCTAACCGGAGCGATACCGATTGGATGCAAGGTTGGTTGAGCGAAGAAAATAAGAGAGGACGACTCTCGGATATATTCTCCATTCACCTCTATTTGCAGAATGGTCTGCCAGAAAAGCGCTTCGATAGAATCAAAGAAATGGTCAACCTGAAGAATAACTCCAGTGGTTGGAGCGACATTCCCTGGATGAATACGGAAACCAACTTCGACGCTACTACCTTCGCTTGTAACAGCAGGTATACTTCGGACGATTGTATGGGCCAGATTGTGCGTTGGCACTTACTCCACTACGCATACGGAGCCCGGCATCTTAACTGGTTTTTCTTCAACACGACCATCGGCCGACACAAGGACTACAGCAGCGCTTACCGCTTTATGATGGACTGGCTTGTCGGCGGCTATTTCACTGCTCAGTGCTCGGCAAGCGGCAGCGTTTACACATGCCCTTTTGTCCAGGAAAACGGCCGCCATGCGATGTTTGTGTGGAACTCCAGCGGCAACAGTAGCTATTCTCCCGCTACTCAGTACGTGGATTACAAAGAGCTGAGTGGCGGTACGACGACGGCCATACCTCGAGGAAGGCCGGTGCCTATCGGCGTAAAGCCGATCATGCTGGAAGCGGAGAACTGACGACGCCGCATTTTTCGTGCCAACGTCGATACAGATATCCGTTGGTTACCGGCGTCAGCGAATATTGGGCAATTGCTTTGAACAGCGCCTCGAGATCATCCCACTCACCGTTTTGATCGATTTCCCAGCTGTGGAAATATAGGTGGGCCATTCCACCCTCGCGAGAGACATCCTCCAGCGCGCAAATAAACTGCGCTGCCCACGGTACTCGCGCTTTGAACGTCGTCACGTACTTGTAAGCGCCCGCGAAGTTATGTTCCAATAAGCAGTGCCGAAGTTGAACATATACGGGGTAAGTATTGGCGTACGTACTTATGTCCCACACAAGCGGGTTCTTGGGATAGTTATTGAGAAAGTACCGGCAGGTGCGCCCGGCGAGAAAACCTGCCTCCGCTACCTGCGCTGCGACGCGACGGTTAAACTTCCCACCTGGGTAGCAGAACGAGACCACTTCATGGCCCAGCGTGTCCTCCGAGAACTTTTTACCATCACAGATTTCTCGCCAGGCTCTTTGCGCAGGGAGCCTGGTCAAGCGTAAATGGTTTAGCGTGTGGCTTCCGACCTCGAATTGCTGGTCGATTTGTCTAATCTGGCAAGAGTTCATCACCGTACGTTCCGCATTTGCACCCGGAATGTAGAAAGTGGCTTTGAGACCATATTTGTGGAGCAGATCGACAGTGCGGAGATCCAAAGGGTGCCCATCGTCCACGCTGATGGTTACATATTTCTCCCTTCTCTTGTACTGAGCACCGGTAATAGGCTGTTGTTGCCCCACTTGTTTCTTCTTCATATAGGTCTTCTTATTCAAAGACGTTAGGTCAACTACATCCTGCCCGAGCCTTTACGACTAATGTTATTTCTGTGTTTGCTCGTCAAGCTGCTGGTTTCCTTGCCGGCTTCCTTACAAGTTCGACTTCGCGGTTATTAAACTTGAAAGCAAAATAGGGCATCTTGAACATCTTGGCGGTTCGCCTGAGCCTTTGCCTGGGCTCGCAAATAAGTCGAAACAGCCATTCCGCTCCAACCGTTTGAATCCATTTTGGTGCGCGTCTCTTTCTTCCCGAAACAAAGTCTAGAGTCCCGCCTAGACCGTAAGCGCACCGGACTCCAAGCCGGAAGAGGCAATCCGCGTTCTGTGAAATCCACATCTCCTGCTTGACTGGGCCGAAACAGACGACGAGGTGCTTGGGACGAAAACTTGCGATTCTGCTGAGAATATCCTCATTCCATTCTTGATCCTGAATATTCGAGCAAAACGAAGGGGAGTATCCGTCTACGATCAAATCAGGGCAGCGTGCCTTTAGTCTTTCGATCGTTCCCCGATTGGATCCTATTTCCGCCCCAAGCAAGAAAACGCGTTCCCCACGTCTCGACGACTCATCTACCAAATCGTAGATGAAATCGGAGCCGGATCTTTTCTGTAACCTCCGTCCTCGGTAAAGAAGCGAACAGACGAAGTGAACAATCCGTCCGTCGATTGTGTTAACAGTCCGCTGCAGAATTGCTTCAAGCGCCGTGTTTTCATGTGCATAAACGAAGATTTCGCTATTGACAGTGACAATGTGCTTCAGCTCGTTGCTACTGCTTGACAAGAGCTCCTCGACGTTCACTGACTGCAGCAATATCTTGCCAAGGCGCACCGCGCACACCCGGTTGGGGAGATGCGAAGGAGCCATGGGGACGGCACCTTGTTTTTTCATATCCTATCCAACGAACGTGAGAGAATCGTGAGTCGTAGGTCCCTATAAAATAATGAAAAAGGATTAGCGTGCCCTAGTTCATACGCGACGCCTTGATCACGTCTTCGAAAATGGAGTGAAGCATTGAGTATCGCTGCCGGGAATCGTACTTACTTTCGACAAGAATTCTAGCCTTGCGCCCCATACTGTCGATCTGCTCCGGGCGGTCGTACAGCCAGCGAATTTTCGCGGCTAAATCGTCGGCATCTTGGGGCCGGAACAATAACCCTGTCTCCTGGGGGTGAACGATAAATGGCAGGGAGCCGGTCGCGGAGGCAACCACTGGCTTCCCGCTGGCGTACGCTTCCAGCACAACCACGCCAAACGTTTCGTAGAAATGAGAGGGAACGATAGTGAACATACTGTTTCGAACGTATTCTAACTTTTCCTTGCCACTCTTGAATCCAACCATCTCTACGTTTGATAGCTGGTGGCTGGTGACAAAGTCGCGCAACTCCTCTTCAGCGGCACCCGTTCCAACAAACTTGAAAGGAATGTGCGGAAGTTGCGCGCATGCCTTCACAGCGGTCAACGCGCCCTTGTCGCGATACAACCCGCCCAAATACAGAACGTATTGGCCGCCGCCGAATTGTGGTGTGTAAATAGATGTATCGATCGAGTTCGGGCAGACATAAAGTTTGTCTTCCGGTACCTCACACTGGAGCAGCAGATTCCTGGTAAACTCGGTCAGGCATATGTAGCCTCCTATTTTGCGCGATAGCCCGAGCTTGCGGTTCAGATAAAGCGACGAGGCATAGAGTGCGCTGTATGCGGCATTCCCTCGCACACAGCGCTGACGCACTGCCGACCAGTAGTTTCCCAACTTACAGGACTCACAGATATGATCGTTAATGTAAAAACGAGAGTTTGGGCAGAACAGTCGGTAATCGTGCATGATATGCACTGCGGGAACTCGAAGCCGATAAAGAACGTTGAAGAGCGACGGCGAGATCAAAGGAAAAACATTGTGTACGTATGCAACGTCCGGGCGGGAACGCTCCACCAGGTCGGTGATCTCGCGGACCGTACGTCGGGAATAGAGGGCACCCACGCCAAATCGCATCTTTTCCGACTGGGCAGCAGTTTCGATTTCGCCGCTGTGTCGAGTATAGGTGATCACATCCCCATGCTGGGCAAGCAGTTGTTCGTCTGCCGCAAACACAGCATCTGATCCCCCATGCTGCTGAAATTTATTATGTACGCACAGAATACGCATATAATAGATCTATACCTCCACTCGCAGGATGTAATCGACGCTCCTATTGCGCCCGCGCAACCCCCGCTTCAGGGCTCGGAAGGGCTTCTGCGGTTGCTGTCTCGGTCCAGTATGCCGTGGTGAATCCGGGGCTGGATGCGGTTATGGTGTCCGTTCCGGGCGTCCCCGGCAGCGTGTAATTTGTGGTCGCTACTCCCTTGCTGTTAGTTACCGGACTGGGGGTGCTGAAGGTGCCACCGCTCCCGCCGTCGCTGAAGTTGACAGTTACACCCGGCATCAGGGTTCCGGTGTAGGCAGCCTTAACAACCACGCGCAGCGGCTTTGGCAGCTCCGTGCCAACGGTGCCGGTTTGGTTGTCGCCTTCGTTAGCCACGATCTCGGAGAAAAGACCCAAGACGGTCAAATTGTCCTGAGTTCCGACGTACACCTTTCCGTTGGCAACCATAGGCAGCGTAAGGTGAAAACCGGGATCAATTGGATCTCGTGGAGGAGCTGATATATACAGAGCTTCCAGAGTGCTAGCATTAAACGCGTCCAGGCTGGCCCCAGTATGTACCCCTCCTTTTTCATAGTTCTGTGCCACGGCCCACAAAATTCCGTTTGTATCGCCATCGGCCGAGATAGAAAACAGGCTGGGGATGTAATATTTCCCCTTAGTCGTCATTGTGGGCGAGGTCGACAAGAGGCCATTGCTCAGAGAAAACGCTTCAATGGGAACGCCCCCGCTTCCAAAATATACGAACTGGTTCCAATAAGCGGCGCCGCCAAAGATTTCGCTTCCTGGGTTATCAAACGGCACCTCTTGCACCACGTTATCAACCACCGAATTATATTCACCCATGCTGTCCAGGTTGACGAGGTAAATCATCCCTCCCTTTCCTGCGATCACCGCGAGGTTAGGGTTTGGGCCAGGCTGGGTCGGCAGCAGGACGGCACCCGAGGATCCCAGATCCAAGTCGTTCACGTCGAGGTCCGATTGATTGTAGGGAGTGAAGTAGTCAACCAAGCTTAAACTTCCGCTATCGAGGCTGAGTTTCATCAGGGTGTCGCCGTAGTCCAGGCCTCCAACGTTGTAATCAAAAATTCCATCACCGGTGGCCACGTATACATTTCCGTTGCTGTCAACCGCCGGACCGTCTCCACCCATCCAGATACCAGGCAGGGCGTACTCGGCTGGACCCACGTCGAGAATGGTCAATTGTTGCAGGGTGCTGGCGCTGTATGCCATCAGCCATCCCGTGGAGGGCGGGGAAGCCTTGCAGCCCATGTTGCCAAAACCGATGTAGATCGCACCATTGGAGAGCAGGAGGGCCGGTCGCTGCATGCGGTGCTGCGCGGTGAAGGTGACGGTCTTGCCGTTGCTGACGTACGAACCTTGAAGAATCACCGGTCCACCAAACGTGTCCTGCCCCGTTGTAATGTTCAAGGCATGCAGCCGGAAGAAGTAATTTCCACTCTCCAGCGTCTTAGCCACCAGGTACATCGTGTTGGTAGTGGGATCGATGACGGGAGTCCCCATGATCCCTATTTCGGGGTAGGGCGTATCTGCGCCGCAACCTTCGTCCGCGATGGGGACCGTGGTCACGGCCGGCGGGTCGATGAGGCTGTTGTACCACAACGGCGAAGCGTTGCTGCCGGTGTTGCTGTCAGCATCGAAGGCGTAGACACCGTCATGCAGTGTGACCACGAACACCACGTTGTGAGTTGCCCCGTTGATTGTCAGATTCGGCACATACAAGGGCTCCCCAATCACAATGCCATCCACCGGTCGGCTGAAGAGTTCGCCGAAGTGCCCGGTGTTGACAGTAGCCGGAGTCAGATAGGTTTCGCTGAGATTCTGACCGGTGCGCGAATTATCATTGTGGTGGGTAAGTACCGAGACCTGAGCCAGGCTGGGCAAGGACAGCCCCACCGAAACTAGAACCACACAGAGGACACCGGTTAGGCTGGTTGAGGAACCCTCAACTCGAAAATATGACTTCATATCCTCTCCCGGATTTCTTGAAGAAATCCCGGACCTCGACGCCCGACGCGCGATGATGGAATGCGGAACATCGCAGGCAGCCAATTTCTGATCTTCCAGTTTCATTGTGATTCTCTCTCTATCGCGTCTTCAGACCCAGGGTGCAGCCAAGCGATGGCGCTTCTCTGTCAACCATTAACAACCTTGGGAGTTACGGCTGGATCTTGTTTCTAAGTTGGTCTATCGCGGGATATGCTTTGAGGCTGAACGGTACAGAGATTCCGACCCGCAGTTGGAGCGCTGGCATCCGCCCTTCGCTTATATGTCTTCTAAATTGGCGATGGATTGTCGTCTCTTCTTCGGCACCGGCTCGTCAATAAAGGCGCGGTTGTGGTATTTGGCAAAGGCAGGACTGCCGTATTTGACCATGCGATACAATTGCCAGACCCACATCGGTATAACCCCATAAGCGACGGGCGGTACTGCATCCTTGAAGCGCAATAGAAAAAAGAGTAACCGGTCCTTCGATCGCTCCCACTTGCCAGGTATTGTTTCGCAAGCATCACCTAAGTCTCGCCGTAGGACCCACTCCTCGCCGGTTTCCGCTTTCCAGAGCGCCTTGTATTGCCGAATTTTTTTTTCAAGCCTAGGGGGAAGCGTCTCTTTACTCTCGCGGGACGAAACGATTTGCGCGCCCTTTACCAGGGAGTGGTGACCGCCTCCGAACACTGCGGATCGATCTGCTCCCTCCAGACTGGTGACTTCGGGAACGAACGGTATCTCCAGGAATTCGCAGACTCCACGCATCGTTTTCGTCGTGTCCCCGACCAGCTCTTTGTAATGGATCTGATGAACGGGAACTCCAAGTGAAGCCAGCGCGTCGCATTGTTTTTTCAACGTTCTGCAGGCCAGTATCGCGCGGATCATCATGCCAGACCCCGCAAACCAGCGGGAGGTAGGTGCGGCGTTTCTTATACTCAGGCAGATCTCCTCAGGATCACGCCAGATGACGACGAAGCGGGCGCGCGGAAAGTCGCGGGCAAGCCGTACGAGACGGTCGTAGTAGGAGGGCGACTTGCACCCCCACATCCTGGCACCTTTCTTTCGGCAGTACTCTTGGCCAGCTGCCTCGGCAGCCTCGGCCAGAGAAGTGATAGATGCTGGAGGCCGAAACGCGTCTAGGCCGTGCCGGCTCACGGCTGCATTCCAGTACTCCCATTTTCGCAGCCAGTTCTTTCGGCTGTAGCGAATATGAAACATAGGCCGTAGCACCGGCAGGTCGCCCTCATAGAACAACCCCAGGCCCGGGTGTCGGTTGAGAAGCGCATATAGCAGAGAAGTGCCTGACCGCCACACGCCGGTGACAAAGACCGGGCCCGATGCGGGCCATGACGCTTGCTGATAATCGGAGCGCATTCTATCTTGGATCGCAGTACCCTTCCGTTTCATCTCCACCCATTAATGTTCATCGTCGGCGCTGCCGGCAAAAGATCGCCGGAGGTCACCGGTTCTGCCTTCAACGTCGTGTATGCGGCTGTTCGCTGAGGAAGCGGGACGAACTCGAGGAGTTTATTGCTGACCAGAACAAGACCAATCAGCAGCATAAAGGGTGGGCGCGCTTTTCCCCCGAAACTTGCATTAAAGAAGCCATTGATGAACAGGTGAGCCCACACGGCGAGGCATCCCGCGGCAAGCCGGTAAATAGCACCATCGGACGGAGCGCGACGGAGAACCCGAATGAGATTTTTCACGATCACCACATTGATCATGATGATCGGTACAAGTCCGATGAGACCATTGTTATACAAAACTTCTATAAAACCGTTGTGCAAGTGTGGAGCAGCCCACCGCACGGCATTTACTTGAAATTCCACAAAAGTCGACGCCAGGTAACCGTGGCCGAGAATGGGTTTTTGCCGGATCGCCGGAATTACGGCACTCCACAAAAGTGTTCGGCCGCTAAATGAGCCGGCCGCACCAGAGTCAGCGTAATTAGAAAAATACGACCCCAGCGGAGTGGAAAGGGCCAGCACGCAGAGCAGGAGTATGGCAATCCCGACATAGCCGAATGCGGAGCCAACTCGCCGGCGCACCACAAAAAAGAGAGTTCCTGCAAATAGTGCGGCTAAGATGCCCGTCTTGCTTCCTGCGAGGATCATTACGAGAAATGCTCCGGTGCCCACAAATATGGCAGATCTGCGTAGTCCCTCATCTTTAACTCGCGAAAATAATGTAAGGGCGAGCAAGAATACGGCGCCAGCGTTGGGCCCAAGGGCGTCGGGCGAAACGATCGGACTCATTCGCCCTTCGTCATCAAACGGGGAATCGCTAAGTAGGCCCAGAATAACCGGCAAGAGCACGACCAGCGTATAACCCCAGAATGTAAAACGAAGGAAGCACACAGTATCTCGAAAATCATGTACCTGGGTCGAGCACAACGCGAGTAATAGAGCGACAAGGCAAAGCTTAATAGACCATGCCAGTCCGTATGCTGACCGAGGTGCATAAACGCAGGAAGCTACGCAAACGATGGCGAAGAACGTAAGCCACTTGTAGTCTCCTGTGAACAATCGGCCGAGATACCGGCGTACGGGTGCCCAAAGAAACATCACAGTCACAAGGCACAAAACGCAGGTCAAAACTTCGCCATACGCAGCGGTTGGAAATTGTCCTTGAAAAGCCAGCGCATTGGCGGTTTCGTCTCCTGAGCGGAAAAAGATGCACTCTGAGGCCAACACCATCCCCCAGATGAAAAACGCCGTTTTCGACCGTGCCATGGGCGAGCGGAACGACCATACCAATAGGAAAAGAAGAACGACGCCCACTCCAAGCACACGCATCGACTCCCACATCCACGGAATTGGCACTGCTATGAGGGTGAGCGCCGAGCAGGCCACCGCTCCCACGATGAGAACTGTGCGGGTGATTCTGCCGGCCCTCGACGTGGCCGAGGATCCGGCGCGGTGCGGCTGGACCTCGGGCTGTGGATCGGTGATTGCACCCACTTCGTTAAACCCGTTACTGCTTTTGTGTGCCATAGCTCTGCACATCGTCGTCAGTCGATACATTCACTCGGTCGAAACATGCACTCGCCCAACTTGCCTGGCGGTAGATTCTCGGCATCAAACAAGTCAGACGCCGCGCCTTGTATCAACTGGCCTGGCTAACTGCCAGCGGACCCGCCGCCTCTTCCGCGCGCGGATAGCCCAGACGCAACAGCGCGCTGCCGGCGTGCTGTTCGATCAAACGCACTTCCGCCGGCGACAGCTTCGAAACCCAGCCGCGAATCGCACCTTCGCGTACGAAACGGCCTTTGATCGACACCCGGACCGGCTCCTTGATTTCCTTTTCCCGCATCTTTTGTAGCGAATTGTTCGCTATCGCAAGCTCGATCTTTTCTCGATCCACATCCACCCCGAGAAATTCTGCCATTCGGCTAAACCCGGTTACCGGGTCTTGCCGGAGATCTTCATAGCGCACCAGCAGCAGGTTCTCGGTTCCGGCAATCGGCGAATCCAGCCAGGAACAGACGTGCCGCTGCCAAGGGCCGTAGCCGTAGGCGCTTCCACAGGTGAAGAGAAAAGTCGATATGAATTGGTGTAGATCGCCGCGGAAGTAGTCGAGCGCTTTCAAGAACGCAAATTCTGATAACAATACATCGCGGGCATCCCGTACCAGGTAGATCGCTCGATGGTAGTCCTTTCGATACTGTTCGTGCGTGCTGATCAGGCGGCCGCCCCCGGGTAGCAACCGTAAAGCCTTGGAATGCTCACCGATCAATTGATTGATCGACTTGAATCCAGCATGCAACCCGGAGAGTATTTCGAACAATACGAAGCATGTCCAGGTGACCCCCGACTTGGGATAAGAGCCCAAAAATACGTCGCTGGGTAAAAAGTTACGGTGGTGCAACCAGACCAGAGGCACTCTCAAGCTAGTTTTCGCGAACTTTCGACGCAGCTTGCGGTAAGCGGAAGTCGGCTTTTTCTGCTTTGCACCCGTGTTGTTCTGGGCCTTCTCCGCGGCGCCGTAATTCTGTTCGACCATTGCGGTGTTCTCCGATGTAGGCGAGGATCGGACGCTGTGCAGCGGCACTGACTGCCGATCGCTAATTGCACCCGCTCCGCTAAACGACGTACCGGTTTGCTCTGTCATAGCTCCGCACACTGTCGGTCGAAATATTGGCGCGCCAAACCTGCCTCGCGGGTAGATTCTGTGCGCCCAGGAACTCAGGCGCTGCACCTTGTATCACTGGCCTGGTTAATCGCTACCGGGTGCAGTGCCTCTTCTGCTCTAAGCTGAGACGAAAGCGGATAGCCCAGACGCAACAGCGCATTGCCGGCGTGCTGTTCGATCAAACGCACTTGCGCCGGGGACAACTTCGAAACCCAACCGCGGACCGCACCTTCGCGTACGAAAGGACCTTTCATTGCTGGTCTGAACGGCTCCTTGCGTTCCTTTTCCCGCATATTTTGCATCGAATTGTTCGCTATCGCACGCTCGATCTTTTCGCGATCCGCGTCCACCCCGAGAAATTCTACGATTCGGCTAAACCCTGCTACCGGGTTTTGCCGTAGATCTTCATAGTGCATCAGCAGCAGGTTCTCGGTTCCGGCAATCGGCGAGTCCAGCCAGGAACAGACGTGCCGCTGCCAGGGGCCCCAGCCGTAAGCGCTTACCGGAGTGAACAGAAAATGCGATATGAATTGGTCTAGATCGCCGCGGAAGAAGTCGAGCGCTCTCAAGAACGCGAATTCTGACAACAATGCATCGCGGGCATCTCGTACCACGTAGATCGCTCGATGGTAGTCCTTGTGATACTGTTCGTGCGTGCAGACCAGGCGGCCACCTCCGGGCAACAACCGCATAGCCTTGGTATGCCGACCGACTCCGGGCATCAATTGATTGATCGACTTGAATCCAGCCTGCAATCCGGAAAGTATTTCGAACAATACGAAGCGGGTCCACGTAATCCCGGACTTGGGATAAGAGCCCAAAAATACGTCGCTGGGTAAAAAGTTACGGTGGTGCAACCAATCAATAGGCACTCTCAATCTGGACTGCACCAATTTTCGACGCAGCTTGCGGTAAGCGGAGCTCGGCTTTTTCTGCTTTGCACTGGTTTTGTTCTGGGCCTTGTCGGTGCCCCCGTGATTCTGTTCTGTCATTACGTTCTCCTCACCCATTTTTCTTGCAGGTTCGATGCGACTAAAAGTCGTGGTTTGTCCCCCCGAAGAGATTCTCAGTTCCTTGTTTCGCGGCAGGCCGGACTGCACTAAGTCTCCTCAGGGATCTCCAGTCTCACTGGCCGCCGAGCCTCGCCTGTCGCTCCCAACCACCCGGGCCGGGATGGAAGATCCGCCGAACCGCGGGTTGAGAGCTTGCGTCGCAACACCAAGAGCAGGGCCACGAGCGAGAATATATCGGCCATGTTGCTGCCCCAAATGGCGCCCTTCAGGCCGAAGGCCCAGGTGGCAGGCACTCCAATCAGCAGAGATGCAACTGTGGCAAATCCCAACGCCACAAAGACAGAGGACGGGGATTCCATTGCTCGCAATGCAACGGAGGGTCCGAAAGTTCCGCTCCAGAAGATTTGTCCGAATGCCAATGCAGGCAAAAGATAAGCCACTTCCATGTAACGGCCTGAGTAAAGAAGGTGGAATACCGGCTTATGCAAGGGAATGATCACGGCCCAGTAGGCAATCGCCAAGCACACCGACAGCAACGTCAGTCTTATTCCCAAAATGCGAGCGCCAGCTTTACCTTGTTGTTCCATCACGCGGGCGGCATAGGGCAGAAAGAGCATGATAAGCGCACCTTTGGTCTGCTCAAATGGCATGGTCAGATTCATCAGTGCCTTGAGCTGACCGGACTCGGCCATACCCTTAAAACTGCTGAGCAAGGGGAAGTACACGTACGAGGGAAGCCAGCCTGCAACGCAGCTTGCCAGGGCCCAGCGCCCGTAACGCCAATGGCGGCGCCAAGCCTCACGGAAAGCAGGCGCTGGTCCACTGCCGCTCAGGCCGGAGCGCAACCCGAACATCAAAACCGCTCCGGTCACCAGCGCGCCTCCGCCAATCAGCAGAAATGCTACGAATGGCGAGAGCAGCGCGTGTTGATACACGACATACAGACCTGCAAGCACCACACTCGCATAGATGAATGCTCCGATGGCTGCCGGGGCTGGCGAAAGCTCCACGTAGAAGGTGCGCCGGGCCAGCGAGAACAACATAAGGCAGGGCGAAGCAACGGCAATTCCCGCCAGGGCGCTTGTTATCGCTCCTCCTGGGTTAAGATGACGAGCGACAGCCCACGCGATCACCAGCGCTGAACAAATCGCGATTGAGAAAGCTACGTAGATCGAGACCAGCGATCGCATGTAGCCGCGCAGGTTGCTGCGGAAAATTGAGCCGCCAAAAACTCCCATCGGCTCGAGTAGCAGGGACTGATAAACCAGTGACAGCATGACGTAGATGCCGAACGCCACGGCATACGCACCGTACTGATCCGGCATGAGCCAACGGGCCAGCAGGACGCTGATTACGAAATTGGAACCAGAAATAAGTCCCTGGTCCAAAACCGCCAACCCGCCTTTGCGCGCCCAAGGGAAGAGCCCGCGGATCAGCGAGCGACCGCTCCCGGCGGAGTTCCCGCTATGCTTCGGCGAGAACCCATTTCCAGACGAACCGGCCTGCGGTTCCGTGGAAATAGCTTTGCCGCTGTCTTCTGGCTTTGCTGCGCTTGCGTTCATTCTTTTATCTGTCTTTAATCCCTGTTCGGATGGCACGGAACCGCGTCGCTCAACTGACATTTCCTGGTAAGAACCTCGGGTTCGCCTAGACTAGCGCCGTCAATGCAGGCCTTCAAACATTCCGCCAGACGGACGACGTGCGGCTCGCCCAAAATATCCACGTGGCCACCGGGAATTTCAATGGTTTCGAGTGCCCCCACGAGCGGCGTCCAACCATTGTTGGGGTCTTCCGAAACGCGCCAGGTATGACCGGCTCGCAGCAAAGTAACCTTTCCGCTATAAGGCCGCAGACGGTACTGTTCAGCGGCGCGAGCGTTGGTGAGGCGCACATTGATCAGGTGCTTTGGTAAGCTCCAAGCGCGGATTGTGCGGCGAACTTTCTTGCGCAAAGCCTCGGGCAGCTGTCGTAGTTTCGCCCAGGCAGGGTTGCGCAGCAGATCGAGCAACGATTCGTTTACCGGCTTGGGGTTGCGCGCGTAAGCGTCAAATAGCACGAGCAGTCCGACCTCCTCTCCAGCGGCGGCAAGTTGGCATGCCATTTCGTACGCCACCAGCCCACCTAAGGAAAACCCACCCAGATGGTACGGGCCTTTTGCCTGGACCGTGCGGATCTCATCGATGTAATGCGCTGCCATGTCTTCAAGGCGGGTATGGCCGGCGCGTTTCCCGTCCAGTCCTTGGCACTGCAATCCGTAAAACGGGTAATCGGGCTTCATATGCCGGGCTAATTCGTGGAAGCCGACCACATTTCCGCCAACCCCGTGCACCATGAAAAACGGCGGCCTCGATCCTTCCGGCTGCATAGCCACTAAGGAAGACCAGTGGGGCGACCAGCCGTCGTCATCCTGCAGCACCGCCGCCAGTTGCTCAATCGTCGGCGCTTGCAAGAGTACCGCCAGGGGAATCGTTTTGCCATGCAATTGCTTGATGCGGTGCATCAGTCGGGCAGCTAGCAACGAATGCCCTCCCAAGTCCCAGAAACTGTCCCGGATGCCGATCGGCTTCCGTCCAAGCAACTTTTCCCAGATCTGTATCAATTGCGCCTGCAGCAGGTCGTCCGCAGCTGCTGCGCAGATAGTTCCCAAACTCGGATCGACTTTCGCCTCAGGCAGCGCTCGACGATTGATCTTGCCGTTGGGCGTCAGCGGCATCGACTGCAGGAATATAAACTCCGAGGGCACCATGTATTCCGGCAGGCGCTTCCGCACATGCCGTCGCAATTCGCTCTCGGATGCAGCCTCCGGTTGGCTGCGGACCACGTACCCCACCAGCCGCTTGTTGCCCGGTGGATCCTCGCGCAGAACGACGGCGGCTTCATGCACCGCGGTGTGCTGGATGAGGACGGACTCGATCTCTCCAGGCTCGACCCGAAAGCCCCGTATCTTGACCTGGTTATCGCGACGGCCCAGGAACTCGAGATCACCGTTGGGCAAATACCTTGCCAGGTCACCCGTTTTGTACATGCGGGCCGAAGGAGTGTCGCTGAAGATGTCCGGGATGAATTTCTCTTCCGTCAATTGCGGGAGGTTGAGATATCCTCGGGCCACCCCAACGCCTCCGATGTGCAACTCGCCGGGCACCCCGACGGGTACAGGGTTCAAATCCGGATCCAGCAGATATACACGGGCATTGGCAACTGGACGGCCGATAGGAAGCACACCGGGCAGGTCGTCGCCGGGCCGTAACCTCGGTTCATACGTGGTAGCGACGACACTGGCTTCCGCCGGACCGTAGGTGTTGATCCAGCGCACTTGGTTACCTACGATCTTATGCCAAGTGGAATACGCTTCCGAAGACGCTTTTTCTCCGCCGACAATCACAAGCCGTAGTCCGGGCGGAACCTTTTCTGATAAGCCAGCCAGGGCATATACCCACTCGTGCCAATATGCCGTTGGAAGGTCCATCACGGTGATATGCTGGTTGGCCACCCAACCCAGCATCTCACTCGGTTCCAGGGATACATCGTCCATGCGAAAAACCAGTGTCGCGCCCGCCGCCCACGTGGCGAAGATCTCCTCCACTGCCGCATCGAAACTGATCGAACAGAACTGCAGCATGCGGTCGCCAGGGTGAAGCTCAAACAGCTCCGCCGCCCCGAGCGTGTAGTTAGCGAGCCCCGCGTGCGGTAGCAGGACACCTCGCGGCCTGCCGGTTGAGCCCGACGTGTAGATGATGTAAGCGATATCGCTCGGAATCGAACCGACGCTGGGATTGCTGCGTGACTCTTCGGCAAGGACCCGACGCTCCTCGGAGAGATGCAGCACTTGAGTGCCGTCGGGAACGGTTGCCCGCAAGAGGCCGCGTTCGGTAAGCACGATGGGGGCCACGACGTCTTCCAACATCAAGTTGAGCCGCTCATTCGGGTACTTGGGGTCAAGCGGTACACAAGTACCTCCTGCCTTAAGCACCCCGA
>Ga0182018_10001564_pt1 | contig 25682 bp, 22 predicted proteins | sample 812P2MmetaG_FD_120490 | JGI IMG/M metagenome (GOLD analysis project Ga0182018, IMG submission 120490) | Permafrost microbial communities from Stordalen Mire, Sweden - 812P2M metaG | ecosystem: Environmental > Terrestrial > Soil > Wetlands > Permafrost | place: Sweden: Stordalen | collected...
AGACCAGTCTGAGTTTGCAACGGCGGCGCATTTCACCCAACTGGGTGACAAGTGCCATCGCTGCAAACACCCGCGGCTGAGGAAGAGGGCTGGCTTGGCGGCTGCTCAACCGCCGTTTCCAGGATGATACACCCCGCCGCCAACTTTTGATCCTCCGAAGTGTAGATTTTTTCTGGAGACCGTCTTTCGGCTCCGCCAAGCGCCCATTGAGCCCTGCCGGGAAATTCCAAAATCGGGAAGCTCTGTCTTTCCAGTGCATTCCACAAACACTTCTCCGGCCCCCACCTCCTTGGCCGCATAATTTCGCCGCTCCCATCGCCTCTCTTTACCCGCTCGCCACCGCCAGCGCGTCGATCCGCCGTACCATGCTCCCAAACAGTCGCCTGGTCAGATGGCTCTCCGCCAGCATCAACCAGTAGTACCGCGCGTGCTTGACCAGCCTGCCCCCGGTCTTCACCAGCCGTTGCTGCAAACTCGTCAGCGACCAGTTGCCGATCCTCTGCGGCAGCACCAACCGCCGCCAAAGGTTTCCCAGGTTGTAGGCCATCACGCTCGGCCACAACCGCACCTCGTTGGAACGGAACCGGTGGCAACTCAGGCGCGTCATCTTCACCGCCTGCTTGCCTTCCTTGATCCACTGCTCGGCGATCCACTGCTCGGCGGTGCCCCGCTTGTTGTAGAACCGCACCACCGCCCGGCAGTCCGTCTCCAGGTTTACACCTACACCTTTAAGGTGGATGGCGCCAAACTGACCGGCACTGCGGAGTCGCAGTTCGGCAAGGCGGAAATTACCGAAGGCGCCGTGAAGGGGGATGAAATCTCTTTCGTGGAGACCGTGACCTACGAAGGGAATTCACTGAAGATCGAGTACAAAGGCAAGATTTCCGGGAACGAGATCAAATTTACGCGCAACGTCGCCGATATGGTCACCGAAGAGATCGTGGCCAAGCGCGCGAAATGACGCCGTCATTTTGAATAACCACGCTCGGCCAGCCAGTCCTGCAAGCGATCGGGCCAGCTCATCACCGGAGCCGGCTTGGCCGTGGGCCGTAGCGCGAAGCCGTGGTTCCCGTAGGCGTAGATATGCATCTCGGCGGGGACGTGTTTGGCCTCCAGCTCCAGGTAGAATTTCACCGTCGGCTCCACGTGGGAACGGTCGTCGTCGGCGCAGACCATGAAGACCGGCGGCGCGTTGTTGGGGACGGGGAACAGCGGCTCCGCGTTGGCGTTCTGCGCGCCGGGACGGTAAAAGGGGTAGATCAGAACATTGAAATCCGGCCGCGAGCTGACCCGTTCGATCGGGTCGGCGGCGTCCGGTTTGCCTGCATCGAACTTAGTCTCGATCATTCCCGCGACTTCTCCTCCCGCCGAGAAGCCGATAAATCCGACCCGCGCCGGGTCCACATCCCACTGCTTGGCGCGGCTGCGCACCAGCCGCATCGAGCGCGCCGCGTCGGCGTACACCTCCTTCGGTAGCGTATACGTGGAGCCTGGGGCCTTGGCCAACCGATACTTCAGCACGAAGGCCGCAATGCCTCTCTGATTCAGCCAATCGGCTATTTCCCAGCCCTCCTTCTCGATCACCAGGTGCGTGTGGCCGCCGCCCGGCGCCACCACCATGGCGGCGCCGGTAGCTTTTCCTTTGGGCGGCAGGAAGACGTAGACCGAAGGATTGTGGGTCACAGAGAAATCGGCCGGCCATCCGGCGTACTTGGCGTTGCCCGACGGCGTGGAAACTTCCGGCGCGTCGATCCCTTCGGAACCCGGCGCACCGTTGGCCCACAGCGGAATCTCTTCGCCGCGTCCGGGCACGGCCGCCGCGCTGGCCGTCGACACGAAGACCAGTGACACCGGCGAGCCAATATCGTAGGTGTCCCCTGTAGGAGTCAGTCCGCCGGTCTGCTGATCGATCTTGAAGACCACAATGCTGTTGGAATCCTGATTGGCCGCCAGCAGATAATTCCCGGTGGGATCGATGGCGAAATTGCGCGGCGTCTTGCCTTGGGTGGGGACGGTGCCGCCGGCGGTAAGGGTGCCCTTGGCGGCGTCCACCTTGAAGATGGCGATGGAATCGTGGCCGCGATTGGAGGCGTAGACGAACTTGGAGTTGGGGGTGATCGCGATCTCCGCGCCCGCCTTAGCGCCGGTGTATCCGTCGGGCAGCGTTGAGATCACCTGCACCTGCTGCATCGTGCCCTTGGCGGCATCGTAGGCGAACACGGTGACGGCCGCGCCCATTTCACTCATGACGTAAGCGAACTTGGAATCCGCCCGGAAGACCACGTGGCGCGGGCCGAATCCCGGCTCTACTTTGGCGAAGGGCGGATCGTTGGGCGTCATCCCGCCCTTGGCCGGGTCGATGCGGTAGGAACGCACCTCGTCGAGACCCAGGTCGGCTACCCAGACGAAGCGGTTGTCGGGCGAGATGGCCGCCACATGCGCGTGCGGTCCGCTCTGCCGCTGCGCATTCACGCTCTTGCCCGCGTGCTGGAAGGTGGCCGTGGCCTCGCCCAGCGAACCATCTTCGTGGATGGGATAAGCTGCTGCGATGCCGTTGTTGTAATTGGCCACGAAGAGCCACTTGCCGGTCTTATCGACGGACACGTGACAGGGTCCGGAGCCTTTGGAAGAGACCGAATTCAGCAGCTTCAGGCTGGCGGTGGCGGGGTCGATGGCGAACGCGCTCACCATCCCCGCGTTGTTTTCGTTGGCCGCGTAGAGGAATCGTTGGCTGGGGTGCACCGCCAGGAACGAGGGGTTCGACGATTCACCGGCCAGACCGATCGGCGTCAGCTTGCCGGTGGAGCTTTGGAATTTGTAAGCGTAGATGCCCTTGCTTTGCGCCTTCGTGTACGTTCCCACGTACAGGGTCCAGTCCCCCTGGGCGACGCCCAGAGTGGCGAAGGGACCCAGGACGGCGAAGACCGTCATCAACAGGGTGGCGATTCGATTCAACGTTTTCATATCTCCTTCTTTGGTTGGTGGGGCGGACCCCTGGGCGGACCCCCTGGTCCGCGAGGGACGCCCTCGTCCCCCTACAAACTATCAGACTCTCGCACAAAAAATGCGACCGGCCGCGCACCCGGTCTACGGACGCACGCGGCCGAGGCGGGCGGCACCGCTTGCCCCGCCACGGCAAACACGGAATTTGTTCTCGGTGGCGCTTCCAGGGCCACCGCCGCTTTGCGGGTGCCTCCCAGCACCACGGCAAACACGGCATTTGTTTTTGGTGGCGCAGGCGGTGCCGCCTGCGTAGCGGATTCATTCACAGCTCCCAACGGAGTACACGAGCTATTCCTGCACCGCCATGGCGATGATATCGCCTCCCGCGACGATGGCGATGTATTGCTTGCCGTCGAACGAATACGTCATGGGGGAGGCTTTCCAATTGGCGTTCGCCCCGAAATTCCACAATACCTTGCCCGTGCCGGCGTCCGCGGCCACCAGGGAGCCGGTCTCCTCTTCGAAGAATACCAGGCCCGTCGCAGTGGAGAGCGTGCCGCCCCAGGATTGGTCCGGCCCCGGCTGCGGGATCTCCCACTTGGTGGCGCCGGTCTGGTAGTCGATGGCCTTCAACACGCGCTGCGGTTTCGGGTCGGGCGAAGTGGACTGCGAGCCGCCCAGGTACGTCTTGCCGGGCTCCCAGTCCGGCTGGTCGCGCTTGGTGTACACGCTGCACTTTTCGTTGGTCTGAAAGTAGTACATGCCGGTCAGCGGATTGAACGAGGGCGAATACCAATTGGTGGCGCCATCCTGCGAGGGACACACGCGCGTGCCCTTTTCGGTCGGCTCCTGGTGGGGAAGCTTCACCGGACGGCCGTCGGGCGCGATGCCGCTGGCCCAGGTGACATGCTTGAGGAATTGCTTGGCCAACAGCAGTTTTCCGTCGGTGCGGTCGAAGACGTAATAGAAGCCGTTGCGGTCGGCATGCAGCATCAGCTTACGGGTTTGGCCCTGCCACGGGGCGTCCACCAGGATGGAGGTTTCCGTGGAGTCCCAATCCCACAGGTCGTGGGGAGTGAACTGGTAGTGCCACTTGAGCTTGCCGGTCTGGCGGTCGAGCGCCAGGATGCAATCCGAATAGAGATTGTCGCCGGGGCGCGCATCGCCGTTGTACTCCACGTCGGGATTCCCGGTGGGCCAGTAGACCGTGTCGAGATCGGGGTCGTAGCTGCCGGTGAACCAGGTGGGCGCGCCGCCATGGTCGAGTTCTTTGCCTTGCCAGGTTTCCGACCCCGGTTCGCCGCGCTTGGGGATCGCGTGGAACCGCCAAGTCTCTTTGCCGGTGGCCTGGTTGAAGGCCACCACCATACCGTTGGCGCCGTGCTCGCCGCCTGACACACCGGTCACCACCTGGTCTCCCGCAGTCAGCGGCGCGGAGGTGGCGAAGTAATTCTGGGCCGAATCGGCGATTACCGAATCCCACACCTGCTGGCCGGTAAAGCGATTGATCGCCAGGATGTGGGCGTTATCGGTCTCCAGGAAGACCTTGTCGCCAGCCACTGCCACGCCGCGATTCACGCCGGCGTCCCGGAGCGCGCCGGAGGTTCCCTGGCGGGTGAACCTCCACACCTGGCGTCCGCTGCCGGCATCCAGGGCGATGCATTCGTTCACGTTGGACACGTACATCAGGCCGCCTACCACCACCGGCGTCACTTCCAGGCGGGTTGGCGGCGCGGCTCCGCGGCCCGCCGAGGGGAACGCGAAGACCCAGCGCGGCGCCAGCCGATTCACGTTGGCCTTGGTGATCTGGGTCATGGTGGTGTAGCGATTGGCGCGCGGATCGCCATTGTAGTTCGGCCAATCCGTCTCGGAGGTGACTTCGCGGAACTTGCCGTCGACCCTGCGCAGCAGGTGGATCTGGTTGTCGTCGGTGCGCAACTGCAGATCTTCGAAGCCCTCGCCGAGCACCAGACCGTCGAGCTTCTTGCCGCCGGTGGTCTCCGCGGTCATCCGCACTTGGGGCCGGCCGAAGCCGCGCCCGCCGCCGGGGCGTGGCGCAATCGAGCGCACGAAACGGACCAGCGCCGCCAGTTCCGGCTCTTGCACCGGAGTGGGCGGCATGCCGCTGGCGGGTATCCCGGTGTGTATCAGCGCGGTCAGTTGTGGATCGCCGGTGTAGCCGGCAAGGCGCGGGATGATGTCCGGGCCCATTTCTCCGCCTCGGCCGTCGCCTCCATGGCAACTGCCGCAACGGGTTTCAAATGACTTGCGTCCGGGATCGTTGGCCGGCAAAGGCGCTTGTGGTCGTCCTTGTGCCGCCAAGGCACCCGCGGCGATCGATCCAAAAACCACAAGCATCCCGAAGCGCATAGTAGTCATTGTATGTATTGGTAGCTTACAAATGCCAGTCCGCGGCTGTCGGGTGACCGGGAATTCACGTTGAGGGCGCCCTGTCCGCCGAATAGCTCAGTCGGAACGGCGTTTCTCTTATCGCTCAGCGTCATGGTGCGCAGCACGACTTCCTTGTCCGGCGGCCGCATGGTAATCCACCGAGCCCTTGAGCGGCGCCGTACCGGCGTCGCCGCTGCCTTCAAATATCCCCGGCTGGGCATGCAGGCCCAACGGTAGGGCCAAGCCTGCTACGAGGGCCAGCACCGCAACCTGGCGGTGGACAAAAGTTGCCATTTTCAAGCCTCCCCGATAAGCCGGATGAACCCGGGGCCCGCATTCCAACCTGGGGCAGGCACTCGCCGACTGAAAGGGGCCGTCAGTCAGGATCGGCCGCCCCACTCAGGCGCGCATCTTTTTCCAAGTATCCAGGCAGCGCTGGGCCGTTTCCAGTTCCGGAAAGCGGCTGCCTTCCTGCTCGATCAGATAGTACTCCACCCCGCCGGCGCTCTCCGCGGCATCGAAGATCTGAGGCCAGGGGCAAACGCCCTCGCCGAACAGTACGTGGTAGCCTTTGTTGTCCGCCACCGTTCCCGGGGCCCAATCCTTGCAGTGGACGCTGTTGATGCGGCCGGGATTGGCTTTGATCCATGCGACAGGGTCGGATCCCACTTCCACGCAGGTCCCCACGTCGAATTGCAGCATGAACTCCTTGGGCGTGTTGGCGGCCAGGACTTCGATGGGCCGCTTGCCTTCCAGCAATCGGAACTCATCCTGGTGATTGTGATAGCCGGCGCGCAATCCGGCCGCTTTGAACCTCTCCGTAGCCGCGGTAAGCGTACCGCCCAGAGCCTTCCAGCCGTCGATCCCGTTCACCCGGCCGGCGCTGGACATCACGATAAACTTCGTGCCGAGGATCTTGTTCAGATCGATGGCCTTTTGCATGCCAGGATCGGTAAACGATTGCATGCCGCTGTTGTGAGTGGAATTGCAGCGGATGCCCAGGTCGTCCATCAGCTTGCGAACTTGCTTGGCATAATCTTCGGTCCACTGATAGTAGGGTGCGAAGAACTCCACCACCTGGTATCCCATCTTGGCTACCGCTGTAACGGTGGCTGTCAGGTCTTTGGCCAGTTCGGTGCGGACCGAGTAAAGCTCCAAGCCCACTGGAATCTTCTTGTCGCCGGCCGCGAACAGGGCCAACGGCGCCATCGCACTGGCGGCGACGAACGATCTTCGGGTAATGCGTTGTGGTGACTTCACAAGTGGCGATTACATTATCACCTTATGGTATGCCAGCGCAATGAAGACACCGTGTAACACCCCGTTTAAGTTCTTGAAAGCAAGGTCAATTCGATTGAGCATCCTGACCATTTCACCGTGATACACGCCCCGTATACTGCAAACGCGCCGAAAAATCTCCGGCGCGGCCACGAATTCCGGGTACAATTCTCTTTCATGCAAACCGCGTTGTTGCAGGCCGCCCGGTCTTGTGCGGCCGTCCTATGAATCAAGTCTGGCAGCAGAATTTCGATCCTCTAGGCAACCCGGTGCTGTCCACCATCGCGGCTGCCGTGCCGGTATGCACCCTCTTTTTCTTCCTGGCGGTGCGCCGTACTCCCGCCTGGCGCGCCGCGGTTTACGCTTTTGCCGCCGGCATCCTGATCGCGCTGGGAGTCTTCCACATGCCGGTACACATGGCCGCCGGCGCGGTGGCCGACGGCCTGGTGTATGGCTGGCTGCGCATCGCCTGGATCCTGGTGGCCGCCGTCTTCGTGTACGACATCTCGGTGGAGACCAAGCAGTTCGAGATCATTAAGCAATCGATCGGGGGAATCTCGGGCGACCGGCGCCTGCAAGTCCTGCTGATCGCCTTCGCTTTTGGCGCGCTGCTGGAGGGCGCGGGCGGCGGCGGCGCGCCGGTGGCGGTTTGCGGTGCGATGCTCATCGGTATGGGCTTTCCTCCGCTCCAGACCGCGCTCCTTTGCCTGATTGCCAATTCGGCGCCGGTGGCCTTTGGCGGGATGGGGAACCCCGTACGCACCCTTGTCGCGGTGACCGGGCTGCCCGAGGCGGACTTCAGCGCCATGATCGGACGCATTCTGGGGATCGTCATCCTGATCCTGCCCTTCTGGTTGGTTCGCGTGCTCTGCAACATGCGCGAGACGGTGGCCGTATGGCCCGGCCTGGTGGTCGCCGCGGTGACCTCCGCCGGCATCCAGTTTCTGTGGTCGAACTACATGGACGCCTCGCTGGTGAATATCATATCCGGCCTTGGCACGCTGCTGGTGCTGGCGTTGTTCTTCAGTAAGGTATGGCACCCCAAGGAGAGCTGGCGCTACGCCGGAGAGTCGGCCGCGCCGGTGCGGCACGCCGCCGACAAGCTCGGTTTCCGGCGCGTGCTGCTGGCCTGGTCGCCCTTCCTGATTCTCAGCGCGTTGGTGGTATTGTGGGGCGCGGGGCCGGTTTCCAGGATCCTCGAGCGGACTTCCTGGAAGCCGCCGGTGCCCGGCCTGCACCTGCTGGTGATGCGCATGCCGCCGGTGACCGCCAAGCCGTTCGCCGAACCGGCCCTCTTCGATTTCTCGTGGATCGCGACCCCCGGCACGGCGGCGTTCCTGGCGGCCCTCATCGCCGGCCCGTTACTGGGGCTTTCCTTCAAACGGACCCTGCAGGTTTTCGTGCGCTGCTGTTGGCGGATTCGCCTGAGCGTGGCGGCCATCCTGTGTATGCTGGGGCTGGGCTATCTCTCGCGGTACTGCGGCATGGACGCCACCCTGGGGATGGCGATGTCGCACACCGGCGTGCTATTTCCGTTTTTCGGGACCCTCATCGGCTGGATCGGCGTGGCCCTCAGCGGCACCGACGCCGGATCGAACGCGTTATTCGGGAGTTTTCAGGCGATCACGGCCAACCGCCTGGGTCTCAGCCCGATCCTGATGGGCGCGGCGAACAGCGCCGGCGGCGTGATGGGCAAAATGATCGCCGCCCAATCGCTGGTGATCGCCGCCACTGTCACGGGGCAGGACGGTCAGGAAGGAACCATCTTCCGCGCTGTTCTCAAACACAGTTTCGCGCTAGCGGCGCTGGTGGGGCTGATTGTCATGCTGTACGCTTACGTCTTCCCCGGCGCCGTGCCGAGCGGTCATCATTACTGGTAATTTAGGAGGCAACATGCACCGAAGGATTCGCGGATACTCTCTCACGCTGGCGGCGGTCTGGTCGCTGGCGTCTCTCTGTGTGCCGGCGGCAAAGGCACAGTTGTGGACTTGGACCAAGGACCAGATGCTGGACTACACCAAAGCGTGGACCGGCGAACGGTTCCCCGACGGGCGGCCAAAGGTCCCCGATCAATGGCTGGACAGAGCCAAGGATACGTCCGCCGAAGAGATCACCATTTCCAGTGGCGGACGCGGAGGAGGCGGCGGTGGCGGGTATAGCCAGTACGAAGGCGATTTCCGGGTGCTGCATCCCGACATGCATATGGCGGGAAGGGCGTTCACCGTCGTGTTTATGCCCAACCGGCAGGATCTCGACTCGGTGATCACCGCCAAGCTGCGGGACAGAGGCATCCCGGCGCTCAACAACCAGTACGTGATCGACATGCTCCAACCGGGCGATGTGCTGGTGGTGGACCTGTACGGGAAGCACGAAGGCGGCACGATTGTCGGCGACAACCTTTTCTACTACATCATGAAGGCCACCAAGGGCGGCGGGTTGGTGGTGGACGGATCGTTCCGCGATCTGGACGGCATTCAGGATATGAAGATGCCCTGCTACTACCGGTATGCGCATCCCAGCGCGCTTACACCGCAAACCACCACGGTGGCGGGCGTCAACGTTCCGATTCGCATCGGCAACGTCACGGTGGTGCCCGGCGACCTGGTGTCGGGCGATAAAGAGGGCGTGTCGTTCATTCCGCCGTCACAGGCGGAGAACATCCTGGACCGCGCCGACACGCTCCATATCCACGACGAATGGACGCGCAAGAAATTCGACGAAGGCAAGTACAAGTCGAGCGAGATCTATAGCAGTCCGAAAGACCCTGCGCTGTTAAAGGAATATCAGGACTATTTAGCGAAACGCCTGGCGGAAATCAAGGCTGCCCGGCAGAAGTAGTTTTCGATCGGCTTCGGAAGCGACGCCCGGAGACGTCTGTCTTGGATTCTATGCCATCGAGGGGCCATCTCCTTAACGGCGATTGAATCATGAATCCAGCCTAGGGACGCTTGCCGGGCAGGGCACGGAAAACCGGCCCAAGGGTTACGTTTATACTTGGAGAGTGCCCTGGGAGTTGGAGTACACGGACGAGTTTCGCACATGGTGGGATAGCCTCTCGGATGCACAGCAACGTTCGGTCGCCCATGTAGTCCGGCTCCTCGAAAAAAGGGACCGAATCTGCCGTTCCCTTACGCGAGTAAGGTGTTTTCATCGCGGCACTCGGGAATGCGCGAGCTGCGCATTCAGCATCGGGCACATCCGTATCGCGTTCTGTATCTCTTCGACCCGCGACGCGACGCGCTGTTGCTGCTAGGTGGAGATAAGACCGGCGATGACCGCGGTATGCGCGCATGATTCCGGTGGCGGACCGGATTTATGATCGGTTCCGGGAGGAGTTGAAAGGAAAAGAGGAATAGGTACAATGCCAAAGACCAGGAAATTCCGCGAGCTTTACGACAAGATGTCACCGCGGGCGAGGGCCGACGTCGAAAGGCGCGTGCAGTCTTCGCTCCGCGAAATGCCTATGTACGAGCTTCGCGCCGCGCGCCGGTTGACGGAGCAACAACTGGCTCGGACGTCCGGACTATCCCAGGACACGGCCCCGCGGATGAGGGACGACGCGGATGCCTACCTGAGAACTCTTGAGAACTTCGTGGAAGCCATGGGCGGCCACTTGGAGATCTACGCCGTATTCGCCGACGGGAAGATCAGGTTGACGTCTGCCACCGAAGATAGTGTTCGGATGAGTCTGGGCGGGAAGCAGAGCAAAGAATCCGAGGGAGAGCGGCATACGAGTGGCAAGCGGCAAAATGCTCGGAAGTATCGCCACGCAGTCATAGCCAAGAATCGGCCCGGGCCCAAACAGAAGGGCGAGCCTTCCGCTTCGGACCATGGGGAAGCCGGGCGCTAGAGGGTTCCTTTTGGCTCGGGCACTCCTCCGTCTTGCCGGTCGACTCGGCATAGGCGCTTACTCAGGACCTTACGAATCAAGAAACTGAAGCTGTCTCCATCGGTCGTGCGCAGCCGGTTGTGCCAAGAGCCGCTCCGCTGTAGCGGTTTTCCCCCTTTACCCGCTACGATCTCGGACCCGGTGGTCCGAAAAGAGAAATCCGGGGTATACTTTCTCTGACTGGAGACTCCGGGATGAAGATCGCTTGTGCGGCACTATTTATTGGCGTTTCGCTCGCTCAAACGCCCGACCCGAAGCCCGCGGTGGTGGCAGGGAAAGTAGTCAATGCGCAAACCGGTGAGTCTATCCGCAAAGCCGAGTTGACGTTGACCACCAGCCTCATGCCGGATGGTGTCGAGGCGATGGCGGCGCAGATGGGGCTGGACACCGGCGTGGTGGCGGGCCAGCCTGGGGCAAAGGGGCCGAAGAAAACCTTTACAGCGACATCGGACCCCGCCGGTAAGTTCAGGTTCGACGCCGTTGCCCCGGGCGATTACTACTTCACCGTGAAGCATGCCGGTTTCGTGGACCAGACTTACAAGGCCGCCGGCCCGAACCAATCGGAAGGACGGCTGCATCTTACCGCGGGCCGGGAACTCGGCGAGGTGGAGTTTCGCCTGGTTCCGCACGGCGCCGTCTCCGGAAAGGTAGTGGATGAAGACGGCGACCCCATCGCGGACGCCATGGTGACCGCATCCAAATTCAGCTATGCCACCGGACACCGCAAGCTGCAACCGTCGGACACCGGGACCACCAACGACCGCGGCGAATTCCGTGTGAGCAAACTGCCTCCGGGCCGTTATTATCTCAGCGCGGATGTAGTGGCTCTGGCGCAAAGTCTCATGGGCGCCACTCCTCCACCGCCCAAGGATGGTTCGCCCGAGACCGGTTACGTGACGACTTATTTCTCGAGGACCACGGACGTCGAGCAGGCGGAAGCCGTCGAAGTGAAAGCCGGTAGCGACGTTCCCGGCTTTGTGCTTCACGTTCAGAAATCCCTGGTAGTGCGGATCAAAGGCAAACTGGTCGGGGCCGACGGAACTCCGCTGAAACAAGCCCAGCTCATGCTGATGGCGGGAGCCCGCCCGGGCTCCATGCGCATGGCCCTGGTGAACGACCCCGAGGGCAAGTTCGAAATGGCCAATGTGGCCCCGGGATCGTACATGGCCATCACCATGCAGATGGGCGGCTCCACTCCCACCATGACCATGCAGCCGCTGATTGTGCCTAACGAGAACATGGTGGACGTGAGACTCGGTGCGTCCGCCGACGGCAGCCTTGAAGGCAGGATGATTGTGGCCGGCGACGGCAAGGTCGCGCTCAAAGGTCTGGGCGTCATGCTGGCCGGCGAAGAAATGATGGTCATGCCTGCTACCGCAACCGTAGACGAGACCGGAGCCTTCACGTTGAAAAAGGTTTCGCCGGCTCCGTACGAACTCACCGTGCCCCGCGTGCCGCCCGGGGCTTATCTGAAATCGATCCTCTGGAACGGCCGCGAAAAACTGGGCGAGCCGCTCAATTTCTCCGGAGGCGTTTCCGGCGACTTACAAGTGTTCCTCGGCACGGACGGCGCCGCTTTCGACGCGAAAGTCTCAAGCGGCGACAAGCCCGTATCCGATGCCACCGTCGTCCTTCTTCCGGAGGATGCTGGCCGGCGCCATCCGGAAACCACGCGTTCCGAATCGACCGATGACTCGGGCCACGCGGCATTCAAAGACGTTCCGCCGGGCACTTATCTGGTGTTCGCATGGGAAAAGGTGGAACAAGGCGACTGGTTCGATCCGGCATTCGTGAAAGCGGCCGCTAACGACGCCACCCGTATCACCATCGGTCCAAAGGACAATCAGCACGTGGAGCTGAAAGCGATCCCGTCCTCGAAGTGAAGAAAAACATTTGGCCGCCGATGAACGCCGATAACACAGTTCATTCTTATCTGCGTTCATCTGCGTTCATCCGCGGCTAATAATCTTAGATTCTTCCGGCCACAGGGACAATCAGCGCGTGAAGCTCAAAGCGATCCGCGCATCGACGCGAAGAAAATCTTATTAGCCGCCGATAAACGCCGATGAACGCCGATAAAACAAACTTCGGATGAAGACCACTTTCCGGATGAACCGGACTATCATTGAAAGTAGGAGTTTCCAATGATTGTCGAGGTCAATGACGCAGGCGAGATTCTGGTTCCCGCGGAACTCGTACAGGCGCCCCCACACACGCGTCTTAAGGCGGATCGGGAGGGCGACTCGGTCGTTTTGAAGCCGCTCGCGGAGAAGCCTGTGGGCACGGGCCATCGCCTCGTCGATTCGCTGCCAATTCTGGACGGTCGCCTGGCTGACCCGGCGATGACTTTCCGCCGCGAAGACATCTATGGCCCCGACGCGAGGTAGCGCGGTCTTTTTCGACACGAACATTCTGGTTTATGCGAGTTTTCCCGGAGCGCCTTTCCACGACGCGGCACGTGCCCGGTTGAGCGAGCTTGAGAGCTACGGAGTGTTGTTCTGGACAAGCCGCCAGGTACTGCGGGAATTCCTCGCTTCGACCACACGGCCCGGCGCCGTCGTCCCGCCACCTACGCATGTCGCGCTCTCGCAAGCGGTCCGCAAGTTCGAGGTCGAATTCGAGATCGCGGACGAGGATGGCGCCGTCACTGCTCTCTTGCTCGACCTGATGAAGGCACGAAGCGTTCAGGGAAAACAAAATCCACGATGCCAACATCGTGGCTACTATGCGCCGCTACGGAATCGCGTCTCTACTGACCCACAACACAGCCGACTTCACGAGGTATCTGCCGGATATCAATATCCTGCCGCTGATTCCTTGAAGTTCGTGCGGCGACCCGTGTATTCCAGAAATCTATCCGAGGCCGAGTTCGAGAGAATCGACGCGCCCGGCTGTGACGTTTCGGCCGCCGCTGTTGTTTCTCCCGGCACGCGCTTTCGTGTTGCTGCAGAATCCGGCACCGCCGCGCCCCATCGGCGCTCTTTAAACTCTCTGGAATCAGTTGCCTGCGATGCCTCTACCGCCAACCGGTCCTACTCCTTTCCCATGCCGGCCACCCAGGTAGGAATTCAGATTCGGACCTGGCCTATAACTTCTGTGATGGCAACGACTTCCTGCCATCATCACCGGCAAGAAGTGATTAAAAAGACCTTAAGACCTTGAATTCTCCCTGCAATTCTGATAAATTTGGAATCGAGAACGTTTTCTCGATATAAGTTTCTCGATATGAAGGCCCCAAACTCCAACCCCCGGTCCCACGAAATTCCCGAAGCCAGCCTCCGCCGTCTGCCGATATATTATCGGAGCCTACAGGAGATGATGACCGCGGGGGTGGCCCAGGTGGTCTCCTGCGCCGACCTTGCCCGCGTGCTGGGGCTGGATCCCACATTGGTACGCAAGGACATCGAAATGACCGGAATCGTCGGCAAACCGAGGGTCGGCTATCCGCTGGGCGACCTCGCCCGATGGATTGAGAACTTTCTGGGCTGGAACCGGCCGAAGGAAGCAGTCCTGGTGGGCGCGGGCAGTTTGGGGAGCGCCTTGCTGGGATATGGGAAATTTCGAAGCCACGGGATGGAGATTGTGGCGGCCTTCGACGTCGATTGCGAAAAGATCGGCCAAATGATTCATGGCAGGGAAGTTAAGCCTCTCTTTCTTCTCCCGGATTTCGTGCGGAACAAGAGAATCCTGTTGGGTTTGATTTCCACTCCTGCCGACGGCGCGCAGTCCGTAGCGGACCTCATGGTGACCGGGGGGATCCAGGCGATATGGAACTTTACACCCGCCCACATCCAGGTCCCGGAGCGGGTCATTTTGCAAAACGAGGACCTTTACCACTCACTGGCGTCGCTCTCATTCAAGTTGGAAAACCGAATGGGAGTGCCGCCGTTCGAAAGCGAGATCAGATATGCCCAAGACAATTGATGTAACCGAACTCGTCCTCCGCGACGCGCACCAGAGCCTGATGGCGACGCGGATGGCCATGGAAGATATGATTCCCGCTTGCGCCGATCTGGACAAGGCGGGGTTCTGGTCGCTCGAATGCTGGGGAGGCGCGACGTTCGACTCCTGCATACGCTTCCTCAACGAGGACCCCTGGGAGCGCTTGCGGCAGTTCCGCAAGTTGCTTCCCAACAGCCGTTTGCAGATGCTGTTGCGCGGCCAGAACCTGCTGGGCTATCGCCACTACGAAGATACCGTGGTGGATCGCTTCGTGGAGAAGGCCGCCGAGAACGGCATGGACGTCTTCCGCGTGTTCGACGCCCTGAACGACATCCGCAACCTGCGGCGCTCCGTGGCGGCCGTGCGGCGTACCGGAAAGCATGCCCAGGGGACCATTTGCTATACCATCAGTCCGCTGCATGCCCCCGGCGATTTCGTGGAAATGGCGGAGAAACTCCTCGATCTGGGGTGCGATTCCATCTGCATCAAAGACATGGCCGCCCTGCTGAAGCCCCAACCCGCCTACGACATCGTCAAGGGCATCAAAGACACGTGCGGACAGAACGTGCGCGTACACGTTCACGTGCACGCCACCACCGGAGTCACCCTGGTCAGCCTCATGAAGGCCATCGAAGCCGGGGCGGACTGCGTCGACACGGCCATCAGCTCGCTCAGCCTGGGACCGGGCCACAACCCCACCGAGAGTCTGGTGGAAATGCTGGAAGGCACCGGTTTCGACACCAAGCTCGACAAGCAACGGCTGATCCGCTTGAAAAAGTACTTCGCGGGTATCCGGCCACGGTATAAAGAGTTCCTTTCCAATATCACGGGCGTCGAAACCGAGATTTTCGACAGCCAGATCCCCGGCGGAATGCTCTCCAACATGGAGAGCCAGTTGAAGCAGCAGGGCGCGGGCGGCCGTATGGCCGAGGTGCTGCTCGAAGTGCCCAAAGTCCGCGCGGACGCCGGTTTCCCGCCGCTGGTGACGCCCTCCAGCCAGATCGTGGGCACGCAGGCGGTTTTCAACGTGATGATGGGCCGGTACAAAGTGATGACCGGAGAGTTCGCGGACCTGATGCTGGGCTATTACGGCGAAACCATCGGACCGCGCGACCGCACGGTGGTCGAACTGGCCTTCAAACAGACCGGCAAGAACCCGATCAACGGGCGGCCGGCCGACCTGCTGAAGCCGGAATGGCATGAACTGCGGGACGCCACCGTGGCGCTCGCGGGATCGAATGGTTCCGACGAGGACGTGCTCACTTACGCGATGTTCCCCAAGGTCGCCCCCAAGTTCTTTACCACCCGGGCGCAGGGTCCGAAGAACCTGGGCAAGGATCCGAATGCCCCACCGGCGGCGGCAGCCCAGGCGCCCGCCAAAGCTCCGGTGGCGGAAAGCGGCAAGGGTCCGGTGCGCACCACCATTACGTACGACGTAAAGTGCAACGGCAAGTCGCATAAGGTGACCGTGTCGCCGGTGCAATAGCAATTAGAAAGGAACTTTTATATGTCCATTCATACCATGCAGGAGAGAATTGCCGACCTCCGCAAGCGCACCAGCGACGAAATGCTGGGCGGCGGCGAGGAACGGCTGGAAAAGCAGCATCAGGGCGGCAAACTGACCGCGCGCGAGCGAGTGGAAGCGCTGGTGGATCCGGGCAGTTTCGAAGAGACCGGGCTGTTTGCGGAGCACCGGTCCACGTTGTTCGGCATGGCCGGAAAGAGCTTGCCGGCGGACGGCGTGGTGACCGGCGCGGCTTCCGTCAGCGGCCGCCTGGTGCACCTGGCGAGCCAGGACTTCACGGTATCCGGCGGTTCGGCCGGCGAAGTGCACTCCATCAAAGTCGCCGAGATCATGGAGCAGTCGTTGAAGACCGGGTCGCCGTTCGTTTTCATCAACGATTCGGGCGGCGCACGCGTGCAGGAGGGTATCGATTCGCTCTCCGGCTATGGCAAGGTCTTCTATACCAACGTGATGCTCTCCGGCGCGGTCCCGCAGATCTCGCTGATTTGCGGCCCGTGCGCCGGCGGCGCGGCCTACAGCCCGGCGCTCACCGACTTCATCATTCAAACGCGCAAGGCGCAGATGTTCATCACCGGCCCGTCGGTAATCAAGGGCGTCACCGGCGAGGTGGTGACCGCGGAAGAGTTGGGCGGTCCCGAAGCCCACATGGCCAATTCCGGCGTGATCCACTTCATCGCCGAAGACGACAATCATGCGGTCCTGCTGTGCCAGAAGCTGCTGAGCTTCCTGCCGTCGAACAACCTGGAAGATCCTCCGCGGGTGGAAGGCGACCCCAATGTCGATCCGAATCCGGCGCTGGACGATGTCGTGCCGGCCGAGATCAAAAAGGGCTACGACGTCCGCGACGTGATCAACAAGGTTGTGGACTTCGCCGATTTCCTCGAAGTGCAATCCGGCTATGCCATGAACATCGTGGTCGGGTTTGCGCGCATCGCCGGGCGCGCCATCGGGATCATCGCCAATCAACCATGCGTGCAGGCGGGCGTGCTGGATATCAACTCCTCCAACAAGGCGTCGCGCTTCATCCGTTTCTGCAATGCCTTCAACATTCCGCTGCTCACCTTTGCGGATGTGCCCGGATTCCTTCCGGGCGTTCAGCAGGAGCATGGCGGCATCATTCGTCATGGCGCCAAGATGCTGTTCGCATACTCGGCCGCGACGGTGCCGAAAGTCACCGTGATTCTGCGCAAATGCTACGGCGGCGCCTATCTGGCGATGTGCGGCAAGGATCTAGGCGCCGACCGGGTGTTCGCCTGGCCCACCGCCGAGATCGCAGTCATGGGCGCGGAGGGCGCGGCCGAGATCGTCTTCCGCAAAGAGATTTCCGAGGCCACCGACAAGCCCGCCAAGCGCGCGGAATTGATCGAGCGGTACCGCGAAGCCTTCTCCAACCCGTACGTGGCGGCAGGCCGGCGGCTGGTCGACTCGGTGATCGAGCCCTCCACCACCCGGCGTCACCTGGCGCAGGTCTTCGAGTATCTGCACACCAAACGGGAACTGCGTCCGCCCAAGAAGCACGGGCTAATGCCACTGTAGAGGCGAGGCGAACCATGGCAACAGTCACAGTAACGGATCTCGCCGGGACGCTGGTCCAGATCCAGGCGCAAATGGCGGAAATCTGCCAACGGCTGGAGGCATTGGAAGACCGGAATGCCAAGCGGAATGCCGGCAGTAACGGCACTCCGGTGGCGCTGGCCGCGCCGCAGCCGGTCGGCGCGCCGCAAGTTCCCGCGGCGCCCGCGCCGGAGGCCATTACCGAAGAGGAATTGCTCGCCATCTCGGCCGCCATCGGGGCGTACCTGGGAGTGCGGGCCCACATCCGGCAAGTTCGATTGCTCAGCACCAATGCATGGGCACAACAGGGGCGTGTGTCCATCCAGGCGTCCCACAGTCTGCAAGGCTAAGAGGCGCCATGAAACTGAACATTACTATTGACGACAAGACATACGAAGTTGAGGTGGAGGCCGCGGAGCCGGAGCCGCCCGCGACCGCGCCGCACAATCCGGGCGGTCCGATCATCGGCTCGGCGCCGCTGCGTGTTCCGGCCAGCGTGGCCCCGGTCGCTCCGCCGGCTGATAGCACGCCGGTGAATGAAGCCAAAGTATGCCGCAGTCCGGTTTCGGGGATTGTAGTAAGGGTAGCGGCACAGTTGGGACAGAGCATCCAGCCGGGCGACATTCTGCTCGTCCTGGAGGCCATGAAGATGGAGACCAATATCACGGCTCCGTCGGCGGGCAAAGTGGCTGCCATTCGCGTCAATCAGGGCGACAGCGTACAGGCCGGCCAGGTGGTGGTGGAGTTCGAATCATGAGTGCGGAACTGGAACAGGTACCGGGATTTCTCTTTTTCGATCACGTAGCCATTTCGGTAAAGCCGGGCGAGCTGGAAGCGCACGTCAAGGCATACCAGGCAATGGGCTTCCGGGAAGTGCATCGCGAAGACGTATTAGGCGGCGACCAGGTGCGCGAGGTGCTGTTGCAGGTGGGCGACGGCCCGAACCTGGTGCAACTCCTGGAGCCGTTGACCCCGGAATCGCCGGTCGCGAAACAGATCGAGAAGAACGGCGGCCGCGGCGGGATGGCGCACGTGGCCCTGCGGGTGGCCGACATCCGGAAGGCGTTCGATCACCTGCGCGCCAAGGGCTTCAAGATCATCGACAAGGCGCCGCGAAAAGGCTCGCGCGGAACTACCGTCTTTTTCGTGCATCCCAAGACCACCGAAGCCGCCGCTTTCGGCTACTTGTTGGAAGTAGTGCAGGAGGGCAGCCATGCCTGACCCCGACGTCGGCGCCGAGATCCTCACCCTGGGTGCGGATTTTCCACCGGTTTCCACCGCGACGTGGGAAGCCGTCATCGCCAAGGACCTCAAAGGCGGGGACTACCAAAAGAAGCTGGTATGGCGGACCGAGGAAGGCCTCGCCATACGCCCCTACTACCGCAAGGAGGCGCTGGCGGGTCTGGGCGCCCAACTCCGCACCGCGCCCGGCCACTACCCGTTCGTGCGCGGCACCGGCCGAAGCTGGGAGATCGCGCAGGATGCCAAACCAGGGCCGAAAGCCATTCGCGCCGATCTGCTGCACGAAGCCGGGGCCCACGCCATCCAGGAGTTGGGTTACGGAATCGCCGCCGGCGTGGAGCGGCTGGCCGAGTTGACCGCTACGCTCCCGGTGGATACCATCGCGCCTCAAATCGAGTTTGTCTTCGCGGTGGGGCCCAGCTATTTCATCGAGATCGCCAAACTGCGTGCGGCGCGTATCCTGTGGGCGCAGGTGGCCACCGCTTTCGGCGCCAAGGACGACGGCGCCCGCCACATGCGTCTGCACGTGCGCACGCCCCGGCGCAACAAAAGCGCCTACGATCGCTATACCAATCTGCTGCGCGTGACCACCGAGGCGCTCTCCGCCGCAATCGGAGGCTGCGACCGGCTTACGGTGAAGCCATTTGGCTTCGATTCGCATTTGGCGCTGAACGTCCAGCGGATCCTCAAGGAAGAATCGCATATCGACGCAGTGGCCGATCCCGCCGGCGGTTCTTATTACATCGAGGCGCTGACGGATTCGCTGGCGCGGGAAGCCTGGAAGCTCCTGCAACAGGTGGAAGCCGAAGGCGGCTACGCCGAAGCGCTGGCGTCCGGGTCCATCGGGAAGGCACTGGCGGAGACCCGCGCGGCGCGAGAAAAGGCCTATTCCGGCCGGCGGCGCGTCCTGGTGGGAGTCAACAATTATCCCAACGTAACGGAGAAGACTCCGGAAGGCGAACTCCCCGAAGCGGAAGCCGGCAGTCCGTTGCCGCAGGTTCGCATTGCCGAGCCGTTCGAGAAGATCCGCCGGCGGACTACCGAACACGCTCAAGCCACCGGGCGATATCCCAAAGTCCTGCTCCTCAAGCGCGGCGACGTCAAGATGAAGGGCGCTCGCTCGAACTTCTGCCTGAACTTCTTCGGCTGCGCGGGCTTCGATATGGTGGAGGCCGAAGAGTACGAAGGGACGGATGCGGACCTGATTATTCTGTGCAGCTCCGACCCCGAGTATGTAGCCTTCGCACAGGAAGTCTGCTCCCAGGTGAAAGTGCCGGTACTGGTGGCCGGAAACCCGAAGGAGCAGATGGCGGCGTTGCAGGCGGCCGGGGTGCAGGGCTTCATCCATATCTTGAGCGATGCCGTCCAAACCCTGACCGAATGGCAAGACAAGTTGGGAATGAGGAGCAGCCAATGAGACCGGACTTCTCTAAGATCGAATACCAGCTTCAGCCGCAGACCTCCGATCCGGCAGGGCCCGGCGAGCACTCGCCGGTCTGGAGAACGGCGGAGCACATCCCCGTCAAGGCCTGGTACACAGCCGACGACCTGTACGCCATGGAGCACCTGGACTATGCCGCGGGCGTGCCGCCATTTCTCCGGGGACCGTACTCCACCATGTACGCCATGCAGCCGTGGACCATCCGCCAATACGCCGGCTTCTCCACCGCGGAAGAATCGAACGCCTTCTATCGGCGCAATCTGGCCGCGGGCCAGAAAGGCCTCTCGGTGGCGTTCGACCTGGCGACGCATCGCGGCTACGATTCGGACAACGAGCGCGTCTCGGGCGACGTCGGCAAGGCTGGCGTGGCCATCGATTCGGTGGAGGACATGAAAATCCTCTTCGACCAGATCCCGTTGGGCCAGATGTCCGTCTCCATGACTATGAACGGCGCGGTCCTGCCGATCCTGGCATTTTATATCGTGGCCGCCGAAGAGCAAGGCGTGGCAGCCAAGAACCTGAGCGGCACCATTCAGAACGACATTCTGAAAGAGTTCATGGTCCGCAATACTTACATCTATCCGCCCACGCCCTCCATGAGGATTATCGGCGACATCTTCCGGTATTCCTCGGAGAAGATGCCGAAGTACAACTGCATCTCCATCAGCGGATACCACATGCAGGAAGCCGGCGCCAGCGCCGATCTGGAGTTGGGCTACACGTTGGCGGACGGCCTGGAATACATCCGCACCGGGATTCAGTCGGGCCTCGATATCGATACCTTCGCGCCGCGGTTGAGCTTCTTCTGGGGCATCGGCATGAACCATTTCATGGAGATTGCCAAGATGCGCGCGGCCCGCGTTCTGTGGGCCAAGATCGTCAAAGGGTTCAACCCCAAGAACCCCAAATCGATGGCGTTGCGCACCCACTCGCAGACCTCCGGCTGGAGTCTGGCGGCACAGGACGTTTTTAATAACGTGCCGAGAACTTGCGTGGAGGCGCTGGCCGCCGTACTGGGCCACACCCAGTCACTGCATACCAATGCGCTGGACGAAGCCATCGCGCTGCCCACGGATTTCTCGGCGCGCATCGCGCGCAACACCCAAATCTTCCTGCAGGAAGAGACCGGCATCGCCAAAGTGGTGGACCCCTGGGCCGGGAGTTATTATGTGGAGTCCCTCACTCACGAACTGATGCACAACGCGTGGCATCATATTCGGGAGATCGAAGGGCTCGGCGGCATGGCGAAGGCGATCGAGACCGGCATTCCCAAAATGCGGATCGAAGAAGCCGCCGCGCGGCGGCAGGCGCAAATCGATTCCGCCAAGGAGACGATTGTCGGCGTCAACAAGTACAAACCGGCCGAAGCCGAGCGGATCGACGTCCGGGTGGTGGATAATAAATCGGTCCGCGATTCGCAGCTTCGCCGACTGGCGCAGATCCGCGGGACACGCGACCGGCAGGCGGTAGACCAGTCGCTGGCGGCGCTGACCAGTGCGGCGGAAAACGGCTCCGGCAACCTGTTGGAACTGGCCGTTTCGGCGGCGCGGCTGCGGGCGACGCTGGGAGAAATTTCCACGGCGCTGGAGAAGGTATTCGGGAGGTATCAGGCAGTGAACCGGACAATTTCGGGAGTCTATTCCTCCGAGAGCCAGGACAATCCGGAGTTCAAGCAGGCCCAGGCGTTGGCGGAGGAGTTCGCCGGCCTGGAAGGCCGCCGGCCTCGCATTCTGATGGCGAAAATGGGCCAGGACGGGCATGATCGCGGCGCGAAGGTGATCGCGACGGCGTTTGCCGACCTGGGCTTCGATGTCGACGTCGGCCCGCTCTTCCAAACACCTCGCGAGGCCGCCCGTATGGCGGTGGAAAACGACGTCCACGTGCTGGGTGTTTCCAGCCTGGCCGGCGGTCATATGACGCTGGTGCCGGAAGTGATCGCCGAACTGAGGAAACTGGGCGCCGAGGACATCCAGGTAGTGGTGGGCGGAGTGATTCCGCCGCAGGATTACGAGGCTTTGTTCCAGGCGGGCGTGGCCGAGGTGTTTGGCCCCGGCACGGTGATCCCGGTCGCCGCGCAGAAGATTCTCCACGCGCTCATCGGGAGTGCGCGTGCTGCCTAGGATCGGTGTGAATTGCTGGGGCGGACCCCCTGGGAGCTGTGAAAGAATCGTCCGCAATCGGGCGAGGCAGGCGAGCACCGCCTGCCCCACCTCTGAAAATGCAGGGCTTGTGGTGGTGGAGCAGGCGGTGCTCGCCTGCATAGCTGAATTCATTCACACCTCCCCTGGGGGGCGCCCACTGGGGCCGCCGCCCCCCCGTTCGGCGCGCTGCCGGTTTGCGAGAGGTCTCTACCGTTGTTCCGCCGGCAACCCCCCGGGAAGCCGTGAAGAATCCCGGAGCGCAGGCGGCGCCGCCTGCGCCACCAAGATCAAATATCCGGTGTTTGCAGTGGTGGGGCAGGCGGTGCCGCCTGCCTCGCCCGCTAGCGGGCGATCCTCTCTCGGCTCCCAGGGGGTCCGCTCCACTAGTTCTCCGGATGTCAACTGTTCCACGGGGGCGCTCTAGTGCGGCGACTCCCGCTTGCCCGCTATGTCGATGGCGTACTGGGCGGAGACCGGATGGTCCTGGCCCGCGCCATCACGGTAATCGAGAGTAATCTTCCCTCCGACGGCGAACTGTCGGCGCGCCTGCTGGATGCGCTGTTGCCGCACACCGGCCGCGCGTTGCGCGTGGGGATCACGGGAGTGCCGGGCGTTGGCAAGAGCACCTTCATCGACGCCCTCGGCATGCACCTGATCCGCGACTGCGGCGAGAACGTCGCGGTGCTCAGCGTGGATCCCTCAAGCCCCATCTCGGGCGGGAGCATTCTGGGCGACAAGACTCGCATGGAGCGGTTGGCCGTCGAGGAGCGGGCCTTCATTCGTCCCTCGCCCGCGCAGGGTCACTTGGGTGGCGTAGCCCGCCGGACGCGGGAAACCATGCTGCTGTGCGAAGCGGCCGGTTATCGCAACCTCCTGGTGGAAACGGTAGGGGTGGGACAAAGCGAGACGGCCGTCCGCTCGATGACCGATTTTTTCCTGCTGCTGATGCTGGCCGGCGCCGGAGACGAGTTGCAGGGCATGAAGCGCGGCATCATCGAGATGCTGGACGGCATGGCCATCAACAAGGCGGACGGCGACAATCGGCCGAAGGCCGAGCGGGCGCGCATCGAATATGCCGGCGCGCTGCACCTCTTCCCGGCTTCGCCCGACAGTTGGACGCCGCGTGTATTGACCTGCTCGTCCATCGCCAGAGAGGGCCGCGGCGAGGGGGTCGCCGAAGTCTGGCAGATGGTGCTGGCTCATCGGGCGCTGCTGGAGGGCAACGGATTCCTGGCGCGGCGGCGGAATCTGCAAGCCCTGCAATGGATGAACGAGTTGACCACGTTGGGCCTGGACGAGCTGTTTCGCCGCAACCGCGCGGTGGCCGAACGGCTGCCCCTGCTGCGGGAAGAGGTGCGTCTGGGACGCACCACGCCATTCGCCGCCAGCCGTGAACTGCTGGCGCTCTTCCATCCGCAACCAACCAAGGACAAATTGGGAGGAAAGTATTTATGAGTGTCTCATTTCCTGTTCTTACCGCGGACGAAGCCGCCTCTTTGATCCAGCACGGACAAAACGTTGGATTCAGCGGATTCACGCCGGCCGGCGCGCCGAAAGCGATTCCGATGGCGATCGCCGCGCGCGCTACCGCCGCCCACAAGGCCGGACACGCGTTCCAGATCGGCGTACTGACCGGCGCCTCCACCGGCCCTTCGCTCGATGGCGCGCTCGCCAAAGCGCAGGCCATGAAGTTCCGGACGCCGTATCAAACGAACGCCGATCTGCGCGATCGCATCAACGCCGGCCAGACGCGCTTTTTCGACCTGCACCTTTCGCTCATGCCGCAGGTCACCCGCTACGGTTTCCTCGGTCCGGTGGACGTGGCCGTAGTGGAAGCCGCCGACCTCACCGCCGGCGGGGGCATCGTTCTGACTTCCGGCGTGGGAGCCGCGCCCACCTTCTGCAACCTGGCCGACCGCGTCATCGTCGAACTGAACCGCCATCATCCGCCGGCCGTTCTGGGCCTGCACGATATTTACGAACCGGCGGACCCGCCCTATCGCAAGCAGATTCCGATTTATACCCCCTCGGACCGCATCGGATCGCCTATCGTTACCATCGACCCGGCGAAAATCGTGGGCGTCGTGGAGACCAACCTGGAGGACGAAGCCCGCGGATTCAGCGAGGTCAGCCCGCTGACGGAAAAAATCGGCCACAACGTCGCCGAGTTTCTGTCCGCCCAACTGGCGTCGGGAATGATTCCCAAGCCGTTCTTGCCCATCCAGTCCGGCGTGGGCGACATCGCGAATTCCGTGCTGGGCGCGCTCGGCAGCCATCCGGGGATCCCGCCGTTCGAGATGTATACCGAGGTCATCCAAGACTCGGTGATCGGGCTGATTGAGCGGGAGCGCGTACGGTTTGCCAGCAGTTGCTCGTTCACGGTGACGCCTCCGGCGCTCAAGCGCGTCTACGACAACCTGAAGTTTTTCCGCTCCCGCGTGGTGCTGCGGCCGCAGGAGATCAGCAACAGCCCGGAGGTCATCCGGCGCCTGGGCATCATCTCCATCAACACGGCGATCGAAGTGGATATCTTCGGCAACGTCAACAGCACGCACGTGATGGGGCGGAAGCTGATGAACGGCATCGGTGGGTCGGGCGACTTCACGCGCAACGCCTATCTGTCGGTCTTCACTTGCCCGTCGACGGCCAAGGGCTTGAAGATCAGCACGATCGTGCCGCTGGTTTCGCACGTGGATCACAGCGAGCATTCGGTGCAGATCATCGCCACCGAATACGGCGTGGCGGACCTGCGGGGGAAGTCGCCGTTCGAACGCGCCAACGAGATCATCGAGAAGTGCGCGCATCCCGAATACCGAGAGCTGTTGCACAGCTACGTGACCATCGTGGAAGGCGGCCATACGCCGCACACCTTGTCGGCGGCGTTCCGCATGCATGAACAGTTCCAGAAGACCGGCGACATGCGCGGCTGCGGTTGGGGCGTCCCCGTACTGGCCTAGCCCGAAGCGAGCCGTTGACCACCGTCAGTGCAGTGCGGCCGAAATTCCGCCGGTTTTGTGGGCGGGCAATCCTGCGCACGGGCTGGGGGGTTTTGGCACTTTCCAGCGCGTCCAGCCGCCTGGAAAAAGCTACAGCCAGGGTTGCCTGCTCGGGCATGCTTCGCATGTCCCCTCGCGCTGGAAAATGGCCGAACCCCGGAGCCACGATTGCCTGCCCCGCGGTGCATCGACCGCATGATCGCGTGCTTCACTTCACCCTAGAAACGGCAGTTAGCCACTCGTTCAATGCCCAACTCTCGCGCCTGCAAGCGATTGGAAAGGCGCTGGTTGTCACCCGAATGGTGAACTGCGCAGCAGTTGGAAATCCAACTGTCTCGGG
>Ga0182018_10001566_pt1 | contig 25662 bp, 20 predicted proteins | sample 812P2MmetaG_FD_120490 | JGI IMG/M metagenome (GOLD analysis project Ga0182018, IMG submission 120490) | Permafrost microbial communities from Stordalen Mire, Sweden - 812P2M metaG | ecosystem: Environmental > Terrestrial > Soil > Wetlands > Permafrost | place: Sweden: Stordalen | collected...
AGGTCTGGAGGGGATCGCCGGCATACCGATACACCGTTCCGTCGCGGAACTCCACCTGAAGAATTGCCTGTCGGCAATCGTAGGCCAGCTTGGCCAGAGACGACGATGCGACATTCACCCTAATATGGCGGCGTTGATCCGCGGCGCCAAGTGTCACCGGAAAATGAGTGGCTATCCTTAGGGAGATCCCCCCTCCAATCTAATCCGTGCAGCCAGGAAGCGCATCGGCAACTGGCTACCTGGATTGCCCGGCGCCAGACCGGCTCCGGTGACGGCGTCGCCCGTTAGAATGAAGATAGTGTCCGCCCCTTATCGTTCCTACGTCCTCGTATCCCGGGAGCAGATTGCCCACAATTACCGCGCCGTGAGAGCCGTGGTTGGTCCGCGCGTGGAAGTCGCCGCAGTGGTGAAAGCCGACGCCTATGGCCACGGCGCGCTGGAAGTTTCGCGCGTGGTCACGGCGGAAGGCGCCCGCTGGCTGGCGGTCAGCTCGGTGGAAGAAGGCATCACGCTGCGGTGCGGCGGCATCGAAGCTCGCATCCTGGTGATGGGTGGGTTTCTGCCCTACGAAACGGAAGCGCTCCTGGAGTTCGACCTCACCCCCGCCGTCCATTCGCTGGAGCAGATCGTGCAGGTGGACCGGCTATCGGCGGCGTCGGGCAAGCCCATCCGCTACCACCTCAAGATCGATTCCGGGATGGGCCGCTTGGGCACCCGCGCGCCGGCGGAGGATATCCTGAAGGCGCTGGCGGCGGCGCCGCACGCCCCACTGGAAGGCTTGATGACGCATTTCGCGTCGGCAGCCGACTACACGAAGGCGCAGACCGACGAGCAGTTGGCGTACTTCCACTCCGTCTGGGCACGGTTGCAACAGGCCGGCGTGACCCCCGGATACCTGCACACTTCGAGCACCATCGCGGTGGGCTACGGGCGCAAAGAAGGCTGGCACCAACTGGTGCGCGCGGGCCACGCACTCTACGGCTACGTTTCGCCGGCGCGCGGCGACGCTCCGCCGCAACTATTGGACGTGAAGCCGGCGCTCACCTGGAAGGCCAAGCTGATGGCGGTGAAGGATCTGCCCGAGGGCGCGCTGGTAGGCTACGGCGGCACATTCCGGACGCCGCGGCCCATGCGCATCGGCGTGCTGGGGGCGGGATATGCCGACGGCATTTTCCATCGCCTCTCGAATCGCGGCAAGGTGATCGCCGACGGCCAGATCACGTCGATCCTGGGGACCATTTCGATGGACCTGACCACCATCGATCTCAGCCACACCACCACGCTCTCGCCGGGCGACGACGTGACACTCTTAGGTACCGAAGGCGACGCGCGGCTGGAAGCGCCGGAGATCGCGCGCGTGGCGGGAACGATCTCGTACAACATTCTCTGCAGCATCAGCGCGCGGGTGAAGCGAGTATATGTGTAGCGCGGTGTGATCGAAATGGTGCCTAAAGTGCTAAGCGAACTACGAATGTGCGAATTATGCGTTAATGCAGTGATATCATAGAGGGCAGATGAGCCTGCTCTCGCCAAGACTCCAACTCAAAGTCTCGCAGAAGCAGATTCTGACCCCTGGTTTGGTGCAGATGGTCACCGTCCTCCAGCTCAACCGGCTGGAATTAAAGGAGATGATCACCCAGGAGATCGTCAAGAATCCGGTTCTGGAAGAGTCCACGGAGGAACCGGGTGAAGAAATCACACCCGAAGAACTGATGCCTCTGTTGGAGGCTGAACAGGAGCACAACTCCAACCCCGCCGACCGGCAACTTCTGGAAGCCGCGGTGCTAAACGACGCCAATTCGCTCGGTGGATCGGTGGGTGACGTCGCTATCAACGGCAACTTGTTTCCGGATGCCGAGGAGACCGCGTCGGCCGTGTCGGAGCCGGAAATTCCGACCGTCAGCGACCCGGCGCTCGAAACTCCGGCTGTCACCGATCCGTTCGACGAAATCGATTTCGGTTCGTTCTTCGACGATTATCTGGACCCGGGATACCGCACACCGGCCTCGGAATCCGTAGAGAAGCCGTCTTTCGAGACATTCCTCTCGTCCCCCGTCACGCTGGGAGACCACCTGCGGTCGCAACTGAGCGTCAGCCTCATCAGTGAGGCGGTTCGCAGCGCTGCCGAATCGATTATCGGCAACCTGGACGAAGACGGCTACCTGACTGCCGCGTTGGAAGAAATCGCCGAAGTGGGCGAGCACAAAATTCCGGACTTGGAGGAAGCCCTCCGGGTAGTGCAATCGCTCGATCCGGCCGGCGTGGGCGCGCGCAATCTGCGCGAATGCCTGCTGCTGGAAATCGAGAGCGTGAACGGCAAGGGCGGGGTTGCCTGGCAGATTGTGTCCACCCACCTGCGGCTGCTGGAGACGCGCCAGTATAAGGAGATTGCGCGGCAACTCGGCCGGCCGCCGGAGCACGTCGAGATCGCCGTCAAGATGATCCGGCACCTCAACCCGCGTCCCGGCCTGCGTTATTCCGGCGCCGGCGCGCGCGTTGTGGAGCCGGATGTATTCATTACCAAGGACGGGGACGACTACATCATTCAGATGAACGATGAGGACGTGCCGCAGCTTCGTTTGAACGCGCAGTACCGTAAGATGCTGGACCGGGATAACGGGCAGACCAAAGAGGTGCGCGACTATGTGCGGGAACGGTACACCTCGGCCATCCAGCTCATGAAAAACATCGAGCAGCGCAAGCAGACCATCATGAAGGTCTGCCAGGCCATCGTGCGTCGCCAGATCGAGTTTCTCAGTTACGGCCTGGATGCCCTGAAGCCGATGATGATCAAGGAAGTGGCCGAAGAGGTGGGTGTGCACCCGTCCACGGTCAGCCGCGCCGTCGCCAGCAAGTACGTACACACGCCGCAGGGCGTATTCGAACTGCGGTATTTCTTCTCGGAAGCCGTGCAGGGCCCCTCTGGCGGGTCGACACCGTTGCTTACGCTGAAACGCATGGTGAAGAAGATGATTGAAGACGAAGACCGCTCCAAACCCCTGACTGACGACCACATCACTTCGATGCTGCAAACTCAGGGGATCAATGTCACCCGGCGCACTGTGGCGAAGTACCGGGAGGACATGAAAATTCCCTCCACACACCAGCGTCGCGTCCGCAACTGAGGCGGCGCGCGCCGGCGCTCTTAGAAACGGCGGCACGCTTTCCATTGGGAGAACCCATGAAAATCACCTACACCGGCAGACAAGTAGAACTGGCTCCAGCTCAATTGAAGAAGCTGGAAGCCCGATTTGCCAAAATCGGGAAATTGCTGAGCGGCAAACGCGATTGTGAAGCGCACGTGGTTCTGTCGCTTGAACGCCATCTGCACCACGCCGAGGCTACCATCCGGTATTTCAATCACCAACTGGTGGGGATGGGATCGAGCGGCGACCTGTTCGAAGCGATTCATGGCGCCGCCGAAAAACTGGAGACACAAGCAGTCAAAGCGCGCACCAAATGGCGCGACAATAAGCGGGCGCCGCGCCCCGCCGTGGAAGAGCCGGCGCCGGTATCCAAGCCGGCAGGCAAGAAAAAGGTCGAGCCCGAGCCGGAACCGGATCGTTTGATTTACCATGTGGAGAATCACAAGAAACGGAAACCGATGACCCTGGAGGAGGCGGTGCTCGAAATGGACGGCCGCGATTACCTGGTCTATCGCGATACCAAGACTGAGCGCATGGTGATGCTGGTCCGCCGCCGCGACGGCCACTTCGATATGGTGGAGGCGTAGCCGCTCCACGATGAAACCGAAGAGCCCTGCCATGCCGGCCCGGTCCCGAAAACCGGCGCGCAAGCCGGAATTGGTGGTCATCACCGGCCTCAGCGGATCGGGCAAGGGCTCGGTACTCAAGTCATTGGAAGACTTGGGTTTCTACTCGGTGGACAACCTACCGGTCGAGCTGATTCCCAAGTTCGCGGAACTCACCCGCGACAATCCCAGCATCACGGCGGCCGCACTGGTGGTGGATGTGCGCGAAGGCAAGGGCCTCAAGGGGTTCCCGGAAGTCTTCGCCAGCATCAGCGATTCCGTAAACGCCAAACTGGTCTTCCTGGAGGCCGACGACGCGGCCATTGTCCGGCGCTTCAGCGAAACGCGCCGGCCCCACCCGCTGGGCGCGGGCCGGTCGATTACCAGGAGCATCCGCTCGGAGCGCGCCCAACTGGCGCCCATCCGCTCGATGGCGGACCTGATCGTCAATACCTCCAAGTTTACGGTCCACGAACTGCGGGAGTTCATTGGCGAGCAGTTCCGCGGCCAGAGCGGCGAATCCAAGATTCTGATCTACGTCACGAGTTTCGGCTTCCGCAAAGGCATCCCGCCGGACAGCGACCTGGTTTTCGACGTTCGCTTTCTGCCCAACCCCAACTACATTCCACGGTTCAAGAACTTGACCGGCCGCAACCCGGCAGTGGCGCGCTACATCCGTTCTTTCCCACAAACCGTTGAATTCATTAAGAGAATTTCCGACTTACTGACGTACTTGCTGCCCCATTACATCCGCGAGGGCAAGAGCTACCTCACAATTGCGTTCGGGTGCACCGGCGGCCAGCATCGGTCGGTGATGATGGCCGACCAGATCCGCAAGAACCTGGTGGAAGCCGGGTTCAAAGCCAAGGTAAGTCACCGCGATATCGTGTCGGGGCCAGCCTGATCTGGGATTCGCCCTATCTCCTCCGATCATAAACATATAAATGGTCATATTCAGTATTGTACTCACCGAGCTACCCGGAGACCAATGCGCCCGGCCGTGCCGCCACGCCTGGGAAGGTCTTCAGCAAGGCTTTGTCAAAGGTTGCCAGAGGACACCCCTCCCGTATGGCGAGTTCGACGAACAGGGTGTCGTAGACCGCAATGCCGGACGTGACGGAGCGCTGAAGTGCGCCTTGACAGAGCGGCCGGGTGGGCACGGACTCGATGCCCATCTGCGCCGCCAGTTTCAGTCGCGCAGCCCCTTCGTCGGGTGGCAGGACGCCAGCACGAATCGCCATCCACACGACGTTCGCCAATTCCGCCTCCCACAGTACCGGGGCCAAGCCGTTGCCAACGGCCGCAAGAAACCGGCGAGCCTCATGGACATAGGGCAGAGTGCCGAGCAAATAGTACGCCACCACGTTCGTATCGATAACGAACGTCACCCGCGGCCCGTCCCTATCCAGGCCTCGATCTCATGGGCGGCCGGGCGCCGCGTCTGTTTCTCCCACCCTGCCTCGATCTGTTCGAGTACCGAGCGGCGACCGGCGAACTGCTCTTCGAGGAGTTCGCGCACCTCTTGCTCCATCGACCGATGTCGCGCGCGCGCCCGCACCTTCAGAGACTTCACGATCCTGACGGGAACGTTGCGAATGGTTAAGGTGGGCATAGCCAAGCTTTACTGCTAGCACAATGCTAGCATAGGAGGGCGCATCCTAGACACCCCAGCAGTAGTCCTCGACGGCCTTCTCGATCGACGTGTCCTTCTCGGTGAGACGCATCAACTCCAGGCGGATGGCGTCCACCAGGGCCTTCCAACTGGCCTCGATGACGTTATCGGAGACACCCACCGTCGCCCAACTCCTGCGATTGTCGGACCATTCGATCAACACACGCACGCGCGCCGCGGTGCCTTTGCGGGAATCGAGAACGCGCACTTTGTAATCGGTCAGCTTCACGTTGGCGATCTGCGGATAGACCTTCGCCAGGCATTCCCGCAGACACTGGTGCAAGGCGTGGAACGGTCCGTTGCCGCTGGCGGTCGCGGTATGCACGCCATCCTGCGCCCGCAGTGTGACGGTGGCGGAAGTTTGCGCGCCGGCCGCCGGCCCACCCGCGCGCGTGGAGACTTCGTAGCTGTCTACCTCGAAGAAGTGCAGCCCCGGATTCAGCGCTTCCCGCACCAGCAGTTCAAAGGTGCCCTCGGCGGCTTCCAGTTCGTAGCCTTCGTACTCCATCTGCTTGATGCGCTCCAGCAGTTCGCGGCGGGAGTCTTCGTCCAGGCGGTCGGCCAGACCGTGCTGCTTGAGTTTGTACAGGATGTTGCCGCGTCCCGAAAGATCGCTCACCAGCACCCGCTGGCGATTGCCGACGGATTCGGGGCGGATGTGTTCGTAGGTGGCCGAATCTTTCAGAACCGCCGCCACATGGACGCCGCCTTTGTGGGCGAACGCACTCTTGCCCACGAACGGCTGATCGTTGCGCAGCGGCAGATTGGCCAGTTCGGCGATGAAGCGGCAGACCGACGTCAGGCCGGCCAGTTTCTCTGGGCCCACGGTAGTGTGCCCTAATTTCAGTTCGAGGTTGGTGAGGACGGACGCCAGGTTGGCGTTGCCGCACCGCTCGCCATAACCATTCATGCAGCCTTGTACGTGCGTCGCGCCGGCTTCCACGGCTGCCACCGTGTTAGCAACGGCCAGGTCGGAGTCGTTATGAGTATGGATGCCGATCACGCCGTCGAAGCGCTTGCGCACCTCGGCGACGGCATCTACCAGGCGGAAAGTGATGGTGCCGCCATTGGTATCGCACAGGCACAAGACGGCGGCGCCGGCGGTCTGAGCGGCTTCCAGCGTACGCAGGGCGTACTCCGGATTGGCGGCATAGCCGTCGAAGAAATGCTCGGCGTCGTAAATCACTTCTTTCCCGTGATCGCGCAGGTGCTTGACGGTTTCCGAGATGAGTTTGAGGTTTTCGTCGAGCGAGATTCCGAGAGCGCGGGACACGTGGAGATCCCACGTCTTGCCAAAAATCGCGACCGCGGGCGTGCCGGCTTCCACCAGGGCGCGCACGTTGCGATCCTCCTCCACGGGGTTCCGCGCAAAACGCGTGGAGCCGAACGCGGTGAGCCGCGCGTGCTTGAGTTTCAGGCCGGCGGCCGCGGCGAAGAACTCTTTATCCTTGGGGTTGGAGCCGGGCCATCCGCCCTCGATGTAATCGATGCCGAACTCGTCCAGCTTCTGGGTAATGAGGATTTTGTCCTCCACGGAGAAAGAGACGGATTCGCCCTGCGTGCCGTCCCGGAGAGTGGTATCGAACGTCGAGATTTTCATAAACTGTTCCAATTAAGAATAATTTTTGGCACTTTACGCTACTTCCTGCGGAATGCCGGCTTCCTTCTTTTTCTTCAGGAACGTCATCATTTCGCGCAACTCGCGGCCCACTTTTTCGATGGGCTGATTGCGGGCTTCTTCCCGCATGGCGAGAAACTTGTGACGGCCGGTCTTATTCTCGGCAATCCATTGGCGCGCAAACTCGCCGGACTGGATCTCCGACAGAATCTTCTTCATCTCGGCGCGCGTCTGCTCGTTGACCACGCGCGGCCCGCGGGTGTAATCGCCGTACTCGGCGGTGTCCGACACGGAATAGCGCATGTAGCCCAAGCCGCCCTCCTGAATCAGGTCGACGATCAGCTTGAGTTCGTGCAGGCACTCGAAGTAGGCGATCTCGGGCGCGTAACCCGCGGCCACCAGAGTCTCGAAACCGGCGCGGATCAACTCGCTCGCCCCGCCGCACAGCACCGCCTGCTCTCCGAACAGATCGCTCTCGGTCTCTTCGCGGAAGTTGGTTTCGATCACTCCAGCCTTGAGGCATCCCAGTGCCAGGGCATACGCCAGCGCGCGCTCCAGAGCCTGGCCGGTGGCATTCTGGTGGACCGCGACCAGCGCCGGCACGCCCACGCCCTCGGTATACAACTCGCGAACACGATGGCCCGGCGCTTTGGGCGCCACCATCGACACGTCGCAGCCTTCGGGCGGCGCGATCTGCTGGAAGTGGATGTTGAAGCCGTGGGCGAACATCAGCGTCTTGCCCGGCGTCATATGCGGCGCGATGGCTTCGTTGTAGAGATCCGCCTGCGTGTGGTCGGGAACCAGGATCATCACTACATCGGCGGCCTTGGCCGCATCCGCCGTGTTCAGCACCTTGAGCCCCGCGGCTTCCGCCTTGCTCCCAGACTTGCTGCCGGGGTAGAGGCCCACCACCACATCCACGCCGGAATCGCGCAGGTTCAGCGCGTGCGCATGGCCCTGGCTGCCGTATCCGATGATGGCGACTGTGCGCCCGTTCAAGTAATCCAGGTTGCCGTCTTTTTCGTAAAATCGTCTTGACATGTCTGCTCCCATATCCGTCCTCACCTCTGCCTGCTGACGCCGACACCCAGCATTTGCCGTCTCTGTGACCTCCGCATCCTCCGTGCTTCGGGTTTTTCAGAATGACGCGCCGTTACCGCATCCCTGTTCTTGGTTTTTCTCGGTGTCTCTGCGTCTCTGTGGTGAAATTTCTTACTTCCCAGGCTCGGTCACTAACTCCAGGCCCGCGCGGGTGGGCACCGGAGGCTGCAAGCGCAGCTTCTTATTCTCCAGTGCGATGGCCAGCGGGCCGGAACGCGTCACGTCGATTTCGCCGTAGGCGCGCATCACATCCACAAATTCGTTCAATTTTTCGGGATCGCCGGTGGCTTCGATCGCGAAGCCTTCGGGCGAAGAATCCACCACGCGCCCCGCGAAAATCTCGGCCTCTTTCAGGACCGCCGTGCGCGATTCGAGCGGCGTGCGAATGCGCACCAACAACAATTCGCGAACCACCGCCGGCGATTCCGTCAGGTCCGTGGCCTGCAACACGTTGATCAGGCGATTCATCTGCTTGATCACCTGCTGGCGCAGGGTCGAGTCCACCTCGACCACTATGGTCATACGGGAGATCGCCGGGTCGAGCGTGCGCGCCACGGTGAGGCTCTCAATGTTGTAGCCGCGCTGGCTCAGCAGCCCGGTGACGCGCATCAGCGCCCCCGGCTTGTTTTCGAGAAGAAGAGAAATTACTTGCAGCATGGTATGAGCCTCTTACTTGGACGGCACGGCCACGGGTTGCGGCGGCCCCAGCACCATTTCCTGAATCGCGGCGCCCGCGGGCACCATGGGGTAGACGCATTCGAAGGGCGTTACCTTCACGTTCAACAGATACGGACCTGGTTCCTTGACCGCCTCTTCCAGCGCCGTCCGCAGTTCCCAAGGCTTGTCGATGGTTTTTCCCTTGAACCCGTACGCGCCCGCCAGCTTTTCGGCGTCCGGGAAACAATCCAGCGTCACCGCGCTCAAACGGTTGTTATAGAACAGTTCCTGCCACTGCCGCACCATCCCCAGATAGCCGTTGTTCATGACGATGATCTTGATGGGAAGGCCATTGCTGGCGATGGTGCCCAGTTCGGGGATAGACATCTGGAAGCCCCCGTCGCCCACCAGCGCGAAGACCAGCTTATCGGGGCGGGCGAATTGCGCGCCGATGGCCGCCGGGAGTCCGAAACCCATCGAGCCCAGGCCGCCCGAACTCAACCAGAGCCGCGGCTCGTCGAAGCGGATCAATTGCGCGGCCCACATCTGGTGCTGCCCCACGTCGGAGGCAATGATGGCCTCTCCCCGCGAGAGCCGGTCGATTTCCGCCATCAGGTGCTGCGGCTTGATCTCGGTGCCGGAGGTCACCACCTGCAGCGGATGCTCCTCCTTCCAGGCGCGGACTTGCTTCCACCAGGCGCGGCGCGCGGCGGCATGCGGTTCGCCGGCTTGGATGGGGTTCTCCGCAATCAGCTTATTGAGCTTGCCGAGGACCCGTTTGACATCGCCCACGATAGGCACTTCGGGCGTGCGGATCTTGCCGATTTCAGCCGGATCGATGTCCACATGAATCACCTTGGCATGCGGCGCGAAGGCCGCCAGACGGCCGGTCACGCGGTCGTCGAAGCGCACGCCAAGGGCGATCAGCAGATCGCTCCCGGTCATCGCCATATTGGCCGCGTAGCTGCCGTGCATCCCGGGCATGCTGATGAAATTCGGATGATTGGAAGGCAGCCCGCCCAGGCCCATCAGCGTAGTCACGGCGGGGATGTCGGTGAGCTCCACCAACTCGCGCAGCTCCGCCGCGGCGCCGGCCGCGATGATGCCGCCGCCGGCATAAATCAGCGGACGCTCGGCTTCCTGGATCATCTGCGCGGCGCGGCGCATCTGGCCGGTATGGCCCTCGGTGAAAACCTTGTATCCCGGCAGGTGAATCGACGTCACCGGCTGGTAATGGCCCTGGCCCGTGAGCACGTCCTTAGTGACATCCACCAACACCGGACCCGGCCGGCCGCTGGAGGCGATATAAAACGCCTCGTGGACGATCTGCGCCAGATCTTCGATGCGCTTCACCAGGAAATTGTGCTTGGTGCAGGGGCGCGTGATGCCGAACGTGTCGGCCTCCTGGAATGCGTCGCTGCCGATCAGCTTGCTGGAGACTTGGCCGGTGATGGCGACTATGGGGATGGAGTCCATCATGGCGTCTACCAGGCCGGTGGTCAGGTTGGTGGCGCCGGGGCCCGACGTGGCGCAGCAGACTCCCACCTTACCGGTGGTGCGCGCGTAGCCTTCGGCGGCGAAGGCGGCATTCTCTTCGTGACGCACCAGCACGTGGCGCACGTGGTGCTCATAGAGCGCATCATATAAGGGGAGCGTCACTCCGCCGGGGTATCCGAAAATACATTCGACGCCCTCGCGGACCAGGCATTCCAGAAGCATTGTGGCGCCGTTCATCAACGTTGACATGTCTTGTGCCTCATCGGTAACGGTACATAACAAAAAAGGCCATCGGCGGGTCCGTTTCCCCCGCCGATGGCCTTGGAACCAGGTTCCGTTGGCCTTCAAGCGGGGCCGGTAATAACAATGCCTACGGGAATTACTACAGCGACAGCGAGTGAGGAGAATACGGCCCGAATTGGAAGCGCGTGCAGCATGACGGAACTAAAACTGAGTGTACCCTACAAGTTTTCCAAATGCAAGATCCTGGAAGTATAAATAATGCTTATGGGCTAATTACGTCGGGCCTCCTCACCGATCTGCGACCGCAGGGAGCGGAGTGCTTATCACTTGCTATAAGTCTTCTCGAAATTATTACGGCTGTTGCTTACGGTGAAGCTGCCATCCTGCCGCGCGGTGATCTCGATCCACTTGCCCTGGCATTTTTCCGCCGCCATATTGGCGATGAACCGCTCGGCCCCGTTGTGCGCCGCGCCATTCCCCGTAACGAGATGCCGTTGCTACAGGTCGGTCAGGCCGGGCGAATCGTGGATGGTCCCGCCACGGCATTTACGTCGCGGAGCGCGTGCCATCGGATGGCCGGATCGCCTTCGAGCAACCACCGCAGTACGGAATTCGCCGCCATTTGACGAACATTTTACCTGAGCTGGCTGTTGCACCCGAGGCGAAAGATATAATAGAAACGTGCCGAAAGCCAAAGATCTCGAACTGCGCCTGCAAAGGACCGAACAGCAGTTGCGTTTGTTTCAGAAGATCAGCCGGTTCATGGTTCGCGAGTTGAGCCTGCAGGAAGTGCTGCAAGGGGTGGTTTCCCTGGTGGTGGAGTTTACGCAGTGCGATTCCTGTCTGGTCTATCTTCTGGATGGCGAAGAGCTGGTGCTTTGCGCCTCCAACACGCCGCACCCGTCCACCATCGGCAAGGTCCGCATGCGTTGGAATGAGGGCTTGACCGGCTGGGTGGCGCGCGAGCGGCGCCTGTTGGCCATTTCGCGCGAAGCCTACAAAGACCCTCGCTTCAAGAAATTCGGCGAACTGGAAGAAGACACCTTCGAGGCATTCCTCTCCGCGCCGTTGATTGCCCGCAATCGCGTGGTGGGCGTGATGAACGTCCAGCACCGCGCGATTCATCAGCACACGGGAGGCGAAATGGAAGTGCTCACCACGGTGGGCGAGCAGATCGGCTGCGTGCTGGTGCTGGCGCGCATGGCTCCCACGGCGGTGGAGACGGCCAATCACGTGGAACTGGTGCTTTCCTCCGGTCCTATTTCGATGAAACAATAGGAGCAGAGTGAATCCACCATTGGCTCGGCCGATTTGCGCGCTGTGGCTGCTGGCGGTGGGGATGACGCCGCTGGCCGCTCAGAAGTGGCAAGTTCAGTATTTCTACGACAAGGCGAAATCCACTTTCGCCATCAGCGATCTCCAGTTCCCGTCGGCTACGCGTGGGGTGGCCGTCGGCGTCATTCAGCAAGAAGGCAAACATGAGGATCCCACGTCGGTAGTTACCTCCGATGGAGGCGCCCACTGGCAGACCGTCCCGCTAAAAGAAACGCCGGTGTCCCTATTCTTCCTGAATGAGAATTCGGGATGGCTGGTGACTACCAAGGGTCTATGGCAGACGCTCGAAGCCGGCAGGACCTGGACCAAACTCCCCAAGGTTCCCGGCCAGATTTACCGCGTCTACTTCCTGGACGAAACGCATGGCTGGGCCGTGGGACCCAAGAAGACCGCGCTGGAGACACACGATGGGGGCAAGACCTGGAAGCCCCTCGGCGTAACCGCGGCGCGGGATGGCGAAGATATCAAGTACAGTGCTTACACATGTATTGCGTTTGCCACGCCGCGCATCGGTTTGATCACCGGCTGGAATATCCCGCCCCGGCGCTACGCTCCGGAGTTACCCGATTGGATGGACCCGGAGGAGACGCTACGGCAACGTTCCTCGCCCCATCTTTCGTATACCGTGGCCACCAGGGATGGCGGGAACTCCTGGACTCCCGCGTCGGGCTCGTTGTTCGGAACCATCGCGCGCATCCGCTTTGGCCCGGACGGCAAGGGTCTGGGCCTGATGCAGTATGACGCGGCGTTTCGCTATCCCAGCGAAGCTTACTCGATCGTATGGCCCGGCGGAACTACTCACACCGTTTATCGCGACGCCAAGTTCGCCATTACGGATATCTGGTTGGCTTCCGGCGGGGCGGCCTATCTGGCGGGTACTCAGGTGCGGGGCCGAATGCGCAGCCTCATTCCCGCCAAAGTGCAAGTGCTCACCAGCAAAGATCTAAAGGATTGGACACCGATACCGGTGGATTACCGCGCGGAAGCAACCGGCGCCATCCTGGCCGGCTCCGATGACGACCATCTCTGGATGGCCACCAATACCGGAATGATTCTCAAGCTGGTGAGGTAAATTGCGGAGCGGCCTCCCAAGCTGCCGCAAAGAGCAATTGCGCTCGCGATGGCTCACTAAGATTACTTAGCCGGCTAGGTACACTGTTTCGGAAGTGCGGTGGCGTATTTTCGGTACTCCGCTCCTTGACAGTCGCGGCTCGGTGAGAAGGCTCGATATTTGAGCTATGGCAACGTGCGGAGCATCGCCGCCGCGATGCGGCCGTTCGCTATGTGATTCAGGTGGCAAAAATCCAGGTAAAATTCTTCGCCGCCAGTGCGAGCGTCGAGCGTCGCAGAGAGGTCCAGGGAGATCGCTTCCGAAAGGTGCGCCATAGCTTCGCGGAGCGCCGGATATCCCGCCGTGAAGGCGATCTCCAGGCCGTTCGGGTTGACGTAGAAATTCTCTACCACGCTCTGCTCGTAGGCCGTCCGCGGCTGGCCGCCGTAGATCTGCGGCTGCAGGAAATGCACGAAGCGCGCGCCCCGGGCAGCGGTGAAGCGAGCGGCCTCCGCCAGGTTGCCGCGGAATACCTCGGCGGTCTCGCGCGACAGGGCCGCCACTTGCCCGGCATCCAAGAGCTGTGGCCTGGGCTCGAGATTTCGCCGGTTGACGATGTTGCCCAGAATCGTCACCAGCGCGGAATAATCCTGCAACCTGGTGGCAACGTACTTGGCATTGAACTCCACCAGCAAGCCCTTCAGGAAGCTCACGCCAGCCAGCGCCTTGCGATTCTCCCCGGCCATCCAGCCGCGCGGGTTGCCGTTGTAAATTCCTTCCACTACGTCATTCACGCCGTCCTCGAAGATCACCAGGTCGGAGGCCGCCACCGGCAAGGTGCGCAGCAGTTCCAGTTCTTGGCCGGTATTCACCGTGATGTAGCCGTAGTTTTCGACCCGCCAATAACCAGGCTGCCGCGCGTTGAGAAGGCGCTGCAGGTGGCTGGGGATGGTTTCGCTATCGGGGACCTCGGCGCCGTAGATCGCCGAGCCGCCGATCACGAAGACGCGGTGCCCGGCGCCGGCGGGCGCGTCCGTGGTGCGGCGCTGGCCGCCGGCGACGTTGATGTACTTGCCCCGAAAATCGCCGGGAACCACGATGCGCGTGCCGGGACGGACGAACCATCCGTTGGGTTGGCGGAAGGTCTCATCGACGAACGCTTTGCAGAAGTACCAGGCGCCGCGATACGGCGGCGGCTGCCGCAGTCGAAAGGTGTACCGGTTACCGGCCAGAGGCGGCCGCACCCGCCGGTAAACCCGCGCTGCCGCTTCCAACGCCAGCAGGCAGAGAAGCACACTGGCGACGACCAGACCCACATTGGCCAGACCTCGACGCCAGCGGGACTTCACTCCGGAATTTCGTAGTGCCGCAGAATCTCTCCCCAGCGGTTCTGCGCCTTGAGAAGCAATTCCACTACTTCCCGCACCGCGCCCTCGCCACCCGGCGCCTGCGTCACGTAGTGCGCCGCCGCCTTTACCTCCGCGCGCGCGTTCGCCGTGGCCACGGCGAGGCCCACGCGTCGCATGATCACCACGTCGGTGAAGTCGTCGCCGATGTAGGCCACTTCGCCGCGGTCGATCTTGGCGTCGGCCAGAATCTCCTCCAGGATGGGGATCTTCTCGATGTGGCCCTGATAGACATACGACATCTTGACCTGGCGCGCCCGCTCCGCCGTGGCCGGCGAAAGGCGTCCGCTGATGACCCCGGTCTTGATGCCCTTCCATCTCAGCCATTGGAGGCCGATGCCGTCCTGCGAATCGAACCCCTTGGTCTCGGCCATCTTGCCCTCGCCGTCGGGCACGTTGTACAACCTGCCGTTGGTGAGGACGCCGTCCACGTCCATCAGCAAAAGCTTGGTGCGGGATGCCGCTTCCAGAACCTTGGCGTCCATTGCTATACCGTGTACGTGCTGGACGACACGTTGCCGCCTTTGCCGGTCCAGTTGGTGTGGAAGAATTTGCCGCGCGGCTGGTCGGTGCGTTCGTAGGTGTGCGCCCCGAAGTAGTCGCGCTGCGCCTGCAACAGATTGGCCGGCAGGCGTTCGCTGCGGAAGCCGTCGAAGAAGGAGAGCGCGGTGGTAAACGCCGGCACCGGGACCCCCGCCGACACCGCCTGCGCCACCACGCGGCGCCAGGAAGGCTGACAACGCTCGACCACGCCGGTGAAGTATGGATCGAGCAACAGGTTGCCGAGGGCGGGATCGCGGTCGAAGGCCGCTTTGATTTTGCCCAGGAACGCCGAGCGGATGATGCAGCCCGCGCGCCACACCATGGCGATGCCGCCATAGTTGAGATTCCAGTGGTACTCCTTGGCCGCCTCGCGCAGCAGCATGAAGCCCTGGGCGTAGGAGACCAGCTTCGAAGCCAGCAGCCCTTGGCGAATGTCCTCGACGAACGCCGTGCGGTCGCCATCGAACTTAAATTTGGGGCCGGAGAGAATCTTGGACGCCGCCACGCGTTCGGACTTCATGGCGCTTAAGCAGCGGGCGTATACCGCCTCGCCGATCAGGGTGACCGGCATGCCGAGGTCGAGCGCGCTAACGCTGGTCCACTTGCCGGTGCCCTTTTGCCCGGCCGTGTCGAGGATCTTGTCCACCACGTACTCGCCCTGCTCGTCTTTGTAGGCGAGAATGTCGCGGGTGATCTCGATGAGGTAGCTGTCCAGTTCGCCCTTGTTCCACTCGGTGAGAATCTCGTTCATCTCCTCATTGCTCATGCCGAGCCCCTCTTTGAGGAGCTGGTACGCCTCGCAGATGAGCTGCATATCGCCGTACTCGATGCCGTTGTGGACCATCTTGACGTAGTGGCCGGCGCCGTCTTCTCCCATCCAGTCGCAGCAGGGTTCGCCATCGGGCGTGCGGGCGCAAATCGTCTGGAAGATACCTTTCACCAGGGGCCATGCCGCCGGACTGCCACCGGGCATCATGGACGGGCCGAAGCGGGCGCCGTCTTCGCCGCCCGAGACGCCGGTGCCGACATACATCAGCCCTTTGCTCTCCAGGTACTTAGCCCGGCGGATGGTGTCGGGAAAGTGCGAGTTGCCGCCATCGATGATGACGTCGCCGGCCTCCAGGTGGGGCAGCAGCAGTTCGATGAACTCGTCCACCGCGGCGCCGGCTTTGACCATCAGCATGACCTTGCGCGGCCGTTTCAACAGTGCCGCCATCTCCTCGATGGTGTGGGCGCCAATGACGTTCTGGTGGCCCTTGGCGGCAGCGTTCAAGAAGTCATCGACCTTGGAGACGGTGCGATTGAAGGCCACCACGGTATACCCGTGGTCGCTCATATTGAGGATCAGGTTCTGGCCCATGACGGCCAGTCCGATCAATGCGATGTCGGCAGCAGATTCCATGTTATTCGGCTCGCGGGGAGGCGGATTGCAGATGGCAATCTCCTTTATAGCACGCGGCTGTTTGGGGCTTCAAACGCGAATACGTCCGGGCGCCCATCCGGAACACCGCTGGCCCTACCCCGTTTTCACTCTCGCGCCGCGCACCCTTGTTTCTCCGCGCGCACGGCAAACTGCGAGGCCGCCTCCGGCAGCCGCGCCTTCCGCAGCAGGTCGGCCAAGTCCCGGTCCGCCGCGCACAAGTCCGCCTGAATCCGCGGACAGCCTTCGTTCAGCTTCATCCAGCCACTACCCCGCTCGATGGCGCAGGAACCCTCGCCATACACTCCGGATAGCTGTCCCAGTGCCGCTACGGTCGGCCCAAGAAGCAGCGTTCTGCCCAGCAGAGTCGCGGCCGCGCGGTGCGGTTCGCCCTGCGCCGCGTAGGCGCCGGCCAGCAGATCCCAGAGCGCCGGAGTGCGTGGATCCACCTCTCTGCCGTACCGCAAGGCCTCTACCGCTTGCGCGTACCGGCCCAGTTTCATGTACGCCAGCCCCAGGTCGATATACACCGGCTGATAGGCCACCCTGGTAGCCAGCGGCTTCCCGTGGGACAGTTGCGCCTGGTCATACGCCCTTTCGATCGCCTGCGACGCCTCGCGCGCGCGCTCCAGCACGGCCGCCGACTTCTCGTACCACTCGCGATCCAGCGGCGGGCCCACGGCGTCGCCTTTCAGCCGGTAGTACATGCCCAATCGCGCCGGCGTCTGCTGATAAATCTCGACCGGGGGCAGCACCCGCAGCATCTCCCAGGCCGCCTCGCCAGATCCGATGGCTGCGTCCAGGTTGCCCACCGGGTCCGCGGCGAACAGCGATGTGGCCAGCATCTCCCGCAACCGGGCGCTGCGCGGCGCGTTGTGGACGTCCGTCCGAGCCAGCGTGAGATTGTCCTGCCAGTCGCGATTGCGGGCAAACGTGCGGCAGGCCAGCACCACCACCAGTGCGGTCAGGATGGCTTGCACCGGAATCCGCGCTTTCCCGCGATCGAGCAAGCCGGCAACCGCAATCGCGAAGCCGATCGAGGGGAGATAGAGAAACCGCTCCGCCATGGTCGCCCCGATCGGCACCACCAGATTCGAAACCGGCAGCAGCGCGATTCCAAACATACCGGCGGCCCAGAACATCGGCTTGTCCCGGCGATAGCGCACCGTTACCGCCGTCAGAATTCCCATGATCGCGGCCAGCGCCAGCCATGCGCCGGGATCGGCCGCCGTGGCCAGCCGCACCTGGTCGAACCCTCGCTCGCACGAGAGATGCGCCGGCCACACAAGCAGCAGCAGGTCCATCCCCACCATCTTGATGGCGGTCCACCGCGCCACCCAAAATCCGGCCGCACGCAAGGGGTTGTCGACGAACGGCATCTCCGGCGCCGGAGCGTTGGCGAACACCGCCTGCCTCGCGGCGAACATCAGCGCCAACGCGCACACCCCTGCCCGATAGGCAGCCGCCCGCCGCGTGCCGCCTCCACGCCAGCCGGCGCCGCACGTGAGATCCCACAACAGCATCAGCCCCAGCAACACGGCTGCGCTTTCTTTTGAAAACAGCCCGAAGACCGACACCGCAAACAGCCCCGCCACGGCCCATTGCCAGCGGCCGACTGCCATGGTCACAATGCGGGCGTACAGCCACAGTCCGCCGAGTACCGCCATGGTGGCCAGCAGGTCGGCGCGGCCCGCGATATTGGCCACACTCTCGGTGACCACCGGATGTACCGCCCAGAACGCCGCCGCGAAGAACGCGGCTTTCCGTTCCCGAAATAAGAGGAGCGCCAGTTGGAACACCAGCAGCACGTTGACCATGTGCAGCAGCACATTCAGGACGTGATAGCCGGCGGCGTTCTCCGCATTGCCCAGCACGGCGTAGTTGAACAGAAACGAAAGAGTGGTAAACGGGCGATAGAGCGTGTCCACCGAACTCGGCCACCAGTAGTCGTTCCGGAAGATGAGCGCGAGATTTTGCGCCGTCGCCGCATGCACCCGCGGATCGCCCTGCACCAGACCCACCGCATCCAGCGCGAAACCCAGTCCGAAGGTGTTCGCATACACCACCAGCGTTAGCAGGCACAGCAGTGCCGGCATCTTCCATTGAGGCTTCGGTTTCGGATCACCCTTGGCTTTTCGCGGCACTGTCATATTTTCGCGCACAGGCGCAGGCCACTGCCCCCACCGTCCCCGACAAATACAGCAGCCACAGCGCCACCAGCAGCGGCGCCGGAATAAACGGGCTCTTGAACACCGTCAGCCGGTCGAGCGCGCCGCCCATGCCGACGCTCTGCCATCCGACCCAATGCAGCGCCCCCAGGCTCCCGTTGGCCCTATGCCGGATCATCCCCGTATAGTAAGGGATCGCGATACCGTGCACCGTGTAGAGGTCGAGCAGCGCGAACATCGCCGCGCCCGCCGCCGGAATCCACGCGGACGCCCTGGCCGGCAACAGCTTCCGCAGCCCCGCGACACACAGCGTCACCTCCGCCGCCACCACCGCGTACATATACCAGCCCATCGACCCCGCCAGTCCCTTGCTCATATAAAGGAGGGTGACGTTGTAAAGCTGCCCCAGCCAGAAGCTCAGATAGATCAGCAGCAGCGTGACAATGGCGGGCAGCCGGAGCAATCGCACCAGCCCCACCGCCGCCGCCAGAATCGCCAGATAAAAGAGGTGATACATCCAGCTCCGAACGGTGAGCGAGCTCCAGCCTCCGAAATAAAGGTGCGAGAAAAAGATGGCGTCGATGGCCTTCGCCCAGTGGACTCCGCCCGCCTGCCGCAGCATCTCCCCCGGTCCCACTCCCCGCAGCGTCACCGACTCGCTCAAGCCCGATAGCGTTCCGGTGCTCCGCAAGTTGCGCGCATACCACCAGCCGGATAACAGTGCGCTCACCAAAACCGCCGCAATCGCGCGGCCGGCCACGCGTGTCTTCCACCATCCGTAAACCAACACCGCCAATACCGAGGGAATCGCCGTCAGAAAGTAGGCTTTGGTGAGCAGCCCGAGGCCCAACACGATCCCGGTGGCTGCCGCCAATTTGAGGCTCAGGCCCTCTTGCACGGTCTTCACCGCCAACCACGTCAAGAGCGTGAACAGCACCACCGCCAGACAATCGTTTCCCACGCGCGCCACGTCGAGCGCCAGCCCCGGCATCACGGCCACTATGGCTGCGCATCCCACCGCCGCCCAGACGTCGTCCCACACCTGCCGTCCCAGCAGGAACACCAGCGGAACCACCAGCGATGCCAGCAGCGAGCTGAGAAATCGCAACGCCGCCACTTCCCCCACCAGCCCGGCGCCCAAGCCCCGGCACACCCGCAACGCCGGCGCCATCATCCAGTAATAGAGCGGAGGCTGCAGGGCCTCATAGGCCGTGAACGCGCCCATGCCGTCTTCCCCGCTCCACCCGGCTGGGATAGTCCGTAGGGCCGATTCGCGCCGCGCCCGTTCCTCGCGGCTGAGCTCCCAGTATTCGTCTTGTGTATAGGAAGGCGGCGTCAGCGAGCGCATTTCCCAGGGCACCGGAGCGAGCCGCAACGACGCCTCGACATCCCGCGGGACAGCCGCCTGCCGCGATACCAGCAGTTCTCCCTTCGCCACCATGTGCCGGACCACCGCGAAGTGCGACCATTCGTCGTAGCCCTCCCACAGCGGCAGCATCGCGGAATAGAACAGCAGACGGACCGCAAAGCAGGCCCACACCACCACCATCCACCGTTGGCTGCGCACGGTAGCAATGATAGCGCGCCGTTGCGTTTCAGTCGTCGCCGAACTGCAACCCGGCCCCACCGAGCCGCGACTGTAAGGAGCGGGAGCGACTCTAAGCTAAGTCACCAGCGGACCCCTGAATCAGACCTGCCCCAGCGATCCACACATCCGCGGTCTCAACCCCGCACCTAGGTTCATCCGCGGCTAAATCCCCAGCACTGTGCCAATGCCGATCCCCCACCCAGCGATTATCCCTAGCACTCCACCGGCCATCGGCAGCATGCCTACTCCGTGCAGCACACCGGGAAGGAAAAAGGGGGAATTCGGATTCCAGAAGCGGCCCCAATGCGCGAAGAATGCCGAGAAGAGCCCGCCGACGAGCAAACGAAATGTGGAGTATGCCAGCCAGAATAAAATCCTCTTCCTACAAGTCTTCGAACTCTAGCTCTAGACGCTGCTTACGCCCGAACTCCCACCCACGATTCGGCTTTGTCTGGTTTCCACTGGAGTAATGTTGGCCGCCGATTCGCTCCTTCATTGGTATTTGCGAAGCGTTCGGCGATCTGACCCGGTTGGATCGGAGAGTACGGTGCGCGGCGGACGCGCCATCGGGTCGATATTCTCTGCCCGGAATTCCGATTTTGGACTATCCGTTCCCGATTAGTCCGCGCCCAGCCGCTGGCTACCTTTCAGCCGGAACTTCGGCATCACAAAGCTGTATGCCGTGTAACGCATTTCACTCCAGGCCAATTCAGGCAGCGGGTAGCCCGGGTAGAGCGGTGTGGATACAGGCGTGAACTTCACGCGAATGCGGATGGTTTTGCGTCCTTGCGTCAAGGCGAGAGGAAGCAGGAATTCGTCATCGCGGAAACGGCGGTTCGAGGTTTGAACGATGTGCTGAGTGGCGCCGAGTTCCTGGCCGGGGCTGGAGAAGACGCACGTGTTGGAACCGGCCAGATACCAGACGCCGGCCGGCTTCCAGCCGGGTTCGCCGGATTCGGCGGCGGCCACGAAGACTTCCGCGCGCTGGTTGGGAAATGAATAGTCGAACTTCCGGCGCAGCATCACGCCGAAATTGCGAGGGTCGATTCGCAGGGTGAACTCCGAAGCCGTTTTTGTGGCGCGGCCGCGGCTGGTCTCCGCGGGATAGATCTCGCGGCCTTGCAACGTGTCCGGCCCCCATTCGTAGCGCGAAGCGATTTCGTAGGGCGCCGAGGCGTCCGGCGATAAATAGCGATGCCGGCGTTCGCTGGCTTCGTCGCCGACGATCAGTTCGTCGGTCCGGACGAGCGCGGGCGCGGGCAGGCCGTACCAGTAGGTGACGGTCTGGTAGTGCTCGGTCGACTCGTCGACGCCGCCGTGCTCCAACTGGATGCGCGCATTCTTGCCGAAAGGCATCAGATCCGCCAGCAGGAAGCGATAAGCCGATTCGATTTTATCCTCTTCGTTGACGGCTGTCTGGGCGTTCTTCGCGCCGGTGGGATGGCCGGCGAAGGGGAGGGTCATATTCTCGCCACCCCAATAATCCCCGCCGCCACCCCACTCTTCGGTCCCAGTGCCTTGCGCTTGCGGTGTGCGGCTGTCGTCGAAGAAGAAGCGGGGATCGCCTTCCAGCGTGCTGAGGACGGCGGCATGCGAAAAGATGAAAGACGTGCCGACGAATTGGCCGGACCAGTCGCCGCCTCCCTCGGTCCGGGTGGTGTCGAGCAGCACCAGATCCTTGCCGGGCTCGGGCGCCGGATGATCGCGATAGGTGGCGTGAAAATAGCCGACGTAGTTCGCCGGGTCGCGAAACGGCGCGGAACGAACCTTCCAGTCGACATCGGCGATGGGAACGCCGGCGCCGGTGAGCTCGACACGCGCCGAGCGGAAAAAGGGCATCGGGAAGTAACAGCTCAGATAGACGCGGTCCGGGCCGTAGCGGACGACCATCGGGAAGGATTTGACGAGGTATTCGCGGTTGTCGCGGTTGTAGAGGATGCCCGCGCCATAGAATAGCGAAATCGGAGCGTCAATGGAAGCCGATCCGCGGCCGTCCCAAGTGACGCGCAGGCGCGCCTGGGAGAATGCCGGCGCCTGGCCGCGCGGAACCGAGAACTCGAGCGCCCGAACCATCGACGGGCCTTGCGCGCCGGTCCAAACGGAAATCGTCCCGTTGGCAGCCAGTTGAATTCGTCCGGACTGCTCGCGAATGCCGCCCGTTCCGGTCGGCGCCAAATCGCTGCCGGCACGGCTGACGAGGTCGAGAACATCGGCGTCCGGCGGCGTGGCGCCGTCCCAGGACTGAATGGGGCGCGACAGCTTGGCGCCATCGACGAACTGATGATAGATGTAATAACCGGTCCCGTAAAATGTACGGGAATAGGCCATTCGAAACGATTGGGAGAAGCCGATGGGAACCCAACTGAGGTCGGCGCCTTTGGTTTCCGCCCAGGTCCACGCCAGGGGCTTTGGAAATAATCGTTCGGGAAGAAACACCGAGCCGCTCGCCGGGTGCAGCGGGTCCGCGGTGCTGCTCTCCCGCACGATGTGGTCCTTGTGGTCCACCTCGAAGTGCCACGGGCTACCGTGCCAGTGGTTGTAGCGGACGAAGTACAGGACACCGGGCGACTGCACGTCCAGCGTGACGTTGAAATCGTCGGCCTCTTGATATAGGAAGTGGGAAGCATCGGCGCGCTCGTTGCCACCGCTCCGGTCGTATGTGCTGCGCATGTAGGCCCGGGTGCCGATGCGCTGATAGGGCCACCGCTCCCACAAGCGATAGGCGTCGGGACCAACGGGGATGGCGGGCGGCTGGGCAGCGGCACACGCGGCAAGGCAACAGAGCCAGACGATCGATCTCATACAGGTTCCATTCTAAGACTCGCCGCAAGCCTTGGCCGCCCCAACCTGTCCCACGAGACAGGCCATTCTCCCCGGTTGCAGTTTCCGCGTCAAACGGCGAAGTGCTTTGTGCCGCGGTCAGCCTATCCACTCGACATGGAATTCGGATAAACTGGACGCCGGGCACTGGGAAACCCTGGAGGAATTCTATGAACCGTCGTGAATTCATGCAAACGAGTGTTGCCGGGCTGGCGCTGTCGGCCGCCGGCCGATACGGCGCCGAGGCCGCGGATTCGCCTCCCAAACGGGTGGGAGTCATCGGTTGCGGCTGGTATGCCAAATCCGATATCTTCCGGCTGGTCCAGGTGGCTCCGGTCGAGATTGTGTCTCTGTGCGATGTCGATAGGAAGATGATGGCCGACTGCGCGGACATGGTGGCGGTGCGCCAGGCCTCCAAAAAGAAACCGCGGATGTTCACCGACTATCGCGAGATGCTCAAAGAGAAAGACCTGGACCTGGTGGAGATCGCCACGCCGGATCACTGGCATGCCCTGCCGATGATCGAGACCGCGAAGGCCGGCGCCGATATGTACCTGCAGAAGCCGATCAGCGTGGATGTAGTGGAAGGGCAGGCGATGCTGGCGGCGGCCCGTAAGTATAAGCGGGTGGTCCAGGTGGGCACGCAACGGCGCAGCACTCCGCATCTGATCGAGGCGCGCAACCTCGTACAGGAGGGGAAACTCGGCGTCATCGGACACGTGGAGATCTATTCCTACGGCGGGGGCCAGGCGACCGCCGCGCAACCGGCGCCCGTGCCCGACACGCTGGACTGGGACTTCTGGGTCGGTCCCGCGCCGATGATGCCCTACAGCCCCGATATCCAGCGCAACTGGCGGCAGTTCATGGAATACGGCAACGGCACCATCGGAGACATGGGAATCCACATGTTCGACATGGTGCGTTGGTTCATGAGACTGGGCTGGCCGAAACGGATCTCGTCCTTTGGCGGGTTGCGCATTCTCAAGGGCGGCAAATCCGACATCCCAGACACCCAGACCGCCATGTTCGAGTACGACAACCTCACCATCGTGTGGCAACATCGCCGCTTCGGTCCCTCGGTGGACCCGAACTATCCATGGGGCGCAACGCTGTATGGCGAGCGAGGCACTCTGAAGGCCGGGGTGATGTCCTACGATTTTATTCCGTCGGATCGCGGAGCGCAGCCGATTCACAAAGACGTCACTTACGAACTGGATCAGTATCCGGAAGACCGGACCGAGGCCCGCTTGGAGCGGCATGTGGCCCCCGCCATCCGCGGTCACATGAAAGACCTCCTGGCGAACATGGCGTCACGCGGCAAGCCGGTGGCCGATATCGAAGAAGGTTACATTTCCACGTCCTGCTGCATCCTGGCGAATCTCTCCATGCAACTGGGGCGGACGCTGGCCTGGGATGCGCCGAAGGGAATGGTCCTCGGCGACGAAGAAGCCAACCGCCTGTTGAGCCGGCCGTATCGTAAACCGTGGGTCCACCCCGAGGTGAAGGCCATATGATGCGCCGCCGGACTTTGCTGGCCGCCGGCGCCGCGGCCCTCGCCTACCGGGCCGCCGGCGCCGCAGCCCTTGAGGGAAAGGTCAAGTTCGGCCTCGATCTATTCAGTCTTCGCTCGCAGGGCTGGACACCCTTGCAGTACCTCGACTACGCCGCGAAGTGGGGCATGCGGGTAGTGCATTTCAGCGAGGTCGGCTTCCTGGGAAGCCTGGAAGAGGGAAACCTCAAACAGGTGCGCGCGCACGCCGGGGAATTGGGCATCGAAGTGGAGATCGGCATGCTCTCGATCTGTCCGAGCTCGACCCTCTTTAATAAGGCGCAAGGGACGGCCGAAGAGCAGCTCACGCGCATGATTGACGCCGCGCGCGTGGTCGGATCGCGGATTGTGCGCTGTGTACTGGGCAGCGCCGCGGATCGCACCGGCGCGATTCCCATCGAGGGCCACATTGAGAACACGGTCAAGGTGCTGCGCAACGTGCGGTCGCGTGTTGTGGACGCCGGGCTGATGGTGGCCATCGAAAACCACGCCGGCGACATGCAGGCTCGCGAAGTGAAGATGCTCATCGAGGAGGCGGGCAAGGACTTTGTCGGCTCGTGTTTGGATTCCGGCAACCCGCTTTGGACGATCGAAGACCCGCACCTCACGCTGGAGACGCTGGCGCCGTATGTGCTCACGAGCCACGTCCGGGACACGGCCGTGTGGAACACGCCCGAGGGCGCGGCGGTTGCCTGGACCCGCATGGGCGAAGGCAACATCGGCATGGAGGACTACATCCGCGAGTATGCGGCGAAATGTCCCGGCCGCGCATTGTCGCTCGAAGTCATCGTCACCGGACCACGGTTCTACAATTACCGCGACCCCAAGTTCTGGGACGCATTCCGCAAGACGCCGGCCTGGGAATTCGCGCGTTTTCTGGCGCTGGCCGAAAAAGGCACACCCCGCGAGGCGCCGCCGCGGCTTTACCGGGACGCCGGCATCGCCCGTGAACTGGAGGACGTGGAAGCCAGCATCCGCTGGACGAAGGCGTTCCTGGGCCGGGCGGCCGGCCTGCCCGCGGAATAGCTTCCGAGATTTGCCGGTAACGCCCGTTCCGGACTCGAAGATCCCGCCCGGACGTTATGTAGAGCGTCATAAGTAATTGCGGATAACCCGCGTCGGGCCTGTCCCAGTTGGCCCCTCCAGCGAACCTCCGAAATCACGGTCTCAATTCATGCGCAATTATTTATGACGCTCTGTATAACTCGCTCCGCCATCCGCCGAATCACTTCGTCACCCCGCA
>Ga0182018_10001567_pt1 | contig 25660 bp, 17 predicted proteins | sample 812P2MmetaG_FD_120490 | JGI IMG/M metagenome (GOLD analysis project Ga0182018, IMG submission 120490) | Permafrost microbial communities from Stordalen Mire, Sweden - 812P2M metaG | ecosystem: Environmental > Terrestrial > Soil > Wetlands > Permafrost | place: Sweden: Stordalen | collected...
ACGAGTTGGGATGATGGGGATCCAAACGACATCAAAATCGCAGATCTTCTACGCAGCCGAAAATTGCCCGGAACATTCTATGTTCCGATCACTGGCTATCAAGGACGAAAAACCCTTTGCACAGAGGATCTTAGAACACTCTGCTCGGAAGGTTTTGAAATCGGCGGCCATAGTGTTTCCCACAAGAGCCTATCAAATGTTAGCCGAAAAGAATTAGCACGCGAGGTACGAGATTGCAAGCAGATGCTGGAACACGCGTTGGGCGAGAAAGTGCTCGTGTTCTGTTATCCCAACGGGCGTTTCGATGCGGACGTCGTTCGAGAAGTATGCGATGCAGGATATAGAGGCGCGCGAACGACGCGGATGCTGTCGCTTAAAACCGATTTTCCTCCATTTGAAATGCCGACTACCCTGCAGGCGTATCCACATACTAGTACGAGCTACGTCAGAAATCTCGGCAGAGCGCGAAATATTCCGGGTTTGTGGACATACGCCACGCGCTTGCGAAAGTCCCCCAATTGGGTTGAACTCGGCAAGCAACTCTTCGATGAGGTTCTAGAACAGGGCGGCATTTGGCACTTGTATGGACATTCCTGGGAGATCGAGGAGTTGGCAATCTGGGGACAGCTGCAGCAAATGCTAGACTATGTATGTGAACGAAAAGGCGTGATCTATCCCACAAACAGTCAATTATTATCGATGACCAATTGCCATGAACCGGTCCGAACAAACCCGACACCTGTTTAGTAACATGCAGCGCCAACAACTCGCGGTACAAAAGTTGCTTGCCAAATAGTAGGAAAACGCCATGTCTACCAGACCAGACTTGAGAAGTGGATCTTCGCCATCGTTGGCTAATAGGCCGTCAGTCGCTCCCATACCAGGTCACCAGAGTTATGTTCGGGGCACTTTGCTGCCCGAGTTGGTGGCCGCGCGATCTGCGGAAGCTCCGAACGATACGGCGTTAGTAGCTGAGGAAGAAACCGTAACGTATGGGGAATTGCAGCGGCGTGCTGACCAAATTAGCCGAATCCTGCGTTACTGGGGCGTGGGGCCGGATACGTTGGTGGGCCTTTGTGTCGAACGGTCAGCGGCGCTAGTTATTGCCGCCCTGGGCATTCTGCAATCCGGAGGCACTTACGTCCCGATGGATCCTGCTTATCCTCAGGAGCGTCTGGCCTATATGCTAAACGATGCCCAACCGGCAGTGGTGGTGACTGACCAGCGTGTATCGCGGCGACTCCCTGCCGGTAAGTGGCGAACCCTACAGTTAGACGTCGATCTGCCGCAAGTCGCACATTCCGTTTCCGCGGCCGAGTGTAGCGTCAGATCCGAGAACCTTGCGTATGTCATCTATACATCCGGTTCGACGGGGCGTCCCAAAGGCGTGCAGATAACCCATCAAAATCTTCTGAATCTCGTGTTGTGGCATCAGCGCGAATTCAACGTGAGTCCCAACGACCGGGCGAGTCAACTTGCGAGTCCGGGATTTGATGCTGCAGTTTGGGAGGTTTGGCCCTATCTTGCAGCGGGCGCCAGCGTGCATTTGGTAGATGACGTCATCCGTACCCAGCCCGTTGCGTTGCGCGATTGGCTGGTTAGCCATGGTATCACTATCGGCTTCGCGCCAACTCCATTGGCCGAGTCCATGATTGCTCTCGAATGGCCGCCAGAGACGGCCCTTCGCGTGCTGTTAACGGGCGCAGACACACTGCACGGTTATCCGCCGCCGAACCTCCCCTTTGCGCTAGTGAACAATTACGGGCCTACGGAATGCACAGTCGTCGCCACCTCTTGTCTCGTGCCCGCCAAGGAACATCCCGCAGTGCACCCTGTGCTCCCGCCAATTGGGCGACCCATCTCGAACGTAGAGATCTTCATCCTGGACGAACAGCTGCGTCCAGTCCCAGTCGGTACAACAGGAGAAATATATATTGGTGGCGCAGGATTAGGACGTGGTTATCTAAATTCTCCCGAGCTGACAGCAACAAAATTCGTCGCCAATCCCTTCGAGCCGAAGATGAGCGATCGTCTTTACCGGACCGGAGACTTGGCTCGTTATTTACCGGATGGCCAAATTTCATTTCAGGGCAGAACTGACGACCAAGTCAAAATTCGAGGCTACCGGATTGAGCCAAATGAAATAGTGGCCTCATTAAATCAGCACCCGAGTGTCCATAGCAGTGTGGTGGTTGCGCGTCAGGGGGTTGGAACTGAGAAGTATTTAGTCGCATACGTTGTTCTTAACCCGGGCTCGCAGTTCGCGGCGCCAATCTTGCGAGATTTCCTGTATGCTCGGCTGCCTGAGCACATGGTTCCGCGGGTCTTTGTGCAACTCGAAGCAATCCCACTCAACGCCAATGGGAAGGTTGATACGTCGCGACTGCTAGAGATGAAAACCACATTTGTTAACAGCGCTGTTCTGGCACCCCACACCGTGGTCGAAGAGCGCCTGGTTAAGATTTTGGCCAAACTTCTTAACGTTGGCGAAGTAGGCGTCAACGAGAATTTCTTCTTGTTAGGTGGACATTCGCTTCTTGCAGCGCAATTGCTTGCATCTGTTCGAGACGTGTTTGGAGTCGAACTTCCGTTGCGCACTATCTTTGATTCACCCACGGCTGCAGGGTTGGCGTTGCAAATTGAAAATTCGTTGTTGAACTATGTCGACTCGATGACTACCGAGGAAGTGACCAAGGCTTTGGCGGACAGTCAGGCTCAAGGCTAATGGTCAAGTCCGGCGCGCAAACTATGTTATCTCCCCCATCCCCAGAGGTACCGCTGAGTTTGTACCGGCTTCTCAGTCCGGAAATTTTGGCCGACCCATATCCCTTATATCGGGAGCTCCGCGATCATGATCCCGTGCACTGGGATCCCTTTCTTCACGCGTGGGTTGTCACCCGCTACGCAGATGTAGTCAGAGTGCTTCATGAATGTTCGGCGGACCGAACTCCCGCGCCCGAACAGCTCGCTGCCATCGGCCTTTCGACAGTCGGTCCGATCGCCCGAGTAATGGTTAACCAAATGCTTTTCATGGATGCTCCCGGTCATACGCGCTTACGAGGCCTGGCTTCCCAAGCGTTTACACCGGCCCGAGTCGAGATGCTGCGTTCTCATATTCGCGATATCGTGGACCGGCTCCTCGACAGGGTAGAGTCTGCGGGTCGAATGGAGGTCATCGCCGATTTCGCCGCCCCCTTGCCGGCGATCGTCACAGCGGAGATGATGGGTGTACCCAGTTCCGACTATCCCCAACTGAAGGTCTGGTCCACCGATTTCGCCGAAATGTTGGGGAACTTCCAACACAATCCGGACCGGGTTCCACGGGTTCTGCGCAGCGTACAAGAAATGACCGCCTATTTTCAGGCCGCCATACGCGAACTGCGAGACCAACCTCGAACCGGCTTGATCTATTCGTTTATGACCGCTGAGATCGAAGGCGACCGCTTCACGGAAGATGAGATCGTCGCGAACTGTATCATTACCCTGGTAGGAGGCCTGGAGACGACTACCAACCTGATTGGTAACGGTATATTGACGCTTCTGCGCCATCCCGACGAGTTAGATCGACTTCGCGCCGATTTGTCGTTGATTCCCTCCGCGGTCGAAGAACTTTTGCGCTACGAAAGCCCGAGCCAACATACTGCCCGTCTTGCTCCCTGTGACTTTGAACTAGGCGCGAAGAGAATTCGCAAACGCGAGGCTCTTATCGCTGTGATGGGTGCAGCTAACCGTGATCCCGAACGCTTTCCTGACCCGGACCGATTGGACGTAGCTCGGAAAGACAATCGCCACGTTGCCTTCGGCTGGGGCTCTCATTTCTGTTTCGGTGCACCATTGGCCCGCCTCGAGGGGCAGATTGCATTTGAAACCATGCTACAACGTTTTTCTTCATGGTCTCTCGGGCCGGCGCCGCTTGTTTGGCGCACGAATTTGGGATTGCGCGGCCTGACTGCTTTGCCCATAACATTCAGCTCGAGGGCTACGACCCGAAGTTCCCCCCAGGGCTCCTAAGAAGCTGTTACCTATGAATGACTTATCGCGGCAACCTGAGCATAGGCTCTCGGAAGCCAAACGGATACTACTCGAAAAGTACCTATGCGGCAGAGTTGGGTATTCGCGGCCCGTTCCAGGTGCAATCCTTCCTCGCCCGGCAGGGGAGCTGGCGCCGCTTTCTTTGGCGCAAGAACAGCTCTGGATTCAAGAACAAGGAGCCGGGGGAGCGGTTCCGTACAATGAATCGGTCACGATAAGGGCTAACCGTTGGCTCGATGCAGTGGTTCTTGAAAAGAGCTTTACCGAAATTATCCGCCGACATGAGATATGGAGGACGAGCTACGACACCGTTGATGGGAACCTCGTTCAACTCATCCACCCGGTTCCCTTTGCCTTCCCTTGGCAGGTCGTCGACCTTCGTAGTCTCTCGGAAACAGCGCGAGGTGTGAAACTGCGGAAACTTACAACCGAAAGTGCCCGTGAGCCTTTCGATTTAAGGTCCGGCCCATTGTTGCGTGTTCTGTTTGTGAGGTTAACCGATACAGACCAGCGCTTGTTCTTATTTGGACATTTAAGCATCCTCGATGGCGTATCCGTTTATCATATATTCCCCGCTGAACTGGCTGCCTTATACGAAGCTTTCTCCTCAGGAGAACCCTCGCCGCTGCCCGAATTGCCAATTCAGTATGCCGATTACGCTTCATGGGAACGACACCGGTTACGTAGCGACGGACTGCATGATCAATTGGCCTACTGGCGGGAGCAGCTAGGTAGTGAACTTCCACATCTTCGGTGGCCAAGATTTTCTCGCAAGCCGTTGCTCAGAACACATCGTGGCGCACTGCAATCATTTACTGTGAATCGATCTTTGACAGAATTGCTGAAAGAACAGAGTAGGAACGCACAGGTCACGCTATTCACCTTACTTGTGGCGAGCTTGAGTGCGCTTCTCTACAGCTATACCCGGCAGCTTGACCTAATCATAGGTACGCCATCTGCCGGAGGTCGCAAGCGGTCGGAGGTTCGGGGATTGCTGGGCTATTTCCTTAACCCGGTTGCGCTTCGCATTAACCTGGATGGAAACCCTTCCTTTCGCGAACTGTTAATCCGTGCACAGAATGTAATGGCCGAAGCATTGACTTATGATGGCGTACCAATCGAATGGTTGGCGCGGGAACGACAAGTGAGGGCAAATGGAGCCCATAACCCATTTTTCTCGGTTGCCATTTCTTTACAGCCACAGACGTCGACGACCAAGACAGAATGGCAAGTCAGCTCGATGGACGTTGACAGCGGCGGATCGGTATGGCCCTTGTATGTCGCTTTTATTGATCGCGCCGATGGCTTACTAGTCCGCGTGCAATACAATCCAGACCTGTTCGAATCCGCGACGATTACGCAAATGATCGACGATTTACAGAGTTTAATGCAATTTCTAAGCAGCAATCCTGATCGAAGAATTTCCCAAATCGTATCGACTCAGTCCTCGCAGTGTGGTCGACCTGGCGAAGAGAGTTTAGCGACCCCCCCACAACGGAATTAAGACGAGATGGGAAAAGTACGGAAATGAGCACTGTGCTATCTGGCAACGACTGGCAGCCGCAAGTCGGCACCAAGACTCACAACGCAACCGAAAACCGGTCCTCCAAACCAACAAACTGGGTTAACGGATCAGTGAAAGTCCGCGAAGCCTTGTTCGAGGACTACCCGCAGATCGCTAGATTACAAGCCGAGCATGATTTCCCAAGAAAGTGTTTCGAGGAATGGGTCCATTTGTGGGTGAATAACCCGGCTTACATCCAGTTTAAGGATAAGTCTCCGATTGGGTGGGTTCTTGAAGGCGACGATAGGCAATTGGTGGGGTACCTCGGAAACATTCCACTTTTTTACGAGTTTGGTGGCCAGAGGTTGATTGCCTATGTAGCGCACGCTTGGGTTGTTGACAAGCGATACCGAAGCTATTCACTGGTGCTGTTGGATAGATACTTTTCCCAAAGAACCGTAGACCTTTTTTTGAATGCCACCGTGGGGCCGGCGGCCTTTGAGTCTTTTGCAGTGTTCAAGTCCCTGCCCGTGCCGGTGGGGTCCTGGGATCATTCGACGTTCTGGATAACGAACTGTCAAGGTCTTACAGCAGCCTGGCTGGCAAAGAAAAAAATCCCGCTTGCGAGATCGCTCAGTTACCTATTTTCTGTACCACTTTTCGTCAAAGATGCACTTTCGAAACGCACCTTCAACCATGGTTTCAACGGGTTAGAATTGCACGATTGCACCCTGATTGACGATCGCTTTGACGTCTTTTGGACGTCATTGAAACAGACCAATCGAAATGTACTTATGGGTGTACGCTCTCGTGAGGTGCTCCAATGGCATTTCCAGGCCGCGCTCTCGGACAGGAGGGCGTGGCTCATAACCGCCAATAAGGGTCCTGTGATTACTGCGTATGCGATCTTCTTTCGTCACGACAACCAGATACTGCATGTGAAACGCATGCGCCTAGTTGATTTTCAGTCTCTTGACGGCGACGCCGCCGCGCTTGCGCCGATGCTCGCGTGGGCTGTAAATAGGTGCCGGTGGGAAGGCATCGATATGCTGGAGAGCATCGGGTTGAGCGGCGCCAAAGGGAGACTCATAGACGGAATCGCTCCATACGAACGTAAATTGCCTTCGTGGCTATACTTTTACAAGGCAAGAGATAAAGGTTTGGCTGAGAGACTTAGTGATTCGAACGCTTGGGATCCTTCCCAATTTGATGGCGACGCCAGTTTGTGACAAATAATCAATCCTTTTATGGCTTGGCTGCCGACGAATATTCCGATGATGCTCGATAAAGCCACTGGACTCATCAATCCGGGCCATAAGCCTGCATTCTCTCCGACATTTTGATAGCTCTCCATACAATATGCTGAATTCTCCCGAGCAAAGGCTCCCGAATAGCATTGTCACCATGCCAAATCGGCTAACGCCAAAGCCGCAAAGCTTAAGCGATGCCGAAAGGCACAAATTGTTAGTCGAATGGAATGCGACCAGAACAGATTATGCGCAAGACGTTTGCGTTCACGAGATGATGGAGGCCCGAGCTCAGAAGACGCCTGAAGCCGTCGCTGTCGTGTGCGGAGATCGGCAAGTCAATTATGGCGAGCTAAACGCGCGGGCGAATCAACTTGCTCACTGCCTGCGAAGGCAGGGTGCAGCGCCGGGTCAGCTGGTGGGTGTTTGCGTCGAGAGATCCCTAGAAATGATAATGGCATTGCTGGGAACTCTCAAGTCCGGGGCTGCGTATGTCCCACTGGACCCATACTACCCGGTCGATCGGCTGTCCTCGATGGTGCAAGATTCCGGACTGAAGATATTAATCACAGAGGAAAATCTTCAGTCAAAATTTCCCGAATACTTAGGCCGACGAGTTTGTCTCGATTCCCACTGGACGAGCCTATCCCGGGAGAGCGCTGAGACTCCTCTGCATGCTGCTGGGGCTGAGGACTTAGCTTACGTAATCTATACCTCGGGATCGACGGGCAAGCCAAAGGGCGTCCAAATTTCTCACCGCAGCCTCGTCAATTTCTTAGTTTCCATGCGATCGAAGCCAGGGTTAACGGCGCACGACACCCTGTTGGGGGTCACCACCATCTCATTTGATATTGCCGCGCTCGAACTCTATTTGCCACTGATTGTCGGCGCGCGCCTCATACTTGCCACCCGCGAAGTCGCTAGAGATGGATCTGAATTGAAGAAGAGACTGGAGACCTCAGGAATCACAGTGATGCAGGCAACGCCGGCTACATGGCGACTCCTGCTAGAAGCCGGATGGCAAGGCGACAAAGGTCTGAAAATCCTGTGTGGCGGCGAAGCAATGCCCCGCGACCTGGCCCGCGAGTTACTAAAAAGAAGCGCATCGGTTTGGAATATGTACGGTCCGACTGAGACCACTGTCTGGTCCACCATTTCACGGATAACCCAAAACGATGGCCCAATTACCATAGGCCGACCCATCGCCAATACGCAACTCTATGTGCTGGATGGTCAGTTAGATCCCGTACCCGTGGGAGTTGCAGGGGAGCTGTATATCGGCGGCGACGGTCTTGCTCGAGGGTACCTCAATCGGCCTGATTTAACTTCAGAGAAGTTCATTACGAGCCCATTTCATGAGAAAGAATCTGGAGCGCGTTTGTACAGGACTGGAGACCTGGCGCGCTATCTGGACAACGGAGAGATCGAGTGCTTGGGCCGTATAGATCATCAGGTAAAGGTGCGCGGCTTTCGTATAGAGCTTGGAGAGATTGAGTCTGTTTTGAGCAGTCATCCGAGCATCCGACAAAGTGTCGTGGTTGCACGAGAGGATGGTGCCGGCGAGAAACGTCTGGTGGCATATGTGGTGGCCGAGCCCGGGTCGGCTGTTTCCGTCGAGAAGCTTCGCGAATTCGCGGAACGCAAGTTGCCCGAACACATGCTCCCTGCCCAATTCGAATTATTGGAAGCTTTCCCGTTGACTCCGAATGGAAAGGTGGATCGCAAGGCTCTGCCCATGCCTGGCGATCCGATCGTTTCACGGCGTAACAAGTGCGTGGCTCCCCGAGATGCCGTCGAATCTCAATTGGTGGAGATTTGGCGGTCCATCCTAGGAATCCGCACCGTTGGTATCAAAGAAAATTTCTTCGAATTGGGCGGACATTCTCTGTTAGTGGCAAGGCTAATTGCGCAAATCGACCGCGTATTCGGGAAAAAGGTGTCGATGGCCGCCATTCTCCTGGCACCGACCATTGAGCAACAAGCCGCCACGATCCGCAACGGCGTTACCTCCTCGCAATCGGTAGTCTTTCCCGTTCAGCCAGATGGTTCCAGAACACCGTTCTTTTGCTGTGGCTTTCATGGCGGCCCCGTCTTCTTGCCTCTGGCACGGCGGCTTGGTTCCGATCAGCCACTGCTAGCTATCGACCCTACCCTGCTGCATACCAGCATGCTGTCCACGTCCCTGACAATGGAAGACATCGCTGCTTGCCTGGTCAAGCAAGTCCGTGAGATTCAGCCTTACGGTCCGTATTGTCTTGGAGGCTTTTGTGCGGGCGGGTTAATGGCTTATGAAATGGCCCGCCAACTGGTGGAAAGCGGACACCAAGTTGCCTTGCTTGCTCTGTTTGAACCTCAGACTCCCGCCGACTACAACGGGCGTTCGACTGAGTTCAAAATGAGTTCCCTGTTTAAGAAGTTGAAGTTCCATCTTCAGAGCTTGCAACAGCTAGATAAGAAAGAAGCGCGCTTGTACGTCCGCGACCGCGCCGAGACCTTCCTGCGCTACATGAGAAGACTCTCCTCTCGCCGGCTTCGGAACAAAGCAACGTACCCGAACGACGGTCGCCTAGACAATGTTGAAGATATCCTGTTCGTGGCCTACCGCAATTATCGGCCTCAGCCCTTCACTGGACCCGTCGCCCTGTTTCGGGCCGCGAATCAGTTACCGGGAAGCGAAGGGGATGGCCAATTTTGGACAGACCTTGCAGCGGCGTTGGAGGTTCATGAGATTCCCGGCTTTTGCAATTGGGTGTTGCGCTTTTTCGTGGAACCTAATGTTCAGGTTTTGGCGAGCACCCTTAGCCGCCATTTGCTCCGTAACTCAGCCCGGGAAGCAACGAATGCCTAGCCAAGCAGCCTCGGACCGCACCGCTACGGCCGCTCATCGGTGGACGTACCCTTTCGCCCCAAGAGAAAGCCCCAAGGCCTTCCTTAATACACTCTTTACCGCTTTGGACAACACCAATGTTCGCTATTGCGTGCTTCACTCCTGGGAGGAGCTACCGGAGAAACTTTCCAGCGACTTAGATATTGCGGTACATCCTGAAGATCTAAGCAAGTTGCCTCTGGTATTTCGAACTCTGCGGGAACACGGATACACCGCCGTCCAAGTTCTCAACTATTTCGTAAGCGCTTATTATTTTGTTTTCTCCTGGTTTACGGGATCGCTTGTAAATTCGGTGGCCGTCGACATCATTTTCGAGCATCGAAGGGGCGGCCTGACTGTGCCGTCCGGAGAAGCGCTCGTTTCGAACCGCCGCAGGCAACACATGTTCTGGACCCCCGGACCAGAATCGGAATTTACTTATCTATTGTCCAAGAAAATCTGGAAAGGGGCGGCTCCGCCAAAGCAAGCGAATCGGCTAAGAACTCTGGTTAAAGAACTGGGCCAGCCAGCCGCGGAACGCTTGGCGAGCGAACTCTTTCTCGGCAAGTCTGCGAAATGCGTCGTGGACGCATGCGCCAACGGGAGTGTGGATGCACTGTGTAAGAAAATGAAGGGTCACACCTGGACGACCAGCCTGGTAAGAAATCCGTTCATGTTAGTGGGTTATTTGTTTTCTGAGGTCGTCAGACGCGTTCGCAGATGGCTGCAACCAACGGGCTTGTTTGTGGTCGTTGCGGGCCCGGATGGTGCAGGTAAGAGTACCCTGATTGACCGCCTGGTCCAAACCGTCGGTCCTGCCTTCAGACGTCACGAAGTGTTCCATTGGCGCCCAATGTTGCTGTGGAGGCGGAACAACACGCGTGATACGACGCAACCCCATAGCGATCCCGCCGATGGGCTTTGCTGGTCCGTCGCCCGGCTTTTTGCTTATCTTTTTGATTATTGGCTCGGCTACTTATTCTTAGTCCGGCCGTCGCTCGCGCGTTCCGGACTCGTGGTATTTGATCGTTATTTCGACGATCTGCGAATTGATCCGAAGCGGTATCGACTTGGGGGGCCTCTGTGGTTGGTGGAACTCCTACGCTGGGTCGTACCTGACCCGGATCTTGTTCTGGTGTTGGATGCCGACGAAAACGTTGTTTTTTCACGCAAGCAAGAAGTGCAACTGACCGAAATACAGCGGCAAAGAGCTCTGTACAGGGCTATGAAAGCGCGGTCCGTGGACGCCCGAATTGTCGACGCGTCGGCATCGATCGCCGAAGTTGAGGCGGAGTCCGCCCGGGCGATTTTCCAGTATTTAGCTCTACGTCTTGAACGACGGCATGCGCGCTGGCTGTCATTGGAACAGCAGACCGGTCTCCCCGGGCTGAATACCCGTTACTAAGGTTTGGTGTTGCGGTGTGCTTTCCGTCCCCGACCAAGAGCGAGCCGCTGAGCCTCACGCCGTGATGCAAAACTAGTTCTGGCCTTTAGCTTGGGCAAAATCCACGGAAGCACTAAATGGCCAATCAAGTCACATGTACAACGGAGGAGCCACTGATTCAGCCAAGGTTGTACGCTGCTCACTCAACGAGTGCGGTCCAGAGTCGTTGGAGTTTCTGGATCACAAGAGGTTCTCTAGCGGTCCTCGACCAAGCGCTTATCTCTGGCTCTAATTTTACAATCGGAATCCTTCTTGCGCGTTGGTTAGTGCCCGCACAGTATGGAGCGTATACGCTGGCATTCTCGGTTTTCCTGTTGCTTTCTTTTTTCCATCAAGCTCTGATTCTCGAGCCTCAACGGGTATTCGGCTCTGCCGACTATGCCGAATGTCTGCCGCAATATTTAGGTGTATTGATCAGAATTCAAAGTGGATTGACTTTGCTGGTCGGTCTGGCTCTCGGCGCGTCCCTTTGGCTCGCCCGTTTATGGGCCCGGCCAGACGGTCTGGAGGTAGCGCTCGGCGGCATGACGATCGCGGCTCCGTTCGTGCTCCTGCTGTGGCTCGTTCGCGGGGCATTCTACGTGCAGATGGCCCCGCAATTCGCAGTTGCGGGCTCCGCAACCTACTGCGCGGTAGTTCTGGGCAGCCTGTTGGTCGTGGACCGGTTTCAGCTGATGTCTCCCTTTTCGGCGTTTATCATGATGGGCTTCGGAGCCTTGGTTAGCAGCGCTGTACTGCTCAGCCGACTCAGGCCGAACCTGAACTTGCGGGCGGAACCTAACTGGAAAGGCGTCAGCCGACAACATTGGGAGTATGGTCGATGGCTTTTAGCAAGTTTAGGCCTAAGTTGGATTCCGGGAAACATCTACTATTCTTTGGTCAGTGCCTTTTCTGGTATGGCATCCGTCGGTGAACTGAAAGCGCTGATTAATTTTACCCTGCCAGTAGCTCAAACCTTGACTGCGTTATCGATGTGTTTTGTTCCTCACGCAGCCCGCGCATATCAAAAGGATGGAATAACAGCACTAAAGAGGCTGACCCTGAAAATTGCGTGCGTCTTCGGGGTCGCGGCGATTGTCTATTGGGCCTTGCTGATCTCGTTGGGGGCTCCGGTTCTGCGGTTTCTTTACAACGGGCATTATACACAGCTCGCATCCTTGATACCTTGGGTTGCCGCCGGATCGATCCCGTGGAACTTGGCCACCGTACCGACCCTTGCGCTCCGCGCAGTGCGATCCTCTGTATCTATCTTCCGGATTTATTTAGCTTCTAGCGGAGTTGCTGTTCTGATTGGAGTTCCCGCCACTTGGGGATTTGGACTCCGCGGCGCTTTAGCGGCCATTATTGTGTCGAATGTTTCAGCGCTGGGTATAGCCCTGTATCTAATGCGTCGTGAATTGCGAACCGCTCAGGCAACTGCGTCATAAAGAAAACCTTGCGAGTCCTGGTTTCAGCCTACGCATGCGAGCCTAGGAAGGGTTCAGAACCTGGTGTCGGTTGGAACTGGGTTCGGGAGATTGCTCGCTCGCACGAGACCTGGGTGATTACCAGGGCCAATAATCGCGGGCCGATCGAAAGCGGCCTGAAACAAGAACATTTGCCGCACGTAAACTGGATTTACTTCGATCTTCCCACCTGGGCGCGTTTTTGGAAGAAGGGCGGGCGTGGACTACGCCTTTATTATTTCCTTTGGCAATTGGGCGCGTACTTTGTGAGTCGAAGGTTACATCGAAGAATTGGTTTCGACGCCGTTCATCATTTGACCTTCGGAACCTATTGGTTGCCCAGCTTTCTACCGCTGCTTCCCGTTCCCTTTATTTGGGGACCAGTGGGAGGCGCTGAGTCAATGCCGCGCTCCTTCCGGAACTGCTTTGGCATTAACGGAAGGATTTTTGAACTGCTTCGGGACGCGGGTCGGGCCCTGGGGAACCTGAATCCTCTGGTCAAGATGAACGCTCGTCGCGCCGCACTGGTGCTATCTAAAACCGAGGACACCAAGAGATGTCTGACATCGTTGGGCGCCCGAAGAGTTCTTGTTTGTTCCGAGGTTGGTCTCACAGCCGATGAGATCGATTCGTTGAGTGCTTCTCCCGCACACCAATGTGCACCTTTTCGCCTGCTCAGCCTTGGACGCCTTCTACATTGGAAAGGGTTTGAGCTGGGATTGACTGCATTTGCACGGTTTCATCACGACTTCCCAGCAAGTGAGTACTGGATTATTGGTGAAGGACCTGAGCGCAAACGGCTCGAAGCTGTCGCGAGGAAGCTTGGTGTAGCCGAGAGTGTGTCCTTCTGGGGCGGTATGTCTAGGGCCCAGGCATTGGAAAAACTGCTGGAATGCAACGTCCTAGTGCACCCGAGCCTCCACGATTCTGGTGGCTGGGTTTGCATAGAGGCCATGGCGGCCGGACGACCTGTGATCTGCCTGGATTTAGGTGGGCCGGCCACTCAGGTGACCGGGGCAACCGGTTTCAAGGTAGCTGCCGTTTCACCACAACAGGCTGTTCGCGACTTGACTTGGGCATTGAACCAGGTGGCCACTAATCGCGCGTTCCGGGACGAACTCAGCCGAGGGGCTCGGGAACGAGTACAAGAGTGCTTCACGTGGGAAAAAAAGGCTGAGTTGGCGAAGCGAATATACACCGCAGGTTTTATAGGCCTAATTCCTAAGAAGGGTGAACAAGAACTGTGCAGCCGACTGAACTCTATCAAATCCTAGAAGATCAATATTTCGGGGACAATATGCACGAGCGGGATGAAATCGAGCATTTGCCCGAATTGTTGAAGGGCGTGTCCTTGTTTGTCGATGTTGGAGCAAGCTTGGGACAATATACTTTTTTTGCGAATCGGATTCTAAAAAGCGCGAGCCTGTATTGTATTGAGGCGGATCCGGTCCGCGTTCATCGCCTGACAGAGTTGGCCTCCAAGTGGGAGAAAACCTCAACCAATAGAATCACGGTGATTCATGCTGCTGCCGCTGAACAGGCAGGCACGGTGGATTTTTTCACCACCGATGCAAATGTGAGCGGCGGACTCTTTGTGCATGAAGCCGGCGATGTTACCGTTCAAGCGACACTGCAATGGTCCAAATCCGAGGTGCCCTGCATCTCTTTGGACAGCCTGTTCAAGAACCTTGATCCAGATTTGATAAAAATCGATGTAGAGGGATCTGAGTACACCGTTCTGTTAGGTGCGCGTCGAATCCTCGAGAGGGGAAAATGCCGTTTTCTCGTCGAGGTCCATCCGTGGGGTGACAAGTCCGCACAGAAAATGCCCGCAGACATTTTTAAGTTATTCGAGCATTTCGGCTTCAGCTTCAAAAGAACTCACCGACACTGGCTTTTTGAAAAATCAAACCCGCTGACACGCTTTCTTAAGGGCAAGATGATCGTCCTGGTGATGAAGAATCCCTGGCTCAAATCAGCAGCAAAGAGATGCGTGCTATCGATGCGCGCCCTGAGACGAAACCCATCGTAGCTTGCGCCTTGACCATTCTAGCGATCGAAACGATCAATTTCGAGTCACCGAGAGATGCTTGGCCGAGGCGCTAGCCAACACTCAGATACCATGTTAACAGCACCCTCCGTTAACTACCGCAGGTTCGGGAATACCTCTCTGCGAGTTTCCGAAATTGGGCTCGGTTGTTCGCGGCTGGGGGGAACCTCCTATAGCGACAAGCAGGCACTTTATCGCCTTATGGAAGCCCGTAACCGGGGCATTAATTTCTTTGATACTGCGGATGTGTACGCACAAGGCCGATCAGAGCAGCTCCTTGGCAAGGCATTCAAACAGGAAAGAGCTAACGTCATTCTTGCCACCAAGGCGGGTTACCAGCTGACCGCGTCAGGAAGGCTGGGCGCTTGGCTCAAGCCCGTCCTCCGTCCGGCACTCCACTTGGTATCAAAGTTTAGAAGCCAAGTACAGAAAACACGTGCGGTCCATAAACCGCAAACTTTCGCACCTGCGTATCTGAGCAAAGCAATTGAAGCAAGCCTTCGCCGATTGCAAACCGACTATTTGGACATCTTCCTGCTACATAGCCCATCCGCGGACGTCATTGCGGCAGGCCAGTTCGTCGAAACGCTGGAGGTTGCTAAAGCGCAAGGCAAGATTAGGTGGTACGGAGTATCCTGCCGGACCGTTGACGACGCCAAACTCTGCTTGCGATATTCCGGAATCTCTGCGGTCCAGATACCCATAAATCTCTTAGAGTTCGATGGTGTGCCTTCGTTTCTCACCATGGCAGAGAAAGCCAACATCGCGGTCATTGCTCGACAACCTTTCGCATCGGGATTTCTCGCGCAATCGGCTGCCGATCTCACATTTGAGCGCCTCTCGGTTCCTGAACAAGAGTTTAAGTGCAGGCTAGAACAAGTCAAAGCGTTCCAGTTCCTTGAACTCAGGAACGCGCGAACCATTGCTCAAGCTTCACTCGAGTTTGTCTTGCGGCTTCCTCGAGTCTCTTTGGTGCTTGCAGGTATGAACAATGAAAAGCACTTTTATGAAAATCTAGCGGCGCGGGAACGACCTCTTTCACAAGAAGAAATGGCACAAATTTATTCCGTCTTGGGGCGCTCGAGAGCGGATCTGATAGCCACATGATTGTGGACGCTTGCCAGCTTCCGGAACAGTATGCGATCAAATGCGATATTTGCATTGTGGGCGCTGGCGCGGCCGGTATAACCGTGGCTCATGAGCTGTTAGGTTCCGGAAAGACCGTGGTGCTCCTTGAGAGTGGAGGCACCAGATTAGAACCAAGGATTCAGGACCTATATAAAGGACAGGTTGTGGATCCTAGTAAGCACGGGCGTCTGGATTTGTATCGGCAGAGACGATTTGGTGGAACGACTGCCGTGTGGGGAGGTCGCTGCGCCCCTTTTGATGACATCGACTTCGAGGGCCGCCCGTATGTGCCTTACAGCGGCTGGCCAATCCGGAAAGCAGATTTAGATCCCTATTATTCGCGTGCTCACGCGTATTGCGATCTGGGTGCATATGAATACGACGCGCTTACAGCTCTTCCCCATTCGCCTATAGAGATGATTCCGGGTTTTCGGTCCGGGGACGTGCGTACCAATCGCCTCTGGCGCTTCAGCCTACCGACGAACTTTGCTAAAACGTTCGGAGGTACTCTGAGGAAATCGAAAGATGTTACCGTTTACTTACACGCAAACTGCCTGAGGATTCGAGCTCATCGCAACGGCACCGCCGTAGATCACCTGGAATGCGCCTCTTCACCAGCCAGAAAATTTACGGTGAGAGCAAACCAATATGTACTGGCGGCCGGCGGGCTCGAGGTTACCAGACTGCTTCTGGCGTCGGACGACGTACACGCGCAAGGCCTAGGGAATAGCCGCGATCTAGTGGGACGGTTCTATTTGTCGCACCTGACTGGAGATCTCGGGGAAGTGCACTTCGTCCCGAAAGGCGGCCCAGTTGTCTGGAACTATGAAAGAACACCTGACCGCGTCTATTGTCGACGGTCCATATCGGTTGCTGAGGAAAGACAGAGATCCGACCAGCTGCTGAACTTTCGCGCTACGCTGAGTCATTCTCCCATCGAGGATCCCGGGCATGGCAATGGCGTTCTTTCGTCGATGTATTTGATAAAGAAGTATTTGGTTCGCCGTATTCCGCCCGAGTACAGCAGATCGCTTTCCGGTATGGCTCCCGTGCAGCGCGCTTTCGAGCATCTTGGCAATATCATGAAAGATTCTCCAAATGTCATGAGGTTCTCTAGCGCGTGGATTAGACAGAGGATATTGCCGAAGAGGAAATTGCCATCCGTTGTGTTTGAAAGTAAGGCGAACAAATATACTCTCCATTTTGACTCGGAGCAGTCGCCTAACATCGACAGTAGAGTCAAACTGAGCAACTCGACGGACATCTTCGGAATCAGGAGACTTACCGTCGACTGGCGCTTTGCCAACTTGGATGTCCAGAGCGTTGTCAGGTCATGTCAATTGATTTCGAAGGCCTTTGAACGCTCAGACATAGGCAGGATGACATTTCGTCCAGAGTGGATGGCGGATCAGATCGGGGCAAGCTGTAGCGTTGGCAGTCACCACATAGGGACCACCCGGATGGCAAGTTCTCCTGTGCAAGGAGTCGTTGACGAAGACTGTCGAGTCCATGGGATCGCAAATCTCTACATTGCCAGTAGCTCAGTTTTCCCTACCTCCGGCATCGCTAATCCCACTTTAACGATTGTGGCTCTGGCGATACGACTTGCGAACAAGCTACGCAGCCAACGGCAACTCGAAAGCGAGCGGATCCTTCTCCCCGAAACTTCCGGTGTCGGTGTCGAAGAGCTGTTCACAGCCAAAAACGCACAGGTCAATCGCCGGCGCGCGACCAGCGGCCAAATCCAAGGTCACTTTGTCGGCAAGTTCGCTAGTGTGTTTCCAAAATTCTTCCAGAGATTCTAATTTGCCGATGGAATCCGATAGGCCGTTTCTTGCAGTATTCGAACTCGCATGCTGAAACATCACGCAATCACTGATAGTCGCACAGTTGGACTCTTAGTTGTCATGGTCGCACTGGGCGTATTCTTGTCGCTGTTCCTCGAGAAATTTGGTGTGTTGGCATGGGTAGCTATTGCCTTGCTGCCTATTGCTGTTTGTGTTTTTCCATCTTGGCTGCGGCAAGCTGTTCTACGTTTCCAGCTGTTGCGAACGCACTTCACTTGGTGGCATTGGCTCTGGCTGCTCGTATTCTTGAGTGGATGTCAGTTCCGCTTGCGGGATTCTCTGGCCATCCAACAAGAGGCAGTGGACGCAGGGGCTGCTTATCGAATTGGTGTCATGGCTATCGCCGCCTTTGGCTTAGGATTACATCTCGTGCTAAGGCGACCTCCCCTCGCGCGCTTGTTCCCTGTAGGTGTGATTCGGGTGCTTGCCATCTATGGGCTAATCTGTACGTTGTCAACCTTCTGGTCGGTGTACCCAGCTTGGACGCTCTATAAGTCTTTGGAATACCTGGTCGATGTAGCGCTAATCGCGGCCATTCTGGCCACCATTAGTTCGGCAGAGAGTTATAAGTGCCTCTTTGACTGGACTTGGGCCATGGACGGCCTCCTTCTCCTCAGCGTTTGGATAGGGGTGCTGATCTGGCCCGCTGAAGCTTTCCGGCCACAAGTCGCACTGGTAAGCGTGCAACTTCAGGGAGTGCTGCCTCAAATCGATTCGAACGGTGTGGGCCATCTCGCCGCTGTGCTATCCATAGTTTGTGTAAGTCGTTTATTGCTCAGAGAGCGGAACCGCAATAGTTTGATCTTCTACGGACTTGTACTCGCGCTCGGCCTGGCCACGATGGCTCTTTCTCAGACTCGGTCGGCCATTCTTGGCTTTTGTGTGGGTCTCGCATTGCTACTGTATTTCTCGAAGAGCGTGCGAGCAATGGGTTTGCTCGCCGCGGCCGTCATTGTACTCTTGCTCCTAACCAGCACGGGACCGCTGGCGCAAGAGTATTTCCGCCGCGGCCAAGACCCCGACATGCTTGGATCACTGAGCGGCCGCACGGATTGGTGGGAGGCTGGCTGGGAGGCATTCCTCAAGACTCCCTGGGTGGGCACAGGAGCCCATACGGCAAGATTCACCGTACTGGCAAAAATGGGAAGTAAAGACGCCTCGTCGATGCATAATACTTACTTAGAAACCCTCCTGGGCGTCGGCATTTTAGGCTTAATCCCCCTCGTCGCTGTTTTTCTTTGGACCTGGAGTCTACTCATTGGGGGTCTAAGACATCTTTCTCGCAATCCCGCTCATCGCTTTCTGGTCATAGAGGCGGTGGCCGTATTTGGCGTAATTACTTTCCGCTCCTTCTTTAGCACCACTGTCACCGTGCATCCCGACCTCGAAGCTCTTGCCGTCCTGGGCTATGCGGAGGTGCTACAACGGTGTTGGAAACAGCAAGAGTCGGTCTATCGTGTTTCTCGCGTGCGCCCAAAAGGCATGTTGGCGGGAAGCCCGACAGTATTTTCGCACGATAATGCAAGCACTCTTTAACGCTTCACGCCCGCGCGGACTCCACTCCACAGTGCTGACTTTACATAGTGATATTCCGGCGCATCCATCCCCGGCTTCTCTGACTCCCGTTCTAGTCTCCCTAATCCTAGCAGTGTCCTTGCCATGGGGACTTGGGCGTGCGGGAAAGGTGCACGCATTTTCTGGGGTTCCCGTCAGCCGCGCTTATGCTGGAAGCGGTTCTGGCAGGGAGATTAGGATCAGCTCCGGAACTACAATTCAGGATTTGGTCGATGCCAATCCACCGGGCACCACGTTTGTGATTGAGGCGGGAACATATCGAATGCAGAGCGTCACCCCCAAAAACGGAGACATCTTCGAAGGTGAGCCTGGAGCTGTCCTGAACGGGTCGCGGCAGCTCGTGTCTTTTACACGCTCAGGAAGTTATTATGTTGCGAGTGGCCAAACGCAACACGGAACAGCGAACGGGACGTGCTTGCCCGGATATAACGGGTGTAGGTATCCCGAGGATTTATTTTTCGACAATGTACCGCTCCAGCGGGTACAGACACTCGCGGACGTGTCGGTCGGAAAATGGTATTTCGACTATTCCGCGGGGCAGGTGTATTTCGTGGATGACCCAACGGGGAAGACGGTGGAGATTGGCGTCACCACCCATGCATTTTCTGGCAGTGCCAGCAACGTTACGATCAAAGGGCTCACGATTGAAAAGTATGCTGTTCCCGCACAGGATGGACCGGTCTCGTGCTATGGGGAAGCTAATGTATGCTTGGCATCTGGATGGACTATCAGGTCGAATGAGATTCGTTTCAATCACGGGGCGGCGGCCCGGTTGGCTAATAATCAGGTCATTGAGTCCAACTACATCCATCACAACGGGCAGGAAGGTTTGACCGGGAGTGGCTCAAACCTTCTAATCCAGAACAATGAAATCGCTTTCAACAACACCCTAGGTTTTGACTTTGGATGGGAGGCGGGTGGAACCAAGTTCTCCAACGTGAAGAATCTAATAGTGCAAGGAAACTACGTGCACGATAACAAGGGGCCTGGTTTGTCGCTCGACTATCAATGTTATAACTGGACGATTCAGGAAAACCGCATAAGCAGGAATTATGTAGCGGGCATCCTCGATGAGATCAGCTATGACGGTATAGCCCGATATAACTTTATCGAAAAGAATGGTTTCTACCCTGGCAAGATAAACCCCAGCATGTGGTGGGCTAGCGGAATCAGTATCGATGCCTCTCAAAACGCGCAGGTATATGGCAACACGCTCGTCGATAATGAAAACGGTATCTGTGCGATATCCAACTCCCGCGGCAGTGGAAACCGAGGAGCGTTCGAAGTTCGCAACCTTTCCGCTCACGATAATGTGATTGTCCAGAGTGTGGGTAGCGCTGCGGGCGCCGTGGCGGACAGCAATTACTACGCGAATGTATATAGCTCGTGGAACAATCATTGGACTTCCAATACGTATAAGCTCGCGAATTCGGTGGCCTATATGTGGAAGGAGAGGTCCAGCGCTATGAGCCTGGACTCGAAACAATGGCAATCGTTGGGTCAAGACCCTGCTGGAACCTGGGTTTCACCAGCCGACGCGACTTTTCCTAGCGCGAAATTCACCGCTAACCAGGCTGTACGCACCCTCGGTTCGGTCCAGGTATGGTCTCTTCCGACCGTTAGCTCGACCTTAGTCACCACCGAACCTGGCGCGGCGCAGGGAACAATCACCACAGTGGCAGGTCCGATCCGTACCAACGGAGCATGGTGGTGGAATGTCCTGTACCGTGACGGCCAACGAGGATGGTGCGAAGAACAATATCTAGAAGTCTTATGATCCGGCTCCAACGAAGTGCTAGCATTGGGCTCTTGCCTGAATTCTCCGCTGCCGGAGCTTGCTCTGTTTGAGTTAGAAACAGCGAACCAAATACGATTCCCCCGATTAAACCAGTACAAGTAATCCGATTCGCTAAACCTCAAAAGAAAGGTGTTTCAAATGTCTACGAAAAAACGTTTGCTCGTAACGGGCGCCGGTGGTTTCATCGGCCACCATCTGGTGAAGTCGTTGAAGGCAGAAGGCCATTGGGTGCGTGGAGTTGATCTAAAGCGCCCAGAATACGAAGATTCCGCGGCAGATGAATTTGAAGTGCTGGATTTGCGCCTCTGGAATAACTGCCTGACGGCCACTTCTGGAGGTATCGAAGAGGTATTCAATCTGGCGGCCGATATGGGCGGTATCGGCTACATTACTGAATTCCATGCCGACATTGCTCGCAACAATACTCTCATTAATACCCACATGCTCGAGGCCAGCCGGCAGAGCTGCGTGAAGCGATTTCTGTTCTCTTCCTCGGCTTGTGTATACGCTCAAAGTAAACAGAAGGATGCCCAGGTGGCTCCGCTTCGTGAAGAAGATGCTTTTCCGGCGGAGCCTGAACCCGGCTACGGTTGGGAGAAGCTATTTGCCGAAGAGCTGTGTCGTTACTATTGGCACGACTATAAGTTTGAGACCCGGATCGTGCGCTTCCACAACGTCTATGGGCCGCTCGGCACCTACGATGGCGGCAAGGAAAAGGCGCCTGCAGCTATTTGCCGCAAGGTGAGCTTGGCCGAGGATCCCGGCGAGATTGAGGTTTGGGGCGACGGTGAGCAAACGCGTTCGTTCATGTATGTTGACGATTGCGTTGAAGGATTGGTTCGAATCATGGCTTGTGATTACCGCGATGCACTCAACTTAGGTACCGATGAACTGGTCACGATCAACCAGTTGGTGGACTTGGTGGCTGGGGTGGCGGGCAAGCGTGTCGCCAAGCGTCACAACTTGCAAGGGCCCCAAGGCGTTCGCGGACGTAATAGCGACAACAACCGTCTGCACGGAGTCTTGGGATGGGAGCCATCCACAACCCTGCAGCATGGACTTTCGCGGACCTACCCGTGGATCGATGGGGAACTCCGGAAAGCGTACCTTGATGTGAAGAGCGAGAAGAATGACAAAAGGCTAGCCGCTGCAACCTGACCCATCGCCGCTGAGGGATGACCCGATCGCGTGCGTGTGCCGGGACCCGCTCTGCAGTCCCTGTGAGGGAGGTCCCTCCGCAAGCACGTCCATTTCACTCCAGGAAAGATCCGACGAACGGTGGAAAGGATCTGAAAGCAAATGAAGATACTGACGGTACACAATTCGTATCAACAACAAGGCGGCGAAGATATCGTTTTTGAACAGGAATGCCAGTTACTGCAATCCATGGGACATAGTGTCATCACCTATCGTCGTAGCAACTGGGAAGCAGCCGAATACTTGGGCCTTAGACAGATAGAGTTGGCAGGAAGAACGATTTGGGCTCGGGACGTACGCCAACAGTTTGCGAGGTTACTCGATCGGGAAAAGCCGGATCTGGTACACGCTCACAATACTTTCGTCATGATCTCGCCATCGATCTTCTCCGCATGCCGAGAAGCCGGTGTGCCCGTCGTTCAAACACTGCACAACTTTAGGCTTTATTGTCCTGCGGCGACTTTCTTCCGAGATGGCCACGTTTGTCAAGAATGCGTACATCATGGCCTGTGGCGGGGAGTAGCCCACGGCTGTTATCGCGATTCGCGTGCGGCTACTGCCACGGTAGCACTGATGTTAGCAGTCCATCGCCAACGACAAACCTGGAGCCGAGAAGTGGACTGTTTCATCGCCCTGACAGAATGTTCCAAGGAAAAGTTTGTGGCAGCGGGTCTGCCAGCGGAGAAGGTTTTCGTGAAGCCCAATTTCGTGAATCCCGATCCCGGCCAGCGCGACCACAAAAATGGAGATTACGCCTTGTTTGTAGGGCGCCTCTCTCCTGAGAAACGCGTGAGTACCATGTTAGCTGCTTGGGATCACCTTCGCGACATGGACATTCCTCTGGTGATTTTGGGCGGCGGCTCCCAGCTTGAGCAATTAAAGAAGGTATCCCAGAACCGTGCACGAATCAGCTTTCGAGGCCAGGTGCCTCGTGAAGAGATTTTAGAAGCGATGCGCGGAGCCCGCTTTCTGGTCTTCCCCAGTGAATGGTACGAAAACTTTCCAGTAACCATTGCAGAAAGCTTTGCGTGCGGCGTTCCGGTGATTTGCTCCCGAATGGGAGCAATGCGGGAAATAGTGGAAGAGAGCCGGACAGGCCTCCACTTCACTGCCGGCGATGCTGCGGATCTAGCACAGAAGGTCGCATGGGCTTGGAATCACACTAAGGACATGGAGCGCATGGGCACCGAGGCCCGGCGTGAATACGAAACCAAGTACACCGCAGCGAAGAACTATCCCATGCTGATGGAAATCTATCAGCACGCTCTACGCAAAAACCGTCGACCAGCAGAAGGATCCGTTGTTTCTGACACGAAGCGTCTATTCCATACCGGAGCTCGCTCGGAGAGTCCGGCCGTGACACATAGCAATTGTCTTATGGACAACGCGCGAGGTACTCCGTAAGTTCACGACCGCATTTCCGCCCAAAGTTGGCTTCTGCGGCGGCGACGACCACGGCTGCAGTCCCAAGAATTGACCAGAGGCTCTCAGGATAAAGCGCTGAACCGCATCCTTCACGGCGGTCGACGGACGGGTTGCCGTAACCTCCAAGTTTTCCCCAACCGAATAAACATTTTGACCAGTGCGCTAAGACGATCCATTCGTTACGCTATTGCCCGCGGCACCGCCGTCTTTGACCTTGTAATCATCACTTCCATTCCAAGCAAGACTCCGCTTCCTTACAAATTGTGTAAACAAAGAATCCCTCGTTTCGCTGCAGAACGCCCTTCGATTCCCAAGTGCGCCAAGTAGCGAATTGTGTAAACGCAGGCCCCGGTTCGATCCCAGGAGTCTAGACGCCGTAGCATTAAGGAGCTTGACGAATGAGTGTTCAAAACGTGCCATTCTCTGAACGGCATGATCCAGGAAAGACACAGTTCAGGGTCTTGGGGGTAGGCGTAAATGCAGTTCAAATCCCAGCTGTGGTGACGCAGATCGAACGTTGGAATTCCGAGCGTAATGCCTGTCATTTTATTGCCGTTACCGGCATGCATGGCATCACGGAAGCGCAGCATGACCCATTCTTCCGAACTATACTAAACTCGGCGGATCTTGTAGTGCCAGACGGCATGCCCCTTGTATGGCTAGGTCGCCGGTATGGACATCCGCTGAAACGCCGTGTGTATGGACCGGAACTATTGGAGACTTTCTGCAGTGAAACAGGCGCCACGTATCGGCACTTCTTCTTTGGTGGGGCGCCGGGTGTGGCCGATTCGTTGGGTCAAATTCTAAACAAGAAATACAACATAAATGTGGTCGGATGCTATTCCCCTCCCTTCCGTCCGGTTTCGGTTGAGGAAGACGAGGCGATCTTGGCGCTTATTCACGAGGCCAAACCCGACATTCTATGGGTCGGTCTGAGTACCCCTAAACAAGAACGCTGGATGTATGAACACCGGCCTAGGCTTCGCGTTCCCGTGCTTGTGGGAGTTGGCGCTGCCTTCGATCTCAACAGCGGGAGAAGCCGCCAAGCTCCACGCTGGATGCGCGAGCATGGCCTCGAGTGGTTTTTCCGTCTGATGCAGGAACCCAAGCGACTCTGGCGACGCTATCTCATTTATGGCTCCGAGTTCGTGTGGAGCGTTACTTCGGAACTCTTGTCGTTGCGAAATTTTGATGAACCCTTCGAGAAATAAAACCTGGTTCACTTCGCTCCGATGGAGTCTCGTTCCTTGCTTCTGATATCGTTAGCGTGAGAGTCGTGCGCAACCACTTCGGGATAACGCAAACCAAGAGAAATATGGAAATGTGCTCGCTCAGCACGATTTTTCAGCGGCCTAGACCAAAGAGAGCCTAGCCAGGGCTTGGTTGGAGAAGACTGCATTCTCTTACCTAGGTGAGGAGCAGCGTGATCGGTAGCGCAGGCAGGGCGGTTCGGAAGTGCTGGATGGTGCAAGCGCGTTCAACAACGCCTCATTGTAGGAGTGTTTCTAGCGACCAGCCTTGATTGCCGTCACTGTACTGCACACTCCACCACCATGCGCCGCTGGTGAGAATTGGACCCGCGACCTTCGTAATTGTTCCCTGCGCACCTCCAGCTTCGGTTGTGACTAGCGTCGAGCTAGTGCTCGGAAGAGACCAGACCTGTGTCGAGCTTACGGTTCTTACCGCCTGGTTGGCGCTGAACTTCGTGCTTGGAGAAGCAGAGTCGGTTGGCGAAACCCAGGTTCCCGCGGTGTCTTGACCAAACGATTGCCATTGTGCCGAATCTAAGATTGCTCCGTTCCAGGTATAGGCCAGGGAATTGGCGAGTTTATACGTGTTGGAGGTCCAATGGTTGTTCCACGTCGTGAACACATCCAAGTACACGCCGCTGTTGGCCACCGCCCCCGAGGCACTGCCAAAACTTTGAACAATCACATTATCGTGAACGGATAGATTCTGAACCTCGAATGGTCCTCGGGTCCCGCTGCCCCGTGAGTTGGATATCGCACAGATTCCGTTGTCGTTATCGATGAGCGTGTTGCCATACACCTGGGCGTTGGGGGAAGCATCGATTCTGATTCCGCAGGACCACCACATGGTGG
>Ga0182018_10001569_pt1 | contig 25624 bp, 20 predicted proteins | sample 812P2MmetaG_FD_120490 | JGI IMG/M metagenome (GOLD analysis project Ga0182018, IMG submission 120490) | Permafrost microbial communities from Stordalen Mire, Sweden - 812P2M metaG | ecosystem: Environmental > Terrestrial > Soil > Wetlands > Permafrost | place: Sweden: Stordalen | collected...
GCGTTCGTCAAGGTGATGGCGTCTGTCACGGACGCCATTATAGGCTATAACTGGTTGTTACAGTCCACGAGGGAGGAATCGATGTCGCATGGCAATGAGGATGTGACCGTCGGCGAGATGTTGCGGCGGCACGGTATCAGCCGGCGCAGTTTCATCAAGTTCTGTACTGCCGCGGCGTCGGCCATGGCATTGCCGCCGTTGGTTGGGCGGGCGATGGCCGAACAGTTGCGCAACGCGCGCCGACCGTCAGTGGTGTATCTGTCGTTCCAGGAGTGCACCGGATGCCTCGAGTCACTGACGCGATCCTTCGCGCCGACCATCGAAAGCCTGATCTTTAACATCATTTCTCTCGACTACGACGACACCTTGATGGCTGCAGCGGGAGAGGCAGCCGAAGCGGCGCGGACGAAGGCTATGCGGGACAACTTCGGGAAATACGTGCTGGTGGTCGACGGATCCGTGCCGACCGGTGCGGGCGGGGGCTACTGCACGGCCGGCGGCCGCAGCGCCGTGGATATTTTGCGCGAGGCCGCCAAGGGGGCGGCGGCCATCGTCTGCGTCGGAACATGCGCGTCGTTCGGCGGCATCCCCTTCGCCGATCCCAACCCTACTGAAGCCTGGCCGGTCACGGGAATCGTGGGCGACAAGCCGATTATCAATGTCTCCGGTTGCCCGCCGATTCCGGAAGTGATCACCGGAACGTTGCTGCAATTCGTTACAACGGGAAAAGTCCCAGACTTGGACGAGCATCGGCGTCCCAAAGTCTTCTTCGGCAACACTATTCACGACCGCTGCTATCGGCGGCCCTTCTATGACCAGGGCAAGTTCGCTAAGTCCTTCGACGACGAGGGGGCGCGCAACGGTTGGTGCCTGTATGAGCTCGGGTGCAAGGGGCCAACCACCTACAACGCCTGCGCGACACTCAAGTGGAACGGCGGCACCAGCTTCCCGATCGAGTCGGGACACGGGTGTCTGGGCTGCTCGGAACCCGGATTTTGGGATAAGGGCAGTTTCTATTCCGCGCTGTCAACCCCCGCATGGGGAAAGGCGGGCGAAGCTTCGCCGTTGGACGTGCTCAAGATTGCAGGGGCCGCCGCCCTAGTGGGCGGCGTGGTCGGCGCCGCATCCGCCGGCGTCGGTCGCATCCGTCAGCACCGGCAAGAGCAACACTCGGTCGAGAACGAGCACAAGGGAGGCTGAACCTATGGACCTTTTGAGCTTTGCGCGCGGCCCCGGGCTGAAAGTTGCGCTCGCAGTGTTCTGCTTGGGTGTGGTCTGGCGCATCGTCGCTTTCGCACTGCTGCGTATCCGGCGTGATCTGAATGAGCCCCGTGCTTCGGTGGTGAGATCGCTGGGCGGTGGCCTCCTGGCGGTCGGCTCGCGGTCATGGCCGCACCCGGAATTCATCGGCCGCACCGGCGCGGGTGAGGCGCTCGGCTACAGCTACCACCTTGGCCTCTTTGCCGTCGTGCTGCTGTTCGGGCCGCACATCACCTTCTTCGGGAGCCTGTTTGGCGTCACCTGGCCGGCGTTGCCGAGCAGCGTGATCACCGTGATCTCCGTGCTGACGTTTACGCTGTTTCTCGCCGTGCTGTTCCGACGCGTGACGCACCCAGTGCTGCGGATGCTGTCGAATTTTGATGATTACTTCAGCTGGTTCATCACCATGCTCGTCATCGTCACCGGACTCGCAGCCACCGCTCATATTGGCGGCCCTTACGAGACACTCCTTGGATTGCACATCCTGAGCTTCGATGCGTTGCTCGTCTGGTTCCCGTTCGGCAAGCTGATGCATGCCTTTTACATCTTTCCGTCGCGTGCGATCAACGGCTCCCTGCTCGCACGCAAAGGAGCGATCTCGTGAGCGGCAACACCGCGGCACTCGGCGCCAGTCTCGCACCCGCAGAAGCCAGAACTCCCGAGGCCCGGGTCGTCGGGGCAATGCGCGGCTTTGCACAGGAGATCGGCGCGCTCAGCGCTTTTCGGCTCGAATCCTGCATCCACTGCGGCATATGCGCGGACGCCTGTCACTTCTATATTGCGACCGAGGATCCGCAGTACACGCCGATCTGGAAGGTGGAGCCGTTCAAACAGGCCTACAAGCGTGAGGCCAGCGCATTTGCCCCGCTGTTCAGGCTGCTCGGCCTGAAACGTGAGGTCACGGCAGACCAACTTGCGCACTGGCAGCACCTTCTGTTCGACAGCTGCAACATGTGCGGTCGCTGCAGCCTCATCTGCCCGATGGGCATTGACGTGGCCGCCCTCATCGAGCAGGCGCGCCACGCCATGTTCGAGGCCGGGCTCGCGCCGCAGGAGCTTTACCGGAAGGCGGCGCACCAGCGCGAGACCGGCCAGCCGGAGGCGAGCGCGGAGCCTTACCGCAACCAGCTGTTGGCAATCGGCACACAGTTCGGCGTTGCTATACCGCTCGATAAGCCCGAGGCAGAGCTCATGTTGTGCGTGCCCAGGACCGACATCGAGCACTACCCCAAGGCGGTCGCTGCGCTGGCGCGCGTCATGAGCCACCTCGGCGTGTCGTGCACGTTTCGCAGCGATGGCCTGGTGGCGGAGAACTATGGCTATTTCGCGGGCGGCAAAGCCTGGCAGCGCGACATCAGCCGCCGGCTGATCGAGCAGGCCATCGCGTGCAAGGCCAAGATCCTGATCGTGCCGGAGTGCGGTCATGCGTACAGCGCGTTGCGCTGGGAAGCGGCTGATTTGTATGGCAAGCCGCTGCCTTTCAAGGTTCGTTCGGTTACCGAATATCTCGCGGAGGAGCTGCAGGCAGGGCGCCTGAAACTCGGCGCGGCGGGGTCCGGCGCGACTACCTTCCACGATCCCTGCCAGCTCGTGCGCAAGGGCGGCGTCAACGATGCCCCGCGGGCACTGATGAAGGCGATGGGGATCGACCTGCACGAATTGAAGAATCACGGCGGTTTCAGCTTCTGCTGCGGTGGCGGGGGCGGGGTGCTCGACATCGAGCGGGCCGCTCCTCTGCGCTACCGGGCGATGGAGAACAAGCTGCGCGAGATCGACGACACCGGCGCGCAGACCTTTCTGACCAGCTGCTCGGATTGCCGGCGCACCTTTGACGACGCGCAGGCCCACTTTAACTGGGAGAAGACTCCGCACAGCCTGCTCGAGCTCGTCGCGGACAACCTGATCGGCGCGGCGGGTAGCACATGAGTGCGCAGACGATCGTCGTAGATCCTGTTACGCGGATCGAGGGACACCTGCGGATCGAGGCTGAATTCGACGGTTCGGTGATCACGCGGGCGTCGAGCTCCGGCACAATGGTGCGCGGCATCGAGATCATCCTGCGCGGCCGCGATCCGCGCGATGCCTGGGCATTTGCGCAGCGCATCTGCGGCGTGTGCACACTCGTCCACGGGATAGCGTCCGTGCGCGCCGTCGAAGACGCGCTGAAATACGAGATTCCTGTCAACGCGCAGCTAATACGCAATCTGATGATCGGCGCGCAGTTCGTGCACGATCACGTGATGCATTTTTATCACTTGCACGCGCTCGATTGGGTGGATGTCGTGTCGGCGCTGAAGGCCGATCCAAAGGCAACCTCGACTCTCGCGCAGTCGATTTCCGGCTACGCGCGCTCCTCGCCCGGCTATTTCTCCGACGTGCAGGAGCGCATCAAGAAGCTGGTCGAATCGGGGCAGCTCGGCATCTTCGCCAACGCCTACTGGGGCAACCCAGGATACAAGTTGCCGCCGGAAGCCAATTTGATGGCCGTGGCGCACTACCTCGATGCGCTCGCCTGGCAGCGTCAGGTTGCTCAACTTCACACGATCTTCGGCGGCAAGAGCCCGCACCCGAATTTTCTGGTTGGCGGCACCCCGTCCGCGATCAGCGTTCATGCGGGCGCGGGAACCGGTTCTACCGCGGTCAACGAGGTCGGCCTGCAGAAGGTGGCCGAGATCATTGAACAGATGCGCCTCTTCGTCGACCAGGTCTATGTGCCGGATACGCTGGCGATCGCGTCCTTCTACAAGGACTGGTTCAAGACCGGATACGGCGAGGGGATTGGAAATTTCATGACCTACGGCGATTTTCCGGCAATGGGCACGCAGGATCCGAAAACCTTCCTGGTTCCGCGCGGGGCGATTCTCAATCGCGATCTTTCCCACGTGCAGGAGGTCGACCTCAATGCTGAAGAAGACATCCAGGAGTTCGTCGCCCACTCCTGGTACGACTACCACGGTGGCAAGGATGCGGGCTTGCATCCCTACAAGGGCGAAACTCAGTTGAACTACTCGGGGCCGAAGCCTCCGTACGAACACTTGGATACGACGGCCAGTTATTCATGGCTCAAGTCGCCGCGCTGGAAGAGCCATGCCATGGAGGTCGGGCCCTTGGCGCGCGTGCTCATGCTGTACGCCAGTGGTCACGAGCCGACCCGAGAGCTTGCGCAAAAGGCGCTCACGCAACTTGACCTTCCGCTGGAAGCCATGTTTTCGACGATGGGCCGCACTGCCGCCCGCGCGCTCGAATGCAAAATCTTCGCGGATGCGATGCCGCTGTGGTACGACAACCTTATGGCGAACATCAAGGCCGGCAATGTGCGCACCTTTAACAACACGCTCTGGGAGCCTTCAACTTGGCCACGGCACGCGCAGGGAGTGGGGTTTACGGAGGCACCTCGAGGCGCGTTGGCACACTGGATCGTAATCGACGATGGCACGATCTCAAACTATCAAGCCGTGGTGCCGAGCACGTGGAATGCCGGTCCACGCGATGCTTCCGGCATCGAAGGTCCGTACGAAGCGGCACTGAAGGGCCACACTCTGTACGATCCGAAACAGCCGCTCGAGATTCTGCGCACGATCCACAGTTTCGACCCGTGCCTAGCCTGCGCGGTCCACCTCGTCGATCCGGACGGCGAGGAACTGCTGCGCATCAAGGTGCAGTAAACGATGCAAGCAAACTTGCGTGCACCGATGCCGAACGCGTCGTCGGCAACGCCGACTCGACGTCACGCCATTGCGGCGGCTGCCTGATGGATGGGACCATCGTGGGGCCTGTGCTGCGCGCCGCCCGCCCCAATTTTCTGACCCTGACACCGGTCTGTGTGCTGATTGGCATAGGCGTTGCGATCCAAATTCAGGCGCACGTATCCGTAGCGGACTGCCTGCTCGTGTTGTGTGGCGCACTCTTTGCGCATATCAGCGTCAATTTGCTCAATGAATATGACGACTTCCGCTCGGGGCTCGATTCACTGACCGTACGAACCCCTTTCAGCGGCGGCAGCGGCAGCCTGCCTGCTCATCCGGAAGCGGCGGCGGCGACACGGGCAGCGGGCCTTTTGTGTCTGTGTGCAACGGCTGCAGTGGGTCTTTTTTTCGTCTACGAAAAGGGGTCCGCGTTGCTGCCGCTGGGACTGGCGGGGCTTGTGCTCGTGGTGGCATACACACCGTTGGTCACGCGCCGACCGCTTTTGTGTCTGCTGGCCCCGGGCATCGGCTTCGGTCCGCTCATGGTTCTGGGTACCGCGTTCGTGCTCGGCGGGCGCTATTCTTGGATGGCTTTGGCTGCGTCGATGCCGCCCTTGTTCCTGGTAAGCGAACTGCTCCTGATCAATCAGTTTCCTGACGTCGACGCGGACCGTCAGGTGGGGCGCAGACATTTGCCCATTGTGATGGGACGCCGACGCAGTGCTGCGCTGTTTGGCGTCCTCATCGTCGCGGCTTTCAGCGCGGTAGCCATCGGCGCTGCCGCCGCGGTCTTGCCGGCTCTGACACTCATCGGCCTCGTGCCGCTGCCGGTGGGATTATTCCTGGCGAGGAAGGCATACATTCATGCCGACGACGTGCCGCGACTGGTTCCCTACATGGGCATCAATGTGGCGATGATCCACGTTACTTTGCTGCTCGTAGCCATCGGCCTGCTGTTCGGCTGACGCAGGCGATTGCGGGACGCGCCACTTCAAGAAGAGAACAGGGCGGAATTATCGGTAAAGATCAGATAGTCGTGAATACCGCCCGGCCGCAGCTTCATGACGTTAGCGAACGGCACCTGCAGCGTGCTGTCATCGTGCCGAGTATAGGTCACCATGCCAGTGCAAATCGCCGTGTCAGGCAACGACCACTGATTCTCCAGGTCATGGGACACGCTTTTTATCGCTTTAAAGAACCCGCCGACCGTCGCCTCGATTGCTTCGCGCCCGGCAACGGCCGGATTGTTGCCAAAACGAAATTTCGCGTCGGGCGTCAGGAACGCGGCAAAAGCTTTGGCATCCTTGCGGTCGATTGCCGCCAGCATGTCGTTGATGAATGTGTGCTTAGCCATGGTTCACTCGCACGGTTGAAGGGATGTGTGCAAATTCGTCGCTACGGAGTCTCTGCATTTTGTTAGTCCGCTGGCAAATTGGAAAAGGTCCCTAGCCGATCACCCGCTCGATAATGATGCGTACGGGTTTGCCCTCGGCGGCGTTCAGCGGGTTCGTCACTCCCAGCAGGTCGCCGGTCTGCGGCGTTGCCTGTCCGGACTTGGATACACGGGCCTCGACCGTGACTTTGCCGGCCGTCGAGAGCTTGCGCTCCGGAAACATTGCGAGCGTATCATTCAACTCGAATTTCACCGGCCAGCTGCCCGTCGTGGTTCGCAGCACCGCGACGGGCGGCCCCGGCGAATCGACGGACTTGGCAACTATGAACAGCGTCAGGCCAGCAGGCACTTTTGCGCGCAAAGCGTCGGACAATACGATTTCACCGCGCACGGCGACACCGCTGGCACGTGCCATCGTCAGATCCGGGGCCCGAGACTCAGCCAGCTGCTGATCTTCGGCGAGATTCGCCGCAACGAATTTTGCGTTAGATGAATCCGGTCCCAGAACAATTGCCAGTTTCTTCCATACCGACACGGCTTGGGCATATTCTCCTGCCTCATGCTGCAGACTCCCCTCGAGCCACAAAGCCTTTGCGTGCTGCGGATTGAGGCTCAGAGCGGCTTGGAGGTATTTTTCCGGTTCGCCGACCAGAGAATTGCCGTTGAGCGAGGCTGTAACATCCGCGTAGTCCGCCCATGTATCGGCGGTCATCTCCTGCATGCGGACAAGCTGTTCGTAATCGGCGCTCGCTGCCGCGAAGTCGCTTTTGTGTCGTGCTGCATCCGCACTCGCGATCAGGTTGCGCGCCGCGGCGGACAATGGTTTGGGCGCAAGCAAGGCAAGCGCGTCGCGCAATGCGGCGGTTGTCGCCGCGCCAGTGCTCTGTGGCAGCCGCTTTTCGCGGGCAGCCGCTGCGTCCGCGGGGCGGCCGATGAACTCATAAGATTTGGCGAGGAGTTCCCAATCGGCATCACTGCCGCCGTTCTTGGCCAACCGACTCTCAAGTCCACTGACAGCGTTGTCCATGGCATCTGCCGGCTGCGAACTGCTGTTCACGTGCGCGGCGATAGCGCCCGCCCCCGATGCGATCCCTGCAGCGCTTTTTTTCGCGGCCTGCGGGCTGGCGAGCCACAAGTAAAGGCCCGCCGCACTTGCAACTGCAAGCGTTGCCGACGCTAGCACCCACTTTGGCAAAGCCGCAAACCACGGCGCGCGCGAGCGTTCGCGCAGCCACGGAAAGATAACAAACGTCGCGGCGAATGCAGCCAGCATTCCAGCCAAAAACCACAACAGGTCCAGTGCGTTCATAGTTGGTAAGAGATGCTTGTGTATGCAAAGACTCGCACGTCATTAATTGTAATCTGGGCCAGCGAAGAAGTATGTCGCGTTTTTGTGGCAGCGCGAGTGAGCCTGGCGGCGCGCTTGCGCGCGGCAGTCCGCAAATTCACCGAGCTTGACGGAGTCGTAAATACGCGAAACGATGTGGTCCGATTTGAACTTCGATGTCGTCAAGCCGACCGCCGTTTCAACTGTGTGCTCGCACCGTGCGTGCGAAGTCCCTCACCAAGCCAACGCGTTGCGAATGAGATTGTAGTATGTCTTTTGATCCGACGGCAAAGCCAAGAAAAGGGCAGCTTGATCTGCTGCTCCTACATGCGCCGAGCGTCTACGACTTTCGTGAGCGAGCCATCCTGTACGGACCGGTGAGCGACATGATTCCCTCATCCACCGTGTTTGAGATGTATCCACTCGGGTTTCTGACGATCGCCAGCTACTTGCACGATCGAGGGATGAACGTGCGGATAGTCAATCTCGCGCTGCGCATGATGAACAGTCGGCGGTTCGACGTACCGCGCTTCCTCGCGCGGCAGAAGCCCGCGGCCGTTGGCATTGACCTTCATTGGCTGCCGCACGCCCACGGCGCGTTGGAAGTGGCGCGCATTGTGAAAACCATACACCCGGACGTGCCCGTCATCATGGGGGGGCTGTCGTCGAGCTATTTTCACCGCGAATTGATCACTTACCCGCAGGTGGACTTCGTATTGCGCGGCGACAGCACGGAGCCACCACTGCATGAGCTGCTCATCGCGCTGCGAATTGGCGCCGCCGTCGAGAAGATTCCAAATCTCACGTGGAAAGATGGTGGGGGAGTTCACGTCAATCCGCTCACTTTTGTGCCCATGACGCTTGATTACGTCGATCTGCGGCCCGACCTGATGGTCGAGATGGTGATGCGCTACCGCGATCTGGAGAGTGCCCTGCCATTCAACGGCTGGTGGAACAATCCGATCACGACCGTGTTCACAGTCAAGGGTTGCGCATACGAATGCGTCACCTGCGGCAGTTCGCATACGACCTGTACGCAGCTGACGAAGCGGCAACGGCCTGTGTATCGCAGTCCCGCAAGCTTGGTCGCCAATATGGAGGCCATCTGCCGCTTGACGCACGGTCCCATTGTTTTGGTCGGCGACCTGCTCATGGCCGGGCCCGAACACGCGGGCGAGGTCCTCGAACGCCTGCGCAAGGCCGACCTGCGCAATGAGATCGTCTTCGAGTTCTTTGGCTTGCCGCCGGCGAAGTTTCTGCAGGACATCGACCGCTGCGTCCGCAACTGGAGCATGGAGTTCAGTCCCGAGAGCCATGAGCAGGCAGTCCGCGACGCGCAGGAAGGTGAGTCGGGTTACACCACCGAGGACATGGAATCGATCATCAAGGAAGCGGTGCGCCTGCGTTGCACACGAATCGATATTTTCTTCATGATCGGCTTGCCGGCGCAGACGGCTGCATCGGTCCGGGACACTGTGGAGTATTGCGCGCATCTGTTTCAGCTTGGCGACAAGCGGCTCTCTTGTTTCATTTCACCGATGGGTCCGTTCATCGATCCAGGCAGCCGCGGTTTTGAGGAGCCCGACCGGTTTGGCTACCGGCTGTTCGCCCGCACTCTTGAGGAACACCGCCAGCTCTTGGTGCAGCCGACCTGGGAGCACATCCTGAACTACGAGACGACCTGCATGACGCGCCGCGAGCTGGTCGATGCGACTTACGACGCGGCCGAGCGGCTGAACGAGCTGAAGGTACAACATGGGCGCCTCTCACAGCGGCGTGGCCGCCGCGTCGCGAGCAGCATTGCCGCAGCGCGTGCTCTGCGCACGCGGCTCGATACCGGGATGGCGCATGCGGATGAAGGCGCCGCGACCGCGGCACTGAAAGGAGAAATATCGCGGTTCAGCATCTCGACGGTGTGCGACAAGCGTGAGTTGTTCTGGCCGCGGCGCGTGTTTAATTTCAGAATTGCCGAAATCACGCGCATCCTCGGCCGATATCTCATCGGAAGCACGCGCCACTAGCGGGGCGCATCAGCCGCCGGCGCGCCGCCCCCCGGGGACCCCTCAACCACCCGAAGGAAGCGTGTGCGCAACGCCCCTGTGGCAGTCGATGCAGGTCATGCCGCCCTTTGCCAACGATTCATGGGCGCTAGCCGCTGCTGCAGGCTGTTTCGCGAACGCCATTGCGGTTGGCGTATGGCAACTGCGACACTCGGCGGAGTCGTTCGCTTTCAGCTCCGCCCAGATCTTCTGCGCGAGTACTAGTCGATGGCTTTCGTACTTTGCGGGCGTGTTGAGCTCACCGGTCATGTGACCCCACACCTCGGAATATGCCTGGATGTGCCGTGCCAGGCCCGGAAGGAATGACGGCGGCACGTGGCAGTTGCCGCAACTCGCCTGGATTCCGAACACATTGGAGTAATGCACGCTCTGCTTGTACTCCTGGAAGGGTGTGCTCATTTCGTGGCAGGACGTGCAGAAGGCGTCGGTTTCAGCATATTTCAGACCGCCAATGAAGCTGCCCGTAAATCCGATTCCAACGACGAAGGCAACGAGCCCTCCGACCGGAATCCCTAGGAAGAACCAGCGCTGGGGGCGCCGCCAGAGCCACGCTGCAAAACCCTGCGGCGCGGACGTTGGCTCCGGCACAGTCACGTCGATCCTGCGCTCGCGGCCAAGCAGCTCGTCGCGTCAATTGGCTCGCGGGCGCTCACATCCTCGCATCCGGTGCGCGGACTGGCACCCGGAATGCACCTGAGATTCGACGCGGGCATAAGTTCTCCGGCTTATAATTTGTACGCCATAGGTCCATCTAGGCGCGAAACCGCCCATGGCTGTGCTTTTACCCACTTTGCCGGGCTGCCATCTGTACGTTAGCGTACAGACGGAGCGGTCGCGGCCCTCGTAGCGTCGCAGGAAGCGCACCGGGCCCCCGAGGGGCGGAACGGAGCGCTCGAGCGGCTCTTAAGATCGTCCCGGCCCTTTGGGGAGAGTGGCGTATGTCGTCCGTGCACGGGAATCGCGACTTATGCCGCGCCTATCCTCTGACGAGCGCAATGGGGGCGTTGGTTCTGTCAGCGCTGCTCGCGGCGTGTAGCGGCACCACGGGTGCGGCAGGTCCGGCAGGTCCGGCGGGTGCGACCGGCCCGCAAGGGCCCTCGACCACGGGGTCGGCACTCAACATCAGCACGGCCACGACCATTACCGGAAAAATCACGAGCGTCGCGATCAGCGGGCCGCCAGTCGTGAAGTTCGAGCTCACCGACGAGAACGGTGCTCTGCTGCAAGGTCTGCCGGCGGCCGACTTAGGATTCGCCATTGCCCAGCTCGTTCCAGGACAAAACGGCTCGGCGAGCCAATGGAATTCATATATCTACGGGACCGTCGCACCCAGCGGGTGCCCAGCCGGCGTACCGGCGTGCGAGAAGGCACCAGAGACGCAGGCCATGGTTGAAGCCGCTACCAGCGGCACGCTCGTCGACAATGGCGATGGCACCTACCAGTACACGTTCATGAAGGACATCACGAAAGATCCAAATGTTATCTACAACGCGACATTGACCCATCGAGTGGGTTTCGAAATCCGGGGTCTTGCGCAGGCGAACAACGGCGCCTACACGTTCCAACCGTCGACTGGTGCGAATACCGGCATCTTCAGCCGAGAGATCGTCGAGACGGCGACTTGCGACACCTGCCATACGTCATTGACCGCACACGGCGGCGCCCGTGTGGAGGTGCAGTACTGCGTGATGTGTCACAACCCCGGAACCACGGACCCGTATAGCGACAATACGCTGGATTTCAAGGTGATGGTCCACAAGATCCACACCGGCAACACTCTGCCAAGCATCCAGACGGCGAATGGCCCGGACACGACGCCGACCCTGGGGTTGGGGTACTGGATCGTGGGGTATATGAAAACGCTGTCGAATTTCGACACCGTGCTCTACCCGCAGGACACGCGCAACTGTGTGACCTGTCACGTACAGAATGTGCCGAGTCTGCCCCAGGCCGCAAATTACATGACGGTGCCCACGATGGAGGCCTGCGGGGCGTGCCATGACAACGTGAACTTCGCCACCGGCGCGAACCACAGCGCCGCCGATATCGTCGCCAACAACACGCAATGCACGACCTGCCACGGGACGACGTCAACTATCGACGATGGTCAGTTGCAGGTGGTTGCGGCGCATGTGATTCCGGAGGTCGTCGCAGCGACCAAGTTTGAGTTCATGATCAACAGTGTGACCTTCACGACCAACGGCGGCCAAATCTATCCGGTGGTGAACTTCAAGATTGTCGATCCGACGGCCGGTAATGCTCCGTACAACATCCTCACCGCCGCGCCGTTTGCCGGCACCGATCCGGGGACTGGCAATCCGGTCTGTGCCTCGGGCGGCGCGGCGCGCCTTGCGATTGACATCGCCTGGGAGACGAGCGACTACACGAATTGGGGCAGCGGCACGACGCCTGCAGCCTGGGGCCAGCCGATTTCTCTGAACCCGCTCGCAGTCACCGGGTGTGCCGCGGCGGTGCCACTCTCGGCGCTCAAGGGACCCGACGCGACCGGGGCATTTACATTGACGTCGCCGACGGCACTGCCAGCGGCGCCGGCCGCCAACTGCCCGCCCGCGGGCGCCACGGCCTGTCCAGCCATCGCCAACGTGGCGGCCGTGCTCGAAGGTCATCCGGGCGTCGTCACGACGGGTCTCGGCGCGACGGCCATTCCGGTGACGAGCACGGTCGGCTACGGGAACGTCGCAGGCCAAGCGCCCGTCGCGCGGCGCGTGGTCGTCGACATCGCAAAATGCGACGTCTGTCATAGCGTGCTCGCTCTGCACGGCGACAACCGCAATAATAACCCGCAGGTCTGCGTTGCCTGCCACAACCCGGCTTCCACGGACGTGAGCATGCGGCAAACGCTGACAGCGACGACACCGGGAATCGACGGTCTGTGGGAGCAGACCATCGACTTCAAGCACATGATCCATGCCATCCATGACGGCAGCGTTCGCGGCGCCGCGGGGGCACCTTTTGTCATCTACGGTTTTGGCGGCTCGGTGAACAACTTTACTGACGTGGTCTATCCGGGGCAGCTCAACCGCTGCGACGCCTGTCATGTCGGCACGAGCTACTATCCGGTGAACGACACCGCCGTGCAGGCGACCACTTTCTTCACTGGCTTGTCGACGGAAGTACCGAACCCAACGACCGTCGGCAATCCGATCGCGACCTCCGCCAATATGTCCGTGTGTTCGGCATGTCATGTCGACGCAGTCACCCAATCACATATGTTGCAGAACGGCGGATCGACCACAGTCACGAAAGACGCGGAAGGCCGGACGATTCCCAGTCCAAATCCTGCGAACGTCGAGACCTGCAGTGTCTGCCACGGCGCGGGCGGAGTCGCGGATGTGAGAGTCGTGCACGACATCCCCGCCACGGCGGATTGAGTGCAGCGCTTTTCGCGTGCGTGCGTGGCCGGCGCATTCGCTCTGCTGTTGGGCGGGGCCATGCACGCGTTCGCCGCTGACGGCCCGCCGAAAACCAATTCTGAGTATAGTCCGCAAGGAGCGGATACCTGCCTCGGCTGCCACAATAATCCCACTGTTACAGGGTTGTTCCGCACCAAGCATGCGCGTCCGAACGATCCGCGCGGGCCCTTCGGTCACGGCGGCCTGCAGTGCGAGGCTTGTCACGGACCCGGCGGCGCGCACGTGAAGGCGGGAGGCGGGCCGCCAGCGGGCATGGTCGTCTTCGGCCCCAAATCCGTTGCAACGGTCGCTCAGCAGAACGCGAATTGCTTGGGCTGCCACCAGTCGAATGCGGCGCAAGATTGGGCATCGAGCGCCCATGCGGCGAGTAACGTGGCTTGCGCAAGCTGCCACAAGCTACACGAGGCTAGGGACCCTGTGCAGACTGCGGCCTCCCAGATAGAGGTCTGCACGACCTGTCATCAAGCGCAGCACACAGATCTTTTTAAGCCTTCTCATCATCCGCTGCGCGAAGGGAAAATGGCCTGCACGTCCTGCCATTCGCCGCACGGCTCGACGGCGCCGGCACAACTCGTAAAGAACACTGTCAACGAGACCTGCACGACCTGTCATGCGGAATACCGCGGGCCGTTTCTTTGGGAGCATCAGCCCGTCACGGAAGACTGCAGCAACTGTCATGAGCCGCACGGTTCGGCGCAGCCGTCGCTTCTCAAGATGCGCACGCCATTTCTGTGTCAAACGTGTCATGAGGGCGCGGGTCATCCGTCTATCGCGAATACTCCCCAGGGTCTGCCGGGTGGCGTGCCGAGCGCGTATCTCCTCGCCGGCGGCTGCATCAATTGTCACTCCCAGGTTCACGGCTCGAACCACCCGTCGGGCCGCGCGCTGATGCGGTAGAGAGGACAGTGAAAACACTCTCCTGGCAGGATCTCACGCTACTCACGTTGGCGCTCGCCGCGGTGCTCGCCGTCGAGCCGGCAAAGGCCGATTCGCCGACGGATACGAGTGGGTGGAAGTGTACGCAGTGCCCGTTCTTGGACGGCTACGAGTCCGAAGCGGAGGCTGGCCTCCTGTCCGCAAGCGGCGCGAACGCGAGCTACGGTCGCTACACAGGGATCGATCACGGCGGCACGTATGTCGATGCCGGAGGATCCGGACAAATGCGTGGCGATGACGGCTCTTATGCGAGCTATGACCTTGAGCGGTTGGGACTGCCCTCTCCGGAGGGTTACGTCGAAGGCGGCCGCGAGGGCCGCTACGACCTGCGCGTCAGCTACGATGGCCAGCCGACGCGTCTCTACGACACCGCCGTCACCCCCTTCCAAGGTGCTGGCACGAACTTGTCTCTGCCTCCAAACTGGGTGGCGGCGGGTAGCACGGGCGCCATGCGCGCGCTCGGCGCGAGTCTCGCGCCCGTCGACATTGGTGACAATCGCCGCACGGTTGCGTTGCTGGGTCGCTTCTTTGCCAGTCCCAGCTGGACCGTCTTCGGGGAGTTCCGCCGCCAGGAGAAAGATGGCACCGGACTCACGAGCGCCAGCTTCCTGACGGAGGCGGTCCAATTGCCCCAACCGATCGACTACGTCACGGACTCCTTTGAAGGAGGCGTCGCATGGAGCGGTCGCAGGGCGAGCTTCCGGCTGACTTATAGCGGCTCGTGGTTCGACGACAACAGCGACTCGCTGACCTTCGCGAATCCTTATCTGCCAATTGTGCCGGGATCCACCCAGGGCCGTCTCGCGCTGCCGCCAAACAACACTCTGCAGCAGCTCGCAGCCGCGGGAAACGTGCAGCTGCCGTGGTTCGCGACGACGCTCAGCTACACGGCGTCACTTGGCACCCTTAAGCAGAACTCCGCTTTCCTGCCGGTCAGCACCTTATCCGGCTCCGCCGTACCCGCTTCGGGCTCGCTCGATGGCGATGTGCGCTTGTCGCACTACGCGCTTGGCCTTGCGTCTCGGCCGCTGCCCAACCTCAATGTTCGCGGCAATGCGACCTATGACGGACGTGACGATCAGACGACGCCAATCGCTGTCGCCTACATCGTGACCGATACCTTCCCGGGCGGTGCGGCGATCACGCCTCGCTATGGTGAGGATCGCGTGCGTCTCGACGGCGGCGCCGACTACGCCCTGGCCCGCTGGGCGCGGATCGGCGTCGGCGGCACGTTCGACGACAACCACTACAGCCCGGGGCAGGTCGTCACCAACACCCAGGACGCCGAAAGCTGGGGCCGCGGCACGATCACTCCAATCGCGCCCGTAAGCTTCGCGCTGAAGATCGGCAATGGGCTGCGCAAAGCCTCTTCGTTCGACGCTGCAGCCCTGCCTCCCGAGGAGAATCCGCTGGTTCGCGACTTCAACTACGCGCCGCGCGACCGCGTTTTCTCGTCGCTCACGGGGTCCTGGGTTGCGTCGCCGGCGCTCACCTGGACGGTCGAGGGCTTTCTCGCCAAAGACGATTATCGGTCCTCCCCGCTCGGTCTGCAAAGCTCGCACGAGCAACGTACCTCGACGACGCTCACCTGGACACCGCGCGAGACATTAAGTGCCTATATTGATGCAGGCTACCAGCGCCTGTTCATGCTGCAGAACGGTTACACCGGGGTGGACACGGCACCTTGGCTCGTCGCGGATACCGAGCGCTTCTGGAATATGAGCATCGGCGGACAATGGGTGCCGCAAGAACGCTGGACTCTCAAATTGGACTACCTGCTTGCACCGTCATACGACGACTCCGACTCCACGCTTGGCGGCCTGCAACAGGCTTTTCCGCAGAATTGGACGAAATTGGATTCCGCGCGCCTCGACATCGCCTATCGATGGACGGCTGCTTTGCAGATTCACTTCCACTATGCGCACGAGGAGTACAACAGCAGAGACTGGTCACTCGACGGGGTGGGGCCATCCACCGTGCCGAATCTGCTGGCCCTTGGCCTACAGCCCTTTCATGACAACGTGAATCTCTTCGTTCTCACGGTGCGTTATCAATTCGACAACGCGCGTGCCACAGCGCCGAAATCCGAGTGAGCGCAAAGTGCTAGCGCGGTGCTGATGATGAGCCGGCATAAGTGTCGCAGAGAATTGACGGTGCGCATTCAACCGCGAGTAGTGCGGTGAGCGTGCGCACACGACCTCGTCCCGATCGAGTTCTGTAGAGCCGCTTCGACGCTGTGCAAATTCGTCCCGAGGTTGCCATGTCATAAATTGAGAGACTGCGCCGCCCTGAGGCGCACGCCGCGCGCATTTCGCGATACACGGGCGCGGAATTGGCGGGGTTTAACTACGAGGATGTCGCACGCGAGCGCATCGAGAAGACGCTGCGCGGTGTTACCAATAAAGATGCGCTTAAGTCCCGACCGAGAAACCGCTCCCATGACCACGATCGAGCAGTGGGTATCACGTGCGACATCTTGAATCGCATCGATCGCATGGCGTTCAATGAGGTGGCGCCGCGATCGAGGGACATCCGTTGTGCGCAGAACGCGGTCGAATTGTCGCTGTACTTGCGCAAGGGCCTGTGTTGTCACGCGCCTGACCGTGGCGGCATCGAGCGATTTCACTTTTGCAGCCCCGAGGGGAGGTGGCACCCATCCATGAACGACGTGCAGCGATCCGAGCAGCGCCGTGCGTATAGCAGTGCTGGCACTCAGAATTTCCGCGTCCAGGTGCGCCGGCTTTGCAAAAGCGTGACTCGGATCGACGGCAGCAAGGATAACCGGCCGGTTCCAGCGGCTTGTGTTCTTCACAAGTAGAACCGGAAGCGGACTCACTTGGAGCAGCTCCCAGTCAGTCAAATGTAGAAGCGCAGGAACGATGTGTCGGCCTCTGTGGCACTCCGACACGATGAGATCAGAGCCGCTGTCGCGGGCACGACGCACGATGGCTTCATAGACTGGAAAGTCCCATTCTACGGACGTGGCGACTGCGAGACCCTGCCGCCGCAAGGGGACGGCGACGGATTCAAGACGCTGGAGGATCCCAGTACGCCAGTCTTGCTCGATGACTTGGAGACCCTGCTGCGGCGGGGCCGCGATATCGGAATATATCGGGTCGTCAATGCAGTGAAAAAGTTCCAGGCGCGCATTGAGTCCGCGTGCGAGCTGTACCGCTTTTGCGACTATCGGTAAAGACTTCGCGCCGGGCTCCTTCAGGGCGACGAGAATTCGGCGGATGGATCGCATAATGAATCTTCCTGCAGTCGCTGATTGAGGACCTCGGCTCCCGAGCTTCTTCTGGGCGGTTCGACCGGATTGCCGTGAAAGCTGCGATGCATCGAGGTGCTAATCCACACAACGGCATCGCCCCTAGTGAACGACACCGCGCCTTGTGCTCTGCGACGCGCTTGCCGCAGCCGAACCATGAAGCAAAAGGCTCTTACGGCTGTCCGTGCGGTAAAAGAATTCATCTCCTTTCCCGTTTCTTTCCTTCGGCAAGGCTGGCGGGCCCAAGCGTCGTAAGAGCGAGAATGGCCCGAGCAGGCAGGGCCCCGCTCTCGGCATCAGTAGCCGACTGTCATGTTGTCTACCACATTGCGCACGCCGGGGGTACCCCAGGCAGAATGCGTCGCCAAGTCACGTTCTGACCAACTGTGGACTGTCCCGGTCAATGTAACGTCGGCGCCTTGGACTTTGACCGAAATTTTTTGCGCATCAATGCGGGCACGCCGTTGCAGTGCCGCCTCTATATCCGACTTGACGGCGCTCAAGGACAGTTTGGGCTTGATTACGAGTTGGTCGCTGACACCCGTCACGCCCATGAGATAGCGAACTGCGTTTGCCGCGCCCTGCCGTTGATATTCCCAGTCTAGCTCACCGCTTAGCGTGACCCAGCCGTTTTCCACTTTGAGCTTGACCGAGTCCTTCGGTAAATATGTCATCCACTGCAGTACATTTTCCGCCGAACGTGCGATGTCGACGTCATTTCGTTTGCTCGACCCGGGGAGTGAAACGTCTATCTCAATGGCTAGCGCCGTAACGCCGTATACGCGTCGCGCAGCGCGCTCAGCGTCCCACTTTTCCGCGTAACTGCTCACGTGACCGGCCAATGTCACGATTCCATCAGTAACCTCAACACCAATCCGCGCTGCATTGACGGAGGGTTCCCAGCTAAGTTCCGCGATAACGTCCTGCTGCAATTGTGCGTCAGTTTTAATGGTGATCGTCCAATATCGTGGAAAGTCTCTCAGACTAGCTGAATTTAAAAATTCGGTCTGTGCGGCAGAACACCTACGGCAATGATCTGTAGCGCCTCCGGAGAGGCTACTCTCGACCGCGTAGGGTTTTGTGGATAGCGGCTTTTGCAGTTAGTAACGGCTCGGGTTGTTGTGAACGGCGGCGAGATATAGGAGTTGACTGATTCTGGACTTGACTCAAAAAAGCGCAGTCGTGCGCCGGAGTTAATCGTGACCCTTTTGATTCTCGACGCGTCCGAGAATTGTGCGTAGCCAGCCCGCATGGCCTGCGCGCGCCGCGGGCAACTCTCGATCCGAAACCATATCTGGAACACCGCGTTGGCCGCTGATCTGATCGATATGAATTCGAAAATACATGAACTCCATCGCGCGCAGTTTCTCCGGGTGCACAGTTTTAACGTACGCAGGCTCCCACCAGGCGGCCCGCCTTTGCAGCAGTTCGTACGCGCGCTTCCTATGAATCTCATACCGCGGCGTGTCGGGTAGCTCTTCGTATTTGCCCAAAACAATCACCGTGGCCCAATGCTGGAAGCTAGCTAATTCGTCAGCCTCCACGCAAACCAGCGGACTTGCGCGCATCCAGGCGATCTTTTGACCGAGCCGCGAGAAACTGTAGAGGTAATTGTCGTGGTACTCACAATGGATTGGGGTTATATAGGGTTGCCCTTCGTGAGCACAGGCCAATCTGCACAACTGCGCACGCGCCAGCAAGTCGATGCTGGCTAGTCGCGTCATATCATGGATTAACATATCGGCGATCTCAGTTGGGCGTCTTCACCCGATCACACATGCTATGCGAATCAACTGACATTTCCTAGATAGTCGGTCGGTTCGGATTTTGAGGTGCGGGACCAACGACCCCGAATAGAGTCGTCGTCGGCGCGGCGCCTTCGAGGTCAGTCGGATCCTAGCGTTGGTGCGGCAGCGAACAGACACTTCTGTCCAATGGCATGTACAAATAGTCGTGAAAAGGATTCCTTTAAAAGCCGAGGCAGAATCAAGCCGTCAGAAGTCGAGAACCATTGAGGCGGCAATGGGGCGGTCTCGTAGCTTTTCGTGGCTCATGCGACCACGCAGTGAGCGTGCCTGCTCCAGGCATTGCAGTGAATGGTCGCTCTTCCATGCTCTTTTACTCATCGAGTGCTCGTCATTCGAAGAATTAGTGCGGAGGAGGCCGTATGTTACGCAGCATGAAGGATCTTGAGGGCTACGCCATCGACGCGATCGACGGCACCATTGGCCACGTAAAGGATTTCTATTTCGACGACGAAGCGTGGGTCATCCGCTATCTTGTTGTCGACACCGGTGCTTGGCTTTCGGGTCGCAAGGTATTGATCTCACCCGTCGCCATCGGGCAGCCGAACTGGACAGACAAGCTGCTGCCTGTCTCAATGACGAAAGAGCGAGTGAAGAACAGTCCCGACATTGATACGCAGAAGCCAGTCTCCCGACACCAAGAATCACAATATCTCGAATATTACGGCTACCCCTACTATTGGATTGGACCCTGGGTCTGGGGTCAAGGCGTCTATCCGAGCATGATGTTGCCGGACTTTGGCTCCGCGGTCCAAGACCGGCAAGTGCCGGCGGAGCATGTCCTGAGTGATGCGCAAGCGCGGCGGCGTCAGGATGACGACCCTCACCTGCGCAGTTGCAAGGAGGTAATGGACTATCACATTCATGCGACAGATGGTGACATCGGCCACGTACAGGGTTTGCTCATCGACGATGAAAACTGGAGAGTTCGGTACCTCGTCGTGGACACGAGCAACTGGTGGGTCGGTCATGAGGTACTCATTGCGCCGCAATGGATCCAGGACGTGAGCTGGCCGGACGCGAAGGTCTCGGTCAATCTGACTCGGCAAGCGGTGCAAGAGGCTCCGCCGTATGCGTCAGGAGCGCATCTGGATCGTAGACAGGAGGCGGGCATATTCAAGCATTATGGGCGCGCCGGTTATTGGGTAGACGAGATGATTCGTGAATCCGCAGTATCGCGCCAATGAGTCCACATCAGCAGTAGCGCTCCAACGGAGACCCGCTCAGTTGGTCTGTCCGGGCATTGAGCGCTCCTGCGGGAATCACGGTTCCAGAGGGAACCATCTCATCCCCAGTATGTACGACACCGCACAGACTGGGCGCAGACCTGCCTTTACTTTCACAGGCGCAAGCCGTTGCCATGTTGCCGATCGTCTGAAGGCGCTCGGCAAGGTACACGGTGACTGGGCAAGCAATATCAATACAGGAGAAATCGACTATGAATGTGAAATCAAATAAGGGGTTCGCTCTCGCTTGCGGCATTGCTGCTGTAGTCATGATTGCGAGCGTCACATCATTGTTCATTTTTCAACCCGCCGCCGCAACGCCACAGTTTGCTTCGGATACTGGAAAGTCTTGCGGGGAATGCCACACGGACCCCAAGGGCGGCGGTCCGCTAACAGCTTTCGGGGAAAAATTCAAAGCGAATGGGAACAAGCTGCCGAAGTGATCCCTAACGTATTGAAACCTGGACGTCACTTCCGCTGAATCGGCAGCGTGAATACTCTTTCAAGTTGGGGGCCGCTGCTCTGCAACAAATACGCTGCGGTCGTCCGTAGCAGCCGATGTCCGGCGACCTGATCGGACTTAGGGGCCCCCGCGGATGCGACTATGCAATCTGTGCGGCACACGTCAGCTCATTGCGGAGGTGCCGGAATGCGTAGCCGAGCCGATCAGGGCGTTCCGCGCGTTCCACGTTGTAAGCGCCCAACACAAAAAGGCGGTTTGTGCCTATGCCAAGACTGACGTTGATCGCCGCCTGCTGCTTGATCGCGACATTGCCGCTTACGGCTGTGGCTACGTCCGTGGCGCAGCAGGAATTCCACGACGCGACGCGCCTCAAGCCGAATCCCGAGCACGGCAGCGCGCTCTTCCAGAGCTGCTCGAAGTGTCACGGGCCCGATGGCGGTGGCTCACGCGCCGTCGGCACGCCTGCGATTGCCGGCCAGCACTTTCGGGTGCTAGTCAAGCAGCTCGTGGACTACCAGCATGGCAGGCGCTACGACATTCGGATGGAGCAAATTGCGAAGCAGCACAATCTGACGGAGGCGCAAGACATCGCGGATATCGCGACATACGTGAGCGCGCTTGAGTGGAAATCGGCTGGAGGGATCGGCGACGGGGAGTTTGTTGCGCACGGACAAGAGGTCTACCTGCAAAGGTGTAAGTCGTGCCATGGGACAGCTGGCGACGGTGATGCCCAGAGGCTCGTGCCGCGCCTAGCGGGCCAGCACTACGGCTATCTTCTGCGCGAGATGCACGATGCAGTGGAGGGTCGCCGACCAAACTTTTCGATTAAACACATTCGGCTGCTGCAGAAGCTCGACCATGATGACTTCGTCGGCTTGGCGGACTTCCTATCGCGGGCGAACCTGGCCGCCAACGCGTCGTAGAAGGCGCGACCTCTTGAGTCGCTGATCCCGTAATTGAGAGCGGAGTAATATCTTGGAGCGATCGGCGTCCCGTGAGCGCCGATTCGCTGCGATCCCCGAGGAGACACGCTCGTTGCAGGGGGGGCTGCGCTAGATGGCCGAAGGATGCCAGCGGTCGACTCTGTAATCAGCCGACGATAGGTCGCGCTAACCTGGAGAACACGGGGCGGGTCATGGCAAAACGGTAGCATCACTACCGTCGCTGCGCTCCATCTGTATGCCATTTCAGACTGGGTCACGTCAAATCCTGACCCGATAGAGTCTGAGTGCGTTGGAGATCACGCTGACTGACGAAAGCGCCATGGCCGCTGCCGCGATAATTGGAGACAGAAGCACACCAAAGAACGGATAGAGCACGCCCGCGGCGATCGGGACGCCAGCGGCGTTGTAGACGAAGGCGAAGATCAAATTTTCGCGGATGTTTGACATGGTCGCCTGCGAGACGCGGCGGGCCCGCACGATGCCCATCAGGTCACCTCTGAGCAATGTGATCCCAGCGCTCTCGATCGCAACGTCGGTGCCCGAGCCCATCGCGATGCCGACGTCCGCCATCGCAAGGGCGGGCGCGTCATTTGCGCCATCTCCAGCCATGGCCACAATCCGCCCCTCGCTCCGCAGCCGTTGAACGACAACGCCTTTCTGCTCGGGCAGAACGTCCGCCTCGACTTCGCCGATGCCGAGCTTGCGGGCGACGGCTTCGGCGGTGGTCCGGTTGTCGCCGGTCAACATAACAACGCGGATCCCATCCTTGCGCAGCATCGCGAGGGCTTCGCGCGTGCTGTCCTTCACCCGATCGACGATTGCGATGACCGCGGCGACTCGGCCGTCAACCGCGACATAGACTGCCGTTGAGCCGCTCTGGCGCAAGTCCGCGGCCTGCGCGGAGAGCGTCCTCGAATCGATGCCGTTCTCCTGGAGGAACATCGCAGTGCCGAGTAAGACCCGTTTGCCCGCAACCGTACCGAGCGTGCCCTTGCCGGCCGGCGCATCGAAGTCCGATGACTCCGGAATAGTAATTCTGCGGATCTGTGCCGCAGCGACGATCGCCTGCGCGAGCGGATGCTCAGACGCACGCTCAACTGCGGCGGCGAGCTGGAGCACCTCATCCGTGGAGAATCCCTCTGCGGTGATGATCTTCTCCATCGATGGCTTGCCTTCGGTCAAGGTTCCGGTCTTGTCGACGACCAGCGTGTCGACCTTTTCCATGCGCTCCAGTGCCTGGGCGCTTTTGATCAGGACGCCCAGACGCGCGCCCTTGCCGATTCCGACCATGATCGACATCGGAGTGGCGAGGCCGAGCGCGCAGGAACAGGCGATGATCAGCACGGCAACCGCCGCGATCAGACCATAGGCGATGCGCGGCGCCGGCCCGAAAATCGTCCAGGCTCCAAAGGCCAAGACGGCGATAGCAATGACGATTGGTACGAACCAGCCCGCCATCGTATCCACCAAGCGCTGGATGGGCGCGCGTGAGCGTTGCGCCTCTCCGACCATATGGATGATGCGCGCGAGCATGGTTTCAGCGCCGACCATTTCGGCACGCACAAGGAGGGCGCCCGACCGGTTGAGCGTGCCACCGATCACTCTGTCGTTTGGTGCCTTATCGACGGGCATAGACTCCCCGGTCACCATGGATTGGTCGACTGAGGACCGGCCGCCTTCTACCAAGCCGTCAACTGGCACTTTCTAGCCTGGCCGCATTCGCAGGTGATCGCCCACGATGATCTCATCGACTGAGACTTCTTCTTCTGTGCCTCCGCTGCCAATTCGGCGCGCCGTCTTGGGCGCAAGATTGAGCAGCGCTTTGATGGCTCCGGAGGTTCGTTGCCGTGCGCGCAGCTCGAGTATCTGTCCAAGCAAGACCAGCACGGTGATGACGGAGGCCGCTTCGAAATAAATTTGGATCGTGCCATCCATAGATCGGGAGGCGGCTGGAAATAGACCGGGTGCCAGGGTGGCCACGGCACTGTAGGTCCAGGCGACGCCAGTGCCCATGGCGATCAGGGTGAACATGTTGAGATGGCGCGACTTGAGCGACGCCCAGCCGCGCAAGAAGAACGGCCCACCTGCCCAGAACACAACGGGCGTTGCCAGGATGAATTGGACCCACTCGGAGATCTGCGGCGGAACCCGATGATTTAACGCGGGAATCCAATGCCCGCCCATTTCGAACACGAAAACCGGTAACGCGAGTGCGAGGCCGAACCAGAACCGTCGTGTCATGTCGGCGAGCTCGGGGCTAGCGCTGGCCTCTCCCGTGGTCAGCACCGGCTCCAATGCCATGCCGCAGACCGGGCAAGAGCCTGGGCTGGGCTGCCGGATTTCAGGATGCATGGGACAGGTATAAATACTTCTCTCCTCCGCAAATGCGGTTTCATCGAGCCAGTTTGCCGCCCGCCGTCACAACACCCCGCCAGGAGCGCCCGTGAATTCCTCCTGATGACCGGTGCCACAGAAATGCCAAGTCAGGCCCAGGGACTTCGCGCCGTCAAGGTCGTCGTCTCGCATTGCCTCCCGCGTTGCCTTCGTCAACTTGAGTATTTGTGATCTGGCTCGCTTCGAACCGACGAGGCGCGCTTGCGATCGGGAACTTGATATCATTGTTGCCTCGTCATCCCGATCGTGCTCGAGCATGTCCCAAATGGCGTGCGGCAACTCACGCCGCGACCACGGTTTGCACAACGCTGAGATATGACGATCACGGCGTCCGAGACTGCGCCATCGATGACATGAAGCCAGCGGACGGCATTGCCCAGTGCCACATCGATGCGAAGTTTCAGGCGCACTTGCTGCACTGGATCAGTCTAGTGAGCCCCAGTACCCGCTCAAAATTTCTTCGCGTAAGACCGCTCCGGGGAGCGATTGCCGTAATGTCGTTGACAATGCTATGCGCGCCAAAAAGAGACCTAATTGTGCTTGCCAGCTTCCTGACCTGAGCCACATTATTCAATGTTATCAATAACGTAAAACGAAACAAACGATGAAGTTATTCACTGGATTGAAAAAAATCAGGGAGGTTGAAAGGCAGAATCTACCTTTCCTCAAGTCCGTCTTCGATTTGGATATCGTCATCGAGATCGGATATGCGGAAGAGCAGGGGCAACCATTGACGCTGAAACAACTCTTCTTGCTGAATATCTGCTCGCGCACGACGGTGCGCCGCAAATTGGTCCGGCTTATTGAGCAAGAAATCGTAATCCGGCGCAAACGTGCGAACGATCAGCGCGCGAGCCTCCTGATGATTTCTCCTTCTAGTGTCAAACTGCTAAGCAAGTATAGCGGCACACTGACGTCCATTGCGGTAACGCATTTCAAATAGGCTGCAGAAAACCCTTTCGCCGGGAGGCGCGGGCGGAGCCTGAATAAAGTATGTGCATATGACGACAGACTTTACGCTATCAATTGTAGCTGCTGCGCCGCAATGAGGACTTTGATCCACCCGTAACACGCCCGCGACGAATAGTGAGACGGCCACCTTGGCTTCACCGCATAGCCCGAAGCAAAACCATCTTCTTGCTGCGCTTTCCAAGGAAGACTACGCGCGCCTGCTGCCTAATCTCGAACCTGTGGCGATGCCGCTAGGATCGGCTCTCTACGAGTCTGGTGGGCATTTGGGCTATCTGTACTTCCCGACGAGCAGCATTGTCTCGCTGCTCTACGTCATGGAAAGCGGCGCATCGGCGGAAATCGCGATCACCGGCAACGAGGGTCTGGTCGGCGTCTTCTTGTTCATGGGCGGCGAAAGCACGCCGAGCCGGGCGGTGGTGCAAAGCGCAGGCGACGGCTATCGGCTCAAGGCGAGTA
>Ga0182018_10001570_pt1 | contig 25620 bp, 19 predicted proteins | sample 812P2MmetaG_FD_120490 | JGI IMG/M metagenome (GOLD analysis project Ga0182018, IMG submission 120490) | Permafrost microbial communities from Stordalen Mire, Sweden - 812P2M metaG | ecosystem: Environmental > Terrestrial > Soil > Wetlands > Permafrost | place: Sweden: Stordalen | collected...
GAATACGAATCTAAAACGTCAGCGCAGCTCAGCCATCGCCGATCAGTACGACGCCGAAGGAGGCTATTCAATGCAGCGTGATTTGGTCCGCAAGGTTTCTGTACTGTGCTATTTCGTTGCGCTCGTGTTCCTGGCCAGCGGATGCAAAAAACAAGTCGGGAATACTCCGCCGACCTCTGCCCCAGCGCCGGCACCGGCGCAACCAACCGTAACGATTAACGCGTCACCGACCAGCGTCAACCCGGGCGATACGGTAACGCTGTCGTGGTCTTCCACGAATGCCACCGATTTGACGATCGGGCCGGATGTCGGCCGCGTCGCGGCGGAAGGTTCGACACCGGTGACCCCGACAGTCTCAACCTCGTATCAAGTCACCGCGAGTGGTCCCGGCGGCAGCGCGACGTCGAGTGTCCGCGTGACCGTAAATGCACCAGAGGCGCCGCCGCCCGCCGCGCCAAGCGCGAGCTTAGACCAGCTTTTCAACTCCAGCGTGAAGGATGCCTTCTTCGAGTTCAATAGTTCCGACCTTCGTCCCGACGCGCGACAGGCGCTCACGAAGACCGCCGAGTTCCTGCGCTCTTACCCGCAAATCCGGATTCGGATCGAAGGCTATTGCGACGAGCGCGGCTCGACGGAATACAATCTGGGTCTCGGCGAGCGTCGCGCGCAGGCGGCTAAGGAGTTTCTAGCCACGCTTGGAATTCCTTCGGATCGCATGAGCACGGTCAGCTACGGCAAAGAGCGGCAGTTCTGCACCGAGCACAACGAGATCTGCTGGCAACAAAATCGCCGGGCTCACATCGCCCGCGGGCAGTAGAAGCAAATTTAGTTTGAATACGCGGGCGTCCCGTGGAATATATTCTGCGGGACGCCTCGGCGTTTCCAGGGAGGATTATTCATGCGTGTACGATCGATGGCCGTCGTCTTCGCGGCTGTTTTCTTCGGAGCGATGATGGGACAGCTTCTTACCCCGCAGCCCGCATCGGGCGTGTCCCGCGAAATCGTTGAGCTTCAGCAGTCGGTGGCTCAACTTCTGCAGGGCCAGCAGGATCTCCGCAGTTCATTGGAACAGAAGCTCACGGAGCTGCACACGCTGGTTGGCCAGTCGCTCGACTCTCAGAACCGGCTGAGCACGGAAATGGCAACGCTGCAGAAGAACATGCAGGATGCTCAGGCTAACACCGGCGCCAAGGTGGATACGCTAGCCACGCAATCGCAGGGACTCTCGGATAACATGCAGGATTTGCAGGCTCGCGTGGGGAAAGTTTCCCAACAGGTGTCTGACGTTCAGAACCTGCTCCAGAGCATTGATGCGAAAATTCCAGGCGGAACTGCGACGGGAACTCCGATGGCAAACCCCACCGGCAGTGCTCCCGCGCCCCAGGCTGGAGCGCCCTCGGCGACGCCGGGAATTTCCTCGGACACTCTCTACCAGAACGCACTGCGCGATTACAACAGCGGCCGCTACGATCTATCCCGCCAGGAGTTCAGCGACTTTCTTAAGAATTTTCCGGATTCCGACCTCGCCGGTAACTCGCAGTTCTATCTTGGAGAAATTGACTTTTCGCAGGCGAACTACCAGGACGCTCTCGCCGCCTACGATATGGTCATCGTGAACTATCCGAAGAGTTACAAACTGGCCGCTGCGTCCCTCAAGAAAGGCGAAGCCATGCTGGCTCTCGGGCAAAAAGCCAGCGCTGTCCGGCAGTTCCGGTCAGTGGTCAGCCGCTTTCCAGGAACGGACGAATCGAAGCGCGCCGAATCCCATTTGAGGCAACTCGCTCCTAGCCCCGCGGCCCACTAATTCCATCCTCACCGCCACCCGCTGAGTTCGGTTATACTCGCGTGACGAAAGCGAACCCCGATACAGCGGGAGGCGGAAGCAATCATGTCGGTTAACAAAGCCATTTTGGTCGGAAGGCTCGGTAAGGACCCGGAGACGCGGTTCACGGGTTCGGGCCAAGCCGTCTGCAATTTTAGTTTGGCCACGGATTCCTCGTTTAAAGATCGCTCCGGCGAACGCCAGAAACGTACCGAATGGCACAGAATTGTCGTCTGGGGTAAGTTGGCCGAGATCTGCCAGCAATATCTCAAAAAAGGCATGCAGGTCTATATCGAGGGGCGGATTCAGTCACGCGAGTGGGAAGATAAGACTAGCGGGCAGAAACGCACTGCGGTGGAGATTATTGCCAGCGAGATGCGCATGCTAACCTCTCGTTCCGACAGCATGGCCGCTGGCGCTGGTGCCGCAGCCAGTGCGCCAAGTTCGCGCTCGTCCGATCTCGAGGGGCCCACGGCGGATGATTCCATGTCTAGCGGGCCAGAAATCTCCGACGAGGATATTCCCTTCTGAATAATTCCTAGGCGGGCTTCGCCCCTGCACTTGCAGCGCCGGGTGATCTGCGCCGACTTCCCGAAAAACTAACGCTGCGCGGCGGCCTTGGCTCTCAGGTCGTCAAGATGCTGCACGAATTCGTCGAATTTGGGTTGTTGGTCGGGAGTGAGGAGTGCCCGGATTTTCTGCCGGCCATCATTGCGGATGGCATCTGCTTGAGGCTTCGTTTGATTCTGAAGTTCTCGCATGCGATCGCGAATGTTGTCGGAGATCGCGCCGATCTGCGTCTGTTGCTCTGGCGTCAGCGAAAGTTGGCCGGTCATCTGCTGCATGATTTCCGTGTGGGTTGGAACCATTACGCGGTGGCCGTAAGCGCGCGCCTCCCAGTAATGCATTCCGACGCCGCCCAACGCAGTGCCAAGCAGGAACACCACGACTACGAGGGTTCCCGCCTTGCGCTGAATGTTCTTATTTTCCATGGTTCGCATCACCTACGTACGTCAATACGTCATCCGGATTAATGGACTGACTCCCAGGATCGGGAAACAGCCCCACTGAATCCGCCGAACGAACTTCCGCCAAGGGCGGCCTCACCGGAATACCGGAAACCGCACCGTAGGTAATCAGCAGCACCAGCGCCGCCGCAGCCGTCCACGCGGCGCGAAGAGACAATACTTCAAGCGGTTTCCAGAATGCACTTCCCGCGGCACGATCTTCTTCGGCGCGAATCGAAGCCATCACTCGGCGCGTGAAGAACGGTCCGGGATCGGCTACAGGCTCGCTCGAATACTGAAAAAGCTGCCGGCTGGCCTTTGCTAAAGCCACAGCGTCCGAGCAGGCGGAGCATTCTCGAAGATGCGCTATGATTCGCTCCGTTTGCGGCGAACTCAATTCGTTCGACACAAAGTCTTCCAGCTGCGCGTCAAATTCTGAACAGGTTTTCCCAAGTCTATATGGAGCCATGCGATTCAACCTCTCTTGTCTTTCGAATGCGAGCGCACGCCCCCGGTCAACTTGCGCCTGTATGATTCCATCATGTTTGCTCGAGCCCGGAACATGCGAACTTTCACGGTATTCACGTTCAATTCAAAAATTTCTGCGATCTCCTGCACCGAGAGCCCTTCCACTTCCTTTAACAGCAGAATTTCACGGTCTTCCTCCGAAAGCGCAGAAAGCAGCCGTTCCGCGAGATCGCGAGCTTCCACCTGCTGGCCGTGCCCGGAAGGGCCTCGATCAGCTTGCGCGTATGAATCCAGCAACTGAACTTGCTCTTCCGAAAGATCCGATTCGTAAACGAGGGGTCGAACTTTCTTTTTGCGCAGTGAATCCCAGCACTCGTTGACCGCGATCTTATAGAGCCATGTGGAGAACGCCGAACGCATGTCGAATCGGCGAATCGAGACATACGCCTTCAGAAACACCTGCTGCGACACGTCCTCGACGTCCTCGCGCCGCCTCAAAATACGCGTAACTACGGCAAATACACGCTGTTGATGGCGCCGGACAAGCTCCTCGAACGCCTCGACTGTTCCATTTTGGGCCATCCGGACCAGTTCGCGCTCGTCCGGTGTAATGCCCTTCGGCAGGGCAAAGGCTGGAATCGCCTGGACTGAGGTTGCCACGTCTTTTGGGACGTTCGCCATTTGGGTTAGGTTACATCACGATTGGATGCGGGTGCGCGATATGAAGGCTCATTTTCGCTATATGAGGGTTCAATTTCATGTTGCAGACTTCATACGACCGTGGTAAATAATGACGCTATGATAATTGGTGATCGGCTTCGCTTGCTTCGAGAAACAAAAAAACTTTCACAGGGCGACATCGAGAAACGCACCGGTCTGCTGCGTTGTTACATTTCGCGCGTTGAGAACGGTCACACCGTTCCAGCGATCGAGACGCTGGAGAAACTGGCGCGCGCTATGGAACTTCCCCTCTATCAGCTTTTCTATGATGGAGAGGAACCACCAGAGTTGCCGAATCTTCCGAAGAGGAAGACGGCTGACGATATCGCGTGGGGCAGCAAGGGTAAGGAAGCGCGTCTTCTGTGGCGTTTTCGGCGGCTTTTGTCGAGGATCGAAGAGCCAGACCGGCGTCTTCTCCTTTACATGGCGCAGAAGATGGCAAGCCGCTAAGGTTTGCCTCAAGCCATTCCACCCGGCATCTGCTCATTCCCACTCGATTGTGCTCGGCGGTTTCGAGCTGATGTCGTAGACTACCCGGTTTACACCGGGAACTTCGTTCACGACACGGACTGAGATTCGCTCGAGCACTTCGCGCGGGAGTCTTGTCCAATCAGCAGTCATCGCGTCCTGCGATTCGACTACGCGCACGACGACGGTGTCTCCGTACGTCCGCCCGTCTCCCATTACGCCAACGCTCTGCACCGGCAGCAGCACTGCAAAAGCCTGCCAAACTTTTTCATACAGGCCTGCCCGCCGGATCTCGTCCACGACGACGGCATCGGCCGCGCGGAGCGTCTCAAGGCGCTTAGGAGTCACCTCCCCGATCAGCCGCACCGCAAGCCCGGGCCCGGGAAACGGTTGCTTCACGAGGATTTCTTCGGGTAAGCCAAGCTCGCGTCCGATGCGCCGCACTTCATCCTTGAAGAGATCGCGCAGCGGCTCGATCAATTCGAAAGGCATGTCCGCAGGAAGTCCGCCCACGTTGTGATGGCTCTTAATCGTAGCGGAGGGCCCTTTCACAGACACCGACTCGATGACGTCGGGATAGAGAGTCCCCTGCACCAAAAACCGAACGCTCTTCTCCCCATTTGTTGACGCCGCAGCGAGCTTCCGCGCCTCTTCCGCGAACACGCCAATGAATTCCGCGCCGATAATCTTGCGCTTTTTCTCTGGGTCGGTGACACCAGAAAGCTTCGAAAGAAACTGCGCCGAGGCATCCACGCCAATCACGCTCAGCCCCAGGCGGTCGCGCAATAGTTCGAGCGTCTCCTGGAATTCATCGCGGCGGAGCAGCCCGGTATCTACGAAGACGTTCGTCAGCCGGTCGCCGATAGCCCGGTCCACGAGCGCGGCCGCCACGGCGGAATCCACCCCGCCGCTCAATGCGCAAATGGCGCGAGCGCCGTTCGTTTGCGTACGAATGGCCGCCACACTCTCTTCAATAAAACCCGCTCGGCTCCAATTTTCAGCCGCATTGCACAGCTCAAACACGAAATTCTCGAGAATTTGCGTGCCGAATTCGGTGTGCAGCACTTCGGGGTGGAATTGCACGGCGTAATGTTTCGAAGCTGGATTCTCCATCGCCGCGACGGCGTTCGATGTTCGGCCGATGATCGTAAATCCCTTCGGCAGACCCTCGACGTTATCGCCGTGGCTGTTCCAGACCTTGATCGAGTGCGGCACCCCGGTGAAAAGCAACGAGCCGCCTTCGATTTCGAGCTGCGCGGGGCCGTATTCTCGGCGATCGGTCGGACGCACGTCACCGCCAAGTACGTGCGCCATCCATTGCATGCCGTAGCAAATCCCCAGCACGGGCACACCAAGCCGCAGCACCTCGGGATTGCACACCGGCGCGTCAGCGTCGTACACCGAGCTTGGTCCGCCGGAAAGAATGATTCCAACCGGTTCCCAGCGGCGGATTTCCTCCATTTTGGCGTTGCACGGGAGCACAGCGGAGAAAACTTCCTGCTCGCGGACACGGCGGGCGATCAACTGCGTATACTGCCCGCCGAAATCGAGGACGACGATACCTTTCTTGACGCTCAATTCTTCCCTTTCAATAGCTCTGTAGCGGCGATTCGTGGGTTTCAACGCAAAACGATATTCACAAGCTTCTTCGGCACAACGATCGTTTTCACAATGGTCTTGCCATCGATCATGTGCGCAACGCGCTCGTCGGCAAACGCCCGCACTTTAAGCTCAGCTTCGCTGAGACCGTCATCCACCAGAATCTTCCCGCGCAGCTTGCCGTTGATCTGGATGATAATTTCATGCTGCTCCTCGCGCGCCAGGTCTTCGCGGTATTCCGGCCAGCGGACCAACCTGATCCCGCCCGTGTGGCCGAGCATCTGCCAAAGCTCCTCCGCTACATGCGGTGTGATCGGCGAGAGCATCAGCACAAGAATTTCCATCACGCGCTTAACCACGACGGGATTGGCGGCTTGGTCCAGTGGCTCGTGCGCATGAAGCTCGTTCACCAGCTCCATGATCAGAGCGACAGACGCGTTGAAATGCCACCGCACTTCGAAATCGCTCGTCACGCGCTTTAGAGTTTGGTGCGCCTTCCGCAGCAGCGCTTTTTCTTTTTCCGTCGCCTTGCCAAAATCAAAGTGGGCGTAATCGAGTGCCGGGGCATCGCGCAGCCGCCCCGCGTGCACGTCGATCAGACGATAGAGGCGATTCAGGAAGCGCGAACATCCTTCGATCGCCTGTTCGCTCCACTCGAGATCTTTCTCCGGCGGCGCAGCGAACAATGTGTAGAGGCGTCCCGTGTCGCAGCCATATTGCTCGGCCATCTCGATCGCACCGACGACGTTTCCGCGCGATTTAGACATCGCCACGCCGCCCTTCTGCACCATTCCCTGCGTAAAGAGCCGCGTGAACGGTTCGTTGTGCTCGACCAGGCCGATATCGCGCATCACTTTCGTAAAGAATCGCGAGTAGAGCAGATGCAAAATCGCGTGTGTGATGCCGCCGACGTACTGGTCAACCGGCAGCCAATACCGCACGACTTCCTTATCAAACGGCGCCTTGCCGTTATGCGGATCGGTATACCGGTAGAAATACCACGACGAATCCACGAACGTGTCCATCGTGTCCGTTTCGCGGCGCGCCGGCCCGCCGCACTTCGGGCACGTCGTATTCACGAATTCCGGCGACGTCGCGAGCGGCGACTGGCCCGTTTCGAGCAGCGTCACATTTTCCGGCAGCAACACAGGAAGCTTATCGTCCGGAACCGCGACGACTTCGCATTTTTCACAATACACCACCGGAATCGGCGTGCCCCAGTAGCGTTGCCGCGAAATTCCCCAATCCCTCAGCCGGTAGGTCGTCTGCGCTTTGCCGAATCCGCCGGCCTCGGCATCGGCCGTCATCTTCTGGATCGCCTGCTCGCTCGTCAGGCCAGAGTAGTCGTCCGATTCCACCAGGCGCCCGTGCTCGGTATACGGGCCTTGCAAACGCTCCGTTCGATTCGGATCACCCGTCGCCGGCTGAATCACCACCCGAACCGTCAGCCGGTATTTCTTCGCGAACTCAAAGTCGCGCTCGTCATGCGCCGGCACGCACATCAGCGCGCCCGTTCCATATTCCGCGAGAACAAAATTAGCGACCCAGATCGGAATTTGTTCGCCGGAAAACGGATTCACGGCAAATCGGCCCGTAAAGAATCCTTCTTTTTCCGCGGTCGCAATTTCCTCGGTCTTCAGAACGCGCTGGCGCAGCCTATTCCACTGCGCCTCGACGGCCACTGCGCCCGGCACTCCGGCCAGCAATACGCCGACAAGCGGATGTCCGGGCGACAAAACGATCGCCGTCGCGCCGAAAATCGTGTCGATGCGCGTGGTGAAAACCTCGATGGCTCCGCCTTCCACTTGCGGCACGTCGAACTTGATTCGCGCTCCTTGCGACTTGCCGATCCAATTGCGCTGCATCGTCAACACGCGCTCAGGCCAGCCGCCTTCGATCTCCTTCATGTCGTCGAGAAGCTGATCCGCATACGCCGTAATTTTCCAGAACCACTGCGCGATCTCGCGCGCCTCCACGATCGTGCCCTCATGGCGCCAGCAACAACCGTTGACCACCTGCTCGTTCGCCAGCACAGTCTGGCATTTCGGACACCAATTCACGCGGCTCTTTTTCCGATAGGCGATTCCCTGCTCCAGCATCCGGAGGAAAAACCACTGATTCCAGCGATAGTATTCCGGCTCGCAGGTGGAAATTTCCTTGCTCCAGTCGTAGCTGAAGCCGAATCGCTTCAAAACTTTTTTGAATTCGGCGATGTTCTGGCGCGTCCAGTCGCGCGGATGAATGCCGCGGTCGATCGCCGCGTTCTCCGCGGGCAATCCGAAGGCGTCCCATCCCATCGGATGGAGCACATTAAAGCCGCGCATCCAGCGGTATCGCGCCACGGCATCCCCGATGGTGTAGTTGCGCATGTGACCCATGTGCATCGTGCCCGACGGATACGGCAGCATCTCAAGCATGTAGAATTTTGGGCGCGAAGGATCGGGATTCGCCAGGAACGCGTCCTGCTCGTCCCAGACTTTCTGCCACTTGGCTTCAATCGCGCGTGCGTCGTACTGGCCCAATGTCTCTGTCCTCGACCGAAGAGATTTCAACTGCCAAAATTGCGCGTGCTGCAGATCCGTGCCGGCCTGAAGGCCGCCGTTACAATTGTCGTTACTTAATCTTCCGTCGCCGCGCACTACTCGCCTTCGTGCGAACCGATGGCGTGCGCGTTTTCTTCTTGGCGCTGCTTTGAGGGCGCGGTTTGTGCCAAGACTTGCGCCCGCCGCCGGCAGGAACGGGCTGGCCGAGCAGCTTCCATAGCGCCGCCACATTTCGCCGGTCATCGCCCGGCTTGTCGATCGGCGTCTCGAGTATGAACGCGCGCGCGGTCAAGTGCCGGTGATTCAATATTCGCCCGAACGCTTCGAGGCCAATCTTGCCCTTGCCAATGTGCTCGTGCCGGTCAACGCGCGAGCCAAACACCGCCTTCGAATCATTCACGTGAATCACATGGACGTTGGCCAGCCCAATCGCTGCTTCGATCCGCTCTAGCGTCCGCTCGAACTCGGCTTCGCTGGAAATATCGTGGCCCGCCGCGAAAAGGTGCGCAGTGTCAATACATACGCCCATCGGCAGATCGCGGCAGAGATCGAGAATCGCCTTCAGCTCGCCGAACTGAGACCCTACCGAGTTTCCCTGCCCGGCTGTGTTTTCGAGAAGAATGCGCAGGTCACCCAACTTCAGCCCGCGCACAGCCTGGCGCAATCCATCGGCGATCGCCGCAATTGCGTCGCTCGGATGCGATCCGCAACAAGAACCGGGATGCGCCACCAGATAATCGGCGCCCAAAGCCAGCGCGCGAACGATCTCGCCGTGAAACGCCTGCACGGAACGCGTGCGCAAAACGCGATCGGGGGAAGCCAGATTGATCAGGTAATTGTCGTGAATGACCAGCGGTCCAAGACCAAGTTGCCGGCGCCTCTCGCGGAACCTCGCCGCGTCCGCGGCCGCAAATCGCGAGCTGTCGCGGTCGCCAGGCCACATGCGCGGACTCGATGAAAAAATCTGGAGCGCATTCGCGCCAAGGCCGTGGGCGATTTCAAGCGCGCCGGATATATCTCCAGCTATGGATGTATGGATTCCAACCCTAACGCTGCCGTCTTTCCAGGCAGGAATTTCAGGCGGTGGCGGAGGTTCCGGACGGTATTCGTCGGCGTCGTCGTACTGGAGTTGAGAGGGTGCTGTAGTGTGTTGTTCTTCCGCCATTCCCTCAGGATGTCCCGGAAATTTTGCTGATGGTGGCCAGAGCTGCGAGCGTCTTCGCCGCCGGCCCATGTGGAACTAAACTATCTTAGCGGAATTCTCTGAATGCCGCAAATTGGCGGTCAGGGCGCCTCGCAGCGGATTACTCGCTGTCAGCGGCTGGGCTTCAGCAGTATGCAGCCGCCGATGAGCGACAGAATCCCCGCGGCGACCGCCGCGGCGAAGACCAATACGAATACAGGATTGCGAAAATCGGACGCGGACGCGTGAAGGACATGGTGGTGCAGCAAGTGCGCAAACGCCAGCGTGGTGAATAGAACAGAAACTCCGCAACAGATTCGCAACACTTTCATCGCTATCTCCGCTCATTCAAATATTCGGACACTGCGGATGATCGTGCTGGCGAGCATTGATGTCAAATAGTATCGACGCCAAAATCGGAGATCGAGGAGCATTCGAAGTGGTGTTGCTAACGCGGAATCCGCCCACGCTCATCGCACTGCAGAAATCTCGATCCTATTCGTGGCGCAGGGCCACCATCGGATCGACGCGCATGGCGCGCCGCGTCGGTACATAAGACGCCGCCATCGCCACGAGCGCCAGCAAGATTGCCACACCGGCAAAGGTAATCGGATCGGCCGGGCGCACTCCAAAGAGCAAATTTGAAAGTAAGCGCGTCAACACCAATGCCACAGGGATACCCACCGCCAGGCCAAGCAATAGCAATTTTGCGGATTGCGAGAGAATCAGCCACAAGACGCTTTCGCGAGTCGCGCCCAGCGCCATGCGAATTCCGATTTCATGCGTGCGGTACGACACCGAATAGGAAATCACGCCGAAAATTCCAGCCGCCGCCAGCACCAGCGTGAGCACGCCAAAGAGGCCGAGCAGCATCGTGCGAAATCTTGGTTGCGCGACCGAATCCGAAATACTCTCCGCCATCGAAGTGACGTTACTGACGGGCAGATCCTTATCAATGGCAGCCACATCCCGGCGAATCGCTGCCGCCACGCTCGAGGCGTTCAATGTAGTCTTCGCGAATGTCCGCCCCCCAGAACGGCGCCTGCGCAAACGGCACGTACATCATCGCCCCTGGTTCTTCGTGCAGCGCGATATCCCGCACGTCCCCGACGACTCCCACTATCTCTCGCGGGATGCCCTCGTGCGGGGGAAATGCGAAGACGAGTCGTTTCCCGACCGGGTTCTGATTCGGAAAATAGTGTTGCGCAAAAGCCTCGCTAATCAATGTCACTCGCGGCGCTGAAATCGAATCTTCCTGCGCGAAATTGCGTCCCCGCAACAACGCTATGCCCATCACGTGAAAATAGCCTGGACTCACCGCAACGTAATCCGCCGCGCGGGGCGTCCCCTTCGAGACCGGTGGAATCCCCTCAATCTCGAAGCCCAGATTCACATTGCCATCCGCAAGCGGAAGCGGCGCAGCCACGGCAGAATCCTGAAGGCCTGGCTCGGCTTGGATGCGCGCGAGCAGTTGGTCCGAGAACGCCGCCCATTGTTGCGGCGTCGAATATTCGAATTGAGGCAGCGAAACGTCGGTCTTCAGAACGTGCTGGACGTCAAATCCCGGGCTCACTGCGGTAAGATCCAGGAAGCTGCGGACGAGCAATCCGGCCGCGACAAGCAGGATCATCGCCAGCGCGATTTCCGTTACCGCCAGGAAATTGCGCGCGCGTTGTCGGCCCAGGTTCTGATTCGAGCGCCCGCTGCCCTCTCTCAGGGTGACCTGCAAATCAGAATCCGCTGCAAAAAATGCGGGAGCCAAGCCAAAAATAAGACTCGCAGCCACCGACAGCAGCAGCGCGAAGCCCATCACCCAAGCGTCTACGCGAATCTCCTGCGCACGAGGCAATCCCGGCGGAATCATCGCGGTCAAGCCTCGCACTCCCCAATACGCGAGACATATGCCCGACGCACAACCCAGTATTCCGAGGACGGCGCTCTCCGTCAGCAATTGGCGGACGATGCGCGCGCGCCCGGCGCCGAGCGCAATTCTCACTGCCATCTCTTTTGCGCGCGACGTTGCCCGCGTCAAAAGCAGATTCGCGATATTGGCGCACGCGATCAAGAGAACCAGCCCCACGCAACCCAGGAGCACCAGAAGCGCGGCCTTCACATTTCCCACGGATTCCTGCAGTAGCGGAACGATACGGACTGTCCAGCCGGCGTTCTCCGCCGGAAATTCCTTGCCGAGCCTCGCGCAGATCGCATCCATCTCCGCCTGAGCCTGCGCCACCGTAACGCCGGGCTTCAGCCGCCCCATGACCGGAAGGAAATGTCCGTCGCGCCGCGCCATAAAGGTACTGAAAAGCGGGTCTTGGACGAGTGGTATCCAGATATCTTTGCGCTCGTCGAAAAATGGGGACCGAAAGTCCGAAGGCATCACCCCAATCACTGTGAACGGGCGCTTGTCGAGCGTGATGGATTGCCCGATGATTCGCGGGTTCGCTTCGAAGCGCGCGCGCCACAAATTCTCGCTCAGTATCACCACCGGCGGCGCGCCTTGCCTGCCATCTTCTGAGAGAAACGTGCGCCCCAAGAGAGGCTTGGCCTCCAGAAGAGCGAAGAATTCCGGCGTGGCCGCAACGATCTTCACAGTTGAAGGCTCGCCGCGCCCGGTAAGAGTCAATTCGTGAGCCGTGATTCCGGCAAGCTCGCTGAAGACGTGATTCTGCGCGCGCCACTCTTCGTAATTGGGGTATGAGACGCCGTCCTCCTTGATGTCCTGCTGCGGATTCGTCTCGAACACCGTGACCAATTGCTGTGGATGCCCGTAAGGAAGCGGCTTCAAGAGCACGGCGTAAACGACGCTGAAGATTGCCGTATTGACTCCGATCGCAAGCGCCAGCGTGCCAACCGCGATCGCAGTAAATCCGGGCGATTTGCCGAGTGTACGAAGTGCATAGCGAACGTCCTGGAGTAAAGCGTCAAGAAGGTTCACGCCGCGCGCTTCGCGGCACTCTTCCTTGGTTCGATCAATGCCGCCGAACTCGAGCCGCGCACGACGCCTCGCTTCTGCGTTCGGCACGCCGCCGCGAACCAAATCTTCCGCATATGCCTCGATGTGAAAACGAAGCTCCGCGTCCATCTCGTCGTTTATGCGCGATCGCCGCAAAATCGCCTGAGTCCACGACCGAACACGCGCCCACAAGCTCACAATTCCCCCTGCGATGTCGGATGCACGACTGCGATGACTCTGAGCATCTCGAGAGTGCGTCGCTGAAGATCAATACGATCGCCCACGCGCGCCTCTCTCCTAGAAAGGCTAGGAGTATACTAATTCCCTTCCCTTCGATTTGCAATCAGTAGAACGCACTCGCAGAGCTGGCCGGCAGCCCGACGGTCTTTAAATTTCACATTCGACATTTCCATCAGTTTTCTGCAACGTTTGCGCCCCGCTCTGAACCGGACGAGCACCACGCACCTGCCATCTCCCTAGACCCGCCACCCGAATCAGAATCGTCGCGTTCCACGGAAGTTCTGTAGCATAATGCGCTCCGAACGGAGAATTGCCGATGACCATGCTATTCGTATTTTTGATTGGAGTGCTCACGGGGCTGCGTTCACTGACACCCACAGCGTCCATAGCTTGGGCCGCACGGACAGGCTGGCTGAAGCTCAGAAGTCCGCTTCTATGGATTGGCACGACGCCCGCGGCGGTCGTTCTCACAGTCCTGGCGCTCGCCGAACTGGTCGCGGACAAGTTGCCGTCAACTCCCAGCCGCACCTCGCCTCCGGGCCTGATAACACGCGTCGTGCTGGGCGGACTGTCCGGCGCGTGCATAGCCATGGCTGGCGAAATGGGAATTCTTGCCGGCGCTTTGCTTGGAATTGTCGGCGCGCTCGTAGGCACGTTCGCCGGCTACCAAATCCGAACGCGGCTAGTGAAAGCGCTGCACACGCCGGACTTCGTTGTCGCGCTGATCGAGGACCTCGTTTGCATCGGCGGATCCCTCTGGATCGTGTCGCGATTCTAGCCATAATCGCTAGTCGAAGTAGTAGTACGGCATCCTCATGTGTCTTACGGCATCATCGGCGCATCGAAGATCAATCCGCCCCGCCGCGAGTCATGTGGATTTGCAGGCGCGTCCCCCATGAAGTAGACTTTTTGCCTTACTGGCACGAGGAACCGTTCGCTGCACACGGCGACGCCCCAGTGCCGGATGCCGCTCCCAATCTCGCGAATCGAGGACCTGACAGCCAATGCTCGTTGTGATGCAATCCCATGCGACAGACGAGCAGGTACGCGCGGTCTGTGAGCGTATCGAAGAGTTGGGTTATAAGGCGCATCCTATTCCCGGCTCCGTCCGCAGCGCGATCGGGATCACGGGTAATACAGGCATCGTGGATCTCGGCACACTCGAAAGCATGGCAGGCGTTGCCGAGTGCATCCCTGTCAGCAAGCCCTACAAGCTGGTCAGCCGCGAAATTAAACCGGAAAATTCAGTCATTCACGTTCCGACTCCGCTCGGCGACGTGACATTTGGCGGCCAAGCCGTGGCGATCGTTGCCGGGCCATGCGCGGTTGAAAGCGAAAAGCAGGCGTTCGCCGTCGCCGAAGCCGTGAAAACTTCTGGCGCGCGTCTATTCCGCGGCGGTGCGTATAAGCCGCGGACATCTCCCTACAGCTTTCAAGGCCTCGGCGAGCCAGGCCTGAAAATTCTTGCAGCGGTGCGCGATCGTTTCGGCCTCGGTATCGTCACCGAGGCGATTGACAACGAGAGCCTCGATCTCGTCGAGCGCTACGCCGATGTGATTCAAATCGGCGCTCGCAACATGCAGAATTTCTCGCTTCTGAAGCGCGCGGGACGCGCGAAGAAGCCAGTCCTGCTGAAACGCGGTATGTCCGCGACACTCGATGAATTTCTGATGGCCGCGGAATACATCATGGCCGAGGGAAATTACCACGTGATTCTCTGCGAGCGCGGCGTGCGAACTTTTTCCGATCACACCCGCAACACCCTCGACCTCAGCATGATACCGGCCGTGCAACGCCGCAGCCATTTGCCCATTGTCGTTGATCCGAGCCACGGCACCGGCCGTCGAAATAAAGTCTTGCCGCTTTCGCGCGCGGCAGTCGCGGTCGGCGCGGACGGAATTCTCGTTGAAGTCCACAACGACCCTGAGCGCGCGCTATCCGACGGAATGCAATCCATCGTGCCCGAAGAATTCGCGCAGCTCATGGCTGAAGTGCGGCAGATCGCCGGCGTGCTCAACCGCTCGCTCAACTGAATTGCTCTTGAAAAAGCGCCGCCTTAATTATCGCGTCGTCATTCCACTTGGCATTCTCGCGCTCGCGGGGCTTCGCTTGCTTTTGCTTGAGCGGCTTCCCGCATATCTGCGGCCCGGCTTGCGCCTCGACGCCTACGTTGCAAACACCGCCGACGGTACCGTGACTGCGATCGATCTCGTGAAACTCGTGCCGGTGGCAACGATTGCCGTCGGCGCCGAGCCGAGCGGCGTGCGCGCTCACCCGGTGCGCGACGAAATTTGGGGCGTCAGCTCCGACGCAGGCGTGGTGTGGGTAATCGACACTCGATCGAACGCCGTCGTCGCCCGCATTCCTGTAGGCGGCGCTCCCTTCGCCCTCGATTTCTCGCCAGACGGGCGCCGAGCCTACGTCGCCGCTTCGGCCTCCAACTCCGTCGCGGCCATCGATTGCGCCAGCCGCCGCATCGTGGCGCGCGGCCGCGCCGGACGCATGCCCTGGATCGCGCGGCTCACTCCCGACGGAAAAACGGTAGTCGTCTCGAATCGCGACGACGCCACGGTATCGCTCCTCGACGCGAACACTCTCTCGCCGCTCGCCGTCGTTCCCGTGGCGCCGCGGCCCGAGCAAATCGCAATTCTGCCCGACAGCTCAAAAGCGTTCATAACTTCCGGCGGCTCAAGCCAAGTGGCAGTCGTGGACCTCCGGCGCCGAGTCTTGCTCGCGAATCTCGACATCGGCGGCATCCCGGACGATCTTGATCTGAAAGGCGACGGAGGCGAACTTTACATCACGATGGCGGAAGCGCACGGCCTGGTGATCGTAAATACGCAGACGAACGATGTCGCGGAGTTCTTGCTTCTCGGAATGGCGCCGACTGCGGGCGCGCTCGCGTCCGACGATTCGGTTTTCTACGTTTCGGACTCCATGGCTGGGCACGTGGTTCCGATTGCAATTGATCAGCGCCGCGTGGCGCGGCCCATCCAAGTCGGGCAGAGGCCCGGACAATTGGCGCTCACTCCCGGCGACGACATGCTCCTCGTCGTGGACGCGCAATCGAACGACCTCGCCGTCGTGCGAACGGCAACGAGCGGCCTCATCACGCTCATTCCCGTCGGGCAGCGCCCGCGCGATATCGCCATAAAAATGTTTTGAGATATTCGTCTCGCGTCACCTCGCGACGCCGCACGGATTGTTCACGCCGCTTTTTCGCGTCAATTTCCTCGCGTTATTGCACGTCGAGAGTGAGCTGCGCCGTGCGCGACACGCCCTGAACCGTTCCGGTCACAGTCAACGTATACGTGCCGGGCGGCGTGCCTACCGTAGAAGTTGTTTGCGCGCCGCTCCTACCGCCTGCGCCACATCCCGCCAAAATAAATAGAAGGGCGAAACAGAGAGCAGGAATAATCGCGAACGCACGAAGTCGGATAGTTCGCACGGCTCCGGACGCTCCCACAAGCATCGCGACAATCACCATGACGCCAATCGCGAACAGAGGAAACGCGCGAGACTCCCGAGACATATCCCGCAAGGTACCGCGCGGCGTGTCGCGAGGAATCGCGCCAGGCCATATCGCGCTCCCAGCAGTCGTAGCCGCGCTCACCGTGAACCCGGCCGGAGAAGGGCCGGCAATATTCACGGACGCCGGCGAAATCGAGCAAGTCGCCAATGCTGGCGCGCCCGAACACGTTAAATTCACCGCCCCCGTAAATCCCCCGAGCGGCGAAACCTGTAGATTGTAATTCGCCGCTTGCCCCGCAGTCACGACGATGGACTGCGCTGCGCCGGGCGTCACTCCCACCGAGAAATCTATCGCCGCGCCGGTAAGCGCCAGCGTCTGAGGCGAATTCAGAGCATTGTCGGCGATATTCAGCGTGGCCGCGCGCGCCCCTGAAGCTTGTGGCAGAAACGTCACGTTCACCGTGCATGCTGCGGCGGCTGAAATCATATTCGTGTGCTGCGCGTTATCCACACACGCGCCAGTCTGCTGAAAATCCCCCGGATTCGCGCCCGACAACGTCAAACTCGAAATAGACAACGCCCCATTCCCCGTGTTCGCGATAGCGATTGGTGTCGGCGCGCTACTCGTGCCGACGAGCTGCGCGCTAAACGACGGACTGGTTCCCGGCAACGCCACGCTCGGCACAAGACCCATTCCCGACAGCGTGACAACCTGCGGGTTGGCTATGGCGTTGTTCGCGATAAGCAACGTCGCAGCCTGCGCGCCGCCCGCCACCGGCTGAAACGCGACGGAAACGGTGCAAGGAGCCGCAGCGGCATTGAGCGTTCCCGGGCAATTGTTCATCTCAACGAAATCGGCCGGATTTGCTCCGCTCATCGTGATGCTCGAAATCTGAACCGGCGCGCTCCCCGTATTCCGGACCGTAACGGTCTGCGCCGTAGTCGGGATCTGGAGCGTCTGCGATGCAAAACCAATGCTCGTCGGGGAAATGGAGAGCGACGCACCCACGCCAGTTCCCGACAGCGCCACCGTCTGCGGCGAGCCGGACACATTATCCGAAAATGAAATGGCCGCGGTTTGCGCTCCCATAGCGCCCGGCGTAAACGCTACATTAATGCTGAACTGCGCGCTCACGGCAATAGCCCCGCCGCCCAATGGGCAACCCGTTCCCGGTCCAAATGCGAATTCCGATGCGTTCGTCCCCGTCAGCGAAATCGTGCTGATTTGTAGCGTAAGGCTTCCTGTGTTTGCCAACGTCACGGTTTGCGGCCCGCTCGTCGTCCCGACGATCTGCGAGCTAAATATGAGCGACGTAGGCGCGAGATTCACCGCCGCGGATGGCGGCACGCCCGCTCCGGAAAGTGAAATGATTTGACTAGCGCTCGCGGCATTGCCAGCATTGTCCGTGAATTGAAGCTGCGCGTTGAAATTGCCTGTCGATTGCGGCGCAAACGCGATTCCGATCGAGCAGTTCGCGCCAGGTTGCACCATTGCCGGGTTGGTGCAAGTGTCCTCGCCCTTGATGGCAAACTGCGCCGCATCGGCCCCGCCCATGGTCACGAGCGAAATATTCAGCGCGAGATTGCCCGTATTGCTCAACGTGACCACGTGCTGAGCGCTCGTCGTGCCTTCTGGCTGATTACCAAACGAAACCATCTGCGGAGAAGGAGAAGCCACCGGCTCTTCTCCCGTGCCCGCAAGATTCACCCCCTGCGGACTGTTCGCGGCATTGTCGGTAAAGCTGATCGCGGCGGACTCGACGCCCGCGACCGACGGCGAAAATGTCACCGTGATCGAGCAGTTCGCTCCAGCCGCAAGCATCTGCGGCGAAATCGGGCAATTATTTGATTGCGAAAAATCGCTAGCGTTCGTGCCGACGATCCCCAGGCTGCTAATTTCGAGCGGCACCGTCCCGCCGTTCGTCAGGATACTCAGTTCCGGCGGATTTGGGCTGCCATCGAGTTGATTGCCAAAATTCAACTCGGGTGCATTGAACTCCACAATCGGACCAACATTCGTGTTCTCGGCGAGCGCTACGAGGAAGGCATCGGGCAGCGGCGGCGATTCCTGGCAGCTCGTGCACACCGGCTGCACGCCAGTTTGCGGATTTCCGGCCAGAGGAAAATCGGGCGAGGTCGTGCTGCCGCTTACGAAAACGTTTCCGGTTGCGGTCGCTGCAACGCCGTTGGCCTGCGCATCAACGCTGCCGCCCAGTAGCGTGGAATAAAGAAGCGACGCAACGCCGGATTGCGTCGTGTCGAATTTTGCGACGAATGCATCGCTCGCGCCGCTGAAAGATTGCAAAGTTTCAGACGTCGGAAAACTCGGCGATGTAGTATGCCCCGCGATGTAAACTGCATTTTCGCCGAGCGCAAATGCGCTCAGCGCCGAATCGCTCCCGCTTCCACCGAAATATGTTGCGTAGTTAAGCGATGTCACTCCCGCTGACGACTGGCTCACGACAACGAGGAAGCCGTTCGCAGTGCCGTTGAGCGTCATTTGATATCCCGAAATCGTCGGCGAATTGACGATGTTGGACGATTGCGTGGTTCCGGCGACATAAGCGTTCGCAGGAATAGCGCCATCCACGGCCACGCCAAATGCCTGATCTGAACTGCTGCCTCCAAGAAACGTGGAATAGATAAGATCCGCCACCCCAAGCCCCTTCGGACTGAAGCACATCAGAAAGCCGTCAAACGCGCCGCCACCGTACGTCGCCTGGAAGCCGTTTGTAGTCGGAAATCGGGTGCCGGGCTGCGATGTGAATCCGGCAACATAGACCTGGCCAAGAAGATCGACGGCGACGCCCGTCACACCCACTTGCACCGGCTCGAAATTCTGATCGCCGCCCGTGTCGGTGTACGGATATCCGTCAATTCCCAGGTAGGTGAGATACGTGAGTGTGCCGGACGAGCTGTAAACTGCGAGGAAACCATCATTGCTGCCGGCTTCGGCGGCGCCGTTCAGCACATTTCCGCCGCTGCCGAAAGTTCCCTGATAAGCACCTGATGTAACCGGAAGATTTGTCGAAGTCGTGTCGCTTGCAACGATCACATTCCCACTCGGGGCAAAAGCGACGCCGACGTCGCTAGGTGTTTGAGTCGCCTCGGAGCCATTGCCGGCGAGGAGTGTCGAGAACAGCAGCGAATTCCCTTCTGTTCCGAGTTCGGAAAGGGCAAGCGCATTCGCCGATGTGCCAACAGTAGATTTATCTGTGACCGGATAATCGGTAGAAGTCGTAGCGCCGGTGACAGCTACATTGCCGTTCGAGTCCACCGCTAGTTGCCCGCCATATTCGGTGCCGCTGCCGCCAATGAAGGTGAGATAGATAAGCGACGCCGCGCCCGTCTGCGTCGGATCAATCTTCGCAATGAAGAAATCGGGCCCCAATCCCGCTCCGATCGAGGTGCTACCGGTCTCCGGAAATCCAGCCGGAGGCGCCGTGCCCGCGAGATAAACTTTCCCGCTCAAATCGACCCCAACACCGCTCGCGGAGTCCGCGCCAGTGCCGCCGAGAAACGTCGTGTACGTAAGCGAAACAGACGGATCGATGATCAGCGCATGAGAATGATCGTATCGCGGCACTCGAAATGAAATCATTCCGCGGCGCCCGCTCGCGTACCCGCCGGCGATGCCGGCCCTGTTCCCGGCAATCTCCTGGTAGATCGAAGGCTTGCGCAAACGAAGAGTCGCTGTTCCATTCCGCGCAAGAATGTCGCCGTCCGCCCCGATTTCCAGCTTACTGCGGCCGCGCAGCCGAAATTGCAGCCGCCTCAAATCTGCGTGTGGCGCCGCGACGAAATCGAGTTCGATTCCATCAGCGCCGCTGCGAGCGATGCAATCGATCCCTGGCGCAATCTCTCGCTCTCGCACCGAATCAAATATCGAGACATCCGTGCGCCATCGCGTCGAATCGCGTCCGATAAAGTAATTCGCTCGCCCGGCAAGAACGCCTGCGCCATCCCAGCGCGAGCCTTCCGATTTATTTGGAAACTCGATTCCAACCTGCCGCAACCGCCCCGAGAGTTTTGCCCTGGATGATCCCGCCTGGTTCGGCAGGATGACGATGTCGCCGCTCTCGAACGAAAATGAATCGTCTCGCCCGCGCGCCAGAAATTGCGTGCGCTGCGGGAATTGTCCTCGATTCCGTTCGAAAACCACCGGAAGCATAGGCTTTTGCGCCCGCGCGCGAAAGCCGCTCGCCGATCCCGGCAGAGCGCGTGCCACGCTTGCAGCATCACGAGAATCCGAAACCGCAAAAGCGCCCAAAACGAAAGTGGAAAAGCAGGCAACGGCGAACAAATGTCTTCGTTTCATTAGGCCCTCGACCCGGCAAGATACGCCTGCGGGGCGGGCTCGACTCGAATCGAGCCAAATTCCGTTTTGTTGACACGCAACGCCTGAGAAGGAGCGCGAGGAATTTGCCGCTGACGCGACACAAAGTCAACGCACAGAGCGGTGAATGATTACGTACGTGAAGTTACGGAGAAATTACGAAGCACTTTGCGGGAGACAACTCCAAACTGATTCCCACGCGTTATTCGACAGGCCAAGCAAACGCTGCGTCGCCAAGTGGTATTTCGAGATAGCCTTCCGCAGGCAGAACGTCCACCGGCAACCCGCCGTCCCATATCGCGACACCGAGAAGCAGTGATCGCCGCCCCTTGATATCGAAAAGTTTCTTTCCAAACGAGACCTCGACGGTCTTGCCGAAAGCGGCCTTCGCGAATTCCGCGGGATTCAAAAAGCACATTCCACCTTGCTCGAGCCTCACCGATCCTAGCTTTCTGTCGCGGACCGCGAGCGTCAACCGTGTCTCGCGCGCGTCCCATAAGGTGATGCGAATCTCAAATTCTTGAAATTTGGTAAGCGTTTCCGGAATGAGATCGAGCCGCAGATAGAGACGCTCTTCGTCAAAGCCGAAAAGCAAATCGTCAATGACGAACATGCGTCCATGCATCGCACTCGAACGGCGCTCCGCAGCGTAATATCCCGCGCCCAGCCATTCGAAGTATGACGACTCACGGCCATCTACAATCACTTGCAGGTAATCCGACGGGCTCTCGCGCTTCACCACCGTTGGCGTATGCTTGATGGGCTGCGCGAGAGAATCCGGCGCATCTTCACCGAGCGCGGCATAAATCGCCGTCAAATGTTTCCGGAATAGCGCATCAAATTCAGCGTCATTCGCCGTGCTGTGTTCGGGGCCGAACCACCAGAACCAGTCGCTGCCTTCCGCCGCCAGAATTGATTCGAACGCACGGTTGAGAGCCTGCGCCTCGGGCACATAGCGATCGTCGCCTTCCGCGTCCGCCACGGCTCGAGCATACACCTCGCGCGCTTCGGCTAGCATCTCCCACGCCCGCACGTCTTCGGCATCGCCGATCCAGACATCAAAATTTGCGTTGATCCACGATGCCGGGAAAATGGATTCGATCGACGAAATCTCGCCCGCCGCGGCGATCGCTTCCGTCGCCGTGAGCGGATGAATATCCGGATCGTCCTGCATTTTCTTGTAGAACTGCCGAAGGAAATCGCGGCCGTTACCCGCGTAATACTCCCACGCGTTCTCGCCATCGAGGATCAGGCTCAGCGTTGGAGGCCGCGACGCCGTCCATCGCTCGCCCACAAGCCGGATGCGGCGATGCAAATCCTCCGCCGCCGCTTGTGCGCTCATACGGCTATAAACGAAGCCAAGCAAATCGGAGAGATAGTGATCGCGGAAAAATCCAACAATCTCGCGGTCCCCGCGCCGCAATCGCCACGGCGAATATAGCTGTTCGGCATTTTCGGGATACCCCGCCGCATCGCGCCAGAATCCGATGTTTCGTGTTCGGCCGAGTACGCCCTCATCCGTGGCAAACCAACGAAAGCCAAGCTCGGCCGCAATCTCTAGCGCCTGATCGGAGACAGATCCCTCCGAAGGCCAAAGTCCCGCGGGCAGCGCGCCAAATCGCTCCTCATGATATCGCCGCGCTCGAACGAGCTGTTCTCGGGCATCCTCGGGATAACGGAAAGGTGGCCGCGGAACGGGTGAGTTCGGATTCGACCTTAGCGCAATTTCCGTATCGCAAACGAGCGGCAGAATGGGGTGATAATACGGCGTAGTCGAAATCTCAATCTGACCGCGAGCGGCCGCCGCGCGGTATTCTGGCAACACGCGCGCTATCAATTCCAACTGCTTCGCTTTGAGTTGCGACTTATCCTCTTCCGTGAATTCCTTGCCCTTTTTCTCGAGCGCAGACACAACCGAATCGTGCGCCAAATATTCCTCATCCATCCACGCAAGCTGTGAAAGCAACTGCAAATCGCGCCAGTCGCCCGCAGAAAACTGTGCCGCCGCGGTTTTTTCGCCGCCCGATTGCACCCGCTTGTACAACTCCACATAGCGCGGCCAGCGAGCCATCAGATTGTCGTGATTCACCTGAAATCCGCGTTCGAGGATGTGCAACTTCTGCTCGGGCGTGAGCGAATCCGCCGCCGCGAACGCGGCGTCGAACCACGGCTCGTGAAATTCGCCGCTCGCGTACTCGTCAATCTGCGCGCCGAGCGAAGGCACCACGTTGAAGGTCATGTGAACGCCGGGAAATTCTTCGGCGAGCTTGACCATGCCCCAGTAGTCCTTGAGCGCATGCAGCCGCGTCCACGGCATGATGTAACGCCCAGTCGTGGGATCGCGATATTGCGGCTGGTGCATGTGCCATAGCAGCACGACGTTCACAGGTCTCATCGCGCCACGCCTTCGCGTCCGCCGCGCTGCAGCGTGCTAAGATGGTTTTGCGCCGCCATGCGCATCCTTGACCGATACATTTGCCGCGAAGTTTTCTCCCACTCTTTGCTGGGATTAGCCGTATTCACTTTCGTATTTTTCGTTCCGCAACTCGTCCGGCTGATGGATGTAATTGTCCGACATTCAGGCAGCGCGGGCAGCATCGCATTGCTTTTCCTGTGCTCATTGATACCCGTTCTCGCGTTTACTTTGCCGATGGCGACTCTTGTCGGCGTGCTGATCGGCCTCGGTCGAATGTCCGCCGACAGCGAAATTATCGCGCTCAACGCGTCCGGCATCGGCCTGCGAAGACTGCTTGTCCCCGTCGGCGCGATTGCCGTTGCCGCGGGAATGCTCACGCTTCTCGTCACGCTATGGCTCAGTCCTCTCTCCTTGCGCGAGTTCCACACCCTCGAAGAAGAGCTTGCTTCCGCGCAAGCTCCTTTCGCGATTCAGCCGCGCGTCTTCGACGAGCGGTTTCCGCATCTCGTTCTATATGTGCAGGACGTTGAAGCGACGGCCGCACGCTGGCACGGCGTTTTCCTTGCGGAATCAGATGTAGCGGCCGGCTCGCATTTAACTCTGGCGGAGGACGCCATTGTAATCGCGAGCCCCGAGCACGGCAAGTTTGAGTTGCATCTCGGCCCCGGAACCACGCACGAATTCGATCCCCACACGCCTTCGAACTACAACGTCACGTCATTCGGCTCGAGCGATTTGCCCGTGGAAATGACGACGCCCGGCGCGCACAAATCTTCAACGCTCTCCGACGCCGAACAGCACACTCTCGCGCTCCTCACCGTCACCGGCCCCGACGAACTTACAGCGCGAACCGAATTTCAGCGGCGCCTCGCGTTTCCGGCGGCGTGTCTCGTCTTCGCGCTGCTCGGCGTGCCCGTCGGAGTGCGTCCGCGGCGCGGCGGCAGAGCTGCGGGCTTCGTGCTAACTCTTGTCCTCATCTCCGCCTACTACTTTATCTTCGTCGCGGGTGTGCATTACGCGCAATTGGGCGCAGTCTCGCCGATCGTAGGGGTGTGGACTGCCAACGCCGTCGCCACCGTGCTCGCGATATTTCTCTTGCGCGGCATCGAGCACATTCGCGGCGAAAGCTGGATCTCGCACGCTTGGGACAAGCTCCTCGGAATGCGCGCTCAACCCGTATCGGCAAAGGTCGTGCCCATCACGAACAGCACCATCGCCATCGCTGCGAATGGCGCGATGGCGCGAAGAGGCGTCGTAACCGGCGGAGTGCAAACTGCGTTCCCGCTGCTCATCGACGTCTACATTTTGAAGACGTTTTTCTACTACTTCGTGCTGATGCTCGCCGGTTTCGTCGTGATCTTCGACGCGTTCACCCTGTTCGATCTGCTCGGCGATATTTCGCGCAATCACATTTCCTGGCGCGTGGTAGCCAGTTACTTCCGCTACCTCGTGCCGCTGATGGTCTACCAGCTCGTGCCGCTCGCGGCGCTCGTCGGCACGCTCGTCACGCTTGGCATGCTCGCAAAAAATAACGAGGTTACTGCCTTCAAAGCAAGTGGCGTGAGCCTTTACCGCCTGTGCCTTCCGCTCGTCCTCGCAGGCACTCTCCTCGCCGCCGGAATGTTTCTCCTCGACGACACGTTCCTCCCCTACGCCAATCAGCGCCAGGACGCGCTGCGCAACCAAATCAAAGGCCGGCCCGCGCAAACATATTTACATCCGACGCATCAGTGGATCTTCGGCGAAAAAGGAAAAGTGCTGAACTACGATTTCTTCGATTCCGATCAAAATGTTTTTGGCGGCCTCAGCATTTTTGAAATCGACGAGACGACTTTCCGCATGCGCCGCCGCGTATTTGCTCAGCGGGCGAAGTGGGAACCGACTCTAAATGCGTGGATTCTCGAAGAAGGCTGGGTCCGCGACTTTCAAGGGGGCCGCATTATCGCGTATTCGCCTTTCAAAGTCCTTTCGCTCGGTGAATTTTCGGAGACGCCCAGCTATTTCAAGCGCGAAGTTCGCCAGTCTTACCAGATGAATTGGCGCCAGCTCGCGGAATATATTCGCGGCTTGAAGCAGGCTGGCTTCGACACATCGCGCCTCGCCGTGCAATGGCACAAAAAATTCGCATTCCCGCTAATCGCCGCGATCATCATGTTCTTGAGCGCGCCCTTTGCATTTCTCGTAGGAACGCGCGGCGCCGTAGGCGGACTAGCTGTCGCCGTCGGAATCGGAATTGTCTATTGGGCCACAGCGGCATTATTCGAGGCGATGGGCGCAATCGGCCAATTGCCCCCTCTGCTCTCCGGCTGGGCGCCGGACGTAATTTTTTTCTTCCTCGGAATGTACTTCTTCCTCAGGATGCCGACGTAACTCCGGAAAAATTAGCGTGGA
>Ga0182018_10001571_pt1 | contig 25618 bp, 17 predicted proteins | sample 812P2MmetaG_FD_120490 | JGI IMG/M metagenome (GOLD analysis project Ga0182018, IMG submission 120490) | Permafrost microbial communities from Stordalen Mire, Sweden - 812P2M metaG | ecosystem: Environmental > Terrestrial > Soil > Wetlands > Permafrost | place: Sweden: Stordalen | collected...
ATGTGTTTCACAACGCCATTGGTCTGCCCTGAAATCAGATTAACGGCGCCCACCGTGGAAGGACCGAAGTTGGTGCTATAGGAGTTGTCGCTCATCGCATAGTGCTGGGCATAGTTCCATAACGCGGTAACCGTGTTGCCGTCAAAGTAGCCCATTACTTGCCCGGTGGTGAGAACAACGTCGGGCGGAGCGTTGGGAGGTGGACCGGCGCTGCCCGTGTTTGCCGGGAATAAATCCATGGCTCCGCCGTCGAAGGCCAGTTGTTCGGGCATGTAATCATGGCCCATGTCCGCGGTATTTGCCTGCGAGCGATCGAAACGGAACGGATTGGCAGCGCCGCTGCCATTGAGCGGATTGAGATTGGGGTTGTGGTTCAAAAGCGCACGGCTCAGGCCGTTTACCGTCGGTGTATTCGGAGCCGCGTGAAATTGAGGTTCTCCTCTGGGATTTAGCGCGTTTGGATACGTGCCGAAATAATGATCGAAAGAACGATTCTCTCCGAAAATGATCACGATGTGTTTGATCGGCGTGGCTGTTTTGACATCGGCAGCGATTGCGAGCGGTGGAAGCAGCGGTCCGGCAATGATGCCCGCGACCAGACATAAAGACAACAATTGACGCATAGCCTTTTATCCTTTCAAAATCGAACCTGAGCGACGCTTCAGCTTTGGCCGATGATAGGACGTGAATATTACGGCAGGATTAAAAAGGAAAAACAATTCCGCGCAGGCTTGCGCGTACTTCAGAATTACCGGCTTTGTCAGGACCCGGTTCAGGGTCGTGCTGGATCGTACCGCTTGGCACGTCTACTTTTCACGGGCGAGCAATATTCAAGCCTGAAGAGAGACCCTGTATGGCGAATCGTATCTTTCTCCGCGAGATTTAATCCACAGCTTTCGCGATCACGGTTCCTGCGCCCGCAAGATTCTTGATCAACGGCTCGGGCACGCCGTGCCTTTCTTGCAAATACTCTGGGTCGTTGTAGGTCAACCAGACTTTCCCGGCGGCATCCTCGGCCACCAGCGCCTTGAGCGGTAAATCAATCGCCAAGCTCGGAGCGGCCACCATCAGCGGAGTCCCTGCCCTCGGGCTCCCAAAAATCACGACCTTCGTGGGCCTCATCTTTAGCCCAACCTTCTCCGCCTCGCCACTGTGATCGATCACGGCGAAGACTTGCAGTCCTTTTGCCGCAAAGGCAGCCTGAAGCCGGCGCACCGTCTCCGCCACCGAATAGGGACTGGCTATTTGCACCAAACCATTTTGTTTCGCCATATCGTTTCCCCCCTCCAAGGAGAGACTCTCGCAAGCACCAACTGTCAGGTTCGACCGCCGGCTCTTACAATAGCCTCACCAGGATGAAAATCCCCAGCCGCATTCGGAAGCAAAAATCATCCGCCTCGCTGACACAGGCGAGAGCGGGGCCACCGCTTTCCCCCTCGACCGCCTGCATCGTGGCTGCCACGTTAGTCGCAATTGTCTTTGCCGTCTACAGCGCAGCATCGAATTTTCAGTTTGTCCTCGATGATCACCGCTTCGTTGGCGATCCGCGTTTGCAGTCATCCGGTCATGTGGGGGAATACTTCACGAGTTATGTATGGGCCCAACTCCCGGGCGGGCCCTCAAGTTTCTATCGGCCTGTGTTCGCGCTGTGGCTGAGGTTGAATTTCATTTTCGCCGGAGCGTCCTCGTGGGGATGGCATCTGCTCAGCATTGCAAAACATGTGTCGGTGGCCATTTTGCTCGGTCTACTGGTGTGGAAGCTGCTGCGGGATCGAGTTGCCGCATTGATTGCCGGAACCCTGTTTGCACTGCATCCCGCCCAGACAGAATCGGTGGCATGGGTTACGGTGCCCGATCCGCTGATGTCCGCGGCAATACTCGGCAGCCTGCTCCTGTATCTCACCTACACAGAGCACATGTCGGCGGAGAACCAGCCTCCGATTGGAAAATCTCAAAACAAATTCCGTAAGCAGGTCCGCAACAAGTCCACGGGCAATTCTTCTTCGGCGTGGATCATCGCCTCTGCGGCACTTTGCCTGGTGGCACTGATGGCAAAAGAAACGGCCATCGTGCTGCCTGCCATGATTTTTGCCATGGCTCTGATCACAGGTTTCAGCCGGGCGGAGCCATTCCATAAAGCGGGCCGGAATGAGGCCGCGCCGAGGAAAAGTACAGAATTCCGAATTCGGCTCGTTTCCGCGTTCCGCCAGACTCTCCCCTACCTTGCGGTGACCGCAGTTTATCTGCTCGTGCGCGTCCACGCTCTGAAGGGCCATCTCAGCCCCTCTACGCAGCACTTGCCTTGGACTACAGTGCTGCTCTCCTGGCCCGCAGTTCTCTGGTTCTATGTGAAGGTGCTGTTTTGGCCAGTCAGGTCATACGCATTCGCGGATCCCATCTTGGCAGACACGTTTTCGCTGCGCGGAGTACTTCTGCCAGGATTGGGGGTGGGTTGCACCGCGGCGTTCGTCGTAGCTGCAGGCATTTGGGCTTGGAGAAAGGTGCGGCATGATCTTCGGGATCGAGAGGCTACCGCTGTCGGGCGCGCACTTCTGCTGGGCGTCTTGATGCTCGTGCTCCCGATTCTACCGGCGTTGAACCTGAACGCGCTGAATCCCGGGGATTTTCTGCATGGCCGGTACACTTACCTGCCTTTGGCCGGTCTGATGCTCCTGCTGGCAACCGGATCGCATCTGGCGGAAAAACGGCGCATGGTTATTCTTTCAGCTGCAGGAGTGGTGGCCGTGGCGTTCGGGGTGTTAACCGTGAAGCAGGAAAGCATGTGGAAGGATGATTTGGCCGTCTTCACCGTCGCCCACCAATACGCTCCCCACAACGGTCCAGTGGCCCAGAATCTCGCAAACGCGCACGTGCAGGCTGCTCTCGCTCTCGATGAGGCAGGCCGATGCGACGAAGCCATGCCTATATTTGAGCAAGTGATCCAGCAGTACCCGCAAGACTGGTTCGCGTGGGCGGGTCGCGGCGAATGTCTTTTCAAGCTCCATGATCTGGCCAGCGCCGAACAGTCCCTCCGTCGCGCCTCCGAACTCTCGCGTGAGCCTCGGGTGATCGAGCAGTGGCAGGAACTGCGTGCCAGCATGGGGCTGCCCTCCGCACCGCTGGATTGAGTGCGCACCCTGGCCACCGATGTCTGAAGATCTCCAAAGATGATGGCCCCTTGTGATAAGGTTCATGTTCAAGAAGGCCGGTATGTATCCACGCTGCTGTTGCTTCCTCTGTCTGATTCTGCTCCTGCCGGTCGGGTCGCTCGATTCTCAAACTGCGGCTCCTGACTCCGGCAACGGGGTGACCACCATCAAAACCAAAGTCCGGCTGGTTCTCGTCGACGTGGTGGTGACCAATGGCAGAGGGGAAGCTGTTACCGGCCTGCACAAGGAAGACTTCGAGATCCTTGAAGACGGCAAGCAGCAGACCATTTCTACTTTTGAGGAGCACCATGGCGCGCCGCCGACTCAAATCAAGTTGCCCACCATGCCGCCCCATGTCTACACCAATTATCCAGTCACCAAGACCGCCGACTCGGTGAACGTGCTTCTGCTCGACGCACTGAACACGCCCTCGACCGACCAAGCCTACGTCCATTCGCAGATGATCTCGTATCTGAAGACAATTCCGCCCGGAACCCGCCTCGCCGTTTTCACGCTGGCGTCTCGCTTGCGCATGTTGCAAGGAGTCACCACCGATTCTTCGGAATTGCTGGCCGTGCTCAACAGCGCGAAAGTCGGCCCGCAGCAGTCGGCTTTGCTTCCCTCAACCGCGGAGAACGATGCGAATCAGCGCATGATCGACTTCATGATCGAGAACAGTGCTGGGCCTGGATCTGCTCCGCAGACCCTGGCACAAGCAGCCGTCGATCCCATCAATGCAATGAAGCAATTCCTGGCCGACACGGCCGCCTTCCAGACTGAGCAACGCATCGACCTTACGCTGCAAGCCTTGCAGCAACTGGCACGCTATCTTTCCGGTGTCCCCGGCCGCAAGAACGTGATTTGGTTCTCCTGCTCTTTTCCCGTGGGTATTTTGCCGAACCCGGACGTGCCCGACGCGTTTACCTTTGCGGACAGTTTTCAGGACGATATTCGAAAGACTGCCGACCTGTTGACTGCCGGTCAGGTCGCCATTTATCCGATCGCGGCAGAAGGTCTTTCTCCGGATTCGGCATTCCAAGCCAACGACAAGGAGATTGGAGAGAAAAGAGGGCAATTCGCCATGCGGGATCAGATCCGAAACCTGCGAACCGGTGGCGCGGATCGCGATTCGAACCACAGCGCCATGGACGAGTTGGCCAAGCAGACCGGCGGCCAGGCTTTCTACAATACCAACGGGTTCAACGATGTTCTAACTCGCGTGGTCAACAACGGCACGCGCTACTACTCGCTGGCCTATACCCCGGAAAATCCGAAGCCGGACAGGAAATACCGGCGCATTCAGGTGAAACTTCTCCAGGGCAAGGACACGCTCGCGTATCGCCGCGGATACTACGCCGACGATCTTGAAAGCGCGCTCTCTGCGAGACCAAAGCCGGACTCGGATCCGCTGCTGATGCTCATGGGTCGTAACCTGCCCGACTATTCTCAAATTCTTTACAAGATCCGCGTGCTGCCTTCGGACCCGCAGCCGCCGCCGGACGCGCCCCGCATCGGCAGCAACACCGAAATGAAAGGACCGTTCACCCGCTACGGGGTGGACTTCGCGATCTCGGCGCAAGACCTCAAGCTCGAGCCTGCACCCGACGGCGCGCGTCGCGGCAACATTGAAATTGTTCTCCTCGCCTACAATCGCGAAGGCAAGCCGCTGAACTTTGTGGTCACCAAAGGCGACGTTAACCTTGACCCGAAACTCTACGCCAGTGTGCAGCAGGTAGGCCTGCAGATCCACAAGGAAATCGATGTGCCTAAGGAATATGTGTTCCTGCGCACCGGCATCTATGATCTGAGGTCGAACACCGCGGGCACGCTAGGAATTCCGTTGGCCGAGACTACCGTTCCGGTGGCAAAGTAGCGGTTGGGCTGGCCGGGCCCCGGTGGTCATCGCCTGCCGTACGCAAGAGCGCCTGCAGCCTCCTTGATCAAATGATTCGCGATCCAGGAAAATTATTCCGGATGGTGCCCTGGCTTCACGTTGCGTTCGATGACCCACCCTCGGGTAGACTAGGCGGGGAGTCCCGACACATGCCAAACGGCACTTCACAATCACAAAGCACGGGCAATGCCTCCGCTCAGACTGACTATCAGCGCCGCCCGAGACTCGCAGCCTTTTGTCGCAACAGCCGTCTCCAGTGCTTCACGGTTTCGTCGACTAACTAAGTAGCGACTTTCGAACGGAATCAAGCCAGGTCCATTCCCCACAATCATTCCTCGGACCTGCAGGTCGTTGGTCAGCTCTGTTTCCCGGAATGTCTCACTTGCGCGACCAGTCGGAGAGGTATGTTCCACTCATTAGGTACGTCACGAGTTCCGGGCTGTTGTGGGAAAGCTTGGTTTCCCATTTGAAAACGCCTTGAAATGTATTCTGCAAGAAGTAATAGGTCTTCCCGCCCTCAAGCTCCATTCCGAATCCGTTGGCGTTCTCGGATTGTGAGACCAGACGGTACCTGCCGGGATCAAGCTAAGCGAAGGTATATGTTCCAGCTTTATTCACCGCCACTACGTGATCGTTGGCATGCAATTTGAACTGATTTCCTTTGCCCGAATCCCGAGCAGCGAGCGGCGGACAAACGATTACGATCGTGGCCTTATCGGCTCTGATTTCGGGAACCGGCCGATTCTGTTTGTCGATCTTCAATCCGTGCTTCGACTTGAAGTCGGCAAGCTTCTCGGGCTCGATGTTTTCACCTTTCTCTTGGAATTCATTCACCATAACTCGCGAGCCAAAAATGCCGGTAGTTTTGTCGATAATCTTCCGCGACGAGCTCTTGGGAATCTCCAAGAGTACTTCCTCGTCCTGTTCGGCGGCCTTGTAGGCCACGTAGAACCAATAATCGTTAACATGCTGATCGGCGATGATGGGGCCTGCCATCGCAACTGGAGGGATCGCAGAAACAACCTCGGCCAGGCCTCCGCCGCGCATGTGAGTTGTTACTTCGAAAACCACCTTCGAGACTGAGTCATATCCCACTTCGACTCTTTCCGGCGCGTCGAACTTGTCGTCTAGGGTCTTTTCAAAGATGAGTTTTCGATTCGTGTCGGTCGAAGGTGAGTTTTCCGAGCTTGTCGACGAGGACCCTGTTTGTCGCACTCCGATGCCGGTGGATCTTGACCTGGCTGAATGTCTCTGTGTCCGCGGCCAGACAGAGAGTTGCGAGAAACGGCAGCGTAGTCAGAGCAATCAGTCGTTTCATGCGGACTTCCTCGGTGAACCGCAAAGCAGTGGATTTGTATTGTAAGACGCCGATGGTAACCGCGAAACTAGATTCTGCCAATCCCTTTGAACAGTACCCAGTCGAACTCGCGATCGCGTTAGACTAGATAACCGGAGAAACGACACATGGCAAACGCCCGGCATTCCACCATGGCCAGATTCCCTCTGGCTGTTGCCGTTGTAACTGGCATTATTCTTGCGGTCTGCGCCGCCTCCGCCCAGACCAATTACCAACCGTCCTCGGAGAACCTGCAAGCCCGCCGCGAATTCCAGAATATGAAGTTTGGCATGTTCATTCACTGGGGCGTCTACAGCGTTCTGGGCGACGGCGAATGGGTTTTCCACGACCGCAAACTAATGCTCGATGGATACAATCGCCTGCCTGCGTTTTTCGATCCCGAGAAATTCGACGCCCCGACCTGGGTCGCTCTGGCCAAGGCCGCCGGCATGAAGTACATCACCATCACGTCGCGCCACCACGACGGCTTTGCGATGTTCGACTCGAAAGTCTCCGACTGGAACATCGTGCAGCGGACGGCTTATAAGAAGGATCCTCTGAAAATGCTCGCCGACGAATGCCACCGCCAGGGCATCAAGCTCTTCTTTTATTATTCACAACTCGACTGGCACAATCCCGATTACTATCCCCGCGGAGCCACCAACTGGAACAACGGCCGCCCCGACCACGGCGACTGGAATACCTATCTCGACACCTACATGGACGACCAGTTGCGCGAGCTGCTCACCAACTACGGCTCCATCGGAGGCATCTGGTTCGACGGCATGTGGGACAAGCCCGACGCCGACTGGCATCTCTCCAAAACCTACGCGCTCATTCATCAGTTACAGCCGGCCGCGCTCATCATTCCCAACCATCATCAAACTCCCAAACCCGGCGAAGACGTGCAAACCTTCGAGCGCGATCTCCCCGGTCAAAATACCGCGGGCTTCAACACCAAGTTCGTAAGCAATCAGCTCCCGCTTGAAAGTTGCGACACGCTCAACGGCTCCTGGGGATTCAACATCGGAGACGTCAACTTCAAGAGTCCTGCCGACCTGGAACGCAAACTGGTGCGAGCCGCAGGCAACAACTCCAATCTTCTGCTGAATATTGGCCCCATGCCCAACGGAGAAATCCAGCAGGAGTTCGTCACCCGCCTGCACGCTGTGGGGGAATGGCTTTCAAAATATGGAGAATCGATCTATGGCACTCGCGGAGGACCTATCGCCCCCGGGGAATGGGGAGTCACCACCCAGAAGGAGAATAAGGTTTTCGTGCATGTGCTGAACTGGAGCGCTCCGCTCCTCGCGCTTCCGCCAATCGCTACGAAAGTATCAGCAGCGCATTCTCTGCTCGACAACTCGAATGTGGAGTTTACCCAAAATGCGGACGGAGTTATTTTGAAAGTTCCCCCATCAAGAAACGATGAGACTGATCGCGTCATCGTCCTGAGCATGGCCAAATGAAAATGTCGGAAGGGAAATAATCGACAGTACGGCGCTTTCAGGAACTTGCGGGCACACGCGCCGTGCACTCCGCTATCGCCCACAAGCCTCCCCATGGCAATTCAATGCCTAGACCGGCGATAGCGAACACGACCCGGCCCACATTGAACAGCGCATCCGACGCTCGCTCGAATCGCGTTCTCGTCGTTGATATTGGTGTTGAGATTGCTTTGGCATGTGCGGTTCCCTCTGCGGGCGATATTCAAGCATCTCCAGCTTAGACTTCAACCCAGCGGCGCTCACGCGCGCTCTTGGCGATCGCCTCCGACAACACGAGCTCGTCGTGACCGGTCTGAAATGTCGGGAACGTCGCTTGCGAATCGCCGCCTTTCTCGAGGTGCTCGTAAAAATCCTTGAACAGCTGGAAGAACGTGTCGGGATAGCCCTCGGTGTGTCCGCCGGGATAGACAGAGTACGGCCGGGCGGCGGGCGTCATCAGCGAAGGATCTTTCAAAAGGTCTTGATTCGCTTGGTTGCGATGCCCGATCCAGAGTTGATTGGGAGATTCGGAGTTCCAGGCCATCGACCCTTCCGAACCATCGATTTCGAACGACAGCGAGGCTTTGTGTCCGGCGCTGACTTGCGAAACCGTCATCACCCCACGCAGACTGGCCTCGAATCGTAGCAGCACGGAAGCGTAATCATCGGTCGAGATTTTGACCGGATCAGTGGCGGCAGCGGCGGCAGCTTGAAACGTCTCAACCCGGCCCCGTGGACGCTGTCGCACCGGAATCGTGGTCGCAAGATCGCCGCAGACCTCAACAATTTTGCGCCCCGTAAGCCACATCGCAAGATCAAGCCAGTGGGTCCCGATGTCGGAGACCGCACGCAGGTTGCCTCCCAGTGCAGTCTCCAGCCGCCAATTCCAGTCCGTGGGGTAGAACAGCCAATCCTGCAGAAAATTTCCATGCACCAGTCGCGGCTCACCGATCGCCCCGTCGGCCACGCGGGCGTGAACCTCCTGACAAAGAGGATAGTAGCGGAGGTTGTAGCAGACTCCCCCCACGCGCCGGTGTTCGCGCGCGAGGTCGATTAATGCCGAACTCTCGCGCGTTGTCATGGCCACCGGTTTCTCGCACATCACATGCTTGCCCGCGCGCAGCAGAGTTGCAGCCTGCTCAAAGTGAAGATGGTTCGGCGTGCAAATATGAACCACTTGGACTTCAGAATCGGCCGCCAGTTGGTCGAGCGAACGGTAGGCGCGCCGAAGTTTCAGCGCCGATCGCGAGGCTTCCGAACGCTCCGCGGAACTTCCGAGAACGCCAGCCACCGGAATATCCAGCCGGCGAAGAGCATCGATGTGGGCGCGTCCCACGAATCCCGCGCCGATGATCGCAGCTTGCAATTGTGCCAAGCGATATCCCTCGTACGGCTTCTAAAGTGAAGAGTGAAGAGCTAGAAGCTTACACGCTACGGTCCCACCGTCACCTGCAGCGCCCCCGGCGTTTGCAGGCGCTCTCGGTAAATCAATTTCTTAGGCGCTACTTCGCCCACCGCATCCACGTGGACCACATATCCCCCATGAGGAAGGGTTTCCCCAAAGGGCAGCTCCATTGCGGTCGTACCACGGCGCAGCACAAAATGCTGATATCCGATGGCCGTCGCTCGGCCATTCGACGCAACCGCCATCGTGACGAACGTCAAATCCATGTCATCGGGTGTCGTGTTCGAAACTTCCACGCTGCCTTCGATCCGGTTCCCATTCACCCGCGCCGGCGACTTCCAATTTAGGGCCAGCGCCGAGATCACTCGCAGCACAAACCCCTTCTGCACCGCCGACTGTGTGTTGCCGCCGTCAGTGACCGAAACCGCAAACTGAAACTCTCCGGTACGATCCGGCTGGCCGCGAAGTAATCCGGTGTCGTCCAAGTTCATGCCCGGCGGCAGGGTTCCCTTTTCGAGCCGCCAGTGCAGCACCGAAACGCCCCCGTGCGCCCGAAATCGCAGTTCATACGATCCGTGTGGGTAAGCCAGGGGCAAGTCCGAATCGTTTTCGATGACCAATCCATGGTCGCTTGGCGGTGTCTCCGTGGTGTCCTGCGCCGCAGACTGCTGCTCTCCCGCTGTGGCTAATCCGAGCTGACACGCCGCCATTCCTAGAACGCACACCAACGGGAAGACCACTTCGACAATCCGCCGCGGCCTTTGAATATTGGTCATCTCGTCCACCCTAAGAAATCAGCACCGGAAAAGGCATGGTCCGCGCGGATCTGTTGCCTTCAAGCTCGCATTCCCTACTCTCCCACAACCCTTCTGTTTCCGTCATAAGAATGTTCGATCCGCGCAATCTTGCACCGCATCCCTCTTGGTCACGGAAGTCACATTGACTTGAAATTGAGATTTCTGAAAAACTAGTCACTTGGAAGGGCTGTTTTTCGGGCCCGTCTTTTTTTCATGGAATTGCTGCTCAATCTCGCGTGGCTGTTTTTGGCCGTGCCTGCCTTCTGGTTATGGCATGGTTCCAGAACCTCCTCGCTGGTCCGCAAGTTCACCGCTTTGCAATGTGTGCTGGTTCTGGGGTGCATGCTGGTCATTCTCTTCCCGGTAGTTTCAGCGACCGACGATCTCCGCGCCATGCGTAACGAGATGGAAGAATCGCCCGCCAGCAAGCCTACCATCCGCCTGGCAAGCAATGATAAAGCTTTAGCTTGCCGCTGGCAGAATCCGCCTGCCTTGGCCGCGACTGCGAAGTCTGTGACTGTAGGGGGGCAAAGCTGGCAGCCATTGCCCACACTCCTGTTGTCCGTTCCGGCAGTGCCTGCCATCGAGCGGGGGAGCCGGGCTCCTCCTCGTTCCCTCCCCAGCTCATCCCACGGATCGCCGACTCTATAGAAAAAGCGGCGAAACCTTTTATTTATCTTTACGAAATTCTCAGGCGGAAAACGAGATAGTAGTGTGGTCGGTGAAATCGCCGACTGACACAACGGAGGGCGCCGAATCCCTTTTCGCGTGGTGGCAACTGGATTCCGGATGGAGTTTTTCATGCGCTGGACATTACTTACTTTGAGGGTCGTACTCGCGCTCAGCGCTCTGGGTTTATTCGCCCAGACTGCTCCTCAAGCGGCGACTGCGGCAGCGCTTCAACTCTGGACCTGGGACACGGTCAAAGACCATTTCGAGCTGAACAATACAACACTTCAGGCCAGCCGGTTGAATATTGACGAACTGAAGGCGCAGGAAATCACCGCCCATTTCCGTCCCAACCCCGACTTCACCTTGTCGGCGGACGGTACTCAGATCGCGCCCAGCCACGGCGTGTGGACGCCCTTTGCCGGCACCTTCATCTCGCCCGGCGTCAGTCAGCTTTTCGAGCGCCGGAACAAGCGCAATCTGCGCTTCCAGGCCGCCAAAGAGGGCACCGCCGTCGGCATCGCCCAGCAGTCCGACTCGGAACGGACTCTGCTCTTTAATCTCCGCACCGCTTTCGTCGGCGTCTTGCAGGCCAAAGCCGTGTTGCATCTGACGCAGGAGAATCTGGATTACTACGACAAGCTTCTGAAAGTCAGCCGCGACCGCTATCAGGCGGGGGATATCGCTCAGATTGATCTCGACCGGCTGGAACTGCAACGCCTGCAATATGAATCCGACGTGCAAACCGCCCTGGTCAATCTGCGTACGAACAAGATCAACCTGCTCGCCTTGCTCGATGACCGCAGGGCGGTGGATAGCTTCGACGTCGAAGGGACCTTCGATTTCAGCGGGGATATCCTCTCGCTGGATGACTATCGCAAAGACGCTCTGGATGCGCGTCCGGACCTGCGTGCCGCGGTGCTTTCCGTGAAGCAGGCGGAAACCAACTACCAGCTGGCCGAAGCCGATGGCTCGACCGATCCTACTATTAGCGCCTGGTTCACGCACAATGGCTCGTTCAACAATCCTGACGCTCTCAACACAATCGGGGCCAGCGTCAGCATTCCCCTCCGCATCTTCGATCGCAACCAGGGCGAAAAGCTGCGCACGAAAATTGATATCAACCGCAACCAGAAGCTGCGTCAAGGCGTTGAGACTCAGGTCTATAGCGACGTGGACTCCGCTTATGCTACGCTGAGCAGCAATCTGATCCTATTGCGCCCCTACAAGCAAAAGTATCTGGCCCAGGCCGTACGCGTCCGCGAAACGGTCCTATTCTCCTACCAGCACGGCGGCGCCGCCTTGCTCGACTTCCTGAACGCCCAGAGCGAATACCGTGCCGTGGAGTTGAGTTACGTGAATCTGGTTGGGTCTTATCTGACAGCGGCGGCACAGCTGAATTTGGCAGTAGGGCGTGAGGTAATCCCATGAGAAATTTTTTGTTTCAGAGTCGAGCCGGCGCTCGGCGCAACGGACTGTCGAACGGTGTGCCGCGGGCGCTTCTGCTCGCTTCCCTTTGTCTTGGAATTGCCTGCTCCAGGGAAACACCAGCCTCCGCCAGCAAGCCTCCCGTCACGCTCGATCCCGACGTCTTCGAAACGGATCAGCCGGAATTCTTCAAAACCGCGAAGGCCGAGACGCGCTCCCTGCCAACGCAAGTGACGGCCAACGGCACTATCTCGCCGGACGTCAGTCGCACCATCCACGTAACCTCGCTGGGTGGAGGCCGCGTGGTCGATCTCAAAGTGAAGCTGGGCGACAACGTGAAGAAGGGGCAGACCCTGCTGGTGATTTCAAGCCCCGACCTTTCCACTGCATTTTCCGACTACGAAAAGGCACAGGCCGACGAAGAGCTGTCGCGCAAAGCTCTCGGGCGCGCCCAGATGTTGTTCGACCGCGGCGCCATCGCGGCCAAAGATCTGGAGACGGCGCAGGACACTGAAGACAAAGCCAAAGTAGATGTAGAGACTGCGAAACACCACGTCCAAATACTCGGCGCCGACCCCGCGCATCCCAGCCCCCTGATCGACTTGAAAGCCCCGGTCTCGGGAACAATCGTCGAGCAAAACGTCGCAGGATCCGAAGGCGTTAAAAGCCTCGACAATAGTCCCAACCTATTCACCATCGCCGAGCTGGACCAGGTGTGGGTGGTATGCGACGTGTTCGAGAACGATCTGGGCGAAGTTCATCTGGGCGACTCCGCTGAAATCCGCCTGAATGCCTTCGCTGATCGCATGTTTAAGGGCAAGGTCGCCGACATTTCACGTGTGCTCGATCCCAACACGCGTTCGGCGAAGGTGCGCATCGTGCTCGGCAACGCCGACGGTTCGCTGCGTCCTGGTATGTACGCCGAGGCCAACTTCCGCTCGCGCAAATTGACGCAGCGCGTCATCGTGCCCGCCACCGCGATCATGCGTCTGCACGACAAGGATTGGGTCTTTCGAAAAGAAGGCGACAAGCGCTTCCGCAAGATTGTGGTGCAAGCCGACGGCTTGGCTCCCGACGGCATGCAGGAGATTCGCGACGGTGTGAAACCCGGCGACGAACTGGTCACTAACGCGCTCGAGTTCTCCAGCGAAGTGGCGGAGAAGAAGGCAGACTAAGCAATATGATCCGCGGTTTGATCGATTTTGCCCTGCGCAACCGCCTGATGATTCTGGGCGCTTCGCTGGTGCTTTTCGCCTGGGGCATCCTTTCCTTCCATGCCTTGCCTATCGAGGCGTATCCGGATGTGGCCGACACCTACGCGCAAGTCATCACTCAATGGCCAGGGCATGCCGCCGAGGAAGTCGAACAGCAAATCACCGTTCCGCTGGAAGTAGAATTCAACGGCGTGGCCCATCTCACGCATCTTCGCTCCGTCTCGCTGATGGGTTTGTCCGTCATCACCATCATTTACGACGACGAGATCACTACCTTCAACGCGCGGCAAGAAGTGCTCGATCGTTTGCAACTCGTGACTCTGCCCAACGGCGTGAATTCGGCTATCGGCCCCGACTACAGCCCCACCGGCCAGATCATGTTCTACACCCTCACAAGTTCCAATCCTAAATATGACGTGATGGAACTGAAGGCCCTGAATGACTGGGTTGTGGTGAACCAGTTGAAGTCGGTTCCGAATATTGTGGACGTGAATCCCTTTGGCGGCCCGACCCGCGAATATCAAGTGCAACTCGACCCGGGCAAGCTGGTATCGTACGGTCTGTCGCTCGCGCAAGTGGAGAATGCGCTGCTGGCCAACAACATTAACGCCGGCGGCGGATTCATCGAACGCGGCGAGCAGGCCTTGAATATCCGCGCCGTTGGCCTGATGCAGACTACTGATGACATCGCCGCCACGGTCGTCAAAGTGCAGAATGGAACTCCAGTGCGGGTTCGCGATCTCGGCAGCGTGGTCCAGGCGCCTAAAGTCCGCCTCGGACAACTCGGTAAAACCGTCCGCAAAGAAGATGGAACCATCCTCAACAACGATGACGTTGTGGAAGGAATCGTCCTGCTGCGCAAGGGCGCCGTCGCCGAGACCACTCTCGAGGCATTGCATCAGAAGATTGATGAATTGAACGGGAAAAACGGCAAGGCTGGCCTCTTGCCGCAAGGTGTGAAACTTGTCCCGCACCTCGATCGCAGCGAACTCATGCGACACACTACCCACACAGTGCTGCGGAATCTCACCGACGGCGTCTTGCTGGTGACGCTGATTCTGTTCCTGTTTCTCGGCAATGTACGCAGCGCACTGATCGTCGCCGTCACCATCCCCTTCTCGCTGTTGTTCGCTGCGATCTTGCTCGACCTGCGCCAGATTCCCGCCAACCTGCTGTCGCTGGGCGCGCTCGACTTCGGCATGGTCGTCGACGGTTCGGTCGTGATGGTGGAGAACATTCTTCGCCATACGTCTTTCGGCAATACCAAGAAATCGTTCATGGAAACGATTGCCATCGCGGCCCACGAAGTGCAGCGCCCGGTCTTCTTCGCGCGCGTCATCATTATTGTTTCGTATCTGCCGATCTTCACCCTCCAGCGCGTCGAGGGCCGCCTGTTCAGCCCCATGGCATGGACCGTCGCCTTTGCCCTGTTGGGCGCGTTGGTGTTTGCGCTGCTCATCGCACCCGTGCTGTGCAGCTTCTTATTCAGTTCGGAAATGAAAGAATGGCGAAATCCTGTGCTGGAGTGGCTAAACCGCAACTACGCCCGCACACTCGACTGGTGCTTCGATCACTTAAAGCTAACCTTGGGTATAGGGTTGCTGGGTCTGGCTTTAATGCTGTTCATCGCGTTCAGTGGAATCATCGGGTCGGAGTTCCTTCCTCATCTCGACGAAGGCGCGATCTGGGTGCGGGGAACGCTCGCCCCTAGCACCGGGCCCTCCGCCAGCATCGCCATGGCGAAGAAGGCGCGCTTGGTGCTCGCCAATTTTCCCGAGGTAACGCAGGTGATCAGCCAGGTGGGACGTCCAGACGATGGCAGCGATGCGAGCGGCTTTTACAACACCGAGTTCTTTGTCGACCTGCGGCCCCGCGAACAGTGGCGAAGCGATTTTCATGGCAAGAAAGATGAGCTGATCGCCACCATGGACAAAGAACTGCAGCAATTCCCCGGCGTCGACTGGAACTTTTCGCAACCGATCTCCGACAACGTGGAAGAAGCCGTCAGCGGCGTGAAAGGCGAGCTCGCGGTGAAGCTCTTTGGAACCGACCTCAAAACTCTCGAAGCAAAAGCCGACGAAATGCAAGGCGTGATGAGCCAGATTCCTGGCGTCGCGGACCTGGGCACGTTTCAAGTCCGCGGCCAGCCTAACGTCAACTTAAATGTAGATCGCGCCGCCGCCGACCGCTTCGGCATCAACGTCAGCGATATTCAGGACGCGGTTGAAACTGCCGTCGGCGGCAAGGCCGTAAGCCAGATCCTGATCGGCGAGCAGCGCTTCGACATGACGGTCCGCTATCAACCGCAGCATCGCGACACCGTCGAGGACATCGGCAATATCCGCATCCTTGCACCGACAGGAGAGCGAGTTTCGCTGTCCCAGCTCTGCAAAATTACGCTCGATGATGGTGCGTCCACGATTTATCGCGAAGGCAACTCCCGCTATATCGCTATCAAGTACAGCGTACGCGGCCGGGATCTCGGCAGCACCGTGCGACAAGCGATTGACGAAGTGGGGCAGAAAGTCAAATTGCCTGAGGGTTATCACCTGGACTGGACCGGCGAATATGAAAGCCAACAGCGGGCCAACCGCCGTCTCGCGTTTATTGTGCCTATCACGCTGCTGCTGATGTCGTTCATTTTGTATTCCGCCTTCGGGTCCTGGAAGTGGGTCGGTCTAATCTTGGCCGTGGTCGCGCTTTCTCCCTTGGGTGGCTTTCTCAGTCTGCTCCTGACCGGAACGCATTTCAGCGTCTCGTCTGGCCTTGGCTTCCTAGCCCTGATCGGCGTGTCGGTCGAGATCGGAGTCATCATGATCGAGTACATCAACCAGTTGCGTGCTCGCGGAATGCCGGTGCGGGATGCTGCTAAGGAAGGCGCGGCCCTCCGCCTGCGCCCAATCATGATGACCATGCTGGTCGCAACATTAGGACTGCTTCCGGCCGCGATGTCCCATGACATCGGCTCAGACTCGCAGCGTCCTTTCGCCATCGTAATCGTGGGCGGCCTGATCGTGGAACTGCTGGCCAGCGTGATCCTGTGGCCCACACTCTACGTTTTCTGGGCCCGCCCCGGAGACCACCTGCCCCCGTCCGAACAAAGTTTCATGTCCGAAGGCGAGCACGTCGACTAGCTTAGTACTCTGGTTCGGAATTACGGTGACGTAATCGACTCGTTGTGTCAGGCGGCAGCGGCGTGCAATTTTGCGGAGAGTTTGGTCAAGAAGGCGTTGAGATCTTTGCGAGTGAAGGACCACTGAAACGGAGAAGCAGTTTGCTGATAATGCTTTTGGAGATTTAATAGCCGCTGCTCAAGCTGAGCCAGAGAGAGGAAGTCATTGGGAGTGAGCACCTTTCTCTGGACGATGGAGAAGTAGATTTCGATTTGGTTGAGCCAACTGGCGTGGATGGGGGTGTGCACCAGGATGGCATTGGGCCATTGCGAGCGAATACGCTGTGCGGCTTTCTGGCCCCGATGAGCCGAGCAGTTGTCCATGATCCAAAAGACGCGGTGGGCAGACTGGTAAGGTTCTTGGGTCATGACCTCAGCCATGAGGCGATCGGTAGGGGCGATCCCGTTTTTCTTTTCACAGCGACCGAATAATTTGGCGCGATGGACGTCCCGAGCCGCCAGATCAGGTCCAGGCGCCTTCTCGGAAGTACTCATGCTCTACGCGCATGGGGCGGCCGGAAGCCCCAGCTAGAGTGGGTTGCTTGGGACGGCGAGCTTGCACGCTGGTCTTTTCGTCGGCGGAAATGACAAAGTCGGTAGGGAGGAGAGGAACTCCCTCCCACAGGCGTTCATAGAGTCCAGGATGCGTCCCGCCTTGGCTGCGAAATCTGGATCGCGGGGAAAGATCCAACTGCGATGCTGCCAAGGCCGAAGGGCGTCGGCATTCAGCCAGCGCCACAGGGTAGTGCCACTGATCTCAGCCACCAAGCCTTGCGCCACTACCTCCTGTTGGATATCGGCGATGGAGAGTCGCGAGAGGGGGAGTCCCAGACGATGAGGAAGCTCACAGGCGAGGGCCTTTACTTGAAAGACGACGCTGGGGGGAAAAGAGGGCGGGACGGCGGCCCCGAGGTTGCTCCTCCAGGCCGGGCAGACGCATCAAGGCAAATCGTTTGCGCCACTTGCTCACGATCTGCCGGGGCGTGTCCAAGCGCGTCGCAATGACATCGTTGGACAATCCCTGGGCCGCGAAAAGGATGATCTTAGCTCGAATAACGTCTCGATACGGTGACGTATATTTTCGGGCTCGTATTTCCAGTTTCTCTTGCTCTTCGGATGTGAGCACGATGCGGAATGGGCTAGAACGCGACAAGGCAGTTCTCTCCTGAGGAAAAGCCTACATGCGTTCGGCGTCATATTCCATAACATCATACGTCACTGTAGGATTCACTGTTTCGGGGGTATCCCTCAAAGGTCTGGTCTGCAGAAGCTAGATTAGGTCCCTGTAGCGCTCTAAGGCAACCCGAACCAGCTGGCTCCGAGTCCGCACTTCGGTCTTACCGAAAAGTTGCTGGAGAGTGTTCTTGACTCCACTTTCTGAAATATCTATTCGTGATGCTATCTCTTTGTTTGCCAGACCCTGAACAACGAGCCGGAGCACGTCCAACTCTCGGGCACTAAGCGAAGGTCTTTCCTTCTGGTCGAATGACGACCCCGCAGCGACGTTCTGCTCCTCGCTGACGTCAGCAATGATGGCGGCCAGCTTGGGCGTCGAGCCTTCCTTGTAGCTGGAAAACCATACTTCGGCGAGAAAAGACTCCCCGTTGCCACGATGTCCGCGGCACTGCATCGACGTTCGGAACTGGGGTCCTTCCTCCGGTCGCAACGCGTGATGCAGTTCCGGCAGGAAAGCAGCGATAGGCTGACCGATCAGGTGGCCATCGTGCGGTGCCATCAGTTCGTTAGCCGCTTGGTTTGCTAATTCGATGAAGCCCCGCTCGTCGACCGTAACAATGGCCGCCGGGCTCGTTTCAACTAGGACGCGCATCCGTTCCTGGGCTTCAAAACTCAGGCGCTTGTTGCGGAGAACCTCGGAGGTCAATAGCCCACAGCCGCACAGCGCCAGCGCTTCAAATCCCAAACGAATGTTGGCGTCGGATGGATCTAGATTGCTGAAACGCTCGCTTAGCAATGCGCATGCCAAACCCAAGAGAATAATCGCCCAGCGGGGTAGAAAGCCCGCGGCGAGCATAATGGGAAATAAATAGAGGAAGCCCAGAGAAAAATAGGGCTTCGTCCACCAATCCACCACGGCGATTGCAAGGACGATGACACTACTGGCCAGCAGAACGGGAACTCGGTTCTGCCGTTCCCAGATCAAATCCAAGTGAGGCATGAAGTTGGTGTCAACGGTCGATTATCCCACGGTCGACGCATTCGCTGAACTCAATCAAACGATTTGTCCTCAAGATTAGCTTTACTGGGACCGATTGATTGGCACACGGCTACGTCTCTGTCCTTCCATTCCTTTCAAATCGAACGATTGGCTGTCGGATCGCTCCCACAAATCGAAATACCTTCGCTCGACGCCGGTTGAGTACCTTCCGCGAAAACCCCGGTCGCGATACACGAAGAAGATGACCTTGTGCCTAAGAACTTCGGGGACGTGTCTAGCGTGAAAACAAGTAGTGACGGTATGCGATCAACTATTGGGAGCCGGCGGTGAACCCAGACACTTTGAATCGCTATGTGTTGGTCATCATCGGTTTGTTTGCTGTCCTCTTATACCTCGTAATGGTAGTCGCAGGGTTTTCGGAGTTGATTTCTCGAATGCCAAGGGCCAAAGGTCACCGGAAGCGCCCCAAGGCAGCTGCCGGGCGATTGCGAAGTGCAAAGAAATCGACCTGATCTCGAACCCCAAAAGACTGCGAAACAGGAAGAATGTCCCTTTCTTATCGATTATTCCCTGTAGAAAACCCCGCTCGGAATTGCCGGTGCCTTCGCGGGCGATGGACCTCTCGTCTCTTTTGCTGGTTACTCATTTCTGGGTTTCTTGCAGTGCGAGCCCAGGGGCAGCAGCACAGTTATGTGTGGCAGGAGATTCGAGACAAGTTCGAAGCCACAAACCCAACGCTCCTGGCTGGGAGGCTGAACATCGACGAACTCAGAGCCCAGGAGATCACTGCCCACCTCCGCCCTAATCCCGATTTCACCATCTCAGCCGACGGCACCCAGATCGCTCCTACTAAGGGCGTCTGGCAACCGTTTGCGGGAACGTTTGTGTCACCCGGAGTCAGCTATCTTTTCGAACGACGCAACAAGCGCGGGCTGCGCTTTGAAGTCGCCAAGGAAGGCACTGCGATCGGTGTCGCCCAACAGTCCGATTCCGAACGCAATCTGCTCTTCAATCTGCGGAGCGCTTTTGTCGGCATCCTCCAGGCCAAAGCCGTGTTGCGCCTGGCGCAGGACAACCTCGAATACTACGACAAGATTCTGAAGATCAGCCATGACCGCTTTCAGACAGGGGACATCTCCAAGATCGACTTGGATCGACTTCAGCTACAGCGGTTGCAATATGAATCCGATCTGCAAACTGCCCTGGTAAATTTGCGCACGACAAAAATCACCCTGTTGGCTCTGCTCGACGATCGCAGGCCAGTGAACAGCTTTGATGTCGAGGGTCCATTCGATTTTCAGGACGACCTTCTCTCCCTCGACGATTACCGCAAAGATGCTTTGGATGCCCGTCCGGACCTACGCGCGGCCGTCCTTTCGGCACAACAGGCGGAAACGAACTACAAGTTGGCCGAAGCCGACGGCTCAACTGACCCCACAGTAAGCCTTTGGTTTACGCACAACGGTTCGTTCAACAACCCCGACGCCCTCAACACTCTCGGAGTCAGCGTCAGCATCCCGCTCCGTATTTTCGACAGGAACCAGGGTGAGAAGCTACGTACGAGAATTGACATCAAGCGAAGTGAGAAGCTGCGCCGCGGCGTTGAGACGCAGGTCTACAGCGATGTGGATTCGGCCTACGCCGTTCTCATCAGTGACATCAATCTACTGAAACCTTACAAACGCCAGTACCTCGAACAGGCCTTGCGTGTGCGCGACACGATTTTCTTCTCCTACCAGCATGGCGCTGCATCCCTTCTGGATTTCCTGAACGCAGAAAGCGAGTACCGAACGGTTCAATTGAGTTACGTAAACCTTGTTGGTTCGTTTCTGATTGCAGCCGCACAGATGAACTTGTTGGTCGCTCGTGAGGTCATTCAATGAACACCTTTTCATGTCGGGTTATTCCTGCGGGACTGTGTCTGTTTACGAGCCTGCTAACTCTCGCTTGCAGTAGCAGCAAGGTGGACCCGCGCGCTGAAGCGCCACCCAAAGCTGTGGTTGAACCCGATCTCGATGCCACCAACTTCACGGTCGACCATCCTGAACGATTCCCCCTGACAATCGCCGTCGTGCATAAGGCACCTCCCGCGCTCAATGTGACGGGAGTAGTTCAGCCCGACATCGTGCGTGCTGTTCCGGTTGTCTCTCTCGCGTCGGGACGCGTCGTTGAGATTAAAGCGAGGCTCGGCGACGCTGTGAGGAAAGGTCAACTCTTGCTGCGTGTTCAGAGCAATGATGTTTCCGGCGCCTATCAGACCTATTTGAAGGCCGAAAACGATGAGCGTCTAGCTCGTACACAACTGGAGCGGGCTCAGATTCTTTACGAAAAAGGTGCCATCGCCAAAAGCGCCCTTGAGCAGGCCGAAGCAGCAGAGGCCGATAACAAGGCCGACCTCAACGCTGCGACTGAACAGTTGCGCCTTCTCGGGATCGATAAGCAGCATCCCTCCGGCGTCGTTGACATCGTCGCGCCCATCTCGGGCATCATTTCCGACCAGCAAGTCACCAACGCGTCCGGCGTCCAGGGATTATCAGGTCCGAATCCGTTCACGATTGCGGACCTTTCTTACGTCTGGATCGTCTGCGATGTCTACGAAAACGATCTCGATGCAGTCCATGTTGGGGAATACTCAGACATCCACCTCAATGCCTATCCCAATCAGCTCCTTAAAGGACGGATCGACAACATTCTGCCCGTCCTCGACCCCAACATCCGCACGGCGAAGGTCCGAATTGAGGTTAAGAATCCTGGAATGCTCCGGATCGGCATGTTTGCCAGCGCAACCTTTTACGGGAAGCAACCTGAAATGCATTCGGCCCTTCCAGCCAGTGCAGTACTGCACCTGCACGATCGCGAGTGGGTTTACACGCTGCTCGGGGATGGCCATTTCAAGCGCGCGGAAGTAGTCACGGGAAACATGCTGCCCAACAACCAACAAGAAATCGTGTCAGGGATCAAGCCCGGCGACCAGGTAGTCTCCAACGCACTAGGTCTGCAGAACACAGTGGAGCAATAGGTGATTCGGCGCATCGTCGATTTCGCCCTCGGTAACCGCCTGCTTGTCCTCGGCCTGGCATTTGTGTTGTTTGTCTGGGGAATCATTTCGTTCCACAATCTTCCGATCGAGGCATACCCCGACGTCGCGGACAACTACGTCGAGATCATTACGCAGTGGCCCGGAATTGCCGCCGAACAGATCGAACAGCAGGCCACGATTCCCCTCGAAACCGTGATGAACGGCATCCCCGGCGTGGTGCACTTGCGTTCTTTCTCGCTGTTCGGCCTCTCCGACCTAAAGCTTATTTTCGAGGACGGCACCGATAACGCCTGGAACCGGGAGCGGGTTTTGGAACGTCTCAGCCAGGTCACTCTGCCCCCTGGGGTTAACCCGCAGATGGGCACCGACTGGAGTCCCGTCGGGCAGATTTACTTCTTCACCCTGCACAGCACCAATCCGCAGTATGACCCGATGGAACTCAAGTCGATCGAAGACTGGGTCGTCGAAAAGAATCTCAAATCCGTCCCCGATATCGTCGACGTAGCGAGCTTTGGCGGACCCACGCGGGAATACCAGGTTCGAATGGATCCCAACAAGCTTGTTGCCTACGGCTTAAGCCTCGCCCAGGTAGAGCAACAAATCGCCAACAACAACGCCAATGCCGGAGGCAGTTTCATCCAGGAGGGTCTGCAAGAGATCAATGTCCGCGAGGTGGGTCAGGTCACCAAGGTTCACGACATCGAGCAGACCGTCATTCTGACCAAGAATGGCACGCCGCTGCGCGTGAAAGACATTGCGTCAGTTTCGCAAGGTCCGAAAATCAGGCTGGGCCAGTTCGCCCGCGCCATTCACCACGAGAACGGCAAGATCGTCGACAACGACGACGTAGTCTCCGGCATCGTGCTGTTGCGCAAAGGCGCCGCCGCAGATCCGGCTCTTAAAGCGCTGCACGAGAAGATCCAGGAGATGAACGATCACATCCTGCCGCCGGGAGTGAAGATCGTTCCTTTCATCGATCGCAGCGATCTCGTCCACTTTACCAGTCACACCGTGCTGCACAACCTGACGGAAGGAATGATTCTGGTCTCGATCATTCTTTTCATCTTTCTCGGCAACGTTCGCGGTGGCCTTATCGTTGCCGCCACGATTCCTTTTTCTCTGCTGTTTGCATCGATCTGTTTGGACCTGAAGCAGATTCCCGCGAATCTTCTGTCTCTCGGAGCGTTGGATTTCGGCATGGTCGTGGATGGCGCCGTGGTCATGATCGAAAATATTGTTCGCCACATGGGGTTCGCCAATGGCACCGAAACAGCCACCGAACGGATCGGCGAAGCTTCCCACGAAGTCCAGCGCCCGGTGTTCTATGCCATCGCCATTATCATCACCGCCTATTTGCCTATCTTTACCTTGCAGCGCGTCGAAGGCCGTTTGTTCCAGCCCATGGCGTGGACCGTCGCTTTCGCACTTCTGGGCGCGCTGATCTTCTCCATCGTCATTGCGCCGGTATTAGCCAGTTTTGCGTTCGCCCAAGGCGCCAGGGAGTGGCATAACCCGGTTATGGTTTTCTTGACGGAACGCTATCGCGTCGCTGTTCGTTGGGCGATTCGGCATCGCGCCGTCACCGTCGGCGTGTGCCTGATGGGCGTGGCCGTGGCGAGTTATCTTGGCTTTGGCGGCGCGATCGGATCCGAATTCCTGCCTCACTTGGATGAAGGCGCTCTGTGGGTTCGCGGCACGCTCGCCCCGAGCACGGGTCCGGATGAGGGTATTCGCGTCGCCAACCAGGCTCGCATCGTGCTCTGTTCTTTTCCAGAAGTGCCGCAATGCACCAGCCAAGTAGGCCGCCCCGATGACGGAACCGACACTACCGGGTTTTTTAATACTGAGTACTTTGTCGATCTGAAGCCTAAAGAAGATTGGCGGCCGGTCTTCCACGAAAACAAAGATGAACTGATCGCCGCCATGCAGCGCGAACTCGACAAAATTCCCGGTGTCCTCTGGGGTTTTTCTCAGCCCATCGAAGACAACATGGAAGAGGCGGTGAGCGGCGTCAAGGGCGAACTTGCCACCAAGATCTATGGCGGCGATTTGAAGATTTTGGAAGGAAAGGCTGACGAGATTGTAGCCCTCATGCGCCAAGTTCCCGGAATCGAAGATCTGGGAGTGTTTCGGGTGCTGGGGCAGCCCAACTTGAACTTAACCGTGGACCGCGACGCAGCCGCCCGTTACCAGATCAACGTCGCCGACGTACAGGACGCCATTCAGACCGCAGTCGGCGGCAATGCCCTCACTCAAGTACTACAAGAAGAAGCGCGCTACGACCTCGTGATGCGCTATCTCCCGCAATACCGTGACACCAGAGAAGCGATCGAGAAAATTCGCCTGCTCTCGCCCACTGCCGAGCGAGTATCGCTTGCGCAACTCTGCAAAATTCAGGTGGCGGACGGCGCCTCTGAAGTCTATCGAGAGGGCAATGAGCGTTACATCGCCATCAAGTACAGCGTACGCGGCCGCGATCTCGGCAGCACCGTCGAAGAAGCCATCCAGAAGGTCAGGGAGAAAGTGGAGTTACCAACAGGCTATCACCTGAAATGGGAGGGTGAATATGCCAGCCAAAAAAGAGCCAATGCGCGCCTGCTGATCGTGCTGCCCATCACCATCATGATCATCTTCATTATTCTCTACACCATGTTCAAATCGTTCAAATGGGCCATGCTGATCATGGCCAACATCGCTATCGCGCCCGTCGGCGGCCTGCTTGCGCTTCTGCTCACCGGCACGAACTTCAGTGTCTCTTCCGGTGTCGGTTTCCTGGCTCTGTTCGGCGTGTCGGTGCAAACCGGAGTGATTATGCTGGAATACATCAACCAGTTGCGAGTTCGACGCTATACCGTTGAAGATGCCGCGGTCGAAGGAGCCGTGTTGAGATTGCGTCCCATCATGATGACCATGTTGGTGGCTACTCTGGGTCTGCTACCCGCGGCGATGTCGCATGCCATCGGCTCCGACTCGCAACGTCCGTTTGCCATCGTAATTGTCGGCGGCCTGATGGCGGCTCTGGTCATGAGCATCTTCCTGCTGCCCACGCTTTATGTCTGGATTGCCCGCGACACCGACGTGCTCCCGAAAGCGGAACCCGGCTTCGCCGAAGGCGAGCACATCGACTAAAGAACTAAAGATTGGGACGACCACAACTCGAGTAGAGTGCCTCGTCCCGGGTATCACTGGCGCTCGCTACGACTCGCAATAAGTAGATACGTTGCTCGCAACGTCTCTGCCGGCAGCCACCATGCTCAAGCCACGCGCAGACTGCATAAAAAACTAGCAAGCCCGTGCCAGCCAAAACAAATCCCGATCGCCGTGGATACCCCTCGGGCTTACAGGATCGTTGCCACTATCGCGAAGCGAAAGTTCTCTGCTTGGAATAGTGGTTGGAAACCGGTGGGGTAAGCCAAAAGCCGCAAAAATAGGGCCGCAAAAACTAAAGAGAGTTCCGAGGTGGTGTAGGGTCCATTCGTCTCGGCCAGTAGCTCGCGTTTGACCCTTGCTCGACCTGCTCTCGCTGCTTCCCTTGCGGGGGGCCGCGCGCGATCTTCGCTTGGGCTCCGGGCTCACCGCCAACCGGATAAACCTACCCTACGCCTCGGAACTCTATCCTGCCTTCAACATTTCTTCTTCGTTCTCCTCAACCAGCGCTTTGCTATAGACCCTTGCTCACCCTCCTTCCCAATCTTGCGATCAGGAAAGTGACTCCGCTTGAGCCCCAGACGCCGCACCAACCGGAAAAACTTAAGAAGCTGTCAAAGAACGATCCTGTTGTACTCCTTCTATAAATTCCGTCAACGAAAAATCACGCTCTGTAACCCCATGCATTTTCAATCGAGTGCAGC
>Ga0182018_10001572_pt1 | contig 25584 bp, 17 predicted proteins | sample 812P2MmetaG_FD_120490 | JGI IMG/M metagenome (GOLD analysis project Ga0182018, IMG submission 120490) | Permafrost microbial communities from Stordalen Mire, Sweden - 812P2M metaG | ecosystem: Environmental > Terrestrial > Soil > Wetlands > Permafrost | place: Sweden: Stordalen | collected...
AACAAAATCGGATTTTTCGTCGCCGAGCGCATCGCCAACCTCAGTGCCCTCCAATGCGTGGCCCAGTTCGACAGTCTATTGCTTAATTTTGGATATCGAAGAGATCCAACTGGCGAGCGCGCTACCTAGCGTATGTATGGACGGCCATGCGATAGCGAGTATGGCTACCAAAATAGTGGCGACAACGCCCAAGGTAATCGCTCGCCATACGAAAGTGAGCTGATCTATCGTCGGCTTTTGCTCGGCGAGTTTGATATTGATGCTGTTTTCCAAAGTCCTCATCTTCTCTGCCAAGCTTTGCAACGAATAAATTTCCTTGCTCATCCCTCGGATTAGATCGTTGCTGATATCGTTCTGCGCATGTCCTACAAAAAGATATTTAGGGTCAGACTTGCGATCGATGTCGGCGAACCAAATTTTAAAAATTGGATCCCCTTCGCAAATTTGAACTGGTGAGGGACTTGCATTGTAGACCGCGTAAACCAGCTTACCACTGTATCCCGGATCGACGTGAAAGCCCGAGACGTTGATCAGGCCCTTAAATTTGATTCCTGTCCGCATTGAAATAAAGGCCATAGCATCGGGCGGAACATTGACCGTTTCCTGTGAGAGTAGAAAGGCAAACTGACCGGCTGGTATGATGAACGCCTCACCGCGCGAGAGCGGCGTCTTTTTCTGTTCTTGGCCGCCCGCGTCGTCCGCCGTGCGGAAGAAACAGTTCCCCATATGCAAATTGTATGCATTGGCGTCTACGTGAGCCGGCGAAAATCCGGTCACGACCGCTTGGTTGGCTGCAAGCTTCTCGCCGCTCCAAAAGCTCATGTTCTTTGGTTTGATGCGTAGAACTGCCTGTCGGCGAGTTCACTACGCCGCGCTCTGATGGAGGCCTGCAGGTCAAACTGTCGTTCTCCGGCGACCGCGAGAATCCAATACAGAATGTCTTCGTTTGCGCGGCGAGCTATGGAAAGGAAGTCTTCCAAATGGTCAATTTTTTCGCATGCATCCGCAAAACGACCTGCAGCATCCGCGAGAGGGCGTATGATGTCGATCTGGATGTCTAAGACATGCTTCGTCAGCTCGCAGTTGTCTAGCCGTTGATGCAGCGTGTTTGCAGCACTCAAACACACCAGAGCGGTGTCGGTGATTGTCCGTTCGACGGATTGGATCTCAAAATTGCCGCGCGCCAAACGGCCCACATATTTCGCAAAGTGAAGGCCGTAATGTTTAAGGCGATCGGATTTGGGTAGGCAAATAATGTCAAAATGATTGCGCTGGTCGTGAAGGTACTGTTCGCGTTGCAGCTGCGCAAGTTCGACGGTCGAGAGTTTTGAGTCTGCCGGCGTCACAATCTCTACTCCGTTCCGTCCGGAAACTCCCGGCAAGGGCCGGCCCCAAGGATGCGAACCGAATCACTTATCATTTTGACGCATTTCTTTGGCGCCTCACAGCCCACTTTCCTCGCTGTGGACACGTCTGGGACTGCAGCCCCCAGGGGGCCCGTAATCGGTTTTCCAGTATCTTTTCTGGCAGTCGAGGGAGATTTCTTTAGGGATTTGCACGAAAATCCGTTATTGGGACGATTCGAGAGCGATTGGAAATAGGGAGGCCGGTTCAGATGCAATCGGAGGCCCTCCAAATCGACGATTTCATCAAGCGACTGGCAGCGCAGAAATTTGATTGCGTCTTCAACCCGTATGCAGATTCCTGCGATCAGCACGATAAGTCGAATGCGCCGGCTATCCGCCGCCGCAATCTTAGGCTCGTTCTCATTGCGGCCATGCGCTGTGGCGTGGACTCCGTGTGGATAGCGCGCGATCTCGGTTACCGCGGAGGACGGCGAACTGGCCTCGCTCTTACCGACGATGTACATCTCGTCGAACACGCAGCGCTCTTCGGAGCGCCACCGCTGGCGAGAGCGACAAAAGGTTCTGCCGTTGCTGAGCGAACGGCTACGGTGATTTGGCAAGTTCTGAAAAATCTGCAACGACCTATTTTCCTCTGGAACGTTTTTCCTTTTCATCCTCATGAGCGGAACGACCCGATGTCGAACCGCTGTCACACACGCGATGAACGCCAAGCCTGCAGGCACCTGCTGACGTGGCTTATCGATGCGCTTCAGCCCAAGTCTGTCATAGCAATCGGACGAGATGCTCAGATTGCGCTCTCCGATCTGGAAATAGCCGCTTGCCAAGTTCGTCATCCGAGCTACGGCGGTCAGTCTGAGTTTATCGATGGCATGTACGTCCACTATTGCGTTGGTGCGTTGCATGCGGAGTCCCTGAGCTAATGGAAGCGCTACCGACCCTCGGCTTTGCTCACGGCACCGTTTTTGCGAATCGCACGGCGTCAATACGAACGATACGGCCAGCCGGAAGCTGCATTAGGGACCTAACTTTAGGCAGCCGAGTTCATGAACCCAACGGTTGATGAGCAGGCATCGATCAGCTTCACGATGTCTTGCCGACTTAACTTCATCGTATCGACTTCGGCGTGCGTCGAGAGCACTGTCAGCGCTCCGACTTTGGTGCCGGTCTCGGCCGCGACGAAGGCCATAAGTCGTCCCAGCCCGATGAGATTCCCGAGCAGCTTCTCGATGTAAAAGTGGTTTCGGTACTGCGCCGTCAGCAACAGGATTTTCGGCGCATTCGATCCCGCTGACTTCAAATGGAAACTCAAAAAACTGAGGCATTGGCCGCCATACGGCGATCCAGTAACGTCCCGGTCCGGGTCGAACAGCGAGATCTCGTGCTTATTCAGTGAAGTGTTGTTCTTGTCGTTGATGCGCGCAACCATGCGAGAGAGCTGGTCGAGCGGCTTGTCGCTGCCTACCACGGGCATTCTGGTCATGCGTTCGAAGTAATAGCCTGACCACCGCTTGTTGCTCCGGACCCTTGGCAGCACGCGCGTGTGAAACGCGTCAATGAAGGCCGGCATCTTGTAGCGCTCGTACAGAGCCCATGGGAAAATCGTGTTGGCGATTGCCTCAACGGACTTGTCGTGCGCCACGAGTAAGTCATTCACTCGGGCGACAATCGGATGGAGCGGGGAAGCGCCCGCCGTCGGACCGGTGACGTCAATCACAACGTTATGGGCTTCGTGACCCGACTGGTTGTTAACTTGCTTGACGGCCTCAAGCCACGCGGACGCGCAGTCAGGCTGCGGCGGAATGGGCAAATACACTGAGGTCCTCCTTCAAGATGGCGAGTTGGTACACGCGCGGTTGCATGAATTTTTCAGTCAGCCAGCCGTATCCTCTCACACCCCATCGGTCGCTCCAGCTATTGCGGATCATCACGGTTCGCTGCGCGCCGGCAACGCCGTGAGCGACCGCAACCACGGCGTGGCGGCGATGGAAATCGGGGCTTTCGCCGGGCGCTTGGTCGATGAGCCCGTCGGGACCGGCGAAGTAAAAGGAATGGGAGAGTCGCAGCAACATCAGCACCGGCACACCTTGGTCCAGCTGCGCGATGATAGCGTCGACGGTGTAGGCGGCGGGTTCGCCAGCCCGGCGAAAGAGGGGCGTGACGCCCGCCGGCGGCTTCCAGTGCGACAGGTCGGCAGGAAGCATTGAAAGATAAGGCCAACTCGCTTCGGCAGGCTGACCGTCCTCGCGGAGAGCGCTCAGCATGGCCGGAAGCAGTGCACCATCAGTCGACTGCCTCCCCGATCGGCGCTGCGCCTGGAAGAAAGCGTATTCGCAGGACAACGGAGTCCAGCCGCCGCGCAAGGCGGCATGAGCGTCACTAGCCGCAAACGCCAGACACGTCGGACGTTGCCCCTGGTCCCTGACCGGCCCGAAGAGGTGGCGTAGGTCGGTTTTGATGATGATTGAGGTCATGCCGCTTCAAGGATTTGCCGCCGTTCGGCGCGGGAAAGACCCTCTTCTTCGGGACCGGTGAAGTCGTAGTTGAGCTTGAGTTCAGTGATCGGCGCACTCGGCTGCCACGGCCGGGACTCAGATAGCGACAGCTCGCCGCGCTGTGCCTGCTCAAGCGTCCCCGTGACACTGCGGGTCGTTGGATTACCAACACCTTCATGGTCGACGGCTTCCGTGTCATCGCGAATGACTGCGAACCCACTGGCCTTCAGCTGGTCGATATTCCAGAGATAGCCGCCACCGCCATTCTCGTGGAGGCGCAGTACGAAATGGTCATTGCGGCTGCCGTCGATCCGCATCTCGCCGTCGCGCTCCGTCAGCAACCACACATCGCCGCGATAATCAGATGGCCGATATTCGCGCAGGAGTTCCACCTTGATCGCGCGAGGCTGCGTCTCTCGCAGCGTCTGGCCGACAGATGCGGAGATCAGATTGAGGCGCTGCAATGTCCACGTCGTCGCCTCATAACTGGTGCCGAGACGCAGCGAGAGCTGATACACGTTGAGGGGCGTGGCAAGATCGCGCGCCAGCCAGCCCTGGCAATGGCAATGCCATTCGATCAGCCAGCGCGGCATGAGAAAGGCGATGGCGAACGCATCGGCCTCGACTTCTTGCATATTAGGACCTGCCATGCCCGACGCGTTCGGCACTGCCATGCGCCGCAGGATGCTCTCGTCGTCCAGGCTTGGAAGATGTTCGAGGCGGAAATGGCCGACTTCGTGTGCCGCGGTGAGGCGCTGGATACTCAACGGGCGTTCGGTGGTGACGAGTACGCCAGGAATCGGATGGGGCAGATAGGCGCCAAGCAAGCCCTTTAGCGGACGCAGCAGAAGAGGAAGATGGATGGCGAAGCTGGCACCGAACACGTCAACGCTGCCGCCCTCCGCCTGCACCCTTTCCTTGGTGCCGAGCTGCACGTGGAGGCGCGCTGCTGCCATTGAGCCATTCCGAACCGCGCTGGCATAGTTGGTCGCCATGGCCGCACCTAACCGGCTTGTGAGCGCGCGCGGAGATATTCGGCGAAACGGCTTAGTTCTACGCGGTCTTGGTCAGAAAGCTGCGCCGCTTGCCGCGCCAAATGGGCGACGTCGGGCGGCAATGCTGCCGCGGCGGGGTCCTCGCCGGTGAAGTAGCTCGCCGGCTGTTTGTAGAGCTTGGCGAGCCGCGTCAATTCGATTGCCTCGACGCGGCGCTGACCGCTTTCGATATCGACCAGGGCGGTACGAGGCACGTTCAGATAGGCAGCGACTTCCTCTTGCTTCAAGCCCAGATACTTTCGCGCGTCGCGCAATCTCTCGCCTAAGCGTTTGCGCTCCGTCTCGTCCTCCGTGCGTGGATTCGATGGATCGCTCATTTTTTAGCTCCCTTACCTGCATGTTTCTGCCATGCTGACTCGATCCGAGGCATGACGTGACTGATGGCTTCATTGATCGAGTGGTAGCCGCCGGATTTCACGATGCTGTCCTTCAGCTCGACGCCCACAATCGGCTCCGTATCGCACAGCAGATCGACGACGCCGAGCGAGTCTAGGTGGACGGATGCGGCGTACTGATCCGCCGTTGTGGCGGGGAGTATGGTTCCGTGTAGGGCGGCTGTTGATTTCACCGATGCCAACAGCGAGCCCCGCAGCTTTGCCTCAACAGCGGCGGCCGGAAAGGCAACCGTACTACTGAGCTTCGTAATCGTGGCTACGGCCATGAAAACCTCACCGTGTTAATCGGCGACATGGTAGGAGTATAATGTCTGATTTTCAGACATGCAAGGCCCCTATTTCCCGCTTTTGAAGAGGGACAAGCCCCTCTAGCCATAAACGCGCAGACTCCGCACAATCGCGTCGTCGTGCACCTTCGAGATGGCGTCTGAGGCCAGTCGGGGTTTACGCCGCTGACTGCCTATTCTTCGAGAAGATCAAGTGTGCGGTCCGAGTTCGAGGAATCTTGGTTATCTGCTTCTAGGCGCCGCCGGGCTTTGGATACCCATACTTGGCGATGCTCGCCCCGCAATTGCCCATCAAGGCGGGCGACTTGGTCTGGGTGATCAGTCACGATACCCACCGGAATGGTCTCATTACGATCGACCGAGACGTGGATTAGCAACATAGCAACCGTGCGGCCAACGACTAGCACCTCAAGGCTGGTGCCCAACTTGGCCGAAAATTCTTCGCCTCGCTCGAACAAACGGCTGATCCGTTTCTGCGAAATGTTGCCGACGGCGCGCGGCATTAGCAATGTTGAACCGCTGAAGCGAGGCGTTTCGGGCAGCCCGACAATGCGGCGCAAGATTTCTAAAGCTGAACTAAGATCAGCGCTCATGCCCCAACCGCCTCCGGCGGGACGCAGCCAACGGATCTCTGGTTTGATTTGGTCAGGCTTCTTTGTATTCAGCCTGTCGACCACAGCCTTAACATTAGCTTCCAGATAGCTGGCCCCAAGCACCCATGCCCTCGAGCTGTTATCTAACTGAGGGCGCTCCGCCAGCCAGCGCGCCAAGTCAAATTCCTGATTTTGGTCGAAGTACGTTCGTAGTTGCAGACCCGCGAACCGTTCGAAATCTACCAAGCTCGTTGTCTGGGCCCGGGGCTGATCAAGTTGGCCGTATTCAGTTGCCAAGTTCTCGATCATTGTGCGGAATTGCTTCGGTGCTTCCGATGCTCCGTCGAACTCCAACCTCGGGCGGCGATCGCCTATCGTGATCACCTTACGGCCAGTGATTACCACTGACCCATACCGGTCCGGTTCCACGCCGGCAATCGAGTGAATACTCACTCGATCAGGCTCCCGCAGCCGGCGGACGCGGGTGATGTAGTCGCGAAAGTTTTCTTCGAATGCGACGCGTGCGAAGTCGACCGGCAGGTCAGTGGCGCCGGAAGCGGGCTGGACATCGATTAGATTTCGGTGGGCACGTTGCCTAGGCCGCGGAACGAAAGTCCGACTGACAAGGTCGATCCACACATTTTCGACCCAAGGCTCTACCTCTACCAGTCGAGGCTCTTCTTCGGCGCTGGCCCGAAAAAGCGCGGCCGCCCGGGTAGTGAGGCGGAGCTCATTGTCCTCCGCTACGATGAGTTCCTTTGCGACAAGGTCGCGTACGACTCGTTCTGTCTCCGTCCGGGCAAATCCGAAGAATTCTGCCAATCTCATAAGCGTTAGTTGGCCGCAAATACGCAAGAGCCGAAGGACGAATTCGTCAACAACGGGTAGTGGACGATCGCGTGTGATATTTGCGCGAACATGAAAGCTGCGGCACGGCACACGAAATCCGAGCGTATCGACCACGAACGTATGTAAGCCGTCGGTCATCGGCCGAATAGCTCCGTAACGTCCCAAACTTTGGCCGCGGCATCTTTTTGCTCGCGGGCCTCGACCCAATGCAATGTGCTCTTGATTGGGTGCTCGCCTCTAAAGCCAGCCCAAAATTTGGCCGATCCTACGATGATCAAGCGCTCCTTCGCTCGCGAGAAGGCAACATTTGCGCGGTTCGGCACAGAAACGTGGCCGCCCCGAAGGGCCGTGTTGGTGCGTGAAAGGGAGACGATAACAATCGTATTTTCTTTGCCTTGATAGGAATCTACGGTCTCAACTTTGAGCAGCCGGCGAAATCGAGAATCCCATAGGCGTTCAGCGATGGCTGTTTCGATCGCTTCCCGCTGCGCCCCGTACATGCAGATAATACCAATCGGCCTTTCTTCCTTGCTTTGCGAGAGTACCGAAACGAATTCCTTGTTAGACGCCGCCACATCCAAGGTTGCAATGATAGCCGCGACTTCCGCCTCATTAGCATGACTCTGTCGTTCATCTGGAAGTTCCTTGGCTCGGGGATCTGAAGAAGTGTCGAGCCAAGAAATTGGCAAATTGAATGGAGCCGGAAGCGTGTCGGTGAAACGACTGTTGACCTCACGCTCATCCGAAGTATGCAGTTTGACGCTATGTGGTCGATAAAACGTCTCGGCTATCAGATCGCAAATTGGTTGGACCATTCTGTATTGTTCACTCAAAACACAATGATTAGTCACCCCGTATGAAGAAGCAAAGGCACGCTCGAAATCACTCCGTGCGAGAACATCGTCAGAAATATCAGGGAAAGAAGCTTTGAGTTCCTGCAGCATGCTCGAGTCGATCATTGGAAGAAGTTGCAGATGATCTCCCACCAACAGTACTCGCCTGCCGAGCTGAGCCGCGACGCTAAGTTCTCCGGATGTACAACGTGCAGCCTCGTCGATGATCACCCAGTCGAAGGACTCATTGTCGATTCGGAGAGAGGTTTGGCCGACGCCAACGCATGTGCCGGCAATAATTGTGCGTGTTTTTGCAAGAAACTCGTCGAAATTTCTGTAGCGTGTAGAAAGGGCGTCCAGCCAGCCCTGTGATAAATTCAGCAAGTTCAGCAAGACCCGCATGTCAGCAGGCGACTCGGCGTCCGCTTTGCCCAAATCCCGATAGGCGGCTGCGACCTCCTTGACGTGGTCCGCAGCATTTACAGCTCGCCCCATCATTTGAACGCCAGCGGACTCGAACGCCTTCTGGGCTGCGTTCAGCATTCGGCTGCGGCTACGCTTCTCTTCGGCATCTACATCTTCTTTGTTTATGGCCTCCAATACAGTGAGCCTGCGCGACAGCATACCGAGCTGACGTTCGATATCGACAGCCACGTAAGCTATATTGCGGGGAATGCCTGCACCGCGTGCCGCCGTTGCGACACGGTGTTTGAGGGAGCCTTCAAATGAAGCACGAAATCTCTCGCGGAGAGTGTCCGTGTGGTAAGGCCGAATCTTCTCGCTGATTCCCTTTGTGCCGATGCGCAGCAAGGAAAGGGCATTTTTTTCGACTTTGAAGCGATCGATAAGCGTTTCGAGCGCGGCGTTCACCGCCTCATGCGATTGACTTACCAGCAGTATCTTTTGAGTTCCGCCTTTGGACGTAAGCCAATGAACCAGTGCCGCAAGAAAGTATGTCTTGCCGGTGCCGGGAGGTCCTTGCACCAATCCCACCGGACCTTCTCGAAGTACCTTTAGCATGGCCGCGCGTTGACCGGGATTGAGCTTATAAGGTGCCAGCTCGGCTTCGGTAACGTCGATGTCATAGTTGGTTGTGCGCTTCTCCGCAGACGGGTCGAAGTACTCAATAAGGTCGGGGATCTGGCTTTCTCCGCGCGAGATCCGGTCCACTGCGCGACGTCGCTTATCGAAGGACTGACGGCTACGTCGGCTAACCAATCTCACACGGTCGCCTTTCTTCAGAGGCCAATCAGGCTCTTGAACCAATGTTATGGATTCGTCGCTCAGCGATTTCAGGTCCAAGCTGGCAATGGGCTTTGTTCGTTCGCCGATGAACACGTCGACTGCGTCGAGGGGGTCAAAGTCGAAACTGCCGCGCGTTTTTTCACACGGAAAGGTCACGCCAAGTCCCAGAGTCTCACCCGCTCCGGTGATCTCTAATTCGGGTAGGAGGGTATCCTCGACTTCAAGCATCCGCTGCCAGTATTCCCTTACGGGGAATATGTTAGCGCGCCGTATGTTATGGAGCTGCTTCGGCGACTTCCTCGGTGCGGCCAAGCCTCTAAGCCCGGGAAGTCCTGACAAGAAATTTCCGAGCTCGGACAATCCTGCAGGTTCACCGTGAGTTAGTTCAAGGGTAAGTTTAACGCGAACACCGGTAAATGAAGCACCTTCCAGCGAGCGATAGCTTGGCTGGGTCACCCGGCCGCCAGTGAACGCACCATTTTCCAGAGTGATCGTGATCTCCTGGGTGTTTGTCGTAAGCACCAATGCATCATCGAAGCGGCGCGCAGCAAACGTATCAGTCAGCAGAATATCTGGCGCGTCTTGCAAGCTGATCTTGAATGAGGGCGCCGGTGGTTCCTTGAGCTTTGCAGCAGTCTCGGTCAAACAGCGCAGTGGAAACTCAAGGAGATCTACACCGCCGGAATCGATTACCGCCTGTAGCTGGCTCAGGGCTTCTTGTGTCCTCTGATCGGATACTTTTTCTAAGAGTTCTTTTGCGATGAGCGCAGCTGCAAAACAATCGATCTGCTTGTCGCCGCACCCCTCATGGTCTTTCGGGTAATACGCGAGCGTCCGTTTTCGTCCATCGCCGGCTGGTGAAAGATCAAACAGGTCGAGGATGGTCAACCGTACCGCCTCTCCACGACCCAGAACGACGATGTTTTTTGGCGAGAGGTCTCCGTGAGCATATCCCAGCGCATGGAGCGACTGGACCGCTCTCAAAAGTTGCGAGGCCAATGAAAGAGCTTCTTCCAGCGTAGGTCCGGACATTGCATCGAGGCGATCGCCCTCGACTAGCCGGTACGCGACAAACGGGCCTACTGCGTGCAGGCCGACGGCCTCGAAAGTGGGAAATCCGTCCAGCGGGCTCGTTATCAGCCGAGAAGCGCCTTCGAGAAGCCGGAGCAGAGCGAGATCAAGTTCAAGTGTTTCATTGCGGCGGATGCCGGGCCAAACCTTAACCACAATTTGTCCAAGGCCGGCTTGGGAAGTCCGGTAGACATCGACCGCCCCTGAAGAAAAAGTCTCGATTCGATCCGCCCATTTAGCATACGGGTTTTCCTTGGTCTCGAATGCATCAAGCCGGGACTGGTCGATCGCGCCTTTGCGCCTTTCGCTGCGCCGCACGGAAAATTCGTCGGCCATAATTCGAGCTGTCGCAAAACGCGCGGCTGGATCTGATGCTGTGGCAGTCGCAAGCCAATCCTCCAACCAACCTTCCAACAAAACCGGTGTTGATTCGGCATTGGGAGCGGCCCCGAGGATATCTTTCGCGATTAGGCCGAGCTGATAAACATCCCGCCGGAAGCCGCTGCCGCTCTTTGTGACTTGGTCAGTATCTTCCGGCATAGCCGGGGCGTAAGCTTGCAGTGTTGTTCTCCAATCCGCGACCGATTCGTCGGACGGTAGCTGGCAGATTGCGAAGCCGGTTAGGCCAACGCGGGCGGCTCCCCCAAGCCAGACGTTCCGCCTCCCGATGTCGCGGTGGGCAATCTGCCGGTCGTGGAGTTCGGCCACTACCCGTATCAGCTCTCCGACGACATCGAGCGCTTGATCGATATTCATCTGGCCCCGCATACGCTCGATAAAGCGAGGTACCTGCGTCCATGTCACAGGAAGGGCGAGGAGATCGAAGTGGTCAGTGGCGATGTCGCCTTCCACGGAATTCAGCGGACGTAATACGGATGTCCCATCCGCTAGCCAGCTACCAAGCGCGTTTAAGTGATCGAATACCCTACGTTCGCGCTCGGCGACGAAGCTTCGCTCTGCTGGCGCATTAAGCGCTGGGGGCAATGCGGCGAAATTCCAGCAGCGTAACAGGGCGCTGGAGCTAGTCCGTTCATTCTCTTCTGCCCTGTGGTCCGCCCAGACGCCTCTCGGATGCTGGAAAACGTTTTCTTCGGTAATGCGGAATCCGTCGAATTCGGCTTCCTGTGGGCGGAAGGCACTGCGATCACCAAACACCTCATCGAATTGCTTCGCATACTCCCAAATTTTGGGCGTGCGAAGGCGCTGATCCACCTTGCTCAGATGGGCGCGGCGGGTCTGCGCATTATCCAGATGGCGAGCTTGAGACAAGGAGAGTACTCGGCGGGCCTCACTCGGTGGCAATCCCTCTACCTCTGGAGTGGCGGTGAGGATGACGCATGAATCCACATAGAGGGGGACGTGAGGTAGCTTAGCCACCAAAAGAGATTTCAGTTTGCGCGCCTTGCTCGCCACTAACTTTGGAGGATTTCCTCGTCGACTGTTTCTCCCGACAATCCATGTATCAGCTACGCATCTAATTTTCCGGGTCCAGTCTTTAATCTCAACGAGCAGCACCCGATCATCCATGAGGATGATCAGGTCCATTTGGATCGGCGTGTCATGTCCCGAAAAGTAATCAAGCCCAGAATAGAAAACCCATTCGACAGGCAGCGCGGCGTCGAGTTCGGTCAGACCCTTAATTTCTCGCGGATGAATGCCTTCACTGGCCAAGTAGCGAATCAGACGACGCGGCGCACATAAAGTTGCCATCGGCGCGTTCTTGTCGCGAGATGTCCGCACCGGGTTGATGCTCTTGCGCACGCGAAGTCTCCCATTCCGTCGGAATGTCTCACGTGGATAGCTGGTTGCAAAGAGGCAAGGATGCGCCTGAATGCTGGGCCGCCTGGGGTGACACGCCGATGGCGCTAAAGTGGCCCGCTGCCGGCACAATCGGAGGCGCGAGCACAGTCCTTAATCCTGGGGGCGGCCTCCAGGGTGTCCGAGCAGCGTCATCCAAGCATCGAAGCGCGGCGAGCGTCAGTCATCGTGGCCCGGGCTTATCGCGGATTGACCCGGATGGCGATGCCGATAGCGTCATCAAGATCGAAGGGACCCTGGACCGCCCAGTGTTGAAGCGGGCTACTGCTTTCATGTACGTTTTCTGTGGAGCAACCGTTGGGGATAATCCCGGAAGCGCCATCGGCGCGACAACGGTCTGGCAACTCGTTCTTCGCCTCCCCCGCGAGCAATTTACGGACCTGCTGGTAATCATCACGGCGCAGCGGCTCGTGGAAGTGGACCTAGTATTGGATGGGTTAAGTCGCGGCACGGGCAAAGTGCGGTCGGCAAGTTTCTACACTGAACCCGTGCCGTATGAGCGAGATGAAGATAATGATGAGACATGAAGCGCGATAAAGAATGGCCGCCATAAATGGCGTCCCCGCGGGCCGCATGCTACAAAACCTAAAAGGATGGATTCGTGATTTCAGGCAACCTGTTCACACGCGACTACCTTCTTGAGGGGATAGAGCGCACAGAACAATGGAAACACCTCGACGATAAGAGTGTAGCGGCGCTGAAACAGCGCCTGATGACCATTGCCAACAGCTTTCTCAAGATCGCCAAACCGAACGAAGCTGAAACTGAGAAAGACTTTATTTATCCGGTATTGGAAGCCCTCGGCTGGAGCGATTATCAAGTTCAACAAATTCTGTCGCAGAAAGGCCGCAAACAAGTCCCCGACGCACTGCTCTTTGCGGATACCGCCGCCAAAAATTTGGCCGTCGGCGAGGCTCAACAGTGGAAGCGTTTCCAACACGGCTTGGCGGTGCTGGAAGCGAAGCGCTGGGCACGTGCCCTTGATCGCGCTGATAAGCGTGACCCGAGTGAAGAAGGCGTCCCATCGACGCAGTTGCTCCAGTATCTGAGCCGGGTCGATGTTCAGACCAACAGTAAAGTCAGGCTCGGCATTTTAACGAACGGAAATGTCTGGCGCCTCTATTTCCAGGGCGCCCTGTCCGTTTCAGAGGACTACTTTGAAGTCGATCTCGCCAAGGCGCTTGAGCTCCCGCACCACGAACTGAACCTCCTGGACCTCGCTGACGCCCGGCTCACACCTGATCGCATACTGCGCTTGTTCATTTTACTGTTCGGCCGGCTGGCCTTCCTCCCGTTCGAAGGCGTGCGCACCTTTCACGACATCTCGCGTGAGGCCGGCAAGACTTGGGAAGAAAAGGTCACTAAAGACCTATCAAAACTTGTTTTCGGAGATCTGTTCCCAAAACTTGTAGCAGCTATCGCGAAGCATGATCCTAGGCGACCCGCCGACATCGATCAAACCTATCTCGACGAGGTCCGGCAAGCGGCGCTCATACTCCTCTATCGTTTGCTGTTCGTGGTTTACGCCGAGGATCGCGATCTACTTCCCGACCAAAGGGAGCCCTACAAATCGTACTCACTTACGACGATGCGCTTTGACATCGCGGAACGTATTTCCAAAAAGCAGGCGTTCTCTTCGTCGATGTCTACCTATTGGCCGAAGCTCACCGCCGTTTTTAAAGCAATCGCTGACGGTGACGATACGCTCGGCATCCCGCCTTACAATGGCGGGCTGTTCGCAAAAGAAAGCACTCTGCTACTCGACCAGGTTCAACTGCCCGATGACATTGTCTCAGCGCTTATTTACGGCCTTTCTCACCGGGAGGAGGACGGCGCGGCGCGATATATCAACTACCGCGATCTCTCGGTCCAGCAACTCGGCACCATCTACGAGCGCACACTCGAATACGATCTTCGCTTTGAAGGCGGCTCGGTCACAGTCCACATTGACGATACCGCCCGCCATGAATCCGGCAGCTACTACACGCCCGACAGTCTGGTCGCGCTAATTATTGAGAAATCAATTGGCCCTTTCGTTCAAAAACGGCTTCAAGCCTTCCGCGATCTCGCAGAGGAGCTAGGTAAAGACAAACGGCGCGTGGAAATCCGCCACGCCGAATTGCAGGGTCTCGATCCGGCCAGTCTTATCCTCGACCTGAAGATCTGCGACCCCGCCATGGGTTCAGGCCATTTTCTGGTCAGCCTCGTCGATTGGCTGGCAGACCGTGTGCTCACTGCCATCGCTGAATCCGAGTCAGTCGTTGACTGGTCTGAGACTCCCTATCGGTCCCCTGTGCTCAACAGCATCGAGGCAACGCGGCAGGACATTATAAAACAGGCTACGCAGCATAAATGGCCTTTCGTTATCGAGCATCTCGACGATCGGCATATCATTCGTCGAACCATCTTGAAGAGATGCATTTACGGAGTAGATCGCAATCCAATGGCCGTGGAGCTGTCTAAGGTCGCTCTTTGGCTTCACACGTTCACTGTCGGCGCGCCGCTTTCGTTCCTGGATCACCATCTTCGCTGCGGGAATTCCTTATTCGGTTACTGGATTTCCGAAGCGATTGATCGCTCAACGAAATGGGGTGGTCAGCTCCTACTCAATGAGCCGATGAAAAAGGCGATGGCGCAAGCAGTCGCCATGCGAAAGCTCGAACGTGTCACCGATGTCGATATTGCCGAGGTACATGAATCCAAGACTCTCTTTGAGGGTATCGAGCAGGAGACACAGCCGTTTAACACTTTCATCAACACCCTCTATGCCCTGGATTGGCAAAAGCTTGACAAAGCGGATGAAACCGCAATCCGCGCTTGGCTTGACGGCCAGTTTGGCGATCCCTTTGATGTATCGCGCGGAAAAATAAGACTCGGTCCGTCCGACGCCGGCATGGGTCACCCAGAGGCCAAGGATGTCATCGACCGTCTCCCGCCGAAGATCGTTGCGACCGCGGAGCGGTTTGCAGGCCTCCTCAACCGATCCCGCGAACTTATCGGCCGTGAACGTTTCCAAAACTGGCAAGTCTCTTTTCCCGGTGTTTGGAAACAATGGGAGAGTGTGGAATTAAACGGGGGTTTCGACGCCGTAATTGGCAACCCGCCTTACGTTCGCCAAGAGCTAATTAAAGAATACAAGCCGGCCTTGAAGCGTGCATTCGCCGCCACCTATGACGGCTCCGCTGACCTCTATGTTTATTTCTATGAGCAGGGGCTCAAGCTTCTGCGTCCGGGCGGACGACTGTCCTACGTAGTCACCAATAAATGGATGCGCGTTGGTTATGCGGACGGGCTTCGCGACTTGTTCGACAAGAAGGCCTGGATCGAATTCGTCGCCGACTTCGGTCACGCTAAAAAGTTCTTCCCGGGTGCCGACGTATTCCCTTCCATCATTGTCGTCAGAAAGCCGACCGACGGCGACGCGCCTGTCGAAACCAATGTTTGCGTTATTCCTCGCGACGATGTTCCTGAAAAAGGACTCGACGAAGCTGTGGCAAAAGCCACCTACGCTTTGCCGCGGAGTTATTTCACCAAGGACCCTTGGGCGCTTGAGCCGCCCGCAGTTGCCGCGCTTCTTATAAAGATCAAATCGCAGGGAACCCCGCTTAAACGCGTTATCCCGCGACTTCCCGTCAACGGCATCAAGACAGGCCTAAATCAGGCTTTCCTAATTGACGCCGATGAGCGTGCCAAACTTATCGCGCTTGATCCGGCGTGCGCCTCAATAATCAAGCCGTACTTGAGAGGCCAGGACATTCGCCGCTGGCGTTCACCCGAAAAGACGCAGTTCATGATTTTATTAAAGTCCAGTTCGGACTTCGCGTGGCCTTGGTCTGGCAAAGGCGAAGCGGAAGCCGAGAAGGCATTTCAGGCCGCTTATCCATCATTGTTTCAACGCATGAAGCGCTTCGAAGACTACCAGGACCCGAAGACCGGCAAGAAGCGCGGGCTTAGACATCGGGAAGATCAAGGAAAATTTTGGTGGGAGCTGAGACCTTGTGCGTACTACGATCTCTTCGCGAGCGCGAAATTTATTTATCAAGCAATCCAATTCTATGCTCGCTACACATTTGAAGAGCAGGAAGTCTACGGCAACAACAAAACTTACTTCTTTGGTGCAGACAACCTAGCGCTTTTGGGCATTTTGAATTCTCCGCTGATGTGGTGGTACGGCTGGCGGCATTTCATCCATATGAAGGATGAAGCTCTCTCCAACGATCAAGTCAAAATTGCTGAGCTGCCTATTGCGAAATCACTTCTAGAAAGCAACAGCCTGAAAAAAGCCGTAGGCGATCTAATCGGCGCCGTGAACCGTGTATCGGCAGCGGATGCCAGCATTAAGGAATGGCTCCATCAGGAATATGGAATTAAACGCGGGTTCGCCGCGCTTAGAAATCCAAGTGCGTTGTCATTTGATGACTACATCAAGGCCCTCAAAGGCGGGCTGGAGAAAGGACGCAAGCTGACCGCGTTGGAGGTCAATGAACTAAAGCGCGAATACGGAACCACCCTCGCACCAGCTATCAAGTCCCGTTTAGAAATCAAACAGTTTGAGGGCAGCATCTCTGACATTGTGAATGCAGCATACGGTCTATCCCAAGAAGAGATCGCCTTACTTTGGAGCTCGGCACCGCCACGTATGCCGTTTACGCCGGCCGGCGTGATTGAGGAGTCCTCGGTGGAAATGCAAGACGATGAGGACGGAGATAGCTAAGCCATCGTCGCCGGGCTCGCCGCATGGCGAGAGCGGTGCCCAGCGCGGACCGGTTGGGGGGATTATGCGTCTGATTTTTATGCGTACGCGGGTTGCTGTTTTGGACTGCGCCCCCCACGATCAAGAGTCCAGCTTGAACCAGCCGCGACGTACGCAGCGACCGAATTCGTCAAGCGTTGCCGGTATGTCGCCGGCGTGCTCGTGCAGATGTCTTAGATGGTCGCCAAACGTGAACTCTCCGATGCCCTTGGGCACGAGGATCGGCGCTGCTTCTTCATCCGCATCAGGGGTGGGCTTTTTGGGCAAGCGGGTCATTGAATTTCTCCGTTTGTTTGCGACGCGGAAGCGCCACCTCGTCTGTGCGATCCACCTTGCTCGGAGAAGCAGGCTGGCATCGGGCCGATTTCGCAGAAGCCCGAACTCTGGACGATAAGCTGAGCCTATGACGACAGCTCGGAGAGTGCAAGATTCAGCCGAACGCGACGAGCGAACGATCAATCCATGCGTTTAACGCGGTGTCGCCAGCTGGGAGCTTTCTTTTCAACGGTGTCTTTCTTATTTTTCGAGTGAGGCTTTTCCTTTTCTGGATTTTTTTTCTTTTTCGGGAGAGCGCGGGGAGCGTAGCGCCCATCGCGTTTTGCCAATTGCCCCCGCTCGGCCGATCGTACCCCCTACCTCGTCGAGCGCCGAAGCGGCCCGCCTCGCGCGCGCGTATGCCAGAGGGGACTGATTAACGTCGTGAGTGCCGGTCGACAATCATTACCCCGATGACAATAAAAATGACGTCCGGCCGCGGCTTGAGGCAAGAACGGGCACAAAAGCACACGACGTTTTAGGCAATAGCCCCGGTGATCTTTCATTGAATGGTAAGATTATCTGCTCTGATCAGGTGAGTGTTGTTGTTGTTTGGTTCAGTTATCTGAAACTTCTCCCACCTAAACATCGACGCCAACGCAGGGACAATAAACAGGTTCGTTATGTCGATAGTCTCAGAACGCGTGAAAACACGGGATCGCGCAAATCCGGAGCGCGCCCGGACCACTCAATTGGCCAGCAACAAGGGGGTCGCTCGTGATGAGGACTACCCGCACGACGATCGGTGCAAGCTTTGCGGCGGCTTGCCGAAAAAGGAACAAAATCTGATTCTGGATTGCGCGCTTGAAAAGCGCGGAAACGTTACGACGGAGACGCCCCGTGGTTATCTGTGCTTTCACTGTAAACATTTGATCGAAATTATACAGACCATCGGTCTCGTGAAGCTGGCCCGACACCTGATACCCGTTGGGCTTTTTGCACCGGCAAGGACGCCGCGGCAGGAACGGGAGCGTGAACACCTATTGCGGTATCTGAGCGAGGTCTGAGTTCGCTCTCAAGGGCCCCGCGCTTTCCGCATATGAAAAATGCCATCGGCACGTTCGAGAGGTGCCTCTCAGAGCTCGACGTCAAAAGGAGGCGGTTGACGGTGTTGTCCTGGATGCCACCCGGCGGAAAGACGCAAGAGACACGACCCTCCTGGAACGCTCGACTTCTGGAGATCACCTTGGGCTGCTGCATGCGTCCCGACGAACCGACCAACAAACTGCGCTTCGCGATTGGGTTTCGCGAAACAGGTCGGGGTAGGCGGCGCAGGTCTTGTTCAAGGCAGCGGCGACGACGTCCATTCGGCTCTGAGGGAACGCGAATCTTGAATGCTCGATATCGCTCACGAGCGTGCCGAGACTGGGAATTGCCGGCTTGAAGCGCCGACGGATGGCCCCTTTGACTTCAGTCCAGCGAAAGGCGCTACCCGCTCATCGGGCTCATCGCCGACGCTGACACCCATTGCACCTGACCAAGCGACATATAAACAATCGCCCCTCGCTCCGCGCCAAGCACCTTCACATACTGAGCGCTCTGTGACGCGTAAGCGGCGCGCGTTCCGGGCTCCGGTACGACGTCGCTCTTCCAGTCAAACACGATCCGTGGCTTGGCCGTGCCGTACGACACAGCATCAGCCCGCCCAGACACCAGACGATCACCGTTTCCGGCAAGAACACCATAGACCGGAACTTCAGCGACCAGACTCTGCCGGTATGCGGAGAGTTCAGGCAGAGACCAGGTCCGCAAAGCGGTCGCGGCGATCTCGTCGCTGTCCAGATCAACCGAAAGCTCGCGGCAAAGCTGACGGACCCGCTCCGCAACTGCGCGTATCTCGGAACCAAGCTCACCGGTGATGAACTCTTCCATAAGCTTGTGCAGGACCACCCCACGAACCGCCCCGCCGACCCGGACTATATCCGTGTCCGGTGTTTCCCACGCTGTGACCGGCGATGCCTCGAAGGAAACGACATCAGGATCGCCGTCGCTCGGCCGCAGCCAGCGAACGGGCGTGGAATTGCTCACGATTTCGCTTTGCTCGGTCTCGAATTGCGCCCGCGTCTGCGTGTTCGGCGGGTCGGCGGTTTTCGGAAATTCCTTCTTGGCGAGATGCCCAATATCCAGCAAGGGCACGCTCCCAAGCTTGAAGTCGACGGCCCGGGCCCAGGAATCCTCTTTCACTGACGAGAACTCCGGCAGGACCAGCAAATCCATGGCCCTCGTGCAGGCAACGTAAAGCAAGCGTAAGTGCTCCTCGGACGCTGCCCGCTCTTCCGCCTCCATCGCCTCGGCGAGCTCCGGCGGGACAACGTCCTCAAGCACCCAATGAATGGTGTTGTCGCTTCGGCGATAGATAAACTGATCGGGCGAGCGCATGCCCGAGGCGGTATTGATCGGAATCACGACCGGCCATTCCAGACCTTTCGAGCTATGGATCGTAACGATCTTGATCGCATGCTCATCGGCATCAGCAACGCCTTCGTCGTATGATGCGCAATGCGACCATTCCTCGTCGAGATCGCGCGCGAATGCCCCGAAGCCTCGCCCGCCGTAGTTCCGCGCCTTTTCCAGAAGCGCATCGACATTTGCGAGCATGCGGGAAGCCTGATCGGCGCTGCGGCTCATAAGAACGGCCCGGATATTGAGACGTTCCACCGCCTCTGTCAGCAGCAGCGCCGGTGAGGTCGTTCGCACACCGAGCCGCAGATCGCGCAAAACCGAAAGGGTTTCCCGCACCAGCTTATGCTGGACGAGGGCTAGGTCGGTGTAAATGTTGAGCGTCGGGGCCAACGGCCCGCCGTCTCCTTTCGCGACGAGCCCCTCTGCGACATCGAGCAGCTCTTGCTCGGTCAGCCCCAACAGCGGCCCACGTAGCAGCGCGCCAAGCGCAACGGTATCGCGCTGATCGGCGAGCGCGCGGACAAGAGCGACAAGGTCTTGCACTTCCTGACGACGGTAAAAATTCTTGCCAGCCTGCGAACTGAAAGGCAGTCGCGCCTCTTCGAGTGCCCGCTCGTAACGCCACAGGTCTTTGCCGATCGGCGCCAGGAGCGCAATGTCGCCCGCTGACAGCATCCGCTCCTTACCGCCATGAAGGACAGGCATATTGCCGATCAAACGTCCGCAAATCTCAGCGACAGCCTCTGCTTCTACATCGCGAATATCTTCGACCCACGCATTTGGCATCACCTCGACGCGTGCCTTGGCGACACAGGGCAGCCCGTGCTCAGCGTCCGGGCGCGTCGCTTCCAACGCCACGTAGCTCACCGCCTGTCCCTGGAGCGGCTTCTCAAAACATTGATTGATATGTTTCAGAATCGCTTCGCAGGAGCGGAAGTTCGATGCCACCTGGATAACGTTCCCTGGAAACTGGCGCATAACTGCATCGCGTGCGAGCCGGTAGGTTGCGATGTCGGCACCGCGAAAGCGGTAAATCGCCTGCTTCGGATCGCCGACCATAAAGAGCCGTCCGGGCTGCAAGGGCTGCTCGGCCCAACGTGCCCTGAGATCGCCACTCCCTGCGAGCATGAAAATGATCTCTGCCTGAATCGGATCGGTGTCCTGAAATTCATCCACCAGAAGGCGCGAGAAGCGTTTTCCCGCCGCCGCGCGCACGAGCGTGTCGCGCCGAAGCACGTCCCGTGTCATGTGCAGAAGATCGTCAAAATCAAGAACGGCGGCATCACGCTTGAAAGTCGTAAACCGTTTCATGAGTTCATCGAGTTCACTCGCGAAGCTCGCCAGAATCGCCGTCGCGATTTTCCCGACCAATTCGCGAAAGGCGGCCGCACACGACTCATAGTGTGACGCAGCCTGCTCGCTCAACGTCGCTCCGTCATCGGCCCCTTTGGCTCGCTTCCACAGCGTGAGCCGTTGATATCTCTGCAAGTCCAGCTTTTTCTTGCGCATGATGTCGACGCGCGATGGATGCGCGAGCGCCCACAACTGCTCAAAACCTGGCAGCGGATCGAACTTGCCGGAAAAATGCGCTGCGAGCTGCTCAAGCTCAGCGACATCCTGTTCAGCCTGGGGCGGACCGTCGGTGCTGTTGAACCAGCGCCGGAACGCGCTCACCGCGTCGCCAAAAGCAATATCATCGCCGCGCGCAAGCTTCGCAGGCAACGGATCAGCTGTCCGGTGCCGCCGCCGAAACTCGGCGAATTTGCGCAACAGCTCCTCGGCATCGATTGGATTGGTTTTGGCCGTGATGGCGACCGCGTCACCGGCATCGCGCCGGTCGAGCCGATCTCTCAGCCAACGGTCAAAGATTGTCCGAAAGGCGAGATTGTCCTGCGCACGATCGAGAATATCATTGCCCGGATCAATCGCGGCTTCGACCGCGAATGTGCGTAGCAGCGTGTGACAGAATCCGTGGATTGTTGAACAAATCAATTCATCGAAGTTCTTACGCGCCTCGATCAGGGCCTCGCTCTGTTGACGCGTCGGACCATTGGGGTAAGCGAGACGTAGCTCTACCGGCACTTCGCCCGATGCCATCGCTACGAGATAACCAACAATCCGCTGGCGCAGCTCTCCGGCCGCAAATTCGGTAAAAGTGATCGCGGCGATTTCGCGCGGCGGAATTCCGCTGGCGAGTAAGCCAACCACGCGGCCCGCCAGCAGCGAGGTCTTCCCGGTCCCCGCCGCCGCTTCAACCAGAAGCGTGGCGTCGAGATCAGTCAGCGAACGCACCCGCTCGTTCTGATCGGCCAGGGGGGTCATGGTGCGCTCCAGAAACGCGCGAGCGGCCCCGCACTCTTTGCGAACGCGGCTTGCTTCCGCCGTTGGTACGCGGGCGAGGCTGGCATCGCCAATCGCAAATCATTGTAGGGGCCGACCGCGTCGAGTCCGGGCGGCGCGTTGCCGTTTTCAAGCGAAGCGCACGCGCAAGCGACAAAGGCGCTGATCTGTTGGAGGACCTCATCAAGACCGCGCAGCGGAAAGACCACCGGCGCGTCCGCAAGGTACAGCAGCCGCGACGAGATGTGTTTGCATTCTGGCAGCAACTGTCGGCAGGCGAGGGCGTAGAGTGCCCGTTGTAACTCGGCACCGCCGCGTATGACCATTTTTTCGGGCTTGGGCGGCACCTTCCCTGTTTTGTAATCGGTGACACGCAAGGCGTTTTGGGTGCGGCGCAGATCGAGGCGATCGATCGAGCCCTGAATGCGAATTTCTGTTCCTGGTATTTGCACCGCGAGCTTTGCATCCCAGGGCAGCGGTCGTGACCCGCTGTTAAGATCAGAAGCGCCAAACGGCACTTCCGTCCAGCTTTCCGTATCCGCTTCAGTGGTCCGGCCATAATCGAGCGCTGTCACCGCAATCCGCGCGGCGAGTGCCGTGGTGTTCTCCCACAGCAACAGCGGCGGCACCGGCTGCTGATGCGGCCATTGTTCGCGAACGACATCCGCCGCGGAAGCCACCGCCTGCTCGATTTCTTCCGGCTTTGCCAGAGCAAGGCCCGGCGCGGGTTCGAGCGAATCGACAGCACGGCGCAGAACCTCATGGACGAGTTTGCCAAAGGACTCAGGGCTGATTGTGAGGGGGCGTTCCTGTTCGATCGGCGCGCGCCAACCGAGTGCGTATTTCCAGACAAACCCAAGCGGACCGCGGAGCATCAGCTGCAGCGAGGTTGGAGATTGCGTCCGGGCAAGGGCGCGGCCGATAACCGGATGAGCTGATGTGAACCGGCCGTCATGATCCGTGATCGCGCTGACATGCCAATCCCGCCAGCAGCGGGCCGCTGATTTCACGTGGTCGAGGGCGGCGGCTTCCGAGGGCCGCGCCATCAACCGATCGGCTTCACTAAAGGCATGGGCCGGGACCCGCGCGCGTGCCAGACTTTGTTCCGGACGATCGGCCGGTAGCAGCGGACTCCGACCAAGACGGCTGCCCTGGGCGTTGCGCCGGCTGCGCGACAACACAAGGTTCTCGGTGACGCTGTCGGTGATCACGGAAAAGGACCGCCAATCTTGCTCCGCAATCGGGTCGGGATCGAGGTCCCGCGCCGCGACGATATGATCCGGCAGCAGCGCGTCTTCCAGGCCGCGGCGCGGCCAGCCGCCGCCCGTCATCCCCAAGAGCCTGACAAAGGACCGCGGTGCTGCCGCGAGATGCGACGCGGGTCCCCACACGATGGAATCGGCGGGATCGCCTTCGTCTTCCAGCCGCACACTTTGCAAAGCAAGTTCAATCGCGTGCGGAGGCGCCGCCCGTAAGGCGGTGTCCCATATCGAGCGCGAGCGCCCGCGCAGCAACATTGCGCCGGCTTCCGTCGCGCCTTCCGCGCCGCGCGCCAATACGCCCAGAATGGGCATCAAAACGGTTTTGATTTCGCCAAGGCCGTCCCGCTCCTGCAACGGCCGCAGCACCTGCTCCCAATCTGGGAGCGTCAGCAAGGCTGCGCCGCGCGGCAACCATCGCATCCAGGCTTGCGGCAACCGGTCGAGATCCGTCCGCTCACCTGTGCAGAGCGCCACCATTCTCCGCACACGCGTCTCGCTCAAACCGCGCAACAAAATATCGGCGATGGCAGCACAGCACTGTCCTTCGTGGAGGCTCAGCGCCGGAACGCCATGCGTGAAATGAAGACGCAAACCCGTATTCGCGCGCAGCCCGAGAAAATATTCATCCCACGCCGCCGGCGCGGTCGCGGCGATTGCGATCTCGCGTGGTCTAGCCGCCTTTAAACTCAGAAGCGCCCGCACCCAACGGAGTGACTCGACGGTCTCGTGACGTGGGTCCGCGCAGGAGACGCTCTCACACTGCGCAAGCACAGTCCGCCGGCTCAATTGATCGACAGGACCCCCAAACCATGCGTGATCGATTGCCCCCGGAGCTGACCAGCGGACCTCTATAACCTCCGTCAGCGCGCCGATGAGCTTGCGCCAAAGAGGCGGTATCCAGGGCACGCTCTCGATACGGAGCGTGCCAATCAGTTTCGGCGCAAGCTCCTTCCGCGCCAGTGCTGCTTTGCACAGATCGCCCGGCAGCAGCACCGCCGGTGGCAGTTTCGCCCGCACTCGCTGTTCAATCGCTGCAAGATCGCGCAGACGCGGCGCTCCACTTTTGGCGCGCGTGGCGAGATCGATATCCGCTTCCCAAACCTTGCGGAGCGAGCGTGCAACAGCGCGCGTCATGCCCGGCAATTCGCAGACGCGTTCGAGATCACTGAAGCCTTTCTCCTTCAAGGCTTGCTGAATCGCCGGTTCGAGAATCTCCGACGTGATTGGATGTGCGAAACCGCCTGCCAGCCGCGCAGCAAGCTGCGAAAAGCTCAAGATTTGCAGCCCGATTTCACTTGCTTGTGCCGCCGCAAAGCGCCGCATGGCCGCCGCAAGCGGTCCTTCGACGACAACGGTATGCAACAACGGCTGTTGGCTCACGATGGCCGGCCTCGCACTTGAAGATTGAGCGATTCCAAACACAGAAGCCTAGCCATGTTCGACACCGGATACGATCAGAATCCGGTGCGCGGTCGGGAGCTGGCTGCTAGGGGTGCAACCGGATTCGCTCTTTGGTTAAGGAGGTGAACGGGAACTCAGCGACGAGCCCCTATTGAGGACACTGCCACCAACAAGGTCAGCAACCTTGACGCCACGCAAGCCGATCGACATTTGCTAAAAAGGAATTCCCACATGAAGGCTGCGATCCCGCGCGCGTGTGAGTGCAGCGAATATCGCTCACGCGGGCCGAAAACATCGCAAATTCAATCCCGCAGCCATTCCGGCCCGCTCCGCGCTCACTCTTGGCCCGTCTGCGGCTTGCCTTAGACTGTCTTTGACCGCTTCGGTCTGAGATACGCTCAAGCCAATGATGCGAAAGCGCAATCGCGTGTGTCTTTGACTGTCTTTGACTTGGAGGATATCGGCTTGCGCGATGACTGCGCTGTATGTCGCCTCGACCTACTCTCTCATCTCCCCTTTTTCTATATCTGTTTTTATCGTCGCCCCCCTAAAGTCAAAGATAGTCAAAGACATGCGTATTTCGGCAGTGATATCAACACGATCTGTGTCTTCGAGGGTCTAAGACAGTCTAAGACAATTCACTAAAACGAAAAGCCGCGCTCGGCGCGGCCCCTTCCGATCGCTGCCGTCATGGAGGAGACGAGACTGACGGATCCCGAAGGCGTGTCACGCCATGCGCGCTCAGTGTCGGCGCGCGTGTACGGGCTCGCGATTGTCGACGCGATGGTGTGCGCGAAGTTTGCGAATGCGGTGACCACCGTATGGCCGGCGTACTGCGGCCATGCGCTCGCGGGCTCGCCGCCAGCGCTGCGCAGCCTCCACCGAGATCAGGGTCCGCGTGCCGCACTTCATGATGCGCGGACCTTCGCCCGCCTCGAGCATGTAGTAGAGCTTGCGGCGCGACAGCCCATGGGCGAGGCAGAACCCGTAGACGCTGTATGCCCCGAGCTCGTAGACCGGCGGCAAGGCGGGGCGTGCGCGTGCACGCTTCTGAACCTGTTTGGTCATGATCGAACTCCGTTACGCCTCATCGGCGCTCGAGCGC
>Ga0182018_10001573_pt1 | contig 25531 bp, 25 predicted proteins | sample 812P2MmetaG_FD_120490 | JGI IMG/M metagenome (GOLD analysis project Ga0182018, IMG submission 120490) | Permafrost microbial communities from Stordalen Mire, Sweden - 812P2M metaG | ecosystem: Environmental > Terrestrial > Soil > Wetlands > Permafrost | place: Sweden: Stordalen | collected...
AACGGAGCCGGGACCGAATTCTCGATCCTCGCTCAACGGAGGGTTTTCGCCTCACCGGGGCCGTCACCGACCGCCAGCCCTTCCAACGTCTGGAGCTTCAATGCGTTCGTATCGCAAGCGAACGGTTCAGGGCAATGGGTTTTTTACGATTCCTTAGGCTCCGGTGGACCGAATAATCCGCAATTTGTTTCGCCTAAGCTGTGCATGACCGAGCCGTTCGACAATACCTACTACGCAACGGTATTCGTGCCGCCAGACCCAACGGCTCAGATTACCACCCTCGAGATTGCGAACAACCCCATAGCGGCGACGCCATGCCCATAGAAATGGCGACTAGTCACCAGCAATAGCGCTTAAGCTACGGGAATAGCAAAAGCTTTGGGTCGTATAATCCGAGACCTGCGAGAGGAGGCGAATCTTTCTCGTTCGGCGCTAGCGAACGAGGCTCGCCCAAATGTGCGGTTCATAACTGTCCACCGCCTCGCTTCGGTCTTAGGGATTTCGCTGGATGATCTCGCCGCTCGCGCAGGGCTAAGTGGAAGAGCAGGTGTAGGTAAGGGCCGTCCTGTGGCGACCGCTGCAAAGTTGCTCGAAAGGACCTCAATCGTCGAATCGTTGCTCGCAAAGGCGACGCGCGAAGTTGCTGCGTTGAAAGATAAACTGCGAGTCGGCGAGTAATATCTGCGCGGGTTTCCTGAGCCTCGACGCGCGCGTATCACGGCGGTCAAGCCCCGCGAGAGCAGCCCTGTTCATGTCGATTTTCCCGTGCCTCACGAACACTTGTCGCGCCCCACCTGGATCGGGCGCGGACCATCGTGCCGCCGATATCGCCAGCGCACCGCCGACGCCGGCCCACGCGGTCGCACGCACGCGTGCCTTACGCGCAGCTCGGGCCGATTATCCTGAAATCGTCATGTAGGAAGAGACCTTCCCTCAGCCCGTGCCGCTGCAGGGCGCTGTGCGCTGCACCTGCGGCAAGCGGCTCACGGGCCATTGTTCGGGTGAAGAAAAATATCGGACCCGCTACTACGTCGGCCGCCACCACACTTTGGAACCTGGACAAAAGTCACATCCGGCCCATCGCGCTGACACGCTCGAAGCCGAGTTTGTGCGATTACTGCGTTCGGTGCGGGCCGATCCGACGCTGGTTGTTCCATCCCAGGACGAGGAGCCCGCGGATTGGGAAACGGTCGAACGTGACGCCCTCCGGCGCATCGCCGACGGCACGAAACGGACACAACGTGCGTGGAAACTTGCCGAAGAAGCGCAAATCGACGCGGGCCAACTCCGCGGGCGCCTTGCTGAGCTCGACGTTCAAGGCCGAAACGCCGAAGCCGCACTCAACTCAGCAAAGGGAGCCCGCGCTCAACATACCCAGGATCAGCAATCCCGCTGCTCGTTCGCCGAACTGTCGGACCAGCTGCCTGACTTGTGTCCGCAGACAACCGTCGAGCTACAGCAGGAACTGGCACGTGCCTTTGACGCCGTGCTGTCAGAAAGCCCAGCGTTTGGACGAGATCACCAAGAAGTGGATCGCCCTGATCTGAAGGGAGGCAAGAGCCGCGTGCGCTTCTAACCTTCTCCTTCTGCGCGGGCCGTTAGCTCAGTTGGTTAGAGCGCATGCTTGATAAGCATGAGGTCCCAGGTTCGAAGCCTGGACGGCCCACCAGCAATAAAAGCCTTACACTACAAGGTTTTTTTCTTCGACCGACGACCGGCGCTCCGGGCGGCTTTCCGGTCAGTTGTCCCCCGTTTTGTCCCACGAAGTAGCTCGCCAATGCGGTTGGCTCCGAGCCGTCCTTCCGACGCTCCCAGGGCGGTACGTGTCGAACGTGACCGCGCTTGTGCTGTGCTCCCTTGTCCCTCACCCTTCGTCACGGGCTGTCAGCGACACATTGCAGAGGGTGAGATCCAGCAGGCCCGACTACGTGGCAGCCGCGGCAAACGACTGGGTAAAGGTCGTGCTCGATCCGAGGGGCAGTAAGCTGTACACGGAGTTGGCGCCCTCGCCTGTTTGTTCCGCATACTCTACGAAGGTCGGAAAATCTGGCAACGCCGTCAGGGCGGGCGAGGCGGTATAGGTGATGGTCCCGGCGCCGGATGCCAGCACAGCAGTCGTTCCGTCTTTACCTACGAAGTCGAGCTGGAAGGCAACGATCGGCGACATTTGGGAGATGTTTTCCTTTGCGCCCGCATCGGTCTTTAAATCACTTAACGTAAGGGAGAGCGGTGCTTGCGGTTTTCCCGGAAGAGTGGCGGTAAATGTTACGCCAATGACCTTCTTGGTTGAGGAATCAAACGATAGGGTGATTCCAAAGAGAGTACCGGCGGGCGTTGGTCCGTCGATGGGACAGAACCAGATCAACCCGGAGTTGAGGATTTCGGCCGTCGTGGTCCAGTTGTCAACCTGACCGGCAAAGTTTTGAGATTGTGATGGATCGTAGGAGAGGATGTATTGTTGCCACGCGCTATATTCGTTCTGCGTCGTATAGCAGTTGAGCTGAAAACCAAAGCCATCGTTACTCGCGATTTCCTGCGTTACAACGATTTTCACCGAGAGGGCCGTGATGGGATCCCCGGTTGTACTGAGGATATAGTTCGAGCCGCTTCCGAGCCCGGGGTACGGCATTGTCGCCATATCTTGGCCCGTGTTGCCCGGAACGTTGGGTTGAGCGCTCCAATTCGAGCCGTCGAATGAGCCGCAGTATATCCGCTGGTCAGAGTCTGGACCTTTCCAGATCGCGTAAAGATCGGTACCGAACGGCGAGAGGGCGGCGCCGATACTGCTATTGCAAGTGATCTCGGTTATCGGTCCATACGTGCCGTTCCACGTCATTCCAGCGTCAAACCACCCTAAAAAGACGCGTTCGTCCGCACCAAGGCCTTTCGCGATCACGTAAAGTTTGGTGCTACCAAAGGGCACAATCGACGGTCCGGTGCTGCTTTGCACACTACCGGGCAATTTATTGGGAGCGGACCATTTAGAGCCGTCGAAGGACGCATAGTAGATCCCCTGGTCAGCGATGGCGCCCCTCCACGCCGCACAGAGTGCGCCGTTGAAAACGGCAAGGGAAGGCCCGACGCAACTGGCAAAGCCTGCGTCGCTGCCGTTGTGGGTCATCTGCGCCTGCGTCAACCAAGTGGATTGGCTCTCGTCAAACTCAGCGTAGAAGAGCCGCAGGTCAGCCTCGCCCTTCCACGCAGCGTAGACCTTGCCATTGAACGTTACCAAGCTTGGTCCGGTATCACTGTTTCCCGGGATCGTCTTCTGTGGGTCCCAGCCGTTTGTTTCGAGCTTGCTGTAGAACAGCCGTTTATCGTCGTGCTCGCCCTTCCAGGCAGCGTACAGCTTCCCATTGAGGAAGGCCAAAGAAGGGCCGGTACTGCTGTTGCCCGGAATCGTAGGCTGGCCTTGCCACTCGCTACCGTTGAACACGGCACAGAAGAGGCGGTCGTCTCCGGTTTCGCCCTTCCACCCAGCGTAGAGACTGTTGGCGTTATCGCTGGCCAGGCCCTGAAAAATGCTCATCGAGTGTTCCTTTACCAAGCGCGCGAGGCGTCTGCCTCGTCGCGACGATCAGTCGTGCCTGACGGCCGCACGACGAGGCGGAAGGTTATCTGCCCTGACACTGCGGGCGCCCAAAAACGACGTAGTGCGCGTCGGCTGTCGCCCCGGGCTGATCCAATCCATAGCCGAACGCGTCGAAAAACCTTCCCCCAAGCGACGACGTCGGATCCTGGCGAATCGTAACGTAATCGCCGAAACGCGTGGTACCAACGTTGCTGTTCGTCGTGATGTAGACCACAAAGTCGCCCCAGAAGCCGACGACGTGGTTCTCGTAGTTGCCGCCTCCGCCGTATTCGAGTGAAAGCCCGACTTCTTGCGTGCATGCATTAGTGGCGAGCGACGGATAGCCGTACGCATAGCTCGGATTCCAGATCTGCACCTGTTGCGTCAAGCTGAAGCTGCTCGGATTGATTTCGACCATCTCGACGTGCGGCTGCGGGAAATTCGAGTTGGTTCCCGCGCTCCATGCGAACCATACCTGGCCACTCGCCACCGTCGCACCGATGACGCCGTTCCCCGGAAAGCCGCTCAAAAAGCTCATCCAATCGTTGCCGTCCGGCGTCGTCGAGGAAAGCGAGGCGGTCGGCCACGCGTTGATCGTCACTTCGTGCCATGAATACGAACCAGAACTCTCCGGCCAGGAAAAGACGCGAATTTGGTTGTTTCGGTCGTGGCCGGCCCAAAAGATCTCACTGCCAGTGTCCTGGCTCAAGTGCGCGCTCCACGCATCGGCGCTGTCGGACGGCGTCGTGTAGTTAAAGCTTAGCGAAGCGCCGCTTTGAATCTGGGAGAGCGGGATTCGCACGATCTCGCGTCCGCTGTTGCAACCCGGCGGCTTGCCCTTCCAACAAGCGTCCCAATCGATGTAGAGATAGTTTGTGCCGACCGCGAGATCGGGGTAGTCGTATCCGGTTCCGCTTGGTTCCGAAAACAGCGTCGGCGGCAAATCCCAATACGTCCACGACAAACCGTTGCTGCTCTTCATCTGCGCGGGGCTCGCGGTCGCCAAGCGCATGCCGTCGGTGTTATTGCCTTGCAGCAGCCAAACGAAGCGGTCGATGCTAGGAATGTACTGTACGACTTGATCGCAACACGTTCCGAGCTTCGAGCCTTGGAAGATCGACGAGGGGTTCAATCGCGTGAAGCTGCCGCCGGTCGAGTACGAGCCGTATGTGTTCGCGGTCATGAAGGTCACGCCGCCGCCTGTCGCGCCGCTCGGCTCATCTGGAGAGCCCCCGGAAAAACCGTTGCTTTGATTGACGTTGAACGATATGCCCTTAGGATCGCCGGTCGGTGCCGGCTGCGGCTTCGACGCCGGTTTCGATGGCGGCAGGTACGTTGCATTGGGAACGACCGGGACGCTCCACCTCGATCCGTTTTCCTCTCCACCCACGCTTGGCGTTTGAATCGGATAGACAACTTCCGTGCCTGTCTTGTGCGCGGGGGCCGTCGCGGAGTTTGCGGCACGTGACCCCGGCGACGCAACCGGGACGCGAACGAATCCACCCAAGGTAAACCTTTCGGATGCTCCCGACCCGAACTGCAGCTTTCCGCGGACCGAGAGCTTGTAGGTCCCCCCGGGCTGCAATCCCGCTTTTGTCAGCGTCGCGTTGACGGGCACGCCGGCGCCCGCGCGAATCGTGCCGACCGCGATGGGCGCGCTCGGAGTAAGTGTCGCGCCGTCCGCATCGATCGCGTCGACCTCGACGCCGGAAGCGTCGACGTTCCCGGTATTTTGCAACGTCACCGCTAAGAGCGCATTGCTCGCCTGGAGCGCAATCCCGGCGCCGCCGAGCTCCAGTTTGCCGCTCTGCGAAGGCCCTCTATTCCAGCACGACGTCAGCGCGAGCGTGCCAATTAGAAAAACCGCCGCCGGGATCCATGTGGGAAGTCTTTGGATGAAGTCCACGATTCTCACCCCTTTATTACGCGAGGGATCGGTCAAATGGAACTCGAGCTCTGCGATTTCCAGCCGCTCGTACTTCAGCCCTTCGGTCAGCACTTAGGGCTCTCGAGAGATGGCTTAAAAACGACTATTCCCGGAGCCGATTAAGGCGTTTACGATCCGTGCACGCGTGAACGGTTACAAGCGCGGATTCCCGTTCTGTAGCTCATCGCGCTTTGAGATTCCCGAGTCATTATGCGCGCGCGGCTCGCGCGTAATGTAGCCTTACGCGTGCGCACACGTAAGGGCTGGGAAACCTTTTGTCGGCTCTGATGATTAAGATTCTTTGAATCGTAAATGCCACGAGCCCGAGGCACCCCGCTTCGGGCTCGTCTACAGGTCTCGCATCGCTACTGGGTCGGTTGGACGGCTTTCGGCCTTCTCATCGGGGGAGCTTCCGGCAGCCGGTCGTTCTTGGCATCGATCGGATGGGCGACGATGCGATAGTCGAACTCCAGGCTGGAGCGCCCATGCTCCGTTTCGCGCACCTGGAACGCCGACGCGGTCTTCATGCTGACGTAGAGGCCGCGCGTATCGCCCAGTGGCGTGAGAAAGATATAGTACCACTTGTGATCCGTTACGGAAGCAAAGGCCGAATCAATTTGTACGTTCGCGACGCCTTCTGACATGCGCCCGGTTCCGACATCTTCGATCGTCGGCGAAGCAGACTGCGCCGCGTAGGCCAGCACATGCCGGCCATCGGCCGTCTTGTGGCGCAGACTCATCTGGGAGCCGCCTTGGATCGTTCCGGTGCACGTTAGGTTGGCATTCCAATCCATGAGACATTGGGCGTTATTCGCTGTATCGAATCCCTGGAATATGTAGCTGTAAGTGCTATCCACCTCGGCAACGACGGCAGCGTAAGACCCATCTGCCCAGAGGCCAAAATAACCATTACCGTAGACGCCTGTTCCGTTGCCCGAGCCGGCATTCTCTGCGTAACCAGCGACGGCCAGCCCGTTAGACGCGCTGGAATGGCCCTCGACGCCGTTGCTGCTCGAGGAGGTTCCATACACACCCTGACCATTTGAAGATCTGCCGTAAACGCCGTGGGCGGTGCCGGTCGTACCGGTACTGATGCCGGAAACGCCGGAGCTTCCGGCACCCGTCGTGACGCCGTGAACGCCGTCAGCGATTGAGGCCGTTCCGTAGACTCCCGCGGTGCTGCTGCCCGTAGAACGGCCTTCGACGCACGCAGCGCCGGTGCTGCAGCTGTAGGTCTTGCTCTTGTCCGGCTTCGCGTGCTCCGCGCGGACGATACCGATGCTGGAGACCGCGACGGCCATGCCGATGGCGATCGCGCCCATGCTCGCGACTCGATTCAGTCGAAATTCAGGTTGAAACATTCTGTGCTCCTTTGCATTTTCGTAGTGGTCCTGTGCAGCACAGTAGCACCCCACCCGTTCGCAAGCATTCGGGGAGCCAGCGCTTCCGGTCGAGACGCACCAAGTGGGCCCGCGGCCATAGTTCAGTAGCAAAAGCCACAGGTTTCCCGAGTCCCTGCGCGTGCGCGCGCGAGCCGCGAGGAATGGTCCAAAAGTATAAACGCTACTGAGTTAGTTTCGCATCCAAGAAGGGCAGAATGGCACCCGGTGCTAGGGGCTTAATTTGCACGACCGGTCACCATATCGAACCGAACACTGGTCGCGCCGCGAACAGAAACGTGAAAATGCGGCCGCGAAGCTTGGCGTCCCGATCGGAGTATCGTGGAGGCAGCGTAAAGCCATCACGCCGACGGCGGCAGCATCGTAGCCAGCGCGAACCTACTTCTTCGGAAGAATCGGCGTTTTGATAGGGGGAGCTTTGACCGCGCGAATCGGCGTAATCTCCCATTTCAACATCAGAGCAGTCTTATCGCACGATTAGAATAGGGATCGTCGCTTCTTGTACGACCGATTCCGCAACGCTGCCAAGCCATAGTCTCTTGAGCCCAGTGCGCCCGTGGCTTCCCATGACGATAAGGTCGGCTTTTTCGTTCTTCGCGACATCGAGTATGGCCGAGGAAGGGTAGCCTTCTAACACTTTCGTCTCGATCGCCACACCGGAGTCTGCATATTTCGCAATAGCCTCGCTTTCGATTCGCCGAGCATCTTCATTGAGTGTGGCGATCCACTGATTAACCAGGTCTCCGGTCGCGAACGTCATCGAGGCCGCCGCGCGTACGACGTCTACCACGGTACACACCGTACAACGCGCACCTTGCTCCTTCGCGAGCCTTACCGCCATATCGAGCGCTTTGTGGGAGCACTCCGATCCGTCCAGCGCGACTAGGATGTGGTTGAACATGAGGGTGACTTCGCGCGCCTAGGCAAATATCCACCTATGACGCGAATAGTCCGAACCACTCGGACCCTTGCACCTGAGAATGTGGTGGTTGATCGAGTCCAAAACTTCTTTTCTGCGCACCCAAAACTCCAGGTGAAGGCTTTAGGCTCCTCAACCGCAGGTGTGGAGGTCCAATACTACCTGCTTTTCGACTGGCTCAGCATCGCTCCGCATCGTGAGGGCGTGGCATTTGCGTGGCGCCCAGCCTGGCGTGGCTTTCCGGCGTTCGGTGCCACGCTTACGGTTCAGCGGACCGATAAGAAAACGGAGCTCGTACTCGACGGTTCGTACGAGCCGCCGGGAGGCGCCGCCGGCCGTTTTTTCGATCGCGTCGTGGGGCGAAGACTGGCAGCACGCACCATGGACGCGTTCCTCAATCAGCTAGCGGATAACCCCTAAAACGTTTTGAGTCAGTCGGACCTTACCCCCGAGAGGTTCTTCCGTTGCTTGGGATAAGATTGCGCCATGTCGGAACTTGTGGAGACGCACATCGTGTGCTGTCCGTACCACCTTGCGCAGCGTTACCTTGCTGATGACGTCAGCGCACGGGCGGAATCAGGAGAGCAAGGTGTCCTCACGTTAACGGCGCCGGGACCCGGAATGGAACTGTCAAAGGCTGTAATCGTGACCTTGGGCTCGGCCGTTGATCCCATGCACTTCGATCAGCCCTGGCGCATTCATTGGAAGCCGCAGAGCGGGCCATATCCAGAGTTCGAGGGGGAGCTCACCGTGCACGCGGATGAGACGTACGAAACATCGCGTCTGGAGCTGCGCGGATCGTATCGCCCTCCCGGCGGAATCGCTGGAGCTGCATTTGATTTTGTGGCAGGCGCACGTATCGCGAGTGCGACCGCTCAAGCGCTTCTTCGGCGGTTCGGAGACCAGATGGAGGAGCGTTACCAGCACGACGAACGAGCCAAACGAGATCAATCCACATGAGCGACGACGAAGCCCCTCTCGTAGGAACGTTGCGGTTCGTCTTCGTGCTTGGCGCTACATTTTTAGTTCTATGGCTTGGGATGTATACGTTGCTTCGTAGCCGCTGGTAACATGCAAATCCATCGCTACGAACGATGGTGGATGACCTTCGGCATCGCAATGCTTGTCGCGTTTCTCATGCTTATCGGCTTTGCGGCATTTGCCGACAACATCACTCCGCCGTCGGGAATGCAACAAATCGATCCGACGAAGGTCTCACAAACGCCACCGTTCGACAAGCCGGGCCTTCACAGATTGGCTGACGGCTCCTACGAAGCGTACTACGTTGCTCAAGTCTTTTCGTTCAATCCAGCGACCTTGACGATTCCCGTCGGAAGCAAGGTAACGTTCTACGTTACCTCTGCGGACGTCGTTCACGGCTTTTTTGTCCCCCGGATACCGATCTGAACATGATGGCTGTGCCGGGCTGGGTCAATCAAGAGACCCACGTCTTCCGCAAGGCCGGTGAATATCTCGTGATTTGCCACGAATATTGCGGGATCGACCATCAGAACATGTTTGCGAAAATCGCCTCATTATCGCCCACATCTATACAGCCACCGCTGCAATCGCGCTCGGCGCCGTCTTCGGCGTCTTTCAGGGGTTTGCGCGGGCAGGCGCCTTTGGCGCACCGGCGTGGTTCGATTACTATCGCGTGCTCACGATGCACGGCGTGTTGATGGCACTCGTCTTCACGACGTTCTTTATTACCGGCCTTTCGCTCTTCGTTACCTATCGAGCCATTCCACGCGAGCGTAGCCTCGCAGTCGGTTGGTTCGGGTGGGGCCTCATGCTCTTGGGAACGGCGATGGCGGCGCTCACGATATTGCGCGGCAACGCCACGGTGCTGTACACGTTCTACGCCCCGCTTAAGGCTAGCCCATGGTTCTATATCGGCGCGACGCTGCTCGTCCTGGGTACCTGGGTGGTCGCATTCGAGATTTTTGAAAACGTGTACTTTTTCCGAAAGACGCACGCTGGGCAACCGATTCCGCTCGTGGTTTTTTGCGCTGCGGCAACCTTTGTGATGTGGATCGTCGCAACTCTCGGCGTTGTAGCAGAGATGGGCCTCCTGATTCCGTGGGCTTTCGGATGGACCCCGGGCATCAACGTGATGCTGACGCGCATGTTCTTCTGGTACTTCGGCCATCCACTGGTGTACTTCTGGATCATGGGTGCATACATCATCTGGTACAACATCATTCCGACGCGGTACGCCGGAAATGTCTTCAGCGACGGGCTGACGCGCTTAACGTTCGTAATGCTGATCCTCCTCTCGACACCGGTCGGAATCCATCACGAGTTTATGGAACCGGGGATCTCTTCCACCTGGAAGATGCTGCACACCGTCACAACCTACGGCGTAGCGATTCCGTCGTTCATCACCGCGTTCGCGATTTTCGCTTCGTTCGAGCTTGCCGCGATGAAGGAAGGCCGTCGCGCGTTCATCGCCAGCGAGTCTTCCGTGGGACAATCCGCCCTTCAGCGGCGCGGCTCTGGGGATGCTGTTGTTCATACTTGGCGGATTCGGCGGCCTAGTCAACGCGTCGTACAGCATGGACACCGTCGTCCACAATACGATCTGGATCGTCGGTCATTTCCACGTGACCGTCGGCGGGCCGGTCGCCCTCACATTTTTAGGCGCTGCCTACTGGATGATCCCTCGATTAACCGGACGCGCGCTGTGGAAGCCGGAATGGGCGCTCTTCCAGACTCGACTCTGGTTTTTCGGCATGCTGATCATGTCGCTGTCAATGCATTATGCCGGTCTACTCGGAGCGCCGCGCCGCACCGCCGACGTCGGCTACCTGGGCGCAAATGTCGCCAACTCGTGGGAGCCGCTGATGCTGCTCGCTGCGGCGGGCGGGTTTTTTCTTTTCATTAGCATCCCAACGTTCGTTGCCGTCGCGATCGGCACTCTGCTGCAAAACGCGAAGACGGAATCAATGGAAGCAACTTTTGCAGCCCCCGCCGAATCGGCCGCCACAACGCCACCGATGCTGCAGCACGTTTTTCGTTGGGGCGTGCTCGCGCTTTTGCTAGCCGTTCTCGCGTATGCAGGTCCGCTCGGCGAACTGCTGCGGCATCCGGGCTACCTGGCACCCGGAATGCGCACTTGGTGAAAGGTCTCTGACGAAGCCTAGAAGAGCATCTTCACTGCGGCGATAAATTCGACGGCCACAGGGGACCCGTCGGCAGCGCAAACCAGATCAGTCCGTTCCACGTCGGCTTCTGGCCGACACTTAACGCCTCTTCGGCGTAGAGAATGATGAAGCGCGCGACGTGGTAGGAGGCATCGATGTTGCCGATCTGCGTGTGGTTGCCTAGTCCATCGTTCGTCAACTGTTCGCCGACGGCGACGAGGCCACGCGAACCGATGTTATCGTAGAGTTCATAGGAAACGCCATTACTGCCCGCCGGCGGCGCGCCCAAACCCGGATTGCCGTCGTGATTCATCTGATACGTCGTAAGGAAGCCTGGCACGCCGTTGACCGGGTCGCGCTGTGCGTAAAAAGCATTGGTGTAATACTGATCGAATCCGCCTTCGGTTAGTGGCCAGGAACCGCGCGCACCGTAGTAACCGACCTCGAGCGGATTGCCTCGGTTCGCGAAGGCAAACTTATACTGCAGCGTCTTGTCCTGCGTCCAGTCGTAGTCGTTGAATCCGGCCCAATCGGCGCCTGAGGTCGTGTACGAAACTTCAGCATCGAGGGAACCGCGAAGGTAGGCGAACTTGTAGCCCCAGCGATTGGCATCCAACTCGTAGGTGTGTTCGCCGACGGTCATCTCCGCCGAGGAGTTGATGCTGAGGCCGGTAACGTCGAACCACTGACTAAACTCCGACGGTGCCGGCACCTCGAGCTTCCCCGCGAAGATGTGGCCCGAACCGTCGAAAAAGTTGTTGTAGGCAACCCACGCGGTGTCGAGGCCTCCGGCTTGGCTCTGCTGCCAAATCCACTGCTGTACGTGATAGGTCCATTCGCTTCCGGTGGTTCCGAACGCGCCGTCGGCGTGCACCCCGAGGCTGCCGATGTCCCACGAAGCGGCGCTTGGCGACTGCTGCGAGTAGCCTACGGGGTAGTCGATCCATACCGGAGACTCACGCTCCAATACGTGCGGGTTCAATCCCGCGTATCCCGTCCGCTGGACGTAGCGTCCGTAGGCGTTGAGCGCCGGAATCTGAATGTGGCATTCAGAGCACTTAATGCCGTACGCTTGCGCGAAGTTCGGCATCGCCTGCGCCGGCCGACTCATGGCGAGCGTTCCCGTTAGGAAGGCGACAACAGTACCGCACGAAAGAACGCCGATTTTGCCATGGATTCGCATGATAATGCCTCCGGCGAGCTACCATTTTCGAGCTAGCTTAGCTGCGGCCTGCATGGTATAATTGACGAACGAATTCAAAAGTGCTTCGAGGAGGGTCGGAGGATGGCAAAACGGTGGATAACTCTTGCTCTGATGGCCGCTATCGGGGCCTCGCTCTCGGCACTTTCAATCGAAGCCCGTGTCCCGGCCATAGCCGCCACCAGTTCTGCCGCGGCGGGTCAAAAGGTCTACGGCGCAAACTGCTCCGCGTGCCACGGCGTCAGCGGAGCCGGCCTGCCTGGCGAATTTCCGCCGCTTGCGGGCAATCCAATGGTCACGGGCTCGCCGGATAAGGTGATCGCCGCCGTAAGAAATGGCCTTACCGGCGCAGCGACCGTTAACGGTAAGACCTACAGCGGCGCGATGCCGGCATGGAAGGGCAAGCTGAGCAATGCCGACATCGCCGACGTAATCACTTACATTCGCTCGTCATGGGGTAATAAGGCCGACCCTGTGACCGAAACGCAGGTCGCAGGCTCAAAATAAGAACAGCGGAACCGCCGCTGGATGGAGGGCGCGCTTGAAGATGTACGTGAGGCTCGTCTTTGCTGCCGGAATCGTGGTCGCGGGATTAATTCTGGCGAATTTCCACAGTGCGGTGATGGGCGCGCAACCGCCCGACGGCAAAGCAATCTTCCTTCTCAATTGCGCCGTTTGCCATCAAGCTTCGGGACGGGGCGGCGGCCCTTATCCGCCTCTCGCGGGGAATCCCGACGTCAATCAGGTGGACAGCGCCAACTTAATCCAGACGGTTCTTAATGGGCGCACTGGCCCGATCACGGTGAACGGCACGCAGTACGGCGGCAACATGCCGTCGTGGCGCGGCCAGCTTTCGGATGCACAGATTGCGGCAGTGCTCACCTACGTGCGAACGACTTGGCAGAACGGCGCGCCGGCAGTCTCTGAAGACCAGGTTGCGAGCGCGCGCGCGCCCGGGGCCTTGAGCGGTGCTGAGCTCTTTGCTGTGAAGTGCTCGACCTGCCATCAATCCGCTGGTCAAGGAACGGACGTGTATCCGCCGTTAGCCGGTAATCCCGTTGTCACCGCCGCCGACCCCAGCGCGATGATCGGCGTGATCGTCAACGGGCGCACGGGGCCCATCACGGTCAACTCCAAGACTTTCAACAACCAGATGCCGACTTGGAAAGGACAGCTCACCGATGCGAGCATTGCGGCAGTCGCGACCTATATTCGCTCAGCGTGGGGCAACAATGCCTCGCCCGTGACGGAGGGACAAGTCGCCGGCATCGGCTCTCGGGTCTCGGTCCAAGTTGGGGCTTCCGTCTTTGCGAAGAATTGCGCCGTTTGTCACCAGGCCGCGGGAGAAGGCGGAATTGGTCCTGCACTCGCTGGAAACCCACACGTCAATATCGGCAGTCCGACTACGATGCTGACCGCGATCTTGCAAGGTCGAAATGCAATGCCGTCATGGCGCGGGCAACTCCCGGCGAGCGACATAGCTGCGGTTGCAACCTTCATTCGCTCCTCGTGGGGGAACAATGCCGGCCCGGTGACTGTGCAAGACGTCATGGCGATCAAGTGAAGCGCCCGGCTATTACCGGGTAGCGATCGATACAACGCGGGGCGTACTTGCGTCACGGCTCTCGCGTGAGCATACAGGCGATATTCCAGTAGTTTTTGAGCCCATTTGAATTGTTTCTGGACTCGTTGAAATGGAATTTGTGTTGCTCCTCGGTGTTTTTTGGTTAGACGTGGGCTGCAGGACCAGCAAGCGAAGAAGTTCATAGTACTTTCCCACGTACACCATACGTCTTGACCGATCGACAGCGCCGGCCATCACGCATATCTGCGAGAGAGAGCCGCAAATGGGAAACACAATCACCGCTCGCCGCATCGAACTTAACGGCGAATATGACGTCAGCCAGAAAGAAACTATCGCATCGTTGTTCGAGGCGTTGCGTCCGGACGGGCCGGCGGTCATTGACCTAACCAAATGCACCTACGTCGATTCCACGTTCTTGGGCGACCTTGTAAAACTTCGTCAGCGGTTCAAAGAATATCCCATTACTCTGCTTGGCGCCAGTGGGAGCGTCATGCGCGTCTTACGGCTCGTACACTTCAACAGGCTATTCGAAATCCCCGAATAGCGTGGAGGCTGTCGGCTAGGTAGATTCGATTAGTGGGAGCGCCGGGGCGTACGTCGAAACGCGGCGCATGACGTATATCGCGCCAAAACACGCCGACTACCGCTGCGAAGACGGACACGAGTTCCGGAGTTCGGGCTGGGAAGGTGACGCGCCGGACATGCTGCCTTGTCCCTACCTTCCCGAAGGCAGCCAAGATCACTGTCGAAAAATGGGGAAGCGCTTTTACGGCCGCAGCGACTAGGCGCCACGCCACGCGTGCTTCACGAGGTCACGGCTGGTTTGACGGCAGCAAATACCGGTTGAACCACTCGAGCGTTTGTTCCAAGATGTCGATTTGATTGGAGATCTGCTGCGGCCCGTGCCCTTCGTCGGCGTAGACGATCAGTTTGGTCGGAACACCCAGCGTTTCCATCGCGTGCCAAAACTCGAAGGCCTGCGGCGCGGGAACTTCTTCATCGCGCTCACCTTGTAAGATCAGCACTGGGGTCTTCGATTGCTCGATAAACGTGATCGGCGAGCTTTTTGCATATACGGCCGGATCCTGATAGACCGATGCGCCGAAGAACGGAATCATCCACTGGTCGATCTTATTCTGTCCGTAATAGGACTGCCAGTTGACGATGCCGGCGCCGGCGACGATTGCCTTGAAGCGAGCCGTCTGCGTCTCGCCCCACATCGCCATATAGCCGCCATAACTCCAACCCATGAGTCCCAGGCGGTTCGCATCGATCGGCGCAGCCTTGGTCGCCGCGTCGACGCCCGCGAGATCGTCGCGCCAGTCGCCATAACCGAAATCCTTGATGTTGGCGCGCGTGAATGTTTCGCCCTGACCGAAACTGCCGCGCGGATTGGGCATGAAAACGAAGTAGCCTTGCGAGGAGAGTCCGCTGACGTTGCGATTCGCGAAGCTCGGCAGCGACTGCGCCGACGGCCCTCCATGGACGATCGTCACCATCGGATACGTGCGCGCAGCATCGTAATCCAGCGGATAGATCAGCCATCCTTGATCCGAAAAGCCGCCGCTGATCCATCGCAGCGAGACCGCGTTGCCATAAAGCCGAACCGCGCCGGCGTTACGGTTGGAGATCGGGCGCAGCGAGGAAGGCGAACCCGCCCAAACTTCGGGCGGATCGTCGAAGGACGACCGCACGAGCGCAATCATGGAGCCGCCCCGTATGCTCGACCAGCTTCCGATCGATTCCTCAAGGTCGGTGAGCGTTGCGATCCGGCCAGAGGCTAAATCGAGTCGCAACAAGTGCATTGCGCCGGGTACGTGTGCGATGAGATCGAGGCTCGACGCATCGTTCCAGTGCAAGGATTGTACTGAGACGGGCGCATCGGGCGTTGCGTCATGCGCCTGACCCGTGTTTGCGTCGACCAAATACAGGTCGCCGCCGGTCGACCCGAAGTCGCTCATGATGCCGCCGATGACGGCGATGCGAGTTCCGTCGGGAGACCACTGCGGATCGTTCAACTGAAAGGCCGGCGCAAAGAGATCGCGCATCGTCGCGGCGGCGACGTCGACCCGCGCCAGCCGCGCGACCCACCAGTTGTTGTCGCCATTTCCCTTTGCGTACGTCACGGCAATCGCGCTGCCGTCGGGAGACCAGCCGTATTCATAAACGTATGTGTCGGCGGGCGTGAGCGAACGCATCGCTCCGGTCGCGACGTCGATCGTGGCGAGCCGCTGTTCGTCGACAATCGTCCCGATGACGCCGACGTCGCGCGCGCCCGGCGCCAACGCACCGGTTTTACGGTGAGCGGCGGCAATATAAAGGAGTGCCAGCGTCTTGCCGTCGGGCGACCATGTCAACCGTGCGACGTTACCGTTGAGTTTGCCGATCTGGCGTACGTGCGCCCCGTCCGCGCCGGCAACGAAGAGTTGAGGGCGTCCCTTCGAGCGCGCGTCCGATAGAAAGGCAATCGCGCGGCCGTCGGGCGACCAAACGGGGTCTTCTTCATCGTAATACGCGGCCGGCGTACCGGCGGTAACGCGTACGGGTGCGCCGCCCGCGAGCCGCTGCAGATAGAGCGCGTTCATTCGTGGAGAATCGAGCAAGTGCTGCGCGCTATGGAAGCTTTCTTGCCAAACGACGGCCGCTCCAGTTGGAGAAAGGTCGACGGCGCCGAGATCGTGGACGGCATAGAGGGCCGTAAGAACCTCGCGCATCGTCGGTGCCGCCGGGAGAGCCGTACCAGCCGCGAGCAAGATAGCAGCAGCGAAACCCGATGCTACAAGGAGCAAGCGCTTCAAATTCAACCTCCAGCCATTGCGCCGACGACGAGAAACGGTTCCATGCCGTCGGCAACGGCCTGCGGGAGCGGCGCGTCGGGCCGCTGATGTGAGAGATCCTTCTCGCAGGCAAAGAATCGCACGTACGGCCGGCGTCGCTGCGTGACGTGGTCGCGTATCGTTCCGCGCAGCATCGGGTACTGCAACTCGAGGGCATCGAGGACCGCACGTTGCGTAATCTCACCGGTTATTTCGAAGCTCACTTCGCCGTTGACCCGCGCGAGCGCGCGAAGATGCGCCGGAAGAATAACGCGGATCACGGCAGCGTTTGCGCTTCAACGGAGAGGACCGCGGGAAAGTCGCGCGCGATGGCCGTCCAATGGTCGCCCGAGTCGGAAGAGGCGTAGACCTGTCCGCCGGTCGTCCCAAAATAGACACCGCACGAGTCGAGTTTATCAACGGCCATCGCATCCCGCAGTACGTTGACGTAGCAGTGCTCCTGCGGAAGTCCCTTCGTCAGCGGCTCCCACTCGTTGCCGCCCGCGCGGCTGCGATAGACGCGCAGCCGAGCGTCGGGCGGGAAGTGCTGGGAGTCGCTGGTGATCGGAACGACGTAGATCGTCTGCGGTTCGTGCGCGTGAACGTCGATCGGAAAGCCGAAGTCGGTCGGGAGATTTCCGCTCACCTCGCTCCAGCTCTCGCCGCCGTCATCGCTGCGCATGACGTCCCAGTGCTTCTGCATGTAGAGCGTATCGGGATGTTTGGGATGCATCGCGATCCGGTGAACGCAATGTCCGACTTCCGCATCCTCGTCGGGGATGCTGTTGGATCGCAATCCGCGGTTGATCGGGCGCCAGCTCGCTCCCGCGTCGTCGCTGCGAAAGACACCGGCAGCCGAGATTGCTGCGTACATGCGAGCGGGGTCGCGGGGATCGAGGAGGATTGTATGCAGGCACATGCCACCTGCGCCGGGTTGCCACGACGGGCCGGAAGGGTGCTTGCGCAGCGCCGAGAGTTCTTCCCAGTTGCGCCCGCCATCGCTCGACCGAAAGAGGGCCGCATCTTCGACGCCCGCATACAGCAGATCCGGATCGTGCAGCGAGGGCTCGAGATGCCAGACGCGTGCGAACTCCCATGGATGTGGCGTTCCGTCGTACCATGTGTGCGTTCCGGGCTTGCCGTCGTAGACGAACTCGTTGCCGACCGGCTCCCACGTTGCGCCGCCATCATCCGAACGTTGAATCAGCTGCCCAAACCAACTCGTCGACTGCGAGGCATAGATCCGATTCGGATTGGCTGGAGAGCCTTTCATATGATAGATTTCCCAACCGCCGAAATGCGGCCCCTCGATCTTCCACTCCGTCCGTTTGCCATCGGAGGTAAGGACGAACGCGCCCTTGCGCGTGCCCACGAGCAGCCGTACGGAACTCATTTTTCTCCTCTGTCCTTCGGTTTCTCCGGCCGGTGAATTGCAAAGCGTTTATGGCGGCTCCGAAGCCCTCGCACGAGCCACACGGCGCTAGGCGCGACGCCGTACGCCTCCGCGAGCGCGCGAAGACAGGCGCTGTTGGCCGCACCTTCAATCGCGCGTTCGCGCACGCGCAAGACGAGGGCACCCTCCTCGCTCGAAAGTCCCGGCTTGCGCGATCCAGGCTTGACGACCACATCGATTATTTCATCCACGTTGATCGTTTACCCCGCAACAGCGATGAAACGCAAGATGCCGATATTCCCATGCGACGCCGTGGTTTTTTATGGTGGAGATGTGGGGACTCGAACCCCAGACCCTCTACATGCAAAGCAGATGCTCTACCAGCTGAGCTACATCCCCGTAGGGTGAGGCTTATCGTTAACGTGATTGCTCTTGTCATCCTTCGTGGTTCGTCCTTCGACTGCGCTCAGGATGACATTACGGCGCTCAGGATGACATGGCTCAAGATGGGCAGCGGAGACGCTCCGGGCGACCAGCGTGCGGAGGAGTCGTACTTTGCGCCATGAAGTGGGGCGGGTCGCGACGCGTTGCGGCGCAGTGAGGCCGATGGGGGCATAGCTCAGCTGGTAGAGCATTACGCTGGCAGCGTAAGGGTCAGGAGTTCGAGTCTCCTTGCCTCCACCAAAGAACGTCTGGTTTTGCGGGCGTTTTCCTCTTTCAGGGATGCGGCGGCTGCCGAGAAACGTTCCAGCCGCTCCCCGCGACAATCTCCCCATACGAGGGTTGAACCTTTCACGTTCAAATGGTTGGATCCCGAGGACCTCAATCAGGCCTTCGCTTCGGACGAACATAGGCTGTTGCATCTTCACGGGAGCGTCAGGTTTTCACAACTGTTTAGCACTGAATGCAAACGCCTGATGCGATTCGTGTTCCTCGGCGCGAGGGTTTGCTGCCGGCTTCCTTCCGATTCCCCTCACAATGGACACCGTTGACTTTCACCTCCAAGTCAGCGCCCATGCCTCAGCTATTCTGGTGGCCTCAACGGGCTAGCGAACGGCAATTCCCGCAGGCGCAACCAGGCCGGTCTTCGTGCCCACGATCTCTCGAATCGGAGGGACGTTACCCTTAGCGGTTGGAGTAAAGACGAGCACGCTCCCAGGCCCGGACGACCCCGACGAGGCGGTCACGTAGATACTGCCGACGCTATCCAAAGCGAGACCGTCCACGTTGTTGGTGATCTGCGTTTTCGAACCGGAGATGGTCCGGATCGGCTTGTCGTCTCCCCGCGCTCTCCGCGCGAATACCAAGACGCCCGCCCGACTGTAGCCGGCGTTCGTAACCAGGATTTCACCCTTCGCATCGACGACGATGCCGCCTTGCGGATAGTAGAGCTGCGACTCTGGTCCGATGGTTCGCAACGGTCGGGCGTCATTGTTAGCGGTGCTCGCATAAACCGTGATGGTCGGCAAGCTACTGCTGCAGCCGCAGTTGTTGACCGCGTAGATCTTCCCTTCGGAGTCGATGGTGAGCCCGACCGGATAAAGCCCCGTGTAAGCTCCTTGAATCTTGCGCATGAGGTGGTAGGAGCCTGCCGCGTATTCGGTTATGCTTGCGCCTTGCCAGTTTGCGACGTACACGTTGCCTGACGAGTCGAGCGCAACTCCGAGTGGGTAGTACACGTCTTGCGCGATCGTGGCGATTGGGGCTCTGTTGCCGTTAGCATTGGGAGCAAAAACGAGAATATTACCATCGCCCGACGTCCCGCCGCCATAGAGATTGGCGACGTACAGGTGGCCTCTGGTGTCCACCGCAATGCCTCCCGGCTGTTTAATTGGCGTGTTCGAGCCCGCGATCGTCCGCAGCGCCTTTACGTCACCCTTTGAATTCTGCGCGTATTCGGTAAGGCTCGCTGCGCGGTAAAGATCGTTTGCAATGTAGATCGCAGGCTTAAGGTGCGTTGCACCCGTGTTCTCCCTTGCAACGCTTTGGGGCGTGTTGCAAGCGGCGCGAGCTGGCCGCAGCCTGCGAGCATTGCCGCAGCCACGCAGCTCATGAGCGTGTAGCGTCTCAGACCGGAAATCCTCATTGCATTACCTCCCGGAGTATGAATGGATCGGCGCCTTCTTCGACTGAGCCGCCAAGCCAGATATGCGTGGGCATGGTTTGTTCCGCAGTGCGAGGCGCTCGCAACAGCAATGCGAGCGAAGCGTCTTGGCTAGGCCGTCGGATATGCGTGGATTGAGCATTGCACGGTGTCTATGATCACATTTGCGTTAAGAGCTACCCACGGGGAATACCCATTGGGATTCCTCTCTTTTGATCGCGCAACAAAAACGAAAAAGGCCGGAGGCTCAGACGGATCGCGCATCCAGCGAACCAAATGTTGCTCCGACGCAGAAGGTGGCGTTGTCCAAGGGGATTGCGCTCGAACCAGACGCTCTTGCGAAGACGATGCCGGCGCAGCCCACTTCTCAATTTCCTTCCTCTCGGCTAGTGTGACGTGCTGGCTTTCGTAAGCTGCTTCGGTCACAGGATAAATTTTCTCGTAAATCCAGCAGCGTGGTGTCGGAATGGGTGACGCGATATTGGAGGCTGCGGACGCCTGCGAGGACGACGGACCTGCCCGGCTGGGCTTCACGAGGGTTCCGGGTATATTTAGGCCGCTCTGATGCAGCACCAGCGAGGTGGCGTGGCCGGCGCTATCGAGCACGAACGTAATGGTTGCATCAACCCCCGCGACCTTATAGGTCGTACCCGATTGCAGCGTTAGCTCAAATTGCGGCTGCTTCGTCCCTTGGCCGTAAAGTATGCCGTTGTCTTCGAAGATCGTGATTGCGAGAGCTGGCGACAGTTGGTAAACACCAACGTACGGTGAATTGCCGTGCGGCAACACGGCCGGTGGCGGCGTCGCAAGAACGGGCGCAGTGGGATTCATTTCAGGCGCGAGCAGGTGTATGGCGAGATCGTCGACGCGAAAGCTGGCAACGTTTGCAAGAACGACGATTCCTGCCCCGGCAGCGCGGTCGAACCCGAGGAACGAGTGATAACCCCCGGTTTGCCCATTATGCCACGTGATATGCGAATTCACGTTGGTGCACCAGTTCAAGCCAATCTTCATGAACGGCGCCAAGGTCGTGTCGCTGCGTGGTTTTTTGCGCAAAGGCCATCGCCGAACCGAGGCGCCCCGAAGGCGCTTCCATGTTTGCCTTCAGGTACAGGAGCATGTCGTGCATGGATGAGTTGATAGCACCGGCGCTGGCGAGCCCGGTAAACGTCCAAGCGGGAGACGGCGTTAGACCCTGCGTGAACCCAGGCATGAGCCGCGCGCGAATCTGTGGGGTGAGGCTGGCGCTCGTTTCGTTCATCCCAAGCGGCTTGAGCACACCCGACCTGATGAGCGATGTGTAATCCGTATGCGCGGCATTGGCGAGCAGCGTTCCGAGCAGGCCAACGCCGACGTTTGAGTACTCAAACTTGGCGCCCGGCGCTCGAATGAGCGCGTAGCTGCCGAGGAAATCATAAAGCCGCGCGGTTCCGTAGTCAGCGTAAGGATCGCCCGATTTCGACGGAGCGAAATTCGAGGGCATCTCGGGTAATCCTGAGTTCTGCTCGGAGAGATTGAGCAATGTGATCTGCTGACCGTTGTACGCAGGCGTATGGACGCCGGCTGGGAGATATTTGCCGATTGGATCGTCGAGGTGGACCTTTCCGCTCTTCACCATCTCGGCCAAGAGCGTTGCCGTAAACGTCTTGGTTATCGAACCGATCTGGAACTCAGTCGACGCGTTGAGAGGTGGCGCGCCGGCGGGCGGCGTTCCGACCGTGTAAATGCGCGTCACTCCGTGGTTCACAAGACCAACGATAACAACGGCACCTGGTGCCGTCGCCACAAACGCATCGAGCGAGCGTTGAACTTCTTTGGGGGAAGCGGAAGTAACAGCGTCGGCTCCGGATGGTGCGAGTGACATCGCAAAAGCCACCGCTGGGATAACCGACATCCACTTCTTCATAGGCGCCAGGTTTTGACGCGGCGTACTAGCCTCCGCTAATTAAAGGTATCCCAGTGCCTCGGATGCGGGACGCGCGTTCATCGCCGAGTAACTAGGCCAGGGATTTCAGACTTTTTTCATCTCGAGAGCTTACTCCTAGACGGAGGATAGCGAGGTAATCATGCCCGGAGAGACGTTCTCGAAAGGATCGACTTGGATGAGTGGCTTTGGAAGTAAACCGACCCGAGGGGCGTTCGTTCGCGGCATAGTCATGCTGCCGGCGCTCGCCACCCTCGTCACGGAAGTAGCGAGAGCCGACGATACAAAGGTCGCGCAGTCGGCGGTTCAATATCAGGCGAAGCCCAACGGCGACAAACAGTGCTCGAAGTGCGCCTTCTTTATTCCGGGCGCGACGCCTGACGCGAACGGAACGTGCAAGATTGTCGACGGCGTTATCTCACCGAACGGATACTGCACGGCCTTCAACGCAAAGTAAGCCGAGCTGGCCGCTCGAAAAGCCAGCGCGTAATCGCCGCTTTGACCAGCCGATGCTCCACGGCGTGCAGGCGCTCCATCAGGTACGCCTCTTCTTCCTCTGCCTCGACGCGCAGCGGCTTTCGCGCGAGTACTGGACCACGATCGGTTGCCGGCGTCACGCAATGAACCGTCGCTCCTATCCACCGGCTGCCGGCGGCAAGCGCGTCGTGCACGGCGCGCGGACCGCGAAATGCCGTGATACGCGTACCGTCGGGGAGTCCCACGTCATCGCAGCTCGGATCAAGCGGCAAAAACGCCGGATGCAGGTTGAGCATTTCGGGGAATGCCCCCACGAACGCATCCGAGAGCAGATGCATCCAGCCCAGCAGCAGCACGAGATCCGGCTTTTCGAAACGTACCGCTTGAAGCAGCCGCTCGTCGTATTGCGCGCGCATCTCCTCCTTGCGACGCCACTCCACCACGTGCACGCCGGCAACGCCGGCAGCGCGCGCTCGTTCGATGGCATACGCGCGCGCATCGTTGCTCACCAGCGCCACGATCTCGATTGGAAGGCTACCGTCGCGAGCGGCATCCGCGACGGCTTGAAAGTTGCTCCCGTTGCCCGACGCCATCACCACCGTGCGCGGCCGCGACGCGAGCAACGCCTCTCGACCGAACTCTTCTGCGACGACCGCGCCCACGGCATCGGCGTAATATCGCAGGAGCCCTTCGCCGCTCACTGCGGGAATCAACGCGCGAGCGTACCCGCGTTCGCGCAGCGCTTGCAGCGCCTGGCGTAAGATGAAGATCCCCAGCCCGGTCTTGCGCTCTTCTCCAACGATGCCAAAGGGACCGAAGAGCCCGACGTCGCGCTCGCGTGCGAGCCCGTTGAGCCAGCGATAGGTGAGCCCTCGTGCGTCGAGCGTGGCAAAGCCAATCGGTGCGTCCTCACGGCGTGCGACGATATTGACGCCCGCCGCAGCTTCCGAGCCCCATGTGCCGCTAAAAGTCTCGTCGATCCATGCCAGCGTGCGATCGTCGGCAACCTCTACCTGTATTGCCGGCACGTCGCCGGATATCGTGGACAGATCGACGATGAGGTTATAGAGCGCCGGCATGTCAGGGATGAACGACGACGCGCGGTTCCTCGCCGATACGCGATTCGATCCAACCGACGACCTTGGCGCCGGGAACCGCGGCGATCGCTGCCGCCGCATCGGTGACCGGTACGACGAGCGTGAAGCCCACACCCATATTGAAGATGCGGTATCGTTCCTCGCCCAGTTCGCCGCGTCGTACGAGCTCCACAAGAATCGGCGGAATGCTCCAACGCTGCTGCTCGAAAACCGCCTTGACGTTCTCCGGCAGCGTGCGAGGAAGGTTTTCCAGCAACCCGCCGCCCGTGATGTGCGCCATCGCCTTGACATGCGCCACGCGCTGGATTGTGCGTACGCATTGAAAGTACGACGGATGTTCGGCGAGCAGCGCGTCGGCGTACGTGCCACCGTCGAAGGGAGCGTTCCACTCGCCACTCGCAATCAGCGAGCGTGCGAGCGAATAGCCGTTCGTATGCAGGCCGACCGCGGGCAAGCCGATAATCGCGTCGCCCGGCTCGACGCCACCCAGCTTCTCGAGCGCTTCAATCTCCACGATGCCTACGATCGTTCCCGCGAGATCGAAATGCGCCGGTTGATAGAGCCCCGGCATCTCGGCGGTCTCGCCGCCAAGCAGCGCGCACTCGTGGCGCCGGCAGGCTTGGGAGCACCCGCCCACAATCTCGGCAGCCACCGCAGGGTCGAGTTTTCCCACTGCGAGGTAATCCAAAAAGAAGAGCGGCGATGCGTTGCAAACGAGGATGTCGTTGACGCAATGATTGACCAGATCGGCGCCGACCGTCGCGTAACGTCCGAGCTCGGCCGCAATAACGACCTTCGTGCCGACGCCGTCCGTCGACGCAACGAGCGCGCGGCTGCGGTCGCCGGGGACGCGAAAGAGTCCCGCAAAGCCGCCGATGGCTTCGAGTTGGTCGGCGTGGCGCCATGGACCGAGCACCTGGGCGTAACGCGCGACCGCTTCGTTGCCGGCGTTAACGTCTACGCCGGCTCGCGCGTAGCTATCCGAACCCGTTTTTTGCTCCGGACGAGGATTCTCCCAGCTTTCTGCCATAGGCTTGCAGTAGTTCACCATCGGAAAGGTCCACCATGCAAGTTCGTCTTACTCATGATGCGCCCAGCCACGTGCGCACCGGAACGCTCGTCGTCCCCTTCTTCTCTGAGAATCCGCTCGAAGGCGTCGCCAAAGAGATCGACGCCAAACTCGGCGGCGTAATCGCCGACGCGCTGGCCGCCAAAGAAATCCAGGGGCGTCTTGGCGAGCACGTCCTCGTTTACGCGAAGGACGAGCCGTATCATCGCGTTCTCGCGATTTCGCTCGGCGAGCGTTCGCGCTTCGAACCGCACTTTCTCGCACGCTACGCGGGCAGCGCGGTGCGTTACCTGGGTCGCCGCAACGTCGAACAGATCGCTATCGCGCTCCCGACTCAGGCGCAGGGCCAGGAAGCCGCATGCGCATCATTCGTGAGCGAGGGCGCCGTCACCGGCGTCTTCGAGACGACGCTCTACCAGGAGAAGCCCGATCGCCGTAATGTAACGACCGAAGTAACGGTTATCGCCGGCGATCTCAACGGAGCCGAACTCGAGCGCGGAATCCTCCGTGGAACCGCGCTTGGCGACGCGGTGAACTTAGCCCGACGGCTAGCGATTACGCCGTCCAACTTGATGACGCCAACGCACCTGGCCGAAGAAGCGACGAAAGTCGCCGAGCGAAATGGACTCGAGATCGACGTCCTCGACGAAGCGCGAGCGAGCCGCGAAGGTATGGGCTCCTTTCTCTCGGTCGCGCAAGGCAGCGCGCAGCCGCCGAAGTTCATCGTAATGCGTTACACGGGCGATCCGACGAGCAAAGAGCTGCTGGCACTCGTCGGAAAGGGAATCACGTTCGATACGGGCGGCATCTCGATCAAACCCGCCGAGCGAATGGAGGACATGAAGTACGACATGTCCGGTGGCGCCGGCGTGATTGCGGCGATGTACGCGATCGCGAAATTGAAA